>WNFS01004171.1_pt1 | contig 18851 bp, 13 predicted proteins | sample 5400141 | NCBI WGS metagenome assembly WNFS01 (sample SAMN13153358, study PRJNA577476) | soil metagenome | isolation source: 60 cm saprolite under Madrone tree | place: USA:California | collected 2016-06-14
GACTCGGCGTGCATTACGTGATCCTCGAGCGTTTCGGCGTGAACCGGCTGGAATGTGCCGAGGCCGACGTCTAACGTGAGCTCGCAGATTTCGATGCCGCGAGCGCGAATTTTTTCCAGGATTTCTGGCGTGAAATGCAGGCCCGCGGTTGGAGCGGCGATGGCGCCGGGATGTTTGCCGAAGACTGTTTGATAGCGCTCACGGTCGGAGACTTCATCGGAGCGATGGATGTAAGGTGGCAGGGGAATGTGGCCGAGGCGTTCGAGGTGTTCCGAAACGCCGCATGTGTCACATGAAACAAAGCGCAGAGTGCGCAGCCCCAGTTCGCCGCGCGAGATTACCTCCGCCTCGAGTTCCCCTTCTCCGAATAGGACGCGTTCTCCGGTTTGCATCTTGCGGCCGGGACGGACGAGCGCTTCCCACGATTGCAGATCGAGTTGGCGGGTGAGAAAGACTTCCACTTTGCCGGTTAGGTGCTCGCGGCGTGTGGCGCGGGATGGGGACTGGGAGTGCACGCCGGCGCGGCGGCCAAAGAGGCGTGCGGGAATGACGCGTGTGTTGTTCAGGACGACTAACTCATCGCCGCGGAGAAAGTTAGGAAGATCCACGAAGAGGCGGTCTTCAAGACTGCCTACTGAGCGAGATAGCTCAAGCAGGCGGGAAGCGTCGCGGCGGTCGAGAGGTCGCTGGGCGATTTGGCGGGGGGGCAGGTGGTAGTCGAGGTCATCAAGGCGCATCAAGAGGGAGTCTACCAGCATCTGAAGCTGAGATATAACGGGAAAGATGATGAGAAGTTAGGGTCAAGTGCATTGAAATCGTCCTCTTCTATGCTTGGTTTGGAGCGATCAATGCCTTCACATACTATAGTAAACACAAGCCTTACTTCAATAATAGAGAGTTAAATTATACTTGACAATGATACGATCATATAATATTATGTGTTCGCAGTAAGTTCATGAGGGGAACGAAAAATGAGAACTACATTGAGCCGTTGGGAACCTTTCCGCGGGGCTGCTACTCTCGAGGAGCAAGTGAATCGTTTGTTTGGTAATGTGCTGGAGCGTTCGGCGGAGGAATCAAACCTCACAAGCTGGGCACCAGCGGTCGACATTTACGAGACCGAGCATGAACTGGTCGTAAAGGCCGACCTGCCGGAAGTCGATCCGAAAGATCTGGACATCCGCATGGAAAACAACATTCTGACGATTCGCGGTGAGCGCAAGTTCGAGAAGAAGGTGAACGAAGACAATTATCTGCGCGTGGAACGCGCGTATGGCGCGTTCGGCCGGAGCTTCTCGCTGGCTAACACCGTGAATTCGGAAGCAATCAAAGCCGATTACCAGAATGGTGTGCTGACGCTGACGATTCCGAAGCGCGAGGAAGCGAAGCCCAAGCAGATCAAAGTGAACGTGGGGACGCCGGCGGTTGCGGCGGCGGCCGCAGGGGCGAAGTAAGCCAGCAACAAAGTTGTGGTATGACAGGGGCTGGCGTGGGCGCTGGCCCCTTTTTGTTGAGAAGAGAGGTAGAACATGCTGCGATTTGACAAGATGACCGTGAAGGCGCAGGAAGCGCTGCAACAAGCGAACGACGTGGCAGCACGGCACGAGAATCAACAGATTGAGCCGGTGCATTTGCTGGAGGCACTAGTGTCGCAAACGGATGGCGTGGTGCCGCCGCTGTTGGCCCGGCTGGGAATTCGAAGCGAGACGCTAACACAAGAGATTGAGCGCGAGATTGCGCGGCTACCGAAAGTGCAGGGCTTTGCGCAGCAGCACATGGGAAAACCGCTGAACAATGTCCTCGAGCGGGCCTTTGCTGAGGCGGAGAGATTCAAGGACGAGTATGTTTCGACAGAGCATCTTTTTCTGGCGCTTGCCGGAGAGGAGCGCGATCCGGCGGGGCAGTTGCTGAAACGGCAGGGCGCTACGCATGAAGCGATTCTGCAGGCGTTGACAGGAGTGCGCGGGAATCAGCGCGTGACTTCGCAGAATCCGGAAGCTACGTACGCCTCGCTTGAGAAATACGCACGCGACCTGACGGACCTGGCGCGGCGAGGGAAGCTCGATCCGGTCATTGGGCGCGATGAAGAAATCCGGCGCGTGATGCAGATTCTGGCGCGGCGTACGAAGAACAATCCGGTGTTGATCGGTGAGCCGGGTGTAGGCAAAACGGCTATCGTCGAGGGCCTGGCACAGCGCATTGTCTCCGGAGATGTGCCGGATGTGTTGAAGACCAAGCGGCTTGTGGCGCTGGATTTGGCGGCCCTAGTGGCGGGCGCGAAATTCCGCGGAGAATTTGAGGATCGCCTAAAGGCGGTGTTAAAGGAAATTACCGAGGCGGAAGGGCAGATCATTCTATTCATCGACGAGCTGCACACTCTGGTGGGTGCGGGCGCGGCGGAAGGCGCGATGGACGCTTCGAACATGTTGAAGCCGGCGCTGGCGCGAGGCGAGTTGCGCGCGATTGGCGCGACCACGCTGAACGAATACAAAAAACACATTGAGAAAGATCCGGCGCTGGAGCGGCGATTTCAGCCGGTGCTGGTGAGTGAGCCAACCGTCGAAGACACGGTTGCGATTCTGCGCGGCTTGAAGGAGCGCTATGAAGTTCATCACGGCGTGCGGATCAAGGACGCAGCCATACTGGCGGCGGCAACGCTGTCGCATCGCTACATTTCCGACCGTTTTCTCCCGGACAAAGCAATCGACCTGATCGATGAGGCCGCAGCGAGCCTGCGCATGCAGATCGATTCGTTGCCCGTGGAGATTGACGAGATCGAGCGGCGCATCTTGCAACTGGAAATAGAGCGGCAGTCGCTGCTGAAAGAGACTGACGCGCATTCGAAGGAACGCCGCAGCCAAATCGACAAAGAGCTTGCGAAACTCAAAGAAGACTCGAGCGGGCGAAAGGCGCGTTGGCAAGCAGAAAAAGAAGCCATCGGGAAAATTCGCAAACTGAAAGAACAAATCGAACAGCTCAAAGCGGAAGAACAGAAATACGAGCGCGCCGGCGAGCTGGCTAGAGTCGCGGAAATACGCTACGGCAAGATCGCGGCAGCAGAGCAGGAATTGAAAAAAGCGGAGGAGCGGTTTGCATCGGTGCAAAGAGATTCGCCGATGCTCAAAGAAGAGGTCGACGAAGAAGACATCGCCAAGCTGGTGAGCAAATGGACTGGCATTCCAGCCGGGCGTTTGCTCGAAGGCGAAGCGCAAAAACTCGTGCACATGGAGGAGCGGCTGCGGCAGCGCGTGGTTGGCCAAGACGAAGCGCTGGGGCGAGTTGCAAACGCCGTGCGCCGGAGCCGAGCGGGATTGTCGGACACGAAACGGCCGATTGGGTCGTTCATTTTCCTAGGACCGACTGGCGTCGGGAAAACAGAGCTGGCGCGTGCGCTCGCCGAATTTCTCTTCGACGATGAGAAGCTGATGATTCGCATCGACATGAGTGAATACATGGAGAAGCACAGCGTGTCGCGGCTGATCGGCGCTCCGCCCGGCTATGTCGGCTACGAAGAAGGCGGACAACTCACCGAACAGGTGCGCAGACATCCCTACTCGGTGATTCTGTTCGACGAAATTGAAAAGGCACACCCGGACGTGTTCAACATCCTGCTGCAGATTCTCGAGGACGGCCGGCTGACCGACGGCAAAGGTCGCACCGTGGATTTCCGCAACACAGTGATGGTAATGACGAGCAATGTGGGATCGACGGCGATCTTCGAGCTTTCGCACAAAGATCCGGAGCGCGCGCGAAAAGAAGCAATGGAAGCGCTGCGCGCGGCGTTTCGACCAGAGTTCATCAACCGCATCGACGAGATTGTGATTTTCAATCCGCTGGGCAAGGAGCAGCTTGCACGCATCGTCGGCCTGCTACTGAAGAACGTCGAGAGACTGCTGGCGGAGCGGCAAATCACGCTGGAACTCACGCCTGCGGCCGAAGAGCTACTGCTGCGAGAAGGCTACGACCCAGCGTATGGGGCGCGGCCTTTGCGGCGAACGATTCAGCGTTTGATTCAGGATCCGCTGGCGCTGCAGATTCTCGAAGGCAAAGTGCTGCCTGGCGACCGCATTCGCGTGGATCGCGACGGGCAGAAAGACGCGATGCGCTTCGAACGCTCAAGGGCGAAACAACCGGCGGCAGCGGCTCGGATGTAATGGACGGTTGCCTATAAACCTTGAGAGTTTGTGCGTATAGAATAGTGAAGGAACATTATGAGAGTTCTTCGAACAACGTTTCTGCTGGTAGTCCTGACGCTTTTTCTGATGATGGTGGGCTCGTACTTTGGCGGACGAAATGGCATGGCCATTGGACTGGGAATTGCAATTTGCACCAACGCATTCGCGTATTTCTTTTCCGACAAGATCGCCCTGGCATCGAGTGGCGCGCAACCGGTTACGCGGGAGCAGTTGCCGCGGCTGTATCAAGTAATGGAGCGATTGGCGGCTAAAGCAAATATTCCGGTGCCGAAATTGTATGTGGTGCCTGAGGAAGCGCCGAACGCCTTTGCTACAGGACGAAATCCGCGGCACGCTTCGGTCGCCGTAACGCAGGGCTTGCTCGAATTGATGAATGACGAGGAGCTCGAAGGCGTTATCGCGCACGAACTATCGCACGTGCGCAACTACGATATTTTGATCAGTTCCATCGCTGCTACGCTCGCCGGTGCCATCACCTGGATCGCACATTGGGGACCCTGGTTAGGAGGCGGCGACGACGATGAACGGGAACGGGGTGGTGTGATCGTCAGCCTCGTGCTCATGATCCTCGCTCCGCTAGCAGCGATGCTCCTTAATTTGGCGCTTTCACGCCAGCGGGAGTATGCGGCAGACGCCACCGGGGCGCGAATGGTGGGTAATCAATATGGGCTAATGAGCGCCCTGCAAAAGCTCGGGACTTACAATCAGAGAATCCCGACGACGGCCATTTCCCCTTCAACGTCGGCGTTGTGCATCGTAAAACCCCTGTTTGGCAGCGGCAGTCTATCTTCACTGTTTAGCACGCACCCTCCGCTTGAAAAGCGCATAGAGGCACTGCGCGAAATGACCGTAGTGCCGAGGCGCTAAGGGAGCGAAGCGGAGAGTCCTCGCACAAAAGCTGCAATAGCTGAGTAATCTTTTCTCCAAACGCTCCCGTCAGATGCGGTCGAGCATCTCCCCTGCCTCTTAAACCATTGATATTGAGGCAATTAGAATCCTTGCGCCCCTGCAAGGATTTGGTGAATCAAATGCACTACATCTAAGTGGGCCGGGCATCGGCGCGGGGCCACGGGGGGACCGCAGTCATGAGTTGTCGAGACACTATCCATTTGATTTGCTGGTACTTAGAGGGAAGACTGTCGCCGCCCGTGGCGAATGAGATCAAGCGTCACTTGGACTCTTGCTCGGATTGCCACATGGTTTTGGACGCGGCGATGAGCACTTTGGACCGATATTTTACACCTGTGAAGGGTTCGGACGAAGAGCCCGCTCCGCAAGCAGCCTGATCGAAAACTCCTCTAAAACTATATTTAAGAATAAGTTACGGCTAGAGTGGTTGTATCTGCCCTCGTCCAGACCTGTTTCCGCGGCCGCTTACGATCTGAGCTCGTCGGTTGCGTTAGAATTCAGCAAAATTTACAGACAGACGCGCAATCACGTAATCTTTACGAGTACTAGTACGTATAAATCTGTCCTCCTCTGGGCCCCTCCCTCCCGACAAGCCCATGCATCCATTTGGGTTACGGGCTGACGCCGTAGAAGCCGGCCTTTGGCGAAAGGGGTGCACCTCTCCCAAGGTGCAGGGGACAAAACCCCAAAGGAGAAGAAGTTTATGAGCGAGTATCAGGAACCCATTAGCCACACCGCAGCCGGGACGCCGCGCTGGGTGGGATTGGCGGTCGCCGTGTTGGGTGGAGTTTCACTGCTCGGACTTGGAGTAGGCTTGAGCGCGTTGAGCCACGCGAACGGCATCGAGCAAAGCACGCAAGCCTCTGTGAAACAGGCGAATGATGCGCTGGCCCAGCGGCTGGCGAAAGAGGATGAAATCAATCAGGCATTGCAGAGCGACTTGAAAGTCGTGACCGATAAGCTGAACCTGACGCAAGGAGAGCTGCTCGCCGCACGCAAACAGAACAAGAAGGCGACGGCCGCCGTGGACCAGAAGGTCGACGGACTGGCGACGTCCGTGAAGGCCGAGCTCGCCACCAAGGCGAACACGGGTGATGTTGAAAAGCTGAACGGGGACGTCACGGGCGTAAAGAGCGACATGGACGCCCAGAAGAATAATCTTCAAATGGCCCGTAGCGAAATGGGCACGCTGATCGCGCGGAATCACGACGAAATCGACCAGCTTCGCCGGATGGGGCAACGCGACTACTTTGAGTTTACCGTGTCGCGCAAGGGCGGAAACCAGAAAGTCGGGACCATCCAGGTCGAGCTGAAAGACACGAACACCAAGAAGAACCAATACACGATCAACGTACTTGCGGATGACAAGAGCTTCGAGAAGAAGAACCGGTCCGTGAACGAGCCCATTTTCTTCTACACGGGCGGAACACGCGCAGCGCTCGAGCTGGTCGTCAACAAGGTTACGAAGACGACGGCCTCGGGCTATCTGAGCGTTCCTAAGGCCCCTGAGACAGCGGCAGCCAGCAATTCGACCTCGGGTCAATAAAACGGTTCACGACACAATTACCGTTACGAATGTTTGAGAGAGTAGAGGCAGAGGGAGAGTTCCAGAGAACTCTCCCTCTTTTTTTGCACGAACATTCCTAACTCTTTTCCCTCCCCAACATGAGCAGGAAGCATGTAGACGGAGGACGCGGGTTGTGCCAAGCTAAGCAGAACCTAGCCAATCTCTAATGAAGTGGATGTTCCTGAGGGGGAAAATCAATGAGAATACGATTTGTATCAGTAATGGCGGCAACGCTTTTTGCAGCGGCCTTCACCATGGCCGCGGACGGCACCTGGACCGGTTATATTTCCGACAGCAAGTGCGGCGTAAAGGGCGCAAACGACAAGGCAGGCGAGTGCACCACGAAATGCGTCAAGGAAGGCGCAAAATACGTGTTCGTCAATGACGCAGACAAGAAAGTCTATGTTGTAGACGCACAGGACAAAGTGGCGGCACACGCCGGACATCACGTTACCGTCAAGGGCACGGTAGACGGCGAGACGCTCAAGCTGGAAAGCATAGAAATGGCAGCGGCGAGCGGCAAGTAAGAACTTCTGATAACGCATTTTTCACGGGCGGAGCTTCGGCTTCGCCCATTTTGTTTTTTGCCCGTTTAGGTTTTTGAAAGATCGGCGGATTCCGCTACGATACAACCTGACCTATGACAACGACTCTATTGCACGCCGGACGGATGCTGACTCCGACCGCCGGAATTACTGACGCAGGGATTCTGATCCGCGATGGAGTGATCGAAGAACTGGGACTCCGGGAAGGAATGCGGCTGCCAGCCGGAGCCGTGGAGATCTCCGCGACGGATAAAACCGCGATTCCCGGCTTCGTAGACGTGCACATTCATGGCGCGGGCGGGCGCGACGTGATGGAAGGTAGCGCAGAAGCACTCGCGGGAGTGACAAAAACGGTAGCCCGACACGGGACAACGTCGTTTGTGGCGACGACGGTAACGGCGAGTCCTGAGGACACCATTCGAAGCGTTGAAGGCATCGCGCACTACATTTCGCAACAGCACGAAACGGACGACACGCGGGCGGAAGTGCTGGGGATCCATTTTGAGGGCCCGTTTCTCAGCCCGGCGCGGCGAGGAGTGCATCCGCCGGAATGGTTGAAGCTCCCGTCGGCCGAGCTCCTCGATAAATTCTTACAAGCCGCGGCGGGAAACGCGCAGATATTGACGATTGCACCCGAGTTGCTCGGCGCCATGCCATGCATCGACGCTGCGACCTACGAACAAACGCGGGCAGCGATTGCGCACGGCGTCCGGCATGCCGTCCACGTCTATAACGCGATGCGGCCGTTTTCGCACCGAGACAGCGGCGTGATTGGGGCGGTGCTCACTTCAACGGAAGTAAGCGCCGAACTCATCGCGGACGGCGTGCACGTGGAAGAAACAGCGATGAAAGTGCTGCTGCAGGCAAAGGGGCCCGAGCACATGATCCTGATCAGCGACGGCATTTCCGCCACGGGGATGCCAGATGGAAAGTATATGCTCGGACAATTGGAAGTTACCGTGAGTGGGGGGATATGCCGCAACGCGGAAGGAAAGCTGGCGGGGAGTACGTTGACGTTGGACAGGGCGTTGAGAAACATCGTTGGGCTTGGGATTCCAGTGGCGGACGCTGTGCGCATGCTAACTCTGAACCCTGCTGCATTGCTGGGAATTGAATTCAAGAAAGGCGCCCTGCGCGTCGGGGCAGATGCTGACGTCGTTTTGCTGGATGAAGCTTTGCGGCTGACGAATGTTTGGGTGCGTGGCGCAGCGGTAGAATGAGCTAGCCAAGCAGTGGCGCAAGAGCTCCGCTAAATTTGCGAGGCTCGCTTCCTCTCAGCCACGCCGTCGCGGAACACGAGGACCGACTCCCGTCGAGGTACGCGGAGGCGAACATGCCCATCGGCGATATCGAACGTAAAAACCGCGGCTCCTTCCGGAGAAAGGGCGGTGGCAACGATGTCCGCAGGTTTCCACTCCTGCTTGAGTCGGAAACGCGGAAATCCGGTGCACCCCGAAATTTAACTTGAATGGCCCAATCGCGAAGAAATTGCTCGTGCGGCTTTTTTTGTCGCCAGGGCAAATGCCTGAATTCGGTCGCGGCTCATCCGCGTAGTTGGACCGCAAACACTGATGGCCGCGGCAACCTTGCCGCTCTCGTCGAGTATTGGAGCGGCGACACATCGTGCCCCCAGTTCCGTCTCTTGATCGTCCATTGCGTAGCCTTGCTGCGCGACTCGCGCCAATTCCTTTCTGAAACGCGCGAGATTTGAAATGCTGCGCGAGGTTGTACGTTCGAATGTCAGCAAGGGAAGGATTTCCTCGCGTTGCTCGCTGGGGAGAAAGGCCAGCAAAACTTTGCCCAAGGCAGTGCAGTTCGGCGGACGATGCATTCCGGGCTGGGAGGCCATGCGAAAGGAGTGGGAACTCTCCAGAACTTCAAGATAAAGCACGTCGTGTCCGTCCAGCACGGCGAGGTTGGCAGTCTCCGCGGTTTCTTTCGAGAGCAGAGTGAGTACTGGACGGCTCACCTTGCGCAATGTCGCATGGTAGGCAACTCCTGCGCCAAGCCTTGCGAGTTTGGGCCCTACAATGTATGCGCCAGCGTCGTCACGGAAGAGATAGCCTTCGCTCTCCAGGTGAGCCACGAAGCGATAGGCCGTACTTTTGTTCACGTTCGTCTGGTGAGAAATATCCTGAAGCTGCAAGCCCGACGGAGAAGCGTCTAGCGCTTCCAAAATTCGCAGGACCTTTCCAACTACGCCGACTGGTGCAGATTTAGATTCACGTGCCCGGATCATAGGTAGTCTGCCCCTCGTCTGGAGAACCGCCTCAGCAACGCATAAGGAATCTGCCCGTAAATTCCAGGCTGCGCGGCCAAACCGCCGTGGGCATCTTAGCCCAGAAATCGTTTAGTTTTTCAATATTTGAAATTCAGATTTTTGATATTGAATTTTCCAATTGGGCTTGATAGAAGCCTGTAAGTTTTGGGCTGGAAGCGGCTCGAGCGGCGCGGCGGATACGGCTGCTCGCGGGCGCGCTTCCCGCTCACGGCTTGGACTCGGCAACCTCGGAACTCATGCCTAGGAGGTGTGTATGCGGCTAACTAGGATGGCAACCGTTCTTTTTGTTGTGCTGCACGCGACCGCTGCGGTAGCGCATGCGCAAACGGCCTCGGGCGAAGTGAATGGTACGGTTACAGACAAGAGCGGTGCTGCGGTTATTGAAGCGACCGTCAGACTGACCAACCAGGGAACGAAGATTACGAACGAGGCCAGCACGAATTCGGGCGGGCACTTCGTGTTCATTAACGTGCAGCCCGGACCTTACGCTCTAACCGTCGAAAAACGGGGTTTCAAGGTCGCGAAAGTCGCCGCTTTCAACATCGACGTTAATCAGACGCTGACTCAGAACATCCCGTTGGACCTCGGCGCCGTCTCTGAGACGGTGACCGTGACCACCGCGTCGCCTCTACTTCAATCATCCTCTTCTGAATTAGGCACGGCAATTGAAGAGACACCGCTTAAAGAGCTGCCCTTGAACGGCCGCAACTTCACGCAGTTGCTTATCTTGACGCCTGGAATCACTCCCGTCTCCACGGCCCAGGGTTCCGGCATCAGCGCCACGGATGCTGGTATTACGGCTATCCCTGGCACGAGCTTCTACAAGCCCTCGGTCAATGGTCAGGAAAATCGCGAGAATCTCTTCTATCTCGATGGAATCTTGAACACTGACATTCGAGGAGCGGTTTATGGGGTCCTTCCCATTCTCGACACGCTGAATGAATTCAAAGTCCAATCGCAAAACGACAAGGCGGAATTTGGCGGCACTCTGGGCGGCGTGGTCAACGTAGCAACCAAAACGGGGACGAACAATTTCCACGGAGTGGCTTGGGATAATGCGCGCAGCAACGTCTTCGACGCGCGCGATCCTTTCAAGGACTTCTGCAATTCTGTTGCTCGTTGCCCTGGCTTCGGACTGCCGGGCGGCCCGACTTCCGCCACGCCTGCGGCGCCTGCGCACTACAGCCAGAACGAATTTGGTGGAGCAATTGGCGGTCCGATTTTCAAGAACAAGACCTTTTTCTATGGAGCATATGAAGGCTGGCGGTTCAGCCAACCCTCTAACTCCTTCGTGAATGTCCCGACGAAGTCCGAACTGGGCTTGGCTCCAGGCCTGAATGGCAATCTTGATTTTTCCGGATCGCTCCAGGGATCCTTTTCTCCAACAAGCCAGACAGCGAACCAGCTCTTCAATCCCTATTCGCCAGGCGGCGCCACGCCATTCCAGTGCATCGCAGGAACGGGCTCCGGAACCAATCCTTTCACCGATCCAAATTATTCCCCAATGACTCCTCAGCCGGTAAATTTGACTCCCGGAGCCACGTTCGGTTCACAACCTGCCGGAGTTGCCTGCAACATCATTCCGCAAGCTTTGGTAAGCCAACAAATGGTGCAATTGGCGCAGGCCTATTTCCTCCAGCCAAATTTCACGCCTGTCTACGGCATTCAGAACAATAATTTCTTGGATACTCGGCCCCATGCGGACAACATGAATAGCTGGCAAGTCCGCGTGGATCAAAATTTCGGCGCCCGTGACACGCTCTTCCTGCGCCTCAGCCAAATGTGGGTCAACGATATCGCTCCGGTTAACGGGGCAGCCTCCGTAAATCCCCAGACTTACCACGCCTTCAATTTCGGTGGCGCCTGGGACCACTTATTCCGTGCAAACCTGATCCTCGATGTCCGCGCCGGAGCTATGCTTAAGCCCTACTCGTTTTACCAGAACGCCGGTCTTCCTTCCGCAGGTTTCAAGCCGGAAACTGATGCCGGTTTCTCAGGCATAGAAGCAACACATGGCTTCTTCATGACCGGCGTGGACAGCGTCACGATAGGCAGCCAAGCTGCAAATCTTCGCGGCAATCCAGTAGCGAATGCCGATGGCAGCCTCACCTGGATCAAAGGCAATCACAACATGAAAATGGGAGTCCAGTACATCTACACGAATCGCTACCAAAAAAATAATTTTACTGAAGTCGACTATAGCGCTAACCAGACGAGCTCAGGTCTCACCTCCCATCTGCTTCAGGGAAATAACCTCGCTTCGACGCTCATGGCATTGCCTTCCAGCTTTTCTGTACAAACCCCGGCGTACTCGCTCGTTTATCTGAAGATGCCGACGTGGGCGGGGTACTTCCAGGACGAATGGCATTTGAGAGCTAACCTCACATTGAATCTGGGCCTGCGTTATGACTATGTGCCGCAGGCGAATCTCGTTGACGCCAAAGGCCGTCCTCTCAATGCGATTGATCTGTTTAGCCAGCAATGGCAGATTGGGACGCAGGCTTCGGCAATCGGTGCTTGTGCAACGCCGTTCGCGAATCCGTGCATTCCCGGCGGCTATTCGAGCTCGAATCCGAACTTCGATGTGACTGTCCCCAATAGCGGGCAGTCCTTCAACACTTTCAACAACATCTTGTTCAAAGGCGGTCCGGCTTCCGCGCAATCTATCACCGACAACTGGGGGCCTCGCATCGGAATTGCCTGGCAGGTGCGGCCGAACACTGTGTTGCGCGCTGGCTACGGCATCTTTTACGATACGATCACCGCCCGCAGTCAGTGGGTTCAGAACACCGAACTGGGCGCGGATTGGCCTTGGACGGAGGGGACAAGCTCTTTACCGTTTAACACCAGGAATGCTTCGGGAGGCTCCACGTCCCTCTCGCCTATGCCCACATTAATCTCCCAAGGCATTACTCCCAGTGTTGCTAATACGCCCTGGGCGCTGAATCAGAATGGAGGTTTTGCGAACGATCCGTCCTATACCGACGCTCGGTCCCAACAATGGCACGTTGAACTGGGGCGTCAGCTCGGCCCCAACATGAAAGTTTCCGTTGCCTATGTCGGCAGCAAGACCGACAGGCTCGACTGGACCGGCAATGCCAATGCCGCTAAAGTTGGCTCGCCGCTTCTCAACTCACCGATCCAGACTTCGCCACAGGGTGTCACCACTTGCGGTCCCAAGCCAACCCCCGTAACACCTGCCTATACCGCATGCACACAAGCCTATTTCACCTCCGTGGATAGTCTCAGGCTCATGCCTTGGGGCAGGTCCGACTACCACTATTCGACTTCCACTGGGTACGCAAACTATAACGCCCTTCAAGTAGAATTCCAGAGGAGGTTCGCGAACGGTCTCCAAGCGCTGGCGTCCTACACCTGGTCGAAGTGTTTGGGCGTGAGCAGCGGTTGGTTCAACGTGGAAAACGGCACTAACGGCGGCACGGTTACTGAAAACTTCTTCGATCAGAGCCTATCCTATGGGCCGTGCGGCTTTAATATCCCGCAGGATGTTACATTGAGCGCGGTTTATGAGCTGCCCTTCGGCCGCGGCAAAGCTCACTTGACCCACGGCCCTCTTTCCTGGGCACTCGGCAATTGGGAAACCAACATATTTTTCATCGGCCGCTCGGGTCAGAACTTCAACATCAGCAACGGCAGTGGTGACCCTGCCAGCATTTCAGGGAGCGGCGGCATCGGCAGCACCTCAGTCAGCGGCTACGACCGTCCGGACCGCGTGCCTGGGCAACCTCTCATTCCATCAAATCAAAGCACTCAACTCTGGTTTAACCCGGCCGCGTTTTGCTTGATTCCGACTTCTGTTGGGCAAACGGCTCCGCCGGCCTCGCTGTCCCCGATGTGCACCAGCGTTCTTCCTGGGGGTTTTCCTGTTTTTGGCGACTTCGGCGTGGGTGTGTTGCGCGACCAGTTCTTCTATGACGTGGACTTTTCTGTATCGAAGCGGTTCCACTTTGGAGAGTCGAAGATCCTGCAAATCCGTGCGGAGGCATTCAATATCTTTAACATGCAGATTCTTGGGACTCCCAATGCAACCATCGGCTCTGGCAGCACTGGAGTGATCAGCAGCATTGCAAGCACTCCGCGGGAGCTGCAATTCGGTGCGAAGTTCTACTTCTGATTCCGCGGAGAGCGAACACGCCTTCGTTGCACGGCGGTGCACACCCCCGCCGCCGTGCCGTGCCGGTGAACGTGTTTTCAGGAGAATGATGTGTTTATGACAGCCCAAAGGACGTCGCGTCGCGATTGGATGATTGGAACTAGCTCCGTCTTGGCGGCGGCAACGTTCCCGACGGGTTCTGCTCTCAGTTTCGGGCAAGCTTTCTCGCCGGCGCAAACTGCGACCGCCTCGTCCGCCGATGAAGCCTCCCGTCAACGCAGAATGAAGTGGTGGCACGAAGCTCGCTTTGGCATGTTCATTCACTGGGGCCTTTACAGCGTTCTCGGCCGCCATGAATGGGTCATGGAAAACGAGGGCATTCCAGTCTCCGAATACGCTCCGCTCGCAAAGCTATTCAAACCAAAGCCCTTTCCTGCTCGAGAATGGGCCAAGATCGCGCGCGAAACCGGCATGCGCTACATGGTGATGACCACCAAACACCACGAAGGCTTCTGCCACTTCGACACCAAGACAACGGACTACTGCTCGCCAAAACAAGGGCCAGGCCGCGACCTCGTTCGTGAATATGTGGAGGCCGCCCGCGCCGAAGGCATGCGCGTAGGTTTTTACTATTCTCTGATGGATTGGCACCATCCCGACGGTGCTCGCTGCGCTACCGATGAGGCTGCGCGAAAACGCTTTGTCGAATACATTCATACTCACGTTCGCGAGCTGCTCACTAATTATGGAAAGGTTGATGTTCTCTGGTACGACGTCTCGTGGCCACTCGACGCAGCCGGTTGGGAGTCCGAACGCATGAACAAGATGGTATTCGAGCTTCAGCCGGATATCATCGTCAACAATCGCAACAAACTCCCCGGCGATTTTTCCACTCCCGAACAGCAGATCACGGCCGACAAAGAAGGCCGCGCATGGGAGTCTTGTATGACTCTCAACGACAGTTGGGGATACCAACGCGCTGATGATGACTGGAAAAGTCCCCGTCGCGTCATTCAAAATGTGATTTCTTGTTCTCGCGATACTGGCAACTATCTGCTGAACGTCGGACCTCGCGCCGACGGCAGCGTGCCCGAAGAATCCGTCCGCGTGCTAACGGAAGTCGGCCAATGGATGCGCCGCAATGGCGACAGTATCTATGCATCGGATCCGTGCCAGCCCCGGCGCTCCAACTACGCAAGCTTCACGCGCAAGGACAACACCCTCTACATACACGTGCACTTTTGGCCCGGCGACTATATGGCTGTGGCGGGTTTGCAAGCCCAGGTAAAGTCTGCTCGCTTCATGGCCTCGGGCGAAAAAATAAATTTCCAGCAGGACAAGTACCGCGTGCGCCTCACCGGACTGCCCGCAGAAGCTCCCGACCATCCGGTCACGACTATCGCCCTCGAATGCGACGCCGAGCCCACCCAGGACAATATCTTCGTCCGCAAAGAAAAACCTCGCGAGGGAGTCTGAGCGTCGCGGTAAAAGGAACCGTGTCCAGGAATACCATTGAGAGCTAAGACTGTGCACAAGAAAGTTGTTCTTGTTCCCTTGGTCCTGGGCGCCATGGCGGCCGTCGGTTTTGGGCAAGCGAGCTTCGCGCAGGCGCAACGGCAGCCGCCAAAGTCTCGGCGCTCGCGGCGCGTGCAAATGCAAGAGGTCCAGGTCGCAGGCCGGACGGTAAGATCAAGTTCACGATCCTGCCCAACGATGAATCCATCGTTCTCCCCGGCTCCGAAATCCGCGAACTGGCATCCCTTGCGCATCGCAAGGGCGACAGTTGGTTCCTGGCTGTGATGTGCGGCCCGGGAGCAAGAACGATGCGCGTTCCTTTGTGGATTCTTGGGCGGCCATCAATATAAAAACAACTCTAGTCAGTGACGTCGCTGACGGCTCCACTGTTCATGTCGAACAAACATCTCCTTCGAATCGCGATTCCCTCGCCATTGAGATGCATGCACTGGCTTTCTTGCGCGTTTTTCCAATTCGCCTTGACAAAATCGGCAGTGCTCGAGTTATGCCGCGCCGCCGGTCGATTTTTCGGATATCCGGGTGTCTTTAGATGACTAAAAGAAATGCTGGGGATGGCGGAGTCATTGTAGGACAAAAGCCTTCTCGCAGGAGCTTTTGTGCGGCGGCGATCGGCGCATTCCTGTCGCCACTGGCAAGGTCCACGTTCTTCTTTCCAGCCGCAACACACCTGAGTGTCCCTAAGATCGACGTAGCAGCGATTGACCGGAAGCGCATACTTCGCGCTGCGGAACGCTATCTGCGCGAAGCCCCGGTCACAATCACTGCCTTCGAGGCCGTTCGTAGTGCTGGGGGAAAGCACGACTATTTTTCCGAGGGCGACTATTGGTGGCCAGACCCGGCTAATCCTTCGGGCCCGTACTTGCAACGCGATGGCCTCTCAAATCCGGATAATTTTACCCAGCACCGCCACGCGCTTCTCCGCCTGAGTGTCCAGGTGCCGGCGCTTTCCGCGGCGTGGCTCATCACTGGAAAAGAACGCTACGCTTCTCACGCTGCAGGACACCTGAGCGCTTGGTTTGCCGACGAATCAACCCGAATGAATCCGAATCTAGAGTTTGCCCAGGCGATTCACGGGCGCACCACTGGACGTGGAATCGGAATCATAGATACCGTCCATTTGGTCGAGGTAGCTCGCGGTGCCGCTGTACTGGAGAGTTCGAAATCTCTCACAAATGATGTCCGGGATCAGGTGCGAGATTGGTTCGCTGCGTATCTGCGCTGGATGACTACCTCGTCCCACGGTATCGAAGAGCGCGAAGCAAAGAACAATCACGCCACTAGTTGGCTCTTGCAGGTAGCCGAGTTTTCGCGTTATATCGGAAACGCAGACTTAGTGAGCCTCTGTCGGGAGCGGTTTGTGTCTGTGCTCGTACCAAATCAGATTGCTCCCAATGGCAGTTTCCCCCTCGAGTTGCCACGCACCAAACCCTATGCGTATTCGCTCTTCAATCTGGATGTGATGGCCGCCATCTGCCAGATTGTTTCCACGCCTGCAGACAGCCTTTGGACGTTTGAAACCTCTGATGGCCGTTCTACTAGAAAGCCGGTCGAGTATATGTTTCCCTTCATCGCCGACAAGAACAGTTGGCCTCTGCCACCCGATGCGCAGTACTTCGATCAATGGCCTGTGCGGCAACCGAGCCTTCTCTTTGCTGGTCTTGCATTCTCGAGGGCGGAATATCTCAAGCTCTGGCTCCGGCTCAATCCTGATCCTGACGCAGAGGAAGTTATTCGTAACTTCCCAATTCGCCAGCCTCTACTCTGGATATGACAGGCTGATCGAGTAAAGGACGCCGGACTCCACACTCTCGCCTCGGAGCATGTTTGCGGTCGTCGCAAATGCGAATGAATTGAACAAACCGCCGTCCTTCCCCAAAACTTATGCGCAGTGAAAATAGGGCCATTCCCTGCGCTGCCATTGCGGGGCCGATTGTAGCCTTTTCTCCCAGAGCATAACGAAGCCCTGCTTCGTAACAAACAATCGCACTCCCACGACCCCGTTGCCAACATCACGAACCCTGCGGTTCAAAGACGAAGGCTGGTAGCCTTACTCGGCTCAATCTGGACTGTTTGGTGTTGTGCTGTCACAACAATGTCACACGGATGAAAGCTAATCTCATCGAACAAATGAGGCTGCTTTTCGAGAATTTGCAATAGCGGTCTAGGGAACGGTCGGCTTGAGTCGATGCCAAATGTGGCGATCACTTCCTACAAGCGGACTAATCGACACCCTGGAACCCGGATGCCTTCCGGTTAGTCGACGATTCGCCGTCAATCTCAGCTCCAGGTGTGCGATTGGCGATTTCGAAGCTCTTGATTTCATCGCGCAAGGGAAAGTCAAAACCATCGTCGAGACTTACCCATTGGCGGAGGCCGCCAAGGCCTACGAACGCGTTGCGGAGGGCAGGGCCCGGTTCCGCGCCGTCCTCACAATGTAATCGGCGATACGAGCAGTCACCGCCGTTTTCGGGCGGATCAACGGGCAACCCCTCCATAATCCCCGATAAGGGAAGGGTTGCCGACGATTTGTTCAGGATGCAAAATTGAATGTTGACGCTGTTGCAAAAAACTCTTTAGCATAAGGAGCATAAATCGTGATTCTCATGCGCGCGAGGCGCCATGCACAGCGATGCACGTTCGGGGGTACGGGGAGTCGGATCAAGAACAATCGTGAAAATGAGCAGACTGTCTAATAAAGTGGCAATAGTGACGGGCGCGTCCAAAGGCATAGGCGCTGGGATTGCAACGGCCTTGGGAGCTGCGGGCGCGCGCGTGGCCGTGAACTATTCCTCCGACCGCGAAGGCGCCGAACGCGTCGCTCAGGCGATCACCGACAACGGGGGCGACGCGATCGCGGTCGGGGCCGACGTGTCCAAGACGGCAGATGTCTCACGGCTATTCGACAAGGTGGATTCCGCCTTCGGAAGACTAGACGTTCTGGTCAACAACGCCGGAGTATTCCGCTTCGGCACCTTCGCGGAGATCACGGAAGAGAGCTTTCACCTCCACTACAACATCAACGTTCTCGGGGCGATTCTCACCGTGCAGGAGGCGATCAAGCGGTTCGGCGCCGACGGCGGGAGCATCATCAACCTCAGCTCCATCGTCGGCTCGCATCCGGTGGTGGGAGCCCTGCTGTACGCTTCCACGAAAGGCGCCATCGAAACGCTGACCAAGGGATTGGCGCTCGAACTGGCGCCGCGCAAGATACGCGTCAACGCCATCGCTCCCGGTCATACAGAAACGGAAGGCAATGTAGCCGCGGGGACCTTTGAGGGTGGTGCCGGCGCCGCTCTGGCTGGGAAGACGCCGCTCGGCCGGCTCGGTCGCGTCACGGATATCGCCCCGCTGGCGGTGTTCCTGGCGTCGGACGAATCAGCCTGGATCACCGGGGAGGTCATTCGTGCCGCAGGCGGTCTCGTTGTGGCCACCTGAGTGTACTTGCTGACGTCGCAACAACACATTCGGGTGAACGCGGTCAGGAACACAGAGAGGAGAATCCGATGCAACTTCAAGATGACTACTTTGCGGCCTATCGCAGTCTGAGGCTGACGCGAGATGCCAATGGTGTCCTGGTTGCGGAATTTCACAGTAACGGCGGACCGCTCACTTTCTCGGCGCAAGATCATACCGAGTTTGTCGATGCCTTTTACCGGATCGCTCAAGATCGAAAGAACAAGATTGTGATTCTGACGGGGGCAGG
>WNFS01001256.1_pt1 | contig 18841 bp, 16 predicted proteins | sample 5400141 | NCBI WGS metagenome assembly WNFS01 (sample SAMN13153358, study PRJNA577476) | soil metagenome | isolation source: 60 cm saprolite under Madrone tree | place: USA:California | collected 2016-06-14
AGATCCAAATGTGCGTGTCCAGGAGCAGGTTCATTTCGGATTTTCGGTTTCATCAGACTCTGGTTCTTGCGCGGCCTCCCAGTCGGACTCGTGGCCGATCGGACTGACGATGTCTCCGAGAATCACGCCACTCCCGACGTGGTGCCCGAAACGACGCGCCGGTTGTGGCAAAGACGGCGGCTTAATCTCGGCAACGGGTCGGCCAAAGCGCGTCACGCGGATTGGCTGCCCGGTTTTCCGCACGCGCTCCAAGACCGCGAGGCAAGTTGCTTTGAACTTCGAAATGGCAATCTCTTCCATGTTTCTATACTCCTACGAAGAGCTTACGCCGCATTTTGACCATAGTCAAGTCATGGTTAGACCATGGCTCAACGCTCGACACACCCTCAATTACCCTCGGCTCCAAGCCGTAAACGTTGCGGCGCTTCGGGAGTCTATAGCTATAGAATCGGCCGGACGAACGGCGCAAGGGAGACTGTCAAGAAACTATGCCTAAGCATTCGCATATCGCAGGCGGATTCCTGCTACTAGCATTCGCACTGATCACACTAACTCTTACAGCTCGCAGCGCTCAAACCACGCCAGGCCAATCCGCCGCGGTCGAGGTTCCCAAGACTCCTCCGGGCGAACAATTCTCCGCTTGGTTAGCAGCATTCAATAGCGGCGACAAAGCCGAACTCGAAAGATTCCGCAGCCATTTCGATAAGCCCGACGAGCATAAGGTTGAAGGCATGCTTGGCTTCCGCCAGCAGACTGGAGGGTTCAACCTCAAGAAGATCGAGGAATCCAGCGCGACGAAACTCACGGGGTTTGTCGAGGAGCGCGACTCCGATCAGTTCGCGCGGTTCTCCATCGAAGTAGAAGCCGTCGCGCCCCACCACGTAACGCATCTTGACCTGCGAGCCATCGACCGACCCACAGACTTCACTCTCCCGCACTTGAGCCAGGGTGATCTGGTCACTGCTTTACGCGCAAGGCTGGAAAAAGACTCTTCCGCCGGCAAGTTCTCCGGAGCCGCTCTTCTTTCAAAAGACGGCAAACCAGTTTTCACCGGCGCCTACGGCATGGCCGACCGCGAAAAGAAAATTCCGAACACGCTCAACACGAAATTCCGGATCGGCTCCATGAACAAGATGTTCACCGCCGTCTCCATTCTCCAGCTCGTGCAAGCCGGAAAAATGTCGCTCAGCGATCCCGTCGGCAAATACCTTAAAGACTATCCCAACAACGACATCGCCACGAAAGTCACGATGTACCAGCTTCTCACTCACACCGGCGGCACTGGAGACTTTTTCGGCCCGCAGTTCGATGCCCATCGCCTTGAACTAAAAACGCTGCAAGACTATGTGAAGCTCTACGGCGAGCGCGCACCCGAATTTGAGCCGGGCAGCCGTTGGGAATACAGTAATTACGGATTCTTGATACTCGGCGTCATCATCGAGCGCGTCAGTGGAAAGAGTTATTACGATTATGTCAGCGAAAACATCTACAAGCCCGCAGGCATGACGTCCACCGGCTCTTTTCCAGAAGACCAGAACGTTGCGGATCGTTCGATTGGCTACACGCAGTTCGGCGGCGAGGGTCTTAGGCCCAATACGGATACGCTCCCCTATCGCGGCACGTCCGCCGGCGGGGGTTATTGCACCGTCGAGGACTTCCTGCGCTTTGCGAACGCCCTGCCCAATCATAAGCTGTTGAACGCCCAGAACACCGATCTCCTCACCGCCGGGAAAGTCGATACGCCCCGTGGAAACAAATACGCCTTCGGTTTCATGGACAACGAACCAGGCTCGCCCATGCGTCACTTTGGCCACGGCGGCGGCGCCCCCGGCATGAACGGCGAACTCCAAATATTCCCACAAAGCGGCTACGTCATCGTAGTGCTATCAAATCTCGATCCACCCGCCGCCAGCCGCATCTCGGATTTCATAGTGGACCGCCTCCCGGTAATCTAACGGTCAGCACTCTCGGCACCGAAGCGACTGCAGGGTTCGCTCTTCAGGCCGCATTCCATAAGTTCGACGGATAGCCGGGTCCACGAATTTTTCTGATTTCGGGCAATTTTTTCCTGCGGCAAAGAACAAAATCACTCTCAAATCCGTCTATTATTGAAAACGGCGACGCGTCCTTTCGATGGGGGAGATTCGAATTCTTCATTGACTCGACCGGGATTCTGTGCAGAATCCCTCTCTATATTTTGAGATAGCGTCTCGTGGTCAGACGCAGGTGCGAATTTGGCGGGAACGCCATCGATTCCCGAATTGCTTGTCCAAGGCCGATCTGCTCGATCTATGAATTCTGGGAGGCGCGATGAAATACCGCATCTTATTTACATTCGTTTTAGTCAGTTTTTTGCCCGCAATTCTATCCGCACAGGTCGCAGTCACCGGAAGAATCACAGGGGTTGTAACCGACTCCTCCGGATCGGCTGTGCCAAACGCAACGGTATCGGTCAAGAGCGCGGCGCTGATGGCTCCGCGTGCTATAAACACTTCCGCCGATGGCGCGTATCTCTTCGACCTTCTGCCGCCGGGTACCTATGAAGTCACCGTCACGGCGCCCGGATTCCGGACCGTCGACGAAACCGGTATCGTCCTTACAGCCGGCTTTACCGCCACTGTCAACTCCAAACTACAAGTGGGACAAGTCACCCAGACCATCCAGGTGGAAGGGGAGCCGGTGGTTGACCTGCAAAGCGTTCAGACCTCGACGACCTTCGACCAAACCCTTCTACAGGACATCCCGAGCGGTCGCGATCCATGGTCTACCGTTGCGCAGATGCCGGGTGTCACATCCAGTACGTTCGACGTGGCAGGCAACAATAGCTACCAGCAGTCCGCCATGCAAGTGCATGGGAGTACGCAAGCAGAACAGATTTATAGCTATAACGGTCTCGATTTGAATTGGCCCGGCGCCAACGGTGGTTACACTCAGTTCTATACCAATCACGACTCCTTCGACGAATTTCAGGTCGTCGCTGACAATGCACCGGCGTCCGTGCCCATCGGCGGAGTCTATATGAACATGGTGACAAAATCAGGGTCGAACCAGGTTCATGGCCTGGCCGCCATCTATTACTTGACGGCGGCAACACAAGCTGGCGTGTACTTCCCGAATTACAGCGGCTCGCCTGTAAAATCGGGGTCGCCATTCGATATGACCCGCGACACCTCCGCCAGTCTCGGCGGTCCCCTCAGGAAGGACAAGTGGTGGCTTTTCGGCTCCTATCGCCGTTACGACTTGCGCCAACAAATACTCTCCGTGACCAATCAAGCCGGTGTTCCGGTGGTGGACGTCAACCACCAGACTAACACCGACCTCCGCAGCGATTACCAGGTCAATTCCAAAAACAAGTTCAGCTTCATCTGGCTTTACAACGAACAGAACCGCTTCTTCCGGCGAGACACCGCCTATTCTTTTGTGACTCAGGAAGCGAGCTGGCTTCAGATCGAGCCTGCCTACATCCTGCAGGGCCTTTGGACCAGCCAAATCACCAACAATTTCCTGCTGGATTTTCGCGTCGGCTGGAACAAAATCGTCTTCCCTCTCAGCTACCAGCCCGGTGTGACCACCGCCGACATCAATGTCCAGAACATCCCAGCCTCTACAGAGACCGGGGCGGCGCCCTACCAGTTTGCCAATCCGGCGTGGGTTCTCAAGTGGACCTCTGGAGGCTCCTGGTACAAGCCCAATCTCGCAGGAACCCACAACTTTCAATTTGGCTTTGAGTGGGGCAAGAGCTACAACTCCTACATCTACAAAGTAAATCAGGGAATCAACATAATCCTGAACACCGATCCGACGACCAACCAACCCAGTAACCAGGTGCTGGCTTATAACACGCCAACGACTCAGAAAAACTACTTCCGCGACACCAGCTTCTATCTCCAAGACACCTGGAATATCAAGCGCCGCCTGACTTTGGACGTCGGCCTGCGCTACGACAACTTCCGCACCTACTACCCAGCGCAAAAGAGTGATCCGAACGAAACTTTTGCCCAGCTTTTTCCGATCACGAACTTTGCTGCATCCGGAAACCTTGTCGACTGGAACACCGTTTCTCCACGCATCGGAGTGGCCTTCGATCCTACCGGAAAGGGTGACTCCGTCGTGCGATTCGGTTATGGCCTCTACTACATCATGCAGGGCACCGGACTCGCGGAGACCGCAAATCCCGTGGGCCTTTCTGGCAAATTCTACAGTTGGACCGACACAAACAACGACGGAATCCCCCAGCAGAGTGAATGGCTTCCCAACGGGGCGGCCACCGTTCCTGTGGGTGCGTTCGGCGGATCGAGCACACACATCAACCCGAACATGAGCCGGCCCTATTCAGAACAAATCAGCGCGGGCTATGAGAAGCAGATCTGGCGCGACCTTCGAATCGCCGCGACGTATTACTACCGCACCAAGAAAAACTTGATCGGTATCGAAAACACTGCCGTCCAAAAATCGGATTATGTACCGATCACGACTCTTAATGGAAAGCCGATCATCAACCCCATTACGAACCAGCCGTTGACCCTTTTCAGCTTCCAGCCGAGCGATCCCAGTAAGTTCGGGGCGTTCAACTTTGTGGTCACGAATATTCCGCTGTTGAACGACAACACCTATCACGCCGTCGAATTCACGGCCGTCAAGCGGTTGTCCAGCAAGTGGATGGTGCTCGGCGGGTTCACGATTCAGCGGCAAAAAGGCATCTTTGGCCGCGGTTTCTCGGATCAAGCCACCAGCGACAACTTTACCGATCCCAACAACGACATCAACCGCAATAACAACTACTTGAACCTCGACGCCACGTATGTATTCAAGATTGACGCCACTTACGAGCTTCCGTACAAGATCGGTACGAGCGTGAACTTCCAGCACTACACGGGGTTCCCGATCCAGCCGACGGAGACTTTCGGCGTGCCAGACGGAAACTCCCCGGCTGACATCATCAACGAGTCGGTCATCCTCCAGCCCGCCGGCGTTCAGCGCTTGCCCGGCGTGAATATGCTGAACCTTCGTTTGTCCCGCGAGTTTGTGCTCAGCGAACGCTGGCACCTCACACCGACCGCCGATTTCTTCAACGTGACCAACGCGCAAACGGTCATCGGTGAAGTGTCGAACTTTGGTTCCAGCTATTTATTCCCGTTCAGCACGATTAACCCGTTCGTGACTCGCTTCGGTCTCCGCTTTACTTTTTGAACCGAGCGTCCACGTTTACAACGAAATCGTTCTTCCCTGCTCGGCGGGTTGGGTGATACTTTCGCCCCATCCGCCGGTCTGGTTTCTGAGGACTTGCAATTTTTGTCCGCTCTCGAGGGGGCGCTATGCGCAATGGGATTCACGCAGTCGGTGTCGCACTCATCTTGCTGACAAGCGCGAGCAGCGCGGTAGCACAAACCGCCGCTCAAAAGCAGAAGCTCACTATCGAGCAATTGATCGACATCAAGCATCCCTCCGATCCCATCTGGTCGCCCGACGGCAAACTCGTCGCCTTTGTCTGGGACCGCGCTGGCGTCGCCAATCTCTACGTCGCCAATGCCGACGGCAGCGGCCAGCCCAAGCCGCTCACCACGTTGTCTCAGGGCCAAATCGAGGGCGCATTCTGGAATGCGGACGGCGACACCGTATACTTTCCGCACGACGGCGATCTCTGGCAGGTCGCAATATCCGACGGCGCTCCGAAGCCAGTCTGGAGCAAACCGGATCCCGGCAGCGATTACGTCCCGTCGCCTGATGGCAAGCGCGTCGCGTTCGTCCGCAGCAACCGCGCCGCCACACAAAGCGCACAAGACGCGCCCCGCGGCAGCGACCTGATCATCCGCTGGCTCTCCGATGGCACCGAGTCAACCACCGCGCACGACGACGTGAGCATTCGCGGCATTATCTGGTCTCCCGATGGCGCGTCCATCGCCTACACCGCCGGCTCCAAAATCATCCATCACGATGAATCGCCGTCTTATTCCGGTGCCAAACTCATCTATCGCGTTTCCGAATTTGTCCCCGGCCAAATCTACGCGCTCAAACTTGCCGACGCAAAATCTGTCCCCGTCGCCAAGCCCGGTGAGTATGGCGGCTTAGCCTGGGTCGACAACGCACATCTCGTCTTCGATGGCCAGTCCAGCGACTTCAAGACTTACTTCATTTATCTCGCCGACGCCGCGACCGGCACCACGAAAACCATCCACGAAATTCACGAAGAAAAATTCTGGAGCATCCCCGACTGGGGCGAAGCGGGCGCGCAACCGTGGCCCTCACCAAACGGCAAATGGATCGCCTTCCTCAGCGATCAAGACGGCTGGGACCATCTCTACGTCATTCCCGCGTCGGGCGGCGACGCCGTGCAAATTACCAAAGGCAAATTCGAAGCATGGCGCCCAGCGTGGTCGCACGACAGCATGCGCATCGCTTTCGATGCCAACCTCGAAGATCGCCCCGGCGACCGCGTCCTCGGCATCGCAAGAATCGGCGATGATCCCGCGCACGCCGAAGTCACCTACATTCCTGCAACTCCCGGAACAAATATCGAGCCCCACTGGTCGGAAGGCGACGGCCGCCTCGTCTATCAACACACTGATACGCGCAACAGCGCCGATCTCTACACCATCGGCTCGAATCCCGGCGCGCCGCCTGTGCGCCTCACCGACTCCATGCCCGCCGGAATGGACCGCTCCCAATTCGTCGAGCCACAGTTCGTCCATTTTCCCGGACCCGACGGCCAGCAAGTTCCTGGCTGGCTTTTCGTCCCTAAGAACCTCGACCGCACCAAAAAACATCCCGCGATAATGTGGATTCACGGCGACGGTGTAAATCAAAACTACGACGGCTGGCACGTGCAGCGAAACTACGCCGTCTACTACAGCATCCACCAATATTTTCTGCAGAAGGGTTACGTCGTCTTCGCGCCCGACTATCGCGGCAGCATCGGGTACGGCCGCGACTGGCGCACCGGGGTTTACATGGACGTCGGCGGTAAGGATGCGAAGGATGCCTGGATGGGCGCGAACTACCTAAAGACTCTTCCGTATGTTGACGCGGACCGCATCGGCGTCTGGGGCCTAAGCTACGGCGGCTTCTTCACGCTCATCGCCATGACCGATCAGCCCAAACTGTTCCGCGCCGGTGTCGATGTTGCCGGTGTCGTCGACTATGGAATGTACTATTCTGATCCCTACCACGGCGACTGGACCGCCAGCCGCATCGGCACTCCCGAACAAAACCCGCAAGTCTATGCCAACGCTTCGCCGCTTTCGCATATCGATCGCCTCGAGCGCCCCCTGCTGGTCCTCCACGGCACCGCCGATGTAAACGTCCCCTTCCTTGAATCCGTCTGGCTGATGGACGAAGCTCTAAAGAAACACAAAGGCGACTTAGTCTCTTTTATGATTTACCCAGGCGAGTTTCACTACTTCACACGCGAACACGTCCTCCGCGACGCCTGGCATCGCGTCGACGACTTTTTCGACGCCAACCTGCGCGCGCCTGCCACGACCAAGCCTAAACCGAAGTAAATCCGCGCCTTCTATGAACCCGCGCCGACCAGACTGATGTAAGATTCCCGGCGATTTTCGCGTGCAAAAGGATACTCGATCGTGCTTATCGTTTATGGAGTATATCGTTGGCAACCGAAGCGTGTTGCATTTCGCAACGATTACTGCTTCACATGCGGAGCACCGCGGCGAGCTGTATTGCTGCGCACTTTCAACGTGGGCCACATTTTTTGGATTCCGATCTTGCCCGTAGGCCTTTGGAAACGCTGGCTCTGTACGATCTGTGGCCATGAACCCCACGTGAGCATAAAGACCAGGCGCGGCTTTAAATGGGCGGGCTTGTTCGTCCTGTTGATCTTTTCAGTGGCCCTCTGGGGCATGCCAGTCGACCCGGACTCTGTGGCCATATTTTGGATTATTAGGTTCGCCGCACCGCTGGGAGCAGTCCTTACACTCGTGCACCTCTTCCGAACGAAAAAGGAGCCGACCTTGGAGTCGAGACTCGCAGCGATTCAGCCCGCTGCAGACACAGCGTGTCCTTTTTGTGGGGCGCAATTGTTGATACTCGCTTCGCAATGCTCCTGCCCGGTTTGCGGTGTGGTCAGGAGCTAAGCGGATTGGCTGGTCTCGGCCTTAGTGATAACATTCTTCAGTGGGCCGGCTCTAAAATTAGCTTCTGCACGCGCCAATTCAGAAGTTCGCTCACATACAATTCATTTTCCGACGGGCAAGCGATCTCGTGGATCCACCCGAATTGCCCGAGCTGCTTGCCTGCCTTCCCAAACATCCCGAGCACTTTCCCGTCGAGGCTGAGCTTGTAAATCCGCCCCGGAAACGCGTCCGACGTGTACAACACTTGCTTCGGCCCCGGCGTGATGCACACTGTCCACGGCGCGCCCGGCGACATCGTGCCAGCAGTCGCAGTAGGCTTATTCCCGATCGCCGGCCGGGCATCCGGCGGAGCCGGCACATCGATCGTCATCTGCCGCAAAAATCTTCCATTACCATCGAACACCTGGATGCGCCGATTCCCGCGATCCGCCACGTAAACATTCCCCGCCGCATCCACAGCAATGCTGTGCGGCACATTGAACTGCCCCGGCTGATCGCCCGGTTCGCCCCATGATTTCAACCAGTTCCCATCCTTATCAACCTTCGCCACGCGCGAATTGATGTATCCATCGCTGATAAACGTGTTGCCCGCCGCGTCCCACGCCACGTCCGTCACTTGCCGAAACAGTCCGTCGACAGGCGGCAGCGGAGGCTTAACATGTTTCAAGGGACCAGTGCCTTCATCGGATGCTTCTTGCTTGCGCCCAAACACCATCACCACGCGCCCCTCGGGGTTGAACTTAATCACCATGTCCGACCCTTTGTCCGTCACCCAAATGTTGTCTTGCGAATCGACTTTCACGGCGTGCGCAAACGACCACGCATACAAATTGTGCCCAATCTCCCGCACAAATTTCCCGTCCGCGCCAAACTCCAAAAGCTGCGCTCCACTTGCCCCATACGCCGGCCCCGTGCTGTTCCCTCGCGTGAAAACAAAAACATGCCCTTTTGAATTCACCGCCACTCCCGCCACTTCTCCCAAATAAATGTCCGCCGGCAATTTCAAAAAATCAGGCACAGACGTATACCGAATCTCCGGCGGCTGCTGCGCGAAAACCGGTCCAACCGCAAAGAAGAACAAAACAAAAAGCAAATCAAACATTGAGCGTTTCATGGGAATCACCTCGCTGCATCGCGCCCCGCATCATACGCGCCCCGCCTCTCAGACGCCAACGACGCGCAAAGCCCATAGCGTATCAGTCGCCGCTCACCCGATTTTCTGGATCACTTTCCTCTGCGCAGCCTATTGGCAACGGCCACAATCAGCAAGCGCCGGGCGCAGCCGGGCGAACACCTCACCTCGCCTCACCACCCCTCCCAGGGCGGATCGGAGATTGACAGGACAAGGGCGACCGCCCTATGGTCTTGCCTGGAGATAGAGCCCGAATCGAGAACCGAGCCCTGAGCTAAGCGAATGGGCACAAGTGGTGCAAATGGACGTGAACCTCCCGTTCGTTCGACTCTCGGCCATGTATCTACCGGACCGCGAATTTTCCGAGGGTGCCAACCAACACCCCCGCAGGCCAGCTCGAATGCGGGTCGGAGTAGGAATCATGATCGCTCATAACCCCCTCCACGGATCCGGACAAGCGGGATTCCCGCATCCGGCTCTTGCCTTAAGTGAGGACGCCCATGCGGCGCAGGGGATAGGGATGACAGACTGTAGGCAGAGGCAGCCAGCGAGTGATGAGGCGCCGCATGCGATCCCAAAGGACGCGCCCTTTTTGGCTGCGCCGCGACAGCGCGCGATGCCAGAGCCGCCCGACTTGGAACCGAAAGATCCACAGCGCGTTTTGGTTCATGGGCACACCGTAATAGCGGATATGTCCACGCACCACCGCTTGCAGCCACTTGCCCAGTTCGGGAATGGGTTTATGCATGCGTCGTTGAAGTTCGGCTTTCACCTCGTTCAACTTCGTCTGCAACTTTTTGCGGATCGTTTGCCGCAGCACCGTGAAGCGTCCATGGCTCCTCTTCTTTACGCAGATATGCGTAAAACCGAGAAAGTTGAACGTCTCCGGTTTCCCTTCTCCACGCCACTGCCGTTGGTCGATCGCATACGGACCGAACTCCAGCAACCGCGTCTTCTCAGGATGCAGTTCCAGGTTGAACTTTCCCATTCGTTCCGTAAGTTCCGCCCGAAACTGATCGGCATCCGCTTTGCTGTGAAAGCCCACCACGATGTCGTCCGCGAATCGCACCACGATGACATCGCCGTGCGCACGCTTCTGACGCCATGCTTGGACCCACAAGTCGAACACGTAATGAAGATAGACGTTGGCCAAAAGCGGCGAGGCACTTCCGCCCTGGGGCGTCCCTTCCTCAGTCCGTATTCGTTTCCCATCCTCCAGCACGCCGGCCCTCAGCCATTTCTGGATGAGTCGCACGACGCGCCGGTCTGCTGTACCACATTCGTATGACTTTTGCATTCACTACACCTCGCCGGTTTAACCGGCGCACAAGGAGAATTCCAATGAGGAGAAAAGAGACCACGCTGGTATCTGTTCTTTTTCTCATCGGGGCAGCGCTGATTGCATCATGCGCGAAACCCTACCACGAGGAAAACGAACGTTATGTGTTCGTGGCCACGAACATTAACTTGCCGTACTGGCAGGAGGCCCAGGCTGGTTTCTTGGACGCAGCCAAAGCGCTCGGCGTAAAGGCCGAACTCGTTGGCCCCACGACGTACGACCCGGATGGTGAGGTAACAATTTTCCGTCAGATTGTAGAACAGAATCCCGCCGGAATCTGCCTCTCCGCGGCGCGCCCCGAGAATTTCCAGGGCGACATTGACAAGGCCGTGGCCCAGGGCATACCGGTGATCTGCGTGGATTCCGACGTGCCGAATTCGCACCGCGTCCTTTACATCGGAACGGACAACATCAAGGCCGGCAGAGAGAGCCTAAAGCGGATTGCCGCCCTCCTCTCAAGCAAAGGAAACATTGCCGTGATCACGATTTCCGGACAGCGCAACATTGACGATCGTGTCGCTGGCGTGGCGGACGCACTGAAGAATTATCCTGCTCTTAAGCTGACAAAGATCGTGGATGACAAGGGCGACGTGCGAAGCGCGTTCGACCAGGTCTCCGACCTGATCCAGAAGAAAGAAAAAATAGATGGAATCATTTGCTTGGAGGCCTCAGGTGGTTCCGGCGCCGCAGGCGCCGTTCACCGCTTCAACATGGATGGCAAACTGCCCATCGTGGCCTTCGACAACGATCCCGAGACACTGGATTGGATCGACCGAGGCGTGATCACAGCCACGATCACGCAAAAGCCTTATGTCATGAGCTACTACGGCCTCAGGTTCCTCGACGACTTGCATCACAACGCCGTGCACCAATTCAAAGACTGGCGAACCGCCCTCGCTCCACCGATGCCTACTGCCGTGGACACCGGCACCGTGGCGGTGGACAAAAATAATCTCAAGGTCTATCGCGAGGCTTTGGCTGAGCACCCAAAGCCACTCTAGCGACTGAAAAACCATTACGCGGGTCCTTGATCGAGTTCTCCGGGAATCAAAATGCGGACTTTGCTTCGGTTACATTCTGCTCGACAGTGGCCGTGGACGCGTCGTTGGTCACGGTGACAGGACGCTTGGGGCGTTCGTCGACATGCAGTTGGAAAATGTCCGGCCGGGAATAGTGGCCGACGACATCGAAGTCGTACTTGCCGCGGATGATTTGCCTGAGATCGATTTCAGCGACGAGAATGGCTTCGCCTTCCGTGTTGGGTCCCGCAAGGAAATTCCCGAAGGGGTCCACGATGCAGCTGCCGCCGCGGCACACAATCGCGTCCGGTTCGTCGCCGAAGGACGAGTGGTAGTCAGCAGGAAAGTCACGGCGCCGCTGAAACTGATTGCAGGAGAGCACGAAGCAGCGCCCCTCGACCGCGATATGGCGGACAGTGGCGAGCCAGGAGTCGCGCGCATCGGCAGTGGGCGCGCAGTAAAGCTCGATGCCCTTGGAATACATTGTGGCGCGCAGCAGGGGCATGTAGTTCTCCCAGCAGATCACTGCGCCGAGCTTGCCGAGTGGCGTTGCGAACACGGGCAAGGTGGAGCCGTCGCCGAAGCCCCAGACGAGGCGCTCGGATGCAGTGGGCATCAACTTGCGGTGTTTGCCGAGGAAAGTGCCGTCCGGCGCGAAGAAGAGGACGGTGCAATAAAGAGTGCCAGCGTCGCGTTCCATGACCCCGACGACGAGATAGATGCCGTTGGAGCCAGCGATGCGCGAGAGAAGATCGACTGCCGGACCGGGCACGTCGACGCTGCTCTCCCAATAGCGGCGGAAATCTTCACGGCCGGCATCCGTGCGCGAGCCGACGACAGCGCCAAAGTCAAGACCCCGCGGGTAGGCGGAAACAAAGGCTTCAGGGAAGAGCGCCAGTTGCGCGCCCTGCTGCGCAGCTTCGTGAGCAAGGGCGGAGAGTTTCTCCAGTGTGCGCTCCCGGTCGAAGACAACGGGTGAAGCTTGCACGACAGCGGCTTTGAATGTCATGGCGCTTGGGATCCTCTCCCTGTCTTAGTGATAGCTGTGTCGCCGAATTTTCAGAAGTCGCAGTGGAGAATGTCGGTGCATCATACCACGCGTAATTCGCCGAAGATTGCTCTGTCTGTCCAATGGAACGCGCCAGCTCTCCCACGAGTATTGAGCTCAGTGGCCCGTCAGCGCAGCGTATTGGGCTTTAGTGAGTGGGACGACGGACAGCCTTCCGATGCGCACCAGCGGCGAATCTGCGAACAATTTGTTCGCTTTGATTTTCTCCAGTGGCACCGGCGCCGCGATCGCCTTCCCAACCTTGATCTTAACCTCTGGAGTTTTGGGATTCGAGGCATCGACAGAAACCACGGTGGCCGTTCCGACCGCGCTCTTGTGATCACCGGTTTCGTAGATCACCAACCTCGAGCCCGGCTCCATCTCACGGAGATTCTTTACCGCCGTCGGATTCGATACGCCGTCCCAAACCGTCACGCCGTCTTTTTGCAGATCCGCAAACGAATATACGGTAGGTTCCGTTTTCAATAAGTAGTCTGAAGGCATACAAGCTCCCTAAATGTATAATTCGAACGCCCCGCTATTCTACCTGTCGAGATGAGTTGACGCCGCACCTCATTGAAAAGGCTCTCGCCGCAAGAGTCTCGAATTTCTCTGTGGCTCGGTCTCAACGCGTCACAACGTAACTTCGCCAGGCGACAAAATAACACACCGTGCTTGCCCGTGCCCTGCGGTTCTGGCAGGATGCAAATAACCAAACGCCGCACCTGGATCGAGAATCTCCACCGGAGGGGAAGATGGCTGGTTTCTGCAGAAATTGTGGCAGCCCATTGGACGATGTCCAAGCTTTTTGCGCTGGGTGTGGCACGCCTGTCTCCGGTCCTCCGGTGCGGTCCTCGGCGCCACCCGCAAGCGCCCCGCGCCCTCAGGCGCCTCCTCAAGCCGTGCCTCAACCGAGGCCCACGGCTCAAGCTCCAGTAACGCAAGCCGTCGCGGCTGCTCCAGCGAAGTCCGGCAACACTCTCGTCAAAGTTCTTCTCATCTTTCTGGTGGTGATTTTTCTGTTCGGCGCCGTCGGAGTCGCAGGCATTTGGTACGTCGCGCACCGCGTAAAACAAAAAGTCCACGAAATCGGCTTGGACGATCTATCCGCAACAGCCAACGCAAATCGTGGGCCAGCTCTCGGCGGCATCGATCCCTGCAGTCTTCTTTCGAAAGCAGACGTTGCCCAAGCCGCGAAAATGGAAGTCGTGCGCGCCGAAGCAGAGGAAGGCAGCGAACCAGGATGCGCTTACAGTGTCCAGGGAGACATGGCCGATCTCGTCGCCAAGCATGCTTCCCTTCTTCGCAAGGCGGAAACCACCGAAGCCCAGAGGCAAGCGTTTGAATCTTTCGGAAAAAGTGTCTTTCACGGCCCCGAGTCTGGCCAGGGTAACTCCAATTCGAAGCATCCCGGCGAATCACCCGTTTTTACGTTCAGCGTGAACAACCAGAGCGCGCTGGCCACCATGAATTTGACGCGCGCGACGCTGGGCCGCCTCGGACCAGGCGTTGTGACCGTCCCTAACCTCGGCGATGACGCAATCGACGCAGGCGGCGCGATGCTCATCGTCCGCAAAGGCGACAAACTCGTCCGCATCATGTATATGATGTGCCCCTGCACCACCGACGACGTGCTGCCGCTGGCAAAGAAAATCGTTGCCGGCATGTAGCGGCGTTCTAAAACGCGAAACTAAAACCGAGCCTCCCGGAAATCAAGGCGCCTTTGCGGCGACCACCCCGATGTCGGCGATGTTGTCACCCTTTTTCAGCGAAGGAACCGCGTTCACGTGAAGAATCACGCCGGCGGCCGGAGCGCGCGCTTCCAGAATAACCTTGCCAAAATAATCCGTTACTTGGCCAAGGATCATGCCTTCCTGAACGTACGTCCCGCGCTTAACCAGCGGATACCAAATCCCCGGCCCGTCGGAAATCACGTCGACCACTTTCCCCAGCCAAACTGGATTTTCGATGAAGTGCGGCTCTCCGGAAATCATTTTCAGATAGCGCATCGTGCTAAGCGTGCCGTTCACCAGCAGAGCCACGTCATCTGTCTCGACCGTCCCCGCGTGCCCCGCTTCCACGACGATGGATGGTTTCCCACGAACGGAAGCCGTGTTGTCCAGATATCGAGTGGCTGCGGGATCGGTCGGCCGCTCGCTCCAGATAATGATGTGATCCAGCCCGAACGCCAGCACCATCTGCTTTGAAGTGCGGTCCTGTGCCTCTTTTCCGACAGCCCCCCAATAAGCATAGGGACGCAAGCTCTCATCCAGGTCGCCACCGTGGTAATCGATCAAATAGTCGCAGCGGTCGACCACTCCCTTTGTGATCAGGTACAAAGCCCGGTCCGTTTGTGTCCCGTCCATTTTGCCCGGATAAAAACGGTTCATGCTTTTGTTGTCGGTCGGATTCACGTGCGGAACTTTTTGCTCGAACGAAAGGACATTCACCAGCGGGACAAGAACGACCGTACCAGAGACTTGCGCGGGATCCAACTCGCCAATCAATTTCTCGAGCGCGATAATCGAAACATATTCCGTCCCGTGCGCCCCCGTAACCAGAGCGAGGACAGGTCCTGGCTTCGCGCCATTCACAACTACAACCGGAATATTTGTCCCGGCGTCCACCCCTGCCGGCACTTCGATATACCCGTTCGCTTTTTGTCCGGGCGCGGCAGAAGCCGTGCCGACACTAAAGCGGGTTTGCGCGTGGAGCGAAAAGCCAAGGATGGACGCGAGCAGCGCCGAAGTAAGAACTCTTCTCCAGATGGGCATCATTCGCCTCCAGCCTTGACCGGGGGCGCCGCAGGTGGAGCAGGGGTGGCCGGAGTCGCATCGCCTTTGACGTAGTGGGCGTACCACGCAAGGTAGCGCTCGAGTCGATCCTTGATGTGCGACGGCACGGTGAAACCGTGGTATTCGCCCGGGTACACGACGAGTTCGGTGGCGCGGCCCAGTGCTTTCAGGGCCTGGTACATCTGCTCGCTTCCGAGAATCGGCACGTTCGAGTCGATTTCACCGCCCATGAAAAGCGTCGGCGTCGTGATGTTCTTCACCCGATAGAACGGCGAAATTTTGTCCCAGAGTGCTTGATGTTCCCAGGGGTAGCCGAGTTCTGTCTCGTAATCGCGCTGGTAATGGTCATGGCCGTAGAAGCTGGAAATCAGCGCGACGCCCGCCCCGGAGATGGCCCCTTTGAACCGCGTGGTCTGAGCAATGATGAAGTCCGTAGAGATGCCACCATAGGACCAGCCACCAACGCCGAGCTTATCGGGATCAGCAATGCCTTGCTCGAGAGCGTAATCCACCATAGCTATGTCGTCTTGATAGTCTTTGTTGCCCCAGTCAGCGTAAATGGCTGCACAGAATTTCTCGCCGTAGCCGGAAGAGCCGCGCGGATTTGGCAGCAGGACCGCGTAACCATTGGCGGCAAAAAGCTGCGCAAGATGATCGAAGGAGGCGGCGTATTGCCCGACCGGGCCACCATGAGGACGCAGGAGAGTGGGAACTTTTTTGGTGGCGTCAAAATCCACTGGCTTGTAGAGATATCCGGCGACAGAAGTTCCGTCTTTGCTCTTGAAGTGTACGTATTCGACCTTGGCTAGGCGCAGATGCGAAATCAGCGCATCATTCGTCTTGGTCAATCGGGTGAGGTCCGACCCATTCTGAAGAAAAATCTCGTCAGGACGATCAGATGTGCCGATTTGCGCGGCAATCGCGCCGTCCTTGCCGAGCGAATAGGAAGCCACTGTGACGCGGCCGCCGATGGGTCGAACGATGTCTCCGGCGGTAACAGCGATGCGGCAGAGATTTTGCGTGCCATCATCGGCCGCAATGAAATAGATGGACTTGCCGTCGGCGGAAAAGCTTGGGCGGCGCACACTGCGGTCAAATGTTTGTGTGAGGACTCTCGCCTCACTGCCGTTGGAAGGAGCGATGGCGAGATGTTGCGTGGCGTACCAGAAGAGATGCGGGTCGATCTGTGTGACGTACGTAATCCATTTACCGTCAGGAGACCAAGCGGGCTGATTGTCAGCGCCGGGATTCGTAGTGATCTGCGTGAGATGTGCGCCTTTATCGGTGTTGTCTGCCGCAACGACCCAGATGTTGGAGTCACGCGAGGCGTCGGGATCGGGCGAGCTGCGATTGCTGGTGAAAGCTAGCTGAATGCCGTCCGGAGACCATGCGGGTTGCGCGTCGTCGAAGTCCCCGGACGTGATCTGCGTGAGAGATTTCTTCTCGACGCTGAAGACGTAGAGGTGAGTGCGACGATTGTCGAGATAACCGACCGTGTCCTCCTTGAACTGAAGGCGGTCAATGACCCAGGGAGGCTGTGTTTTTGGTTTGGCGGGAGCCGGCTTGTCTTTATCTTTTTCCACCTCTGCGTCTTCCGGTTTGGGATCTTGGAGAACCAAGACGAGGCGCGTGTTATCCGGGGACCACTCAAAGTCGCCGACACCTTGAGGGATGTCCGTAAGGCGAACCGCCTCGCCACCGAGACGGTTCAGAAGCCAGACCTGGCTTTTCCCACCATTGCGAGAAGAAGTAAACGCGAGAAGCTTGCCGTCCGGTCTCCAGCGAGGATGTCCGGAGGATACGCCCTCAGCGGTCATGGGAAGAGGATCGCCACCGTGTGTAGATACCATCCAGATGCGCGTTTCATTCTTATCTTCCTTGAGCATTTTCGTGCGCACGGTATAAGCGACCCACTGACTGTCCGGACTCAGTTCGGGCTGGCCCACATCGCGAATCTGAAAGTAGTCCTCGATGGTGATCAGACGAGCAGCCGTCGAGGCAGCGCGAGGCTGTTGCGGAGCGGCATCCGCCGCGCGTGCGGCGAAAGAACTAGCTAAGACGATGAAACCAAAGGCAAAGCTGCGGGCTATTTTCATGCCGAAAACTCCTCCGAGCGCAATTGACGGATGAACCGGGCGAAAGTGTACCAGAGGAGCATGCCGAGGATGCGCAAAAAAAACGGGAGGGCGGCAAGGGGAATATTGGCTGGACAACGAAGTTCGGGCCGCGGAAGATAAATGAGAAAAGCGGGCCAACACTTTGCAAGTAATGATCGAGCTGCCTGATGGATATGTCGGACGCACCAGACCAACGCTTGCTTGAGACTCTGCTGGACTCCTGGGACAGGAACAACACCATCTTGGTCAACCTCCTCCGCGCCCTCCCGGAGGGCGGGCTAGAGACCAGGGCGATGGAGGGCAGCCCATCCATCGCGGAGCTGTTCACGCACATCCACTATGTACGACTTGTGTGCGTCTTCGAGGACGCCCCCGAGCTCGCCAGAAGCTTGCCGAAGGAAGAGTGGGCGGTCGAGCGTGCCGCTGGTCGCATCACGCAGATGCAGAACGAAGGCGCCAAGGCGATGCGGACGCGGTAAAGTGCAGAGTGGAGGAAGGCCGGGACATGAACCTTCACTACCACCACCTGATCCTTCTGCTCCAGCGCATGCTCTGGCACGAGGGCTACCATCACGGTCAGATGAAGCTGGCCCTCAAGTTGGCGGGCCGCCCAATAACCAATGAGGAAGCCGGGCCGCTTACGTGGGGCGTCTGGATGCGCAAGACGTGAGCGCTCTTAGGGCGTTCAGAAGCGCGCTCAAAGACCCCTTCGCGTCGAGGGCCGGGGCCGCGTTAACATAAGGCCCAGCAGCGTGGAACCCCAAAAGTGAAGGGCGCCATGTACATACACATGTTTGCGTTTCGGTTTAAAGCAGGAGTGACGGAGGAGCAGAAGGAGCACGTCGTTGCGGAGATAGGAAAGCTGCGGAGCGCGATTCCGCAGGTGTTGGAGTCGTGGGTAGGACGGAATGATTCTCCACGAGGGCAGGGTTTCGAGTTGGGCGGCGTGATGAAGTTTGCCGATAAGGCGGCTTGTGAGGCGTATGGGGCGCATGCGGTCCATCAGAAATTGTTGGGTTGGTTGATGCCGTTGATCGAGCCCATCGAGGTGGATTTTCCAGAATCCAGTTAGCAAGGTTCATCGAGCAAGAGATTGGCGGCCAGTTTCGCAACGCTAACCCTCAAATCCGGAAGAATCTGAAGAGCGCGAGCTACTCCTACAAAAATACCTTCAGACGGTCTGAGCAAGCGGCTCCAGGGTCACTTTGTGACCCAGGCGTTCCAGCCGCCTGACCAAGGATCGGCGGATTCGGTTCACGTCGATCCGGTCAAAGTGGTCCGCACCGAGTTCCCGGTAGTCT
>WNFS01003500.1_pt1 | contig 18840 bp, 18 predicted proteins | sample 5400141 | NCBI WGS metagenome assembly WNFS01 (sample SAMN13153358, study PRJNA577476) | soil metagenome | isolation source: 60 cm saprolite under Madrone tree | place: USA:California | collected 2016-06-14
TGGGACGTTCGGCCAGCCTGATCGGAATGGGCGTGTTGCTCCTGGTGGGCGGATGGATTCTGGAGCGCGCACGGCGCCAGCTCATCGCGCGCATGCAGAGGAGCGCGGCATGACTGCGTTGCAAAAGGGATTGCTGCTGGGCGCCCTGCAGGTCGCGATTGTGGCTAGTCTGGGCGCGAAGCTCGCGTGGGACCGCCATCGGTTGCCCCGAGGGTGGGCCAGGGTCGGAGTGTACGATCCGGACCTGCCGATTCGTGGACGATACTTGGCGTTGCAGCTGGACGTCGTCTGTGACAACGCCGCGGCCGAACCCGCTGCGCCCGCGTCGCCGCGAGATATGCGGCGTCCCCAGACGTTCGGATATTTTAAAGGAAAACTTCGCGTGGAAAATGGTCGGCTGGCGTCGGACTGCGCTTCAAGCACAGAAGGAGCCGATATGGTTCGCCGTTTCCGGCTCGGGCAGGCGGCGACAACGACCTTAAGCGAGCCGGTCTTGTTCTTTCTGCCCGAGCATGCAATCGATCCATGGAAGCAAGCCAAGGGAGGGGAGCTGTGGGCTGAGGTGACCCTTCCGAAAAGCGGTCCGCCAAGACCGATCCGGCTGGCGATTAAGCAGGGAGATGCGTTCACGCCGCTCGAAACCAAATGAAATGCGGATCAGCTCACCGCTGATCCGCGTCCCATCGCACTTAGTCTAAATCTCTGCCGCCTTGATTTGTATGAAAAACTAGCCAGTCTAAAGATTGGCCACTACAACGCTGGCGTCAGGAGACTTGGGCGTCGCGGCGGATCAGCGTGAAGTCGACGAAGTAGCCGACGCCAATGGCCAGCGGAATGATGCCGAGAGCCGCGGCGGTCCAGGTGTCCGGCTCATGCTTGATTTGCGCGATGAAGCCGAGTGCGACGATGAAGCCGACCGCGCCGCAGGTCAGCAAGATGCCCGCGCGACGCGAACGCGCGCCTTGCGAGAGCTCCGGCTCCATGGGAACGCTGACGCCCTTGGCAATGGCCGCCAGGCGCTCTTCGGAGCGCAGCTTGCGCACGCGGTAGTAGGTATACATTGCGCCCAGGGGAATGCCCAAACTCATAATCACAGCCACTAAACCGATAATCGTGCCGTCCATTTTCTGCTCCTTCGGAAAACTCAATTTTAGAGGGAACTTAGGATGCGCGGAAGTCGAATCAGCTCAGGCTAATCGACTTCACGCGCTTGCATGGACTGGTCGATCATCATGTTCGGGTAGCGGAATCCAGAGCCTGCGGGAGCGGGAGCGTGGCGTGCGGTGACTGTGAAGTCGTTGCCGGAGCACTCCACGGTGTAGGAATACCCGTCGCGCTCGGGGCGCGACAAACTCATGGAGCCGGAAGCCAGGAGCTCATCCATGTTCATGCAATGACCGTCGGCGCCGATGCTGCTGCGCTCGGCCTTGGCGATTTGCAGCAAATCCATCTTCACGCCGGTGAGGCTGATGGCTTGCGTAGCGACTGTGCCCTCGGCGACGGTAGGAATCCTCTTCAAGTACAAAATGTAGACGCCAAAGAGAAAGCCAGTCGTAACCAACAGGGAGACAAGAATCTTCATAATATAGAAATTGTGGAACGCGAAAGCGGCGAGCGCAACCGCAGCGTCAAGCGGGCGTGCGGAAGGAAACAACAGGGCGCAGTGTCCTGAGGGCGACAAAGAAAAAGCCCGGAGAATCCCGGGCTTGTTCTTTATATCGATTGAGGACGTAATTAGTGGATTGCGCGAGGCACTTCGACGCGCTTGCCCTTTGGCTCCGGCGGCACGACGGCTGGTGTCACCGGATCCTTCTGCAACGCGTGTTCCAGCACCTCATCGAGTGTGTGCACGTAGATGATCTTCATGTCGCCGAGAATTTCCGGCGTGAGATCGGCCACCGCGTTAGGTTCGTTGTCCGCGGGCAGCAGCACTTCCTTGATGCCTGCGCGTTTGGCGCCGAGCACTTTTTCTTTCACGCCGCCGATCGGCAACACTACTCCGGAAAGCGTCATCTCTCCGGTCATGGCCAGGCCTTCGCGCACCGGCCGCCCGCTGAGCAGGCTGACCAGCGCGGTTACCATCGCCGCGCCCGCCGAGGGGCCATCCTTCGGCACCGCGCCGGACGGCACGTGGATGTGGATATCCTGCTTGCGGAAGAAGTCGGGATCGATGCCATAGCGCTCGCCATTGGCTCGCGTCCAGGTCAGCGCGGCGGTCATCGATTCCTGCATGACTTCGCCGAGGTGGCCGGTCATGGTGAACTGCTTGCCGCCGCGCATGCGCGTGGCCTCGATGAAGATGATGTCGCCGCCCACCGGCGTCCACACCAGCCCCACCGCAACGCCGGGTTTTTTGACCCGCTCCGCAACTTCCTTTTCCGTGCGGAACTTCGGCACGCCCAGGAATTCGCGGACGATTTCCGGTGTCACCACCATTTTTTCCGTCCTGCCTTCGGCAATCCGGCGAGCCTGTTTGCGCGTGATCGTCGCGATCTCGCGTTCCAGGTTGCGCACGCCGGCTTCTCGCGTGAAGCTGTGGATGATTTCCTGGAGCCCTTCGTCAGTGAACTCCAGTTGCTCGCCCACTTTCAATCCGTGTTCCGCAGTTTGCTTCGGGATCAGGTATTTGTGCGCGATGTGCAGCTTCTCTTCTCCCGTGTAGCCGGGCAGTTCGATGATCTCCATGCGGTCGCGCAGTGGCTCCGGGATGGGATCCATCCAGTTGGCCGTGGCGATGAACAGCACCTTCGAGAGATCGAATGGCACGTCCAGGTAATGATCGCGGAACGAGTTGTTCTGCTCGGGATCGAGGACTTCCATCAACGCTGAAGAGGGGTCGCCGCGGAAATCGCGCCCGAGCTTGTCGACTTCGTCCAACATCATTACCGGGTCGTTCATCTCCGCGCGCCTGATGCCCTGGATGATTTGGCCAGGCAACGCGCCAATGTATGTCCGGCGGTGTCCGCGGATTTCTGCTTCGTCGTGCATGCCACCCAGGGCGATGCGTACGAACTTGCGTCCGAGCGCGCGCGCGATGGACTTGCCCAGCGAGGTTTTGCCCACGCCTGGAGGTCCGATGAAGCACAGGATCGGCCCCTTCATGCCCGGCTGCAATTTCTTGACCGCCAGGTAGTCCAGGATGCGCTCTTTGACTTTTTCGAGATCATAGTGATCCTCGTTGAGGATGGTCTGCGCTTTGCTGATGTCGATTTCTTCGTGGCCGGAGGACTTGCTCCACGGCAACGAGGTCATCCATTCCAGGTAGGTCCGCGAAACCATGTACTCCGCGGAAGCCGGAGTCATCTTGGCCAGTCGCTTGAGCTCGCGGTCGCATTCCTTCTTGGCTTCCGCGGGCATGTTGGCTTCTTCGACTTTCGTGCGGAGCTCGTCAATCTCCTGCGTGGAATCATCGGACTCGCCCAGTTCCTTCTGAATTGCCTTCATCTGCTCGCGAAGCAGGTACTCGCGCTGGTTTTGGCTGACTTGCTCTTGCACTTGCTCGTGTATTTTCGAGCGCAACTCGAGCACTTCGAGCTCTTTGGAAAGCTCGCGAATCAACGCTTCCAGGCGTTTGCGCACGTTGGGCGTCTCGATAAGTTCCTGCCGTACCAGCGTGGAAAGCGAAGGCAGGGTCCCCGCGATGAAGTCCGCCAACCGCCCGGGATCGTCGATGTTCAATGCTACGGACTGCAGATCATCGGAGAGTTGCGGCGAGTGCCCTACCACGTCGCGGAACAGCTCCTGCGCGTTGCGCTGTAAAGCCTCAAGTTCGGCATCCACTTCGCCGATAATGTCCGGCTGCGGCTCAACGCGAGCGCGCATGTACGGACGCAAGGTGACCAACTCGGCCACTTGCACCCGCTGCAAGCCTTCCAGAAAAATAACCACGTTGCCGTTCGGCATTTTTACGGTCTTGTGTACTTTTGCCACGGTCCCGACCTTGTGCAGGTCCGCGGCAGAGGGATCCTCGATGCGTGGGTCGAGCTGCGCGACCACCGCCAAGAGCTTTTCGTCTCCCTCTAATGAATTGACCAGCGCCAGGGAGCTTTCCCGGCCGACCGTGAGCGGAAGCACAGCGCCGGGAAACAGCACTGTGTCCCTAACTGGCAGGACCGGCAAAACGTCTGGCACCGAGAATTTTTTCTCAGCCATGATGTCCCCTAATCTTACGCGCGAAACGGAAGAAGAAACGCGCTCGAGTGGTTAGATGCGCCGGGGTGGTAAAGGGTGCGAGACTTATAACTACAAGTAGCACAAAATCTTAGTGCGGCAAGCTAAGATTATAACGCTCTCTGGTCCGGAGTGCAATTTCCACAGAAAGGCAGCAGAATCAATTAGATAGGTACCGACGCGAGAAAAATGCAGTGGTCATTTCGCTCGTTTACCCGTCACTTCACGCTTAGCCGTTCCAAATTCGCCCTGAACGTAGTTCTTGGCCTCCTCTTCCGACTTAAGTTGCCCTTCCAACTGGGCGTCTTCTACCGATCGCAGGATTTCGCTGAAAAGCGGTCCCGGCCTGTAACCCATCTCGAGGAGATCGTCCCCGGTAAGCAGTCGAGGGGGCCGGATCAGCTCCGCCGGCGTCTCCGCCAGTGTGCGGCGGACAAATCCGTAAGACTCAAGCCGCCGGTGGCTGGAGAGGCAGTCGAGCCGGTGCAGCTCCAAATGCTCCTCAAATCGCGGCAGCCGAAGAAAGCGTTTCAGCGTCGCGGCCCGCATTTGTTCGACGTCCTTGAATTTCATGTGGTTGGCCACTAGCGCGACAATCTGCTCGGCATCGTCGTTCGAGAAACGCAAGCGCCGTGTAATGTCATGAGCCATACGGACCCCAACGTCCACGTGGCCGTCGAAACGGATGCGATCGCCGGTCTCCACAGCGGACTTGAAAGTCGCCGGCTTGCCTACGTCGTGCAAAAGAACGCCCCACGCGAGCGTTGGCGAGGCTCCAGCCGGCAATTGCTCGATCATCAGCCGCGTGTGGATCCAGACGTCGCCTTCGGGGTGAAATTGCGGCGGCTGTTCCACCCCTTTCAATGCCGCGACTTCGGGGAGAACTGCCTCGAGCAAGCTTGTTTGCTCGAGTAGCTCAAATCCCCGCCGCGCCGCGCCCTCTGTGAGCAACTTCGTCAGTTCATCACGCACGCGTTCCGCCGAAACCTGTGTGATCTCGCCAGCATGCCCGCGTATGGCCCCGAACGTGGCAGGCTCAATGATGAACCCGAAGCGAGCGGCAAAGCGCGCCGCCCGCAGCAGGCGTAGCTTGTCCTCGCGAAAGCGGCGATCCGGTTCACCGATGGCGCGGATAATCCCAGCCCGCAGATCGCCTTGTCCGCCGACGTAGTCGAGCACCTCGCCCGTGTCATGCCGCATCAGCAGCCCGTTGATGGTGAAATCGCGCCGCTGCACGTCCTCCTTCGCAGTACGCGCATACACCACGCTATCCGGATGACGCCCATCGGAATAACCGACATCGGCGCGAAACGTGGCTACCTCCACCTTTAGCCCATCGCGCGGCACGGCAATCACGCCGAATTGCGCGCCCACCGCCACGCTCTCCGGAAAGAGCGCCATCACCTCGTCGGGCGTGGCATCCGTGGCCACGTCGTAATCCGCGGCCTTGCGTCCTAGCAAAATGTCGCGCACGCAGCCGCCTACCAGCAGCGCTTCATGCCCATGGCTGCGCAGCCTCTCGCAAATCGAATTGGCCAGCTCCCGCGGCGTCATAACCCGATTATGCGACGCCACATGCGCCCTGGCTATCGGAACCTCCGGCTCAATTCATTGATCCCTGGCCTTGGCTATTCACGCGCGACTCTGCGCTATCCTTGTTTCGTGAGCAACCCACAGAAAGACGTGGAAGCCGGGCTGTGCTCCGACTGCCGCCACGCCCGTACGATACTCTCCGATCGTGGCTCGGCCTTTGTGATGTGCCAGCTCTCGGCCAGCGATCCAACGTTTCCAAAATACCCACGCTTGCCAGTCCTGTCATGCGCGGGCTACTCGCGCAAGACCAAACCGCCCGCAGATCCTGCTCCTGAGTAATTTCTCTATGAAAGTAATTCCATACATGGTAATCTATGTCGGCGTGGTTCTCATCCTTCCGGCGAGGTTGGCGCATGGCGTCCCGCTCGGAGCTCCTCCTTTCTTTTGCGCCCTTGGTGTTTCTTTGCCCGCCGCTTCTGCGCGCCGATACGCTGAAAATCACCAGCACTCCCTCAGGCGCCAGCGTCGAAATTAACGGCGTTACCGTCGGAACCACACCCTACGGAGAGGAAGTGCCTGGCGGTTATTTCCACAAAACCAAGACGGCTTTAGGCCGACGTCTCCAGCACTCCATGATTGCGCGCATCAGCCTCGCCGGCTACGCGACCAAGGAAGTTCAGATGACCGAAGGGCCGATGAATTGGGTTTCGCTGAAAGGCCACAACCACGGAGAGTATTGGCTGGTGAAATTGAAGCATTTCCATGTCGATCTCGATCCCATCTCTAAAGTGTTTACCGGCAATATCAGCGCGGATATTCCGGAACCTGCGGACGCACCGGGCCCTTTGGACGTTAATGCACGGTTGGGGCTGGAGGACGTAATCGCGCGTGCCAAGCCGGCCGTGGTTCGCCTCAAAGGACTGAGCAAATCCGGCAGCGGCTTCTTCGTCACGGAAAAGGGAGTGATCGCCACCAACGCGCATCTCGCACGCGGCGAAGGTTCCTTGCTGGCCATTCTTTCCGGTGGAGAGCAACTCACCGCCAAAATAATTCACATTGATCCGACCCTTGACATCGCTTTGCTGAAGGTTGAAGGCGACCATTTTCCATGCTTGACTTTGGCGGCCACCAGCAGCGTGCGTCAGGGAGAGACCGTAATCGCGGTTGGAAATCCGGGCGGGGCAATGCCTTTCACAGTCACGAAGGGAATCGTCAGCGCCGTCGGTAAATTTCCTGCCGCCGGACCCGGACTGTGGATCCAAACCGATGCCGCTATCAACCCTGGAAACAGCGGCGGTCCTCTTCTCAACACAAGCGGGGAAGTGATCGGCATTAACACCTTGAAGGTAGAGCGGAGCAGCGTTAGCGGCATCGGTTTTGCTCTCAGTGCCACGGAACTCCTCACCGTTCTGCGCAAGTTTTATCCGGCTCTCGGGCCGAGTAAGTCTCCAGATTGCCCTCCAGAATCCCCTGTGCTAGCATCCGCCTCGTGCGGACCCTAGCTGTCCGGGGTTTCGCACTGCTTCGAGAGCGGACCAGGGGATTTCGCTAACTCTTCGTCCTTCTTCGCAGGACCCAGGGAAAGGGCCGCGCTCTCAAACCCCAGTGCCACAATCCAGGCGCAGGCCCGCGCCTCCATCGTGTTCGGCGGACCTCGCCCAATGGAGGTCTGTATGAAGGGCTATCCCACCAAGGACATTCGCAACGTTGGCATTGTAGGCCACGGCGGCACCGGAAAGACGCAACTGGTGTCGTCGTTGCTGTACACCGCGGGCATGACGCCGCGGTGGGGAAAAGTTGCGGAAGGCAGCACCACCACGGATTGGGACGAAGAAGAAATCGCCCGAAAAATTTCGATTCAAACCGGGCTCGCCTACGCCGAATGGCCCTGCACCCTGTGCGAGGGTAGCAACGTCAAAATCAATTTCCTCGATCTTCCCGGCTATTCCACTTTCATCACCGAAACGAAAGCCTCGCTGATCGCCGCAGACGCCGCGCTAATCGCCGTCGACGCCCATGTCGGCGCGCAAGTCACCACCGAAAAAGTTTGGGATTACTGCACCGAGTACGACATCCCGCGCGCGTTCGTGCTCACCTGGATGGACCGCGAGCTTTCCAGCTTTGAACGCTCCATGGAATCGCTGGAGTCCGTGTTCGGCCGCAACGTCGTTGCCCTGCAGCTCCCCATCGGCACCGAGAGAGGTTTTCGCGGCGTGATCGATCTGGTGGCCATGAAGGCGCATATGTACAAGCCCGACGGCGATGGAAAACCTTCCATCGAAGAAATTCCCGCCGCGCTGGCCGACGAAGCGAAAGCTGCCCACGAAAAATTGGTAGAAATGGTCGCGGAAGGCGACGACGACCTGATGGAGGAATTCTTCCGCGAAGGCACCATTCCCGTCGAAGACTTGATCCCCGGCGTGCGCAAAGCCATCGTCGCCGAAAAAATCTTTCCCGTCCTGATGGTTTCCGCGCTACGCAACGTCGGCACCGCCAGCCTGCTCACCTTCATCGCCGATGTCTTCCCGCATCCCGACGAGCATTCCCAGGTCGGCTACAAAGAACCCAAAGCGCAGGGCGACCGGATCGAGCGCAAGTACGACGACACCCAGCCGCTGTCGCTCTTCGTCTTCAAGACGTTGGCCGATCCCTTCGCCGGCCGCATCAACTATTTCAAGGTAAAAAGCGGCGTGCTCAAGAACGACGCCACGCTGCTCAACTACAACCGCTGCCTTCCGGAGCGCTTTCAGCACACGCAAATCGTGCAAGGCAAGCAGCTCACCGAAATCCACGAATTGCATGCTGGTGACATCGGCGCCATCGCCAAGTTGAAGGAAACCACTACCGGTGAAACGCTCGGTGACAAAAATTCGCCGATCTACTACGCGCCCGCGCAGCTTCCCGAGCCTTCCATCACTTTCGCCATCGAGCCCAAGACACGCGCCGATGAAGACAAAATCGGCGTTGGCATCCACAAAATCATGGAAGAAGATGCAGCGCTGCGCTTTTCGCGCGATCCGCAGACCAAGGAGTTTTTGCTCGCCGGCTCAGGCCAGCAGCACATCGAAGTCGTCGTAGCCAAGCTGCACAAACGCTATCACGTCGACCTCACGCTCAAGCCGCCCAAAGTCCCCTACCGTGAAACCATTCGCGGCAAAGCCGACGCCGAAGGCAAGCACAAGAAACAGTCCGGGGGTCACGGCCAATTCGGCGTCTGCCGCGTCAAAATGGAGCCCATCGAGCGCGGCAAAGGCATCGAGTTCGTCGATGACGTTTTCGGCGGCGCGATACCAAGGAACTGGATTCCTTCGGTGGAAAGAGGAATTCGCGAAGCCGCCGCGCGCGGTTATCTGGCTGGTTTCCCCATGGTCGATTTCCGCGCCATCCTCTACGACGGCAAATACCACGACGTCGACTCCTCCGACATCGCTTTCAAGATCGCCGGCTCGCTGGCCTTCAAGGAAGCCATGAAGCAAGCCCGGCCCGTGTTGCTCGAGCCGGTGATGCACGTCGAAGTCTATGCTCCCGATCAATATTCCGGCGACCTGATGGGCGACCTCAGCAGCAGGCGCGGCCGCATTGCCGGCAGCGATTTGCGCGGCCACAACGTCATCATCAAGGCGCAAGTGCCGCTCGCCGAAATGCTCACCTACGCCAACGATCTGATCTCAAAGACGCAAGGCCGCGCGACCTACTCCATGGAATTTTCCCACTACGACTACGTCCCCAACGAGCTCGCCGAAAAAGTCATCGCCGCCCACAAGGCCGCCCACGGCGAACAACTGGTCGAAGAAGAGGCATAGCAAACGCCGCTCAATCAGGAGCAGGCAGAATCGGTGGGCATACGTTTTGGGTTTTTTGCGATTCTCTCACCGCTGCCGAAAAAAGGTGACCTCAAACCTGCGGACCATTGTCTACTGCGGGGATCCGCCGTATATTATCCGTCGTTCAGCAACTCAAAACGGAAATTTCAATTAAGCACCCAGCGGCCCCTTGCAGCGAACTCGTTTGTGAACTCAAAGGAGGTCAACGTGAGCGCTATTCTTCTCCGCCGTTGTCTTTCAACAATGGCAATTCTTCTCGTTCCCGGCGTCGCTGCCGCCGATGGCGTCTCCGAATGGAACGAAAAAACCATTGCTGTCTCAGCTCAGGCAAAAGAACTCCCTGCCGCCGCGTCCCGAACCGTCGCTATCGTGCACATTGCTATGTTCGACGCCATTAATTCCGTCGAAGGCCGGTATTCCCCGTATAGGTTCAAGGTAGCTGCTCCTTCTGGCAGTTCGCCGGAGGCCGCCGGTGTGGCCGCCGCCCATGCCGTCTTGCTGAAGCTTTTTCCGGAGCAGAAAGCGGACCTCGATGCCGCTTTCGCCGCGTCTCTCGCAAAAATCCCGGACGGCAGTGGAAAACCCGCTGGTATGTCAGTCGGCGAAGACGTCGCCGCCAAGATTCTTGTTCTTCGCGCCTCGGATGGCGCCGATGCACCGAACAGCTATAGGCCCGTGACCGCTCCCGGCGTTTACATTTCCACGGCGCTGCCCATCTCAGCACAATGGGGCCATTTGACCCCCTGGGTTATTGAGCACAGCTCACAGTTCCGGCCAGCTCCCCCGCCTCCATTGACCAGTTCCGTCTGGGCCAGCGACTACAACGAGATCAAAGACCTGGGAAACAAGAAGAGCACCATCCGCACACCCGAACAGACAGACATTGCGCGCTTCTGGACTCTCGCCGGGCCCGCTAGCTGGGAACCCATCGTGCGCCACTTGGCCTCCGCTCCGGGGCGAACCCTCTTGCAAAACGCTCGTTTGTTTGCCCTCGTGGGACTTGCCACTGCTGACGCCTACATCGCCGTCTTCGAAGCCAAGTACGCGTACCAGTTCTGGCGTCCCATTACGGCGATCCGCAATGGCGATATCGACGGCAACGACGCCACCAGCCGAGTGCCCGATTGGGAGCCCACCATTGATACGCCTCTCCACCCAGAATATCCCTGCGCGCACTGCATCACGTCTGCCGCCGCCAGGGCTGTCCTCGAGTCTGAATTCGGCGCGGGACCAATTCCCGTTTTCACCATGACCAGCCCCACCGCGCCCGGTGTCACCCGCACGTGGACCAGCGTCAAGGACTGGGCGGATGAAGTCTCCGCGGCGCGCATCTACGGTGGAATCCACTACCGCAACTCGACCGTGGTCGGCCAGACCATGGGTAAAAAAATCGGCGAGTTAGCCGTCAAGAATTATCTGAAACCGATCCAGTAATCTGAGGTCGGGGTGTCGGCGCGGACACCTGCGTTTCGGCGAGCGAGTTAGGAGAAGCGGGGCAGGAACATGCCCGTGTGGCGGCGGTGTTCGGCGAAGCGGTCGCCGATTCCTGGATCAGGAAAGACTCTTCGCGTCGGGTCATGGTGTAAAAGGATCTGCGGATGATGAGAATTCCACTCAACCACGGAGCCGCCGATAGGAAGATCCATGCGAGAGGATCCTAACGGTATGGCCCGGCTGCTGCTGGGCAATGGGTGGCCTTAATCGAACGGCACCGCTTCGGCGGAACGAGCGTGAATACAGGTAGCGGCTCGGAGAAACTTGTATGATCTTCCCGCAATTGGCTCAATTCGCCGATATTGCTCTTCTGCTCCTGCGCTTGATGGTTGGCATCGTGTTCATCACCAGCGGCTACAAACATCTTAAAGATCCGGCAACGCGGAGCAAGGACATTGGGATGAGCAAGAGCTTCACAATTTTGCTGGGTGCAACCGAGTTAGCTGGCGGCCTCGGAGTAATTTCGGGCGTTCTCGCACAACTCGCCGCCATCGGTTTGATTTTGGTTATGCTGGGAGCCATACAAAAGAAAATATTTACTTGGCACACCGGCTTCTGGGGCAAATCGGGGACGAACGGCTGGAGTTACGACACTATGGTCGTCATTATGAATCTGGTTATCGTCACCACCAGCGGCGGAAACCTGACTCTCACTCACCTAATCAAGTAAAACCCTCGATCGCGTTAGGGGGCTCAAGATGAGCGATCAACAAAAGAAGGAGCAGTATTCTGGAGTGCGCGATCAAGAGATCCGTGCGGCACTCGACCAGCATTGGGCGGCGTCCGATGCCAACGATTTTGAAACGGAGCACCGCATCTATCACGAGGACGCGGTGCTGGAATACCCGCAGTCAGGCGAGCGAACCCGTGGTCGACGCAACATACAGAACCAGCGCGCTAGTCAGCCGAGCAAAAAGCGGTTTGCTGTCCGACGAATCATTGGCGGCGGTGATCTTTGGATCACCGAATTCATCCTGACATATGACGGCAAGCCGTCCTACACCGCGAGCATCATGGAGTTCAGGGACGACAAGGTTGCGCGGGAAACACAGTACTTTGCGGATCCATTCGTGGCTCCTGCATCGCGCGCTCAATGGGTCGAACGGATGGACACATAATCTCGAGTCGCGAGAATTCGCTAACGACACCGCCATTTGCGGTTCGCAGCATAATTGTCGAGAACAGAGATTAACGCCAGAGACGCGCTAAGTCCCGATTAACGCTGCCAGCTCAACCGGTCGACGCAACACCATCTAGTCAGTTGATCCGAGAGCACTTCCCCATGGGGAAGCTGTGTCCGACTGTAACCCCAATCAGACCCTTGCCAGAATGGTGTTCCGACTTGAATCAACGCTCGCGAACACTCTTAGCAATTGAGGCCCCTGTAAGGGGATTTCGGCCTAGTGTTGCGTCGACCGATTGAGACCGCCGCGCTAACCGGACATTGACGCAGCCGGGGATTGAGGTCCTCCCACAGGCAAGAATGACTCTGCTGCGGCGACAGCGCTAAGACAAGCGGGGCAGGAACATGCCCGTGTGACGGCGGTGCTCGGCGAAGCGGCCGCCGAATTCCTGCGTGAGGAACGATTCTTCGCGGCGGGCTTTCGTATAAAAGGAAAACCAGGCGACGGCCACGGCCAGCAGTCCGCGGACTTCGCCCACCGCGACCGCGGTGCCCAGCAGCGCGAGCAAAATTCCCGTATAAATCGGATGGCGGATGTTCCGGTAGGGTCCACTGCGAATCAGTTCGTGTCCTTCCTTGAGGGTCACGACTCCGCTCCAGTTGGTGCCCAGATGCCAGCGTATCGCTTGCAGGAACGAAACGTGCGCCCAACAACCCGTAGTGCGCCCCACGTCGAAGCAGATAAAACGCGACCACCAGCGGCAGCACGTAGCGGAACCGCTGTCCCCATGATTCGCGCTTTTTCGTCTTCTTCAGTTTGAACGCCGAAACGAGCCAGTACAAACTGAACAGACTCCACAGCGCGTTGATCCAGAGCCGTTGGGATGAGAAATCCATAAGCACCCTCTAGTGTAATCAAGTCTGCGTGTGGAAGTGCAACCGGCCTGTATGCAGCCCTGCAGTGCCACAGCTTCGCACAGTTTCGTGCGGACTCCGCACTTAGGCTAGAATGCCGGACTGCTGAACACACCCCTCTTTCGGAGTACAACAGATGATTAACTGCGGTTACCCACATCGGTCATTTCTGGCTGGTAGCCTCGCCGCGAGTGTTTGCTTCTGGATTGCCATCTCGCCAGCTTTCGCTCGCCAATCCGCTCCCCGCGATCCGGCGGAGCCCCAGCAAGCGCAGCCGCATCCGAAGCTGTTGCCTCGCCCGGCAGCGGCCATCGCACGGCAAAGCGTCGACGAAAAATCGATGCGCTCGCTCATCGAGCAACTCGTCGCCTGCGGGACTCGTCTGTCTCTTTCTTCCTGGACCGATCCCAAGCGGGGAATCGGCTGTGGCCGCGACCACATCGTTGCGCGCCTCAATGAAATCGCCAAGGATTCCGGCGGCAAGCTGCAAGTCGTGGTCGACAAATTCGATTCCACTTCCGAGCGCACCTCCGGCAAGCCGCTTCATCTCGAAAGCGTTTACGCCATTCTTCCCGGCTCCGACCCAAAGCTCGCGAAAACGCTCTTCATTGTCTCTGGCCACTACGACTCGCGGCCATCCAATGTCATGGACACGGAGGCCGACGCTCCCGGCGCGGATGATGATGCTTCCGGCGTTTCTGTCAGCGTAGAGTCCGCGCGTCTGCTCAGCAAAGCCGCCGCGAACGGCAAAGGTGGATACCGCGCCACGCTTCTCTTCGCCGCCATTCCAGGCGAAGAACAAGGCCTGCTCGGCGGCTATCGCCTGCTCGAATGGGCCAAGCAGCAGGGTTACACCATCGGCGGCATGCTCGATGACGACATCGTGGGCGATGATCCCTCCCCGGGAGCGCCGCATCGCGTGCGCCTGTTCTCAGGCAACGGCGAAATTGACGATTGCGATTCGCCCGGCCGCGAACTGGCCCGCGCCATCGAGGAAATCGACGGCCGTGAAAATATCCGCATGATTTTTCGTGTCGATCGCTACGGACGCGGCGGCGACCACTATCCGTTTTACAAAGCGGGACTGCCCGCCGTGCGCTTTACGGAACCGCTCGAGGATTACACGCACCAGCATCAGACGCCGCGCACGGAAAACGGTATCGAGTACGGCGACTTCGCGAAATACCTGAATCCGAGCTTCCTCGGAGACGTCGCCCGTAACAATGCCGAGGCGTTGGGGCAGTTGGCGATGGCTCCCGCGCCGCCTACGAACGCGCGGCTCACTGGCGCGGTCACTCCTGACGCCAAAGTCTCCTGGTCCGCCGAGGATGATCCCGAACGGGCCGGCTTCGAGATTCTGTGGCGTGAAACCATGGAGCCGCGGTGGCAGGTCTACGACTTCGCTGCCGGCCCTGGTGAAACGGTGCTTCGAGGCGTCTCAACCGACAATCATTTCTTCGCCGTCCGCGCCGTCGGCAAGAATGGAGCCCGCTCGATCGCCGTGCCCACGGAAATCGAGCGCCGCCCGCCCCCTTTGCCGGCCGGCACAAAGCAATAACTACGCGTAGGTCAGAAGAATGACTCCAGTGGAACAGCCATTTTTGGCTGCCCTGTGATAATTCAACCGCCCCCAACTCCCAGTGGATCTCGGTTCAATGCGCGGATGGCTATTTCTTAGCGGTTGGTGAGGTGTGAGGACCGTCCACTCCAAAATCCCAAACGAATAAATTCATTCCGTCCGGCAAAATCTCCGCCAGCGCGTACTCTCCGGGCGGCAGAGGCTCTCCGAGCGTAAACCGGTACACCGTCGCGGCAACTTCCCATCTCTGGATGGCAATGGATTTCCGTTCCGTGCCTAAATCTTGCCCAAACATGCTGCGGATCGACTCCAACTGCCGCTTGTTTCCCTTGACCGTGGCGCGCACCAACTCAACCTCCGGCCCTGATTCCCCGGGCCGGCTACTTTGATATACGCTGGAAACTCGGTCCGGATCCGGCGGCGCCTCCCGCAAATAAAACTCTGGCCCGCTCGAAGTGATGCGAGTTTTCGCCTTCGCGCCCGGGATTTCCACGTTGCGTTTTCCCGGCACAATCGGAATTGGCGAAAGCACCTGCTTCAGGAGTGTCTTTTTGTCCATCTTTACCTGTGAACCCACTTGCTCCAGCGGGGTCACAGATTTCCCTTCAATCGCAAACATTCCTTCGCCCGGCGGCAAGAAGATCCCTGGCGCCACCTGCAAGCTCGCGTCAACGTCCAGCACCGTCTCGATTTTCGTGGCTTCTTCTTGAGCGTGGATTTTTCCCAGCAGCGCCGCCGAAGCCTTATCCGAATCCGCCTGCGCTTTAGCCGTGCCATCCCAGTCGACCATCGCCGCAGGAATCTCCTCCCAGTCACCCCGCTCCAGACTGAAGTACCTGACCCTATCTCCTTTTCGCTGATACTCCCGAACCAATTGGAAGTTTCCGTCCTTCAGCACAAGCTTCTTGCCCCGCGTCAGGCGGGCCCTCGCGGCAGCATCTTCCGCCGAATCTGGCTTGGCGTTGGCAGCCTGCTGACGATCGGCTGACACAGCTGACACACGGCGTTCGTCGTGACACAAGTATTTAGTGGCGTTGCTCGCTGCCACGCACGCGAATCCACTAAAGCAGACAATACAGAGTGACGCGGAAGAGCGGCTCATAAGGGGTTCCCACGGAATGCCATGCGGGACATTCCGCCTCGGTTCACCTCCGGCACGAGCATAGCGCCATGGAGAGCCCTCGGCAACGGCCGTCGAAGTCACGGGATTACGCAGGCCGTCAAGTCTGGCGGAGCCTGGGCACGCCGGCGCTCCGCCCGACGGTTCACAGATTTTCCTCATCCAAATGAAAAAACTCTCCGGTTCTTCCGGAGAGCTTAAAAGAAAAGCGTCGATTTCAAAGGAGAAACTTATGGGTCCAGCTGCCTCATTGGCAGCCCCACGGGATTAGTGCGTGCAGCGCGGGAACAGTGTCACCAACACCATCAAATCCGACAAGGTGAAAAGCCACTGATCCGCCTGAATTCCCGCCGCTTCCGCAGCCCTGGCGATAAACCCCAAATGGCGGCTCTTCGCGAAGTTGCGCAGGTGGTCCACACAAATCCCCGTGAGGGTAGCCACCTCGGAATCGGTGAATATTTTCTGGCTCGCTTTAACGGTAACCACGGCCCTTGGCCCTCTTTTCTTCTCCGCCCTACCTGGCCCTACCCATTTAGATGCTGGGCTCATCCTACGGGCTGCATTATGTAAGAGCAATAGTCGTTCCGTTAGTTACGCGAGGAACGATTTGGCTAGTACTTTGTGCCTAAAATCGCAGGAAAACAGCCCATTTTTGCACAACAGACGCCTGCGCTGGGGCTAGTACCTGCGCGCATAAAATTCACACTGCGGTAAAATTTGTCCTATTTTTGCGAACTGGATATGAGTTTCGGTAGGCTTGCTGCGATTTCGCGCATCTGTTTTTCATGGCGGATCTGGTGGGACCCTAGAAGGGAAAACCACTCGTACGCATTTAGTGACCCGAGAAATGGATGGCGCCACCGGTAGGCACTCAGATCGCGGTTCCTGGTTTTTTCTATGAAGGCCAGCGTGCATCCCCGAACCTCTCTCAGTTCCGCGAGCATTGCGTCTTTTTCACGCAGGAGGTTTTGGTCCAAGGGTATGGGCGTCTTCAGGCGGATCACACGTATTTCCGCAAACGCGAAGGGCAGGCGAAACCGCTTCAGCACCGGAGTGTGCTTTGGCTGCTTCTTAAGAATCCTGTCGGTTGCGGCGACCACCGCGCGCTCCACGGTCATTATGTGGGCGATGAGTTCGGCGGCCGACCAGCCGCCCTTCCGGGGACATGTTCTCCAGAGGTTGCCTGGGACAGCATCAGCCGCCCACAGCAGGCTGTGCTGCGCGCGGTCCAGTTTCTCGAGGATCGGTTCGAGCCGAGGCATGACCCTTTTGGCGAAAAATTGACGCCTGCTGATCTGAGATCAGCCGTTACAGTGCGGCCCCGCCGGCCTGCTCGAAGGCCCGCGCCAACTGCAGGACGCGGCCTTCCCCGAAAGGCGGGCCGAAAATCTGCAATCCGACCGGGAGCTTTCCGCTGATCTTGCCGCAAGGCACGGAAATCCCGGGTACTCCCGCCAGGGACCCCGTAACTGTATAGATATCAGCAAGATACATCTGCAAGGGATCATTTGTGCGCTCGCCGAGCCTAAAAGCGGGCACGGGCGAAGTGGGCGTCACGATCGCGTCTACCTTCGTAAAGGCATCGCGGAAATCCTGAGCGATCAGCGAGCGCACTTTCTGGCCCTTCAGGTAGTACGCATCGTAATAGCCGGCGGAAAGGACGTATGTTCCGAGGACAATGCGGCGTTTTACTTCCGGGCCAAAGCCCGCGCCGCGCGTCTTTCGGTACATGGAGAGCAAGGAATCGCCTTCCACGCGCAGGCCATACCTCACGCCGTCATAACGAGCCAGATTGGAGCTAGCCTCCGCAGTGGCAATAACGTAATAGACGGCGATGGCATAGTCGGTGTGTGGCATGCGAATTTCCCTGATCTCGCAGCCCAGCTTCCGGTAAAGCTCTATGCCAGCCTCAACCTTTTTGCGGACCTCAGGGTCCATGCCCGCGCCGAAATATTCCTTCGGAATGCCGATGCGCAGCCCCTTCACCGGTTTTTCGGTCTCAGCGCGGTAATCCGGGACCGGCGCGGTGGTGGATGTGGAATCGTTCGAGTCCCGCCCGGCAATAATCTGCATCACGGTGGCTACGTCGCGAACATTTATGGCAAAGGGACCAATGCGGTCGAGCGAAGAAGCAAAAGCAATCAGGCCGTAGCGCGAAACACGGCCATAGCTCGGCATCATGGCAGGGATTCCGCAGAACGAACCTGGCTGACGAATCGACCCACCCGTATCGGTGCCGAGGGACACCACCGCCAATCCGGCAGCTACCGCCGCCGCGGATCCCCCGCTGGAACCACCCGGTACGCGGTCCGGTGCCTCCGGATTTCGGACCGGACCATAGGCAGAGTTCTCATTGGAGCTGCCCATGGCGAACTCGTCGCAATTGGTTTTGCCGAGGATCACCGCGCCCGCCGCTTCCAAACGCTCGACGGCTGTGGCGTCATACGGCGGAATGTAGGTCTCCAGGATCTTCGAGCCGCACGTAGTACGCACGCCGCGCGTGCTGATGACGTCTTTTACGGCGATGGGGACTCCGGCCAGCGGCGGCAGCGGTTTGCCGGCAGCGACCAGCGCGTCCACGCGCTCGGCTTGGGTATAGGCGCGGTCTTGCGACAGCGTCAGATAGGCGTTTAGCTGAGCGTTACGCGTGTCAATCCGCTTGTAATAGTCCGCCGCAAGTTCTCGCGCGGAAATCTTCTTCGAGGCCAGCCCTTCCTGCACGCTACTAATTGTCCAAGTAGCAGACATGGTCAGCGCTCGATCACCTTCGGTACGCGGAAATACGGGGGTTCGGGGTCGGGCGCTTGCTTCAGGATTTCGGGTGCAACGTCGCAGGGGACAACCACGTCTTGGCGCAGGGTTGCGTCGGCGGTCTGATCGTCAGCCAGCACCTGGGCCATCGGCTCGACATTCGCGGTGTCGATCTCGTTCAGCTTGCCGATGTATTCGAGGATTTCGTCAATTTGCGCGCGATAGGTTTCAAGCTCGGATTCGCTGAGGTCGAGGTAAGCCAAGTCGGCTACCCGGAGGACGTCTTCGCGGCTGATCTTCATCGCGCTGCACTAACCTCTGCGGTCTTGCG
>WNFS01001259.1_pt1 | contig 18827 bp, 18 predicted proteins | sample 5400141 | NCBI WGS metagenome assembly WNFS01 (sample SAMN13153358, study PRJNA577476) | soil metagenome | isolation source: 60 cm saprolite under Madrone tree | place: USA:California | collected 2016-06-14
TGCCATCACGTTCAAGTCGATTCGTTGCCCTCTTGCTAAGCGCGCTTGTCGCGTCAGCTGTAATCGCACCAATCTGTCGAGGCGCCGACAACGACGCTCTCATGGTAAAGGCGACGTATCGCTTTCGAGTAACCAAGGGCCGTGGCGCGCCTGTGTGCGATGCATATCTCGAACGTCTAAATACGGCGAAGTACGACATTCCACCCTACTGTGACATTCCCGAGGACGGCTCAATCAGTGGGTTTACCAAGTTGAACAGACTGGCAATAACGCCTGATGAGGCCGCGAGCATCTGGCCCGCAATATATCTGTTCGCGACGCGCCAACGCGATTTGCCGCCGCGTGAGTCCTGGCTTCCCGAGGAAGTTTCGATCTTTGCTGCTGGCTCTGCTTGGGCAAGAGCGCAGATCGGTAGCCGGCTCGTCGCGTGGAAATACGATCCGCCTGTAAGCGTGAACAACGATGGCAAGCCTGACAACGTACTGATTTGGCGAGACAGCCGAACTCTTGAGGATGGCTTTTCCGGCAAATGCGGCTGGGTGTCATATGAAAACGCACCGCCTACCGGTCAGCGACAACCGCAGATTGCTCTCGTCCTTACTACAGACGATAAGAAGGTTGATCCGCTTGCGACAAAGCGACTATTTGGGCGCTCGATTCCGAGGACGATCGCCGCGTATGAAAACAAATCCGGATACGTGTCGACACCGGAATTTCCATTTCTAGGCCAGCAGATCGGAATTTTCGAATTTAAGAGTAAATACTACATAGAGACATTTTATAACGAGGTCTTAGGCGACGCTCAAGGAAAACGCTTCAACCGAGCGGAGCTTGCTAATACTTTGGCCGTTTTCCTGAGAGAAGGTGGCAACACCAAGGAAGTCTGCGAGTACCAGATGACACAGGAAGTTATTCAGTAAAGGCCGTTTATCTATACGGATGAATCTGGCACCGGAAAGCGGTCGCCCAGGACAGTCTGCAAGGGGTCGAGTCTTGCCGATCTCGGACGCCGTCGCCGACGGTCGGCTATCCGGCGGTCTCCGGACCTTGGCGCGGCGAACGGCAGGTATGCGCGGAACAGCAGCCGGTGACGATTTGATCGGCAGGGAGCGGTGGCAGGCAGGACCCGGCCATCCGGTCATTGGACGCGAGCGCGACAATTTTCTGTTTGCAGTCATTCGCGCAGGTTCTCTGTATCGATCACGCGAGTAACGTGTTGTCAGATGGGCGGAATATTTCGTTCGCTTCGCCCCCGCTCTTTTGACGAAAAACGGAGGCACTTCGTGTCGCTCGCAAGACTCGCCGGAGTATTTCTTACGGTTCTCCTGCAATCGCCAGCTTGGCGACTGGAGACCGCCGATGAACACCTCGGAGATCGCGATTCAACGGTCAGCGCCAAGTATGAGTTCACCTTGAATATAGGGCGTGGCGTCCCCGTTTGCACGGCGTTTCTTGCACGCCTAAAGGCCACGGAGTTCCAACGACCTCCGTTTTGCGGCATTCCGGAGAGCGATTCGATTCCGGGCTTTTCCCCTCTCCACCGAGTCTATTTGTCTGACGACGAAATTCAGACGCTCTATCCCCGGATACTGTCGTTCTATACCGAACTACGGCAGACGGACAGCATCCAGAAATATAAGGCTGACGAAGCCCGCGCGCGCACGGGAGTAAGCCTACTTGCATGGCGCTACGATCCAGCGATAAGCGTTGGAAACAACGGCAAGCCGGACAACGTGCAGGTTTGGGAGGGCATTCAAATCCCGTTTGGCGGATCGTCAGATGAGTGCGGCGATGTTTTCACTTATGGTCCAACCTCGGTCGAAACAGGGTGGCGGGTGTATCAAACGGCGTTCGTATTGACGCCGGACAATGAGCAAATCGATGAGGCTCGGACTAAGTCGCTCTTCGGTCATCCGAAAGGTCAAACCGTCCAATTGAAAGGTGGCAAAAGCTACAAGCTTGAGGGGTTCCGTGCGATTGGATCATCGATGGGATTTTTCAAATTCAATGGGAAGTACTACCTGGAGACGTTTTTTAATAGAACGGGGGATTTTGACGGGCGCCGCGCTGAAACTGACGATTTGGAAGCCCGCCAGCCGGGGACGTCGGTAGAAGATGTACTGGGTGTCTTTTTGCGAATGAATGGCCGTACAAAGGAGGTTTGTGAATATCAAATGAAGCAGGTGCCGAAATGAGAATTGAGGCCGCGCTTTGCAGCAGCGTTTCCATCATCTCACCGGAGGGGTCGAATTCCATGAGTCGCTCACCAACCGTGAGAGAGCTGCTACGTTCGCGCTATCCGACCGGCTACGTTCGGGACGCAATTTTTGGGCTGGCCATTAGCCTACTAATTACCCCCGCATGTTTTGGTGGAGGCAAGGAATCCAAATTTCTGACGGTGCGAAAGGAAATTCCTCATGGTCCTAAATGGACTAGCGTTATCGAATACTCGGTTGTCGGTGATCCCGCGGTGGACGCTATGATTCAGTCCGTGCTAAAGGAGGATTGCTACCCTGGAATGATGGCGGTCGATGACGGACGGTGCAGCCAGACCGTAACCGCAGAGATCGTCCGTAGCGAGTTTTTGATTCTGACAATTGACAACGCCGAATACGAAACAGGATCACCGCACGGCAGCGAAGATTGGGAGACGCGGACTTACATGAAAGCTGGCGATCGGTGGCAACCTATTGCGAGGAACGGATTGCTTTTGGACGCCGCCGAATGTCAGAAGCGCATTGCTTCCTTGGTATACGGAGCGATTAGGCCGCAGCTTTCTTCGGAACAGGTGAAAGGTTCCGACACGCCAGCCGACTTGTTGAAGATGGCATCGCAGGTTCCCACCGAGGACGGGATTCGGTTCGCGTATCAACAGTACGATTTTGGAGGGTATGTCCCACCTAAACCCGTCGTCATCACGTATCAAGACCTCGGTGCGTGTTTCGCGCCAAGGATCGAGGCGTCCAAATAGCGCGCCGTTGGCCAAGCGACCCCGCCCACGACCCGACTGGTATTTCCCTTTTTGCCTCCGTATACCCGACATAAGTCGAAGACTCCTTCGGGTCGTGACCTTCGAAAGACAGCCGCTATCGGTGCATCGTGGGCATGTCCCCAGTGGCTTGCATAGCAGACGTCGCGCCCAAGCATCGCGCGTGCGCGTGCTGAAGGAGAGAGACGAACTGGTGGAGACCGCAGCGTTATCTTAGAAGCCGGCAACGGGATGGGGGACGTACGGTGCCTCGAGCAATCTGATCTCTTCGTTCGATAGTTTCACGCCCGATGCCGAGAGCGCATCCTCGAGATGATGTGGCTTGGTGACTCCGACGATCGGTGCGGTAACCACCGGTTTCGAGAGCAGCCAGGCCAACGCGACTTGGGCCCGTGGGAGTCCGCGTTTATCGGAGAGGTCGCCCAGCGCGTCAACCACCTTCTTGTCCGCTTCCACGGTCCCCGCGTAGACACTGTTGCCCCACTCGTCGAGTTTCGCGCGTTCGGTTCCGGGTTCCGATTGCCACGGCCGGGCCAGGCGTCCACGCGCCAGCGGGCTCCACGGCAACACCGCGATTGCCTCCGCCTTGCACAGGCCTAGCATTTCGCGCTCCTCTTCCCGGTACAGAAGGTTGTAGTGCGGCTGCATGGAGACAAAGCGCGTCCGTTCCTTCAGGTCCGCCACATGCAGCGCCTTGGAAAATTGCCAGGCGAACATGGTTGAGGCGCCGAGGTAGCGTGCCTTTCCCGCCTTGACGACGTCGTGCAACGCGTCAACGGTCTCTTCGATCGGCGTGCTGTCATCCCAGCGGTGGATCTGGTAGAGGTCGATATAGTCGGTCCCGAGCCTTCGCAGGCTCGCATCGACCTCCATCATGATCGCTTTGCGGGACAGTCCGCGGCTGTTCGGGCCCGGCCCCATGGGGTAGTAGACCTTGGTTGCAATCACGACGTCGTCGCGGCGCGCGAATTCCTTCAGGGCGCGCCCCGTCACCTGCTCGCTCTCGCCGGAGCCGTACATATTGGCCGTATCGAGGAAATTGATTCCCGCTTCCAGCGCCCTGCGGATGATCGGCCGGCTTTGCTCCTCATCCAGTATCCATCTTCTCTTCTGCAGCCCGAAGCTCATGCAACCGAGGCAGATGCGGGACACTTTGAGGCCGCTGTTTCCCAGGTTCACGTAATCCATCGAGATGCTCCGTTCAGTTGCGCGTTCGGGCGATGCAGCGCGAAGACGATACGCCGACACCGATTGCGGCGCCGGGCAGTCCGGGACTGGCGAGGGCCGGCGCCGTCTGGCGTGTGCCGATCGCGCCTGAACTGAAGTCCTGCTAGAACGTCCAGGTCGCGATGATCGAGTACAAGTCCGGGCTGCCGCCCGGCGCACTGATCCGCTCGTACTCCACGCGAACGCCCAGTGAGAGGAACTTCGCCTGCGCGCCGGCACCGTAGGCAAAACGGGTGTCGGTCGAATCCTGATGGAAGGACGGGTTCGCGACACACGTTATCGGAGCCACACACCGCCACGAAGCGTTGACCTCGGTGCGCAGCCGGGAAAAGCCGGCCTTGCCATAGACGTCGAAGATGGGAAGGGGCAGCGGCCAATAGACCAGACCGAACAGCGAGGTCGCCTTCTGCGACACATCCAGGTTATAAATCAGCCCGGGAGGTACCGGGCCGACTCCTGAAGCCGAGTGGCCGAGATCGGCGTACTCGAGTTCGGCTCCCAGCAGGGAGATCGGCCGAACGCCGATCAGCGCCTTCCATCCGGTATGGTTCTCCACGAACTCGCCCAGGTTCGAGAAAGCGCCAAGGTCACTTCGCACGTGCGACTGGCCGACTCCGCCGCCGATATACAGTCCGAGCAGATTGTCGGCCCGGGCAGCGTGCGAGAACACGATGGTGGTCGCGCCCAGCAGGAGCCTCGCCAGTGCGCCTCCCAATCCGCCGTTTCGAAGGCAATCGCCCATGTTCATTTCTCCCGGACGTTTTCATGTGTGCGATCGATAATACGGTCACGGTTCAAGCGTCCGGCATGTCCACGGGTAACAAATGGAAAATGTCGTGACCGCCGCTTTACAAAGTGCGCCAGGTCGACGCCACACCCGAAACGTCAGGAGGCTGACGTGACTGCTCGCGATACCGATGAGCCGAGTCGGACGACGGAGCTGCTGCGCCGAAGCGAAGCCTATCTGACCGAGGCGCAGGCACTGAGCCGGACCGGCAGCCTTGGCTGGGTCGTCGCAACGGGCGAGCTTTTCTGGTCGCCCGAAACGTATTGCATCCTCGGTTACGAGGCGTCGGTGAAACCGTCTCTGGACGGTGTGCTGAAGCGCGTTCATCCCGAGGACCTGGCCCTGGTGCAGCAGACCCTGGAGCGGGTGTCACGCGATGGAACCAGCCTGGACGTCGAACATCGCCTGCTGATGCCCGACGGCAATGTCAAGCATGTGCACGTGGTGGCCCGCCCCGCCACAGACGCTGCAGGGAAACTGGAGTTCGTGGGGGCGGTGATGGACATCACCGAACGCAAGCGCGCGGCCGAAGCGCTGCGCGCCTCGGAACACCTTGCACGCGGCCAGCTGGAGGCGGTGACCCGCACGCTGGACGCGCTGGCCCGGGAAGCCGATCCAGACAAACTGCTCGAGCACGTGATGCGCACCATCATCGAACAGTCGCACGCGCACAGTGTCAGTGTGTGGGAGCGCAACGACGAGGGCGCCGTGCTCGATCTGGTGGCCGTCATAGAAGACGGCCGCTTTCAGACTCGCAGCGACGCGCTCCATCCGGCGGCGCGACTGCCGATCCTGATGCAGACGAGCCCGGTGTGGAGCGAGGTGCTTCGCACCGGCCGGCACGCGGAACTGGTCGACATCGGAAACGAGTCCGCCCGAATGCGCGTTGGCTCGGATCCGGATGCGACCTGGTATCCGATCGCGGACGACGCCGACGCGGACCCGGCCGCCGGGCTTCTGCAAAAGCATCTCGCGGGCCACGGCGTTCACGCCGTCCTCGCGGTCCCCATGCTGCTGGCGGGCCGGGTCGCGGGAATCGTCGCAGTCCGCTTCGAGCTGCAGCGTAACTTCGGACAAGAGGAAATCGATTTGAACCGCGCGCTGGCCCAGCAGGCCATGCTCGCGGTCCACCTGATGCGCCTTTCGCGTCAGAGCCGTCTGGCCGCCGTGATGGCGGAGCGAAACCGCGTGGCGCGCGACATCCACGACACGCTTGCGCAAGGATTGACCGGAGTGGTCGTGCAACTGGAAGCGGCTGCGGACGCGGCCGCCGGTGGCCTTGCAACGGAAGCCGAAGCGCACATCGGTCGCGCGCGGGACCTGGCGCGCGAAAGTCTGAAGGAAGCCCGCCGCTCGGTGTTGGCCCTTCGTCCGCAGGCGCTGGAGCAAAGCAACCTGTGCGATGCTCTGCAGGCGATGATCCGAAAGATGACCTCCGGGACCACGACGCACGCGAGCTTCCGTGTGAGCGGCGAACCGCGTGCGCTTCCGGCCAACTGGGAGGAGAACCTGTTGCGGATGGGGCAGGAGCTTGTGACCAATGCCTTGCGGCATGCGCGGGCCAAGACGATCGATGCGCAGATCGTTTTCGCGGGCGACACGGTCCGATTCGAATTTCGCGATGACGGGCGCGGCTTCGACCCCGCGGCGCGGCACGATGGGCTGGGCCTGCAGGGAATACGGGAACGGGTCGACGACATGGGCGGAAGCTTGACGATCGAAAGCGCACCCGGCGCCGGCACCGCGATTGCGATCGTCGTGCATCAACCGTCGGCGCACCCGGCGTGGTCGGCGTGAACGTCGGCGCCGCGAAGAAGCCGATCGACCCGCGCGCAGGCAAGATACGCGTGCTCATCGCGGACGACCACGTCACGGTGCTGGAGGGCCTGGTCGCGATCATCGGTCGGCAGAAGGACATGGTCGTGGTCGCCCAGGCATCGAACGGGCGCGATGCGGTGCGGCGGTGGGAAAGCTGCCGCCCCGACGTCGCTCTGATCGACCTTCGGATGCCGCAGCTGGACGGCGCGGCCGCAATCGAGGCGATACGCCAGCTCGACCCCGCAGCCCGCGTGATCGTGCTGACGACCTTCGACACCGACACCGACATCGGCAATGCCGTCAAGGCGGGGGCCAAAGGCTACCTGCTGAAGGATGCCCCGCGTGAGGAGCTGCTCGACTCGATCCGCAAGGTGCACGCGGGCCAGACCGCGATCCCCCAGGCGCTGGTGGCCAAGCTGGCCACCAGCATTTCGAGCGAACCGCTGACCGGCCGCGAGCTGGAGGTTCTCGCGCTGCTCGCGCGCGGCAAGAGCAACAAGGAAATCGGCGCGAACCTGTATATCAGCGAGACCACGGTGAAGACGCACCTGCGCAGCGTCTTTGCGAAACTGAACGTCTTGAGCCGTACCGAAGCCATCGCGGCGGCGACCCGGCGCGGCCTCGTTCAGCGCTAGCGCCGCCTTGCGCCCGATCGCATCCGACCGCCGCGTCTCCTTCCAAAGGAGGAGGCGCGGGCCGTTCGCTCGTTGCGCTCCAGATCCGCCGGTTCGGGCGATGGCGCAAGCCTTGCTCGCCGCGCATCATCCCACACCCAAACTGTGCTCCCACGATGATGAGCGTGACTTCGACCGACAAGGGCTTGCTCACACCCGGCAACGGGGTGTTGATCTTCATCGATCACCAGCCGTGCCTGCTGGCCAGTTTGGCGCTGCGCGAGCGCGCTGCGGTACTTCGGAACGTGCTGGTGCTGGCCAAGGCGGCCACGATATTCAGCGTGCCTGCGATCATCACCACGATCCGCGCGCCCGGTTTCGGCGGGAACGTCGTCGAGCAGCTTGCGGCGGCGCTCCCCGATTGCGCGCCCGTCGAAAGGACCAGCCTGAATGCCTGGGACTGCCAGGCCCTGGTGGCGTCCGTGCGCGCGAGCGGGCGCCGGAATCTGATCCTGGCCGCCCTGTGGAGCGATGTCTGCCTGGCGATGCCGGCGCTGCAGGCGCTGACGGACGGCTACGGCGTGTATGCCGTCGAAAACGCTTCGGCCGGGACGAGCCCGGCAGCGCACGCCGCGGCGGTGCGGCGCATTGAGCAGGCCGGGGCCGTTTCCTTGACCGCGCTGCAGTTGCTGCTCGAGCTGCAGCGCGATTGCGCATGGACGGAGCACTACGACGAGGTGATGGCGGTGGTCGCCCAGATCGGCTCAGGCGAAACGCCCGATCGCGTCGCGGACCAGGCTGCCATTGGCGGCCTGACCTGATCCATCGACACAGCAGGAGGCCTTCATGAGCACGATCTCGACCAAAGACGGCACGCGGATCTATTACAAGGATTGGGGCAAGGGCCAGCCCGTCGTATTCAGCCACGGGTGGCCGCTCAGTTCCGATGCCTTCGAAGACCAGATGTTCTTTCTGGCTTCGCAGGGCTATCGCTGCATTGCGCACGATCGCCGCGGCCACGGGCGCTCGAGCCAGCCCTGGAGCGGCAACGACATGGACACCTATGCCGATGACCTCGCCGCGCTGGCCGAGACGCTCGACCTGAGAAACGCGGTGCACGTCGGCCATTCCACCGGCGGGGGCGAAGTCGCCCGCTATATCGGCCGCCACGGCTCCCGGCGCGTGGCGAAGGCCGTGCTGATCGGGGCCGTGCCGCCGCTGATGCTCAGGACCGCTGCCAACCCCGGCGGCCTGCCCCTGGAAGTTTTCGACCAGATCCGCGCCGCAGTCCTGGCCGACCGCTCGACGTTTTTCAAGGACCTGTCGCTGCCGTTCTACGGCTACAACCGGCCGGGCGCCAAGGTGTCCGAAGGCGTGCGCGAGCAATTCTGGCTGCAGGGCATGATGGCCGGGATGCCGGCGTCCTACTTCTGCGTCAAGGCGTTTTCCGAGACCGATCACACCGAGGACCTGAAGAAATTCGACGTGCCGACGCTGATCCTTCACGGCGACGACGACCAGATCGTGCCGATCGAGGATTCGGCATTGCTGTCGGCCAAGATCGTCAAGGGCGCCACGCTCAAGATCTACAAGGGAGCCTCGCACGGAATGTGCACGACGCATAAGGATCAGGTCAACGCGGATCTGCTTGCTTTCCTCAAGGCCTAGGCGCCGCACGCGCGCATCGGCCATTCCCTCACACTGAAACTCCGGGAGAAACGCCTCATGCCCAATTATCAGAAGCTGTACACGCCCCAAGACAGTGTTGTCGTGTTCATCGACCACCAGCCGCAGATGCTGTTCGGCGTGGCCAGCATCGATCGCTCGCAGCTGATCAACAACGTGACGCTGTTCGCCAAGGTCGCCAGGGAGTTCAAGGTGCCCACCGTGCTGACCGCGGTGGAGACCGAATCGTTCAGCGGCTATGTCTGGCCGCAGCTGCTCGACGTCTTTCCAGGCCAGCCGGTCGTGGAGCGCAGCAGCATGAACGCCTGGGACGACGCCGGCTTCCGCAAGGCGATCGAGGCGACCGGCCGCAAGAACGTCATTCTGACGGGACTGTGGACGGAGGTATGCGTCACGTGGCCGGCGATCTCGATGCTCGAGGCCGGTTACACCGTCTACGTGGTGGAGGATTGTTGCGGAGCGACGTCGACCGCCGCGCAGGAAGCTGCGCTGTCGCGGATGGTGCAGGCCGGCGCGATCCGCTTGACCACCATACCCGCGCTGCTCGAATGGCAGCGGGACTGGGCGCGGCGCGAGCACTACGACGCGCTGATGGGCCTGTTGAAAGAGCACGCCGGCGCGTACGGCAGCGGCATCGAGTACGCCTACACGATGGTGCACAAGGCGCCCCAGTCGGCCAAGACGCCGCAGGTGATCAAAAAATCCGAGCCGGTCAAGCGCGGCTCCTGATCGGCTCACCGCGATGCTGCAGATTCGCAAGTCCGACCAGCGCGGGACCGCCGACCTCGGTTGGCTGTACAGCCGGCACACGTTCTCGTTCGGCGAGTACTACGACCCGCGCAGCATGGGCTTCGGGCCGCTGCGCGTGATCAACGAGGACCGCGTTCAGCCCGGCGCGGGGTTTCCACCGCACGGCCATCAGGACATGGAAATCCTCTCCTATGTCCTGGAGGGCGCCCTCGAGCACAAGGACAGCATCGGTACCGGCTCGGTCATCCGGCCGGGCGAGGTCCAGATCATGTCGGCCGGCACCGGCGTGCGCCACAGCGAGTTCAATCACTCGAAGAGCGAGCCGGTGCATTTCCTGCAGATCTGGATCGAGCCCGATCGCCAGTCGATCCGCCCGCGCTACGAGCAGAAGCGGTTTGCCGACAGCGAAAAGCGCGGGCACCTGCGCCCGATCGGCTCGCCCGACGGACGCGATGGCTCGCTCGTGATCCATCGGGACGTGCTGCTGTTCGCCGCCCTGCTCGATTCGGGTGAGCAGGTCACTCACGCGCCGGCCAAAGGACGCAAAGCGTGGCTGCAGGTCGCTCGCGGCGCCGTGCGGGTCAACGGCAAGGAGCTGGAGGCCGGCGACGGCGTGGCGGTGGAAGACGAGCCGGAGCTGACGGTGGCGGCGAGGACCGACGGGACGGAAATCCTGCTGTTCGATCTGCCGTGAGGCACTGAGGGTCAGGGGGATGCGATGACGGACACGATCCTGTTCAACGGCCGCATGACGACGCTCGATCCCACGCGCCCTTCGGCGAGCGCGCTGGCCATCGACAACGGGCTGTTCGAAGCCGTCGGCGACGATGCCGAAATCATGAGGCGGCGCGGACCGAAGACGACCGTCGTCGACCTCAACAGACGGACCGTGATCCCCGGGCTCAACGACAGCCACACCCACCTGATCCGCGGCGGCCTGAACTACAACATGGAGCTGCGATGGGACGGCGTCGCCTCGCTCGCCGACGCGCTCAGAATGCTGCGCGAGCAGGCGCGCCGCACCCCGGCACCCCAGTGGGTGCGCGTGGTGGGCGGCTGGAGCGAGTTCCAGTTCGCCGAGCGGCGCATGCCGACCCTGGCCGAGATCAACGCCGCAGCGCCCGATACTCCCGTGTTCGTGCTGCATGTTTACGCGCGCGCGATGTTGAACGCTGCCGCGCTGCGGGCCGTCGGATATGCCAAGGACACGCCCGACCCGGCCGGTGGCGAGATCGAGCGCGACGTGCATGGCAACCCCACCGGAATGCTGATCGCCAGGCCCAGCGCGGCGATTCTGTACGGGACGCTGGCCAGAGGGCCAAAGCTGCCCCTCGACTATCAGCTCAACTCGACCCGGCACTTCATGCGCGAGCTCAACCGGCTCGGCATCACCAGCGTGATCGATGCAGGCGGCGGCGCCCAGAACTACCCACAGGATTACGAGGTGGTCGAGCGCCTGCATCGCGATGGCGAGCTCACGGTGCGCATCGCCTACAACCTCTTCACCCAGAGACCCAAAGCCGAGCTCGCCGACTTCACAGCCTGGACGAGCAGTGTGCAACCCGGCCAGGGCGATGCGATGTACCGGCACAACGGCGGCGGAGAGATGCTGGTCTACTCCGCGTCCGATTTCGAGGATTTCCTGGAGCCGCGCCCGGACGTGCCGGCGACCATGGAGCAGGAGCTGTACGCCGTCGTGCGGCTGCTCGCTGAAAAACGCTGGCCGTTTCGCCTGCACGCGACCTACGGCGAGACGATCGCGCGGGCGCTCTCGGTGTTCGAGCGCGTCAATCGCGAGATTCCGTTCGATGGCCTGCATTGGATCATCGACCACGCCGAAACGATCACGCCGCAAAGCATCGAACGGGTCCGCGCGCTCGGGGGCGGCATCGCGATCCAGCACCGGATGGCGTACCAGGGCGAACACTTCGTCCAGCGCTACGGCGCCCAGGCGGCCGAGGACACGCCGCCGGTGCGACGCATGCTCGAAATGGGGGTGCCGGTCGGCGCGGGCACGGATGCTACGCGCGTGGCGAGCTACAACCCCTGGATCGGCCTGTACTGGCTGGTCACCGGTCGCACGCTGGGGGGCCTGAGCCTGACGCCCGGCGGGGCCCGACTCGACCGCGCGACCGCGTTGCGGCTGTGGACCGAGGGCAGCGCCTGGTTCTCGTCGGAACAGGGCCGCAAGGGTCGCATTGCGCCGGGTCAGTTCGCCGACCTCGCGGTTCTCGATGCGGACTACTTTTCTGTTCCCGATGAACAGATCAAGTCGATCTCCGCGCAGCTCACGCTCGTCGGCGGGCGCATCGTGCACGGCGATCAGGAGTTCAAGGATCTGGCGCCACCACTGCCTGCGGCGATGCCCGAGTGGTCACCGGTCCGCGTCTGGGGCGGATACCAGGGGACGCCCCCGACGCAGGCTCACCGTGCGGCGTGCTCCGTCCACCGTCACACTCACTCAGCGCTCGCGCGCGTTGCGATTCGACCCGAAGACGCGCCGAGCTTCTGGGGAGCGCTCGGCTGCACGTGTTTCGCCTTCTAGGGGGCCTGCAATGGCTTCCGCTCTGATCGGGCTGGCGGTGGGTCTGCTGATCGGCGCAGGCTGCCGGTATTTCGACATACCCTCGCCTGCGCCGCCGCGCCTGATCGGCGCCTGCCTTCTGGTCGCGATGACGCTGGGCTTCGTCACCGCGGAATACCTGCTGTAGCAGTTACGAACGATCCGCCCATCGGAGATCGCGATGAAAGCGCTGCTTGGCCTGACGCTCGCCTTCGCGATCGGCTTCGCGTGCAAGGCCTTTGGCATTCCCTCGCCCGCGCCACCGGTGACGCTCGGTGCCCTGCTCGTTGTCGCAATGACCACCGGCTATCTGCTGGTCGACCGGTGGATGGCCCGCCCCGCACAGCACGCGGCCGACTGCGGCGGCCCGAGCGGGCTTGCTCCAAGTGTCACACGCGCCGGCGGCGCGGCGCCCAGCGCTTCTTCGGTATGGACCGCCCCGGCGGACCGCCTGGCGCGGGCTTTGGGCCCAGCGGTTGCTGCGCCGGCGATCCGCTCCATCGCGCTGCTGGGGCTGTGTGCCGCGTACCTCCAGGGCGGCCTGGTCAAGCTGCTCGACTTCGGAGGTGCCGTGACCGAGGCGCAGCACTTCGGTCTGCCGCTGGCATCCGCCGTCGCCGGCGCGACCATCGTTACGGAGTTCGCCGGCTCGGCGCTCGTCTTGAGCGGCTGGTATCGCTGGCTGGGTGCCCTGTGGCTGGCCGCATTCACGCTGATTGCCACGTTCGTCGCCAATCGCTTCTGGGACATTCCTCAGCCCGGCCGGTTCATGGTCGAAAATGCTTTCTTCGAGCACCTGGGCCTGGTGGGCGCTTTCCTGCTGGTCGCCTGGTACGACCTTCGCGAACGACATTCGAAAGCCGTTGGAGAGCAGCATGGCAGTGCCGGCGCACGCCGCTGACGCGATCGGGTCCGGCACGGACCGCGATGGTCCGCTTCCGCGTCTGCTGTACGTTCTGACCGTCGTCACCGGACTGGTGGACGCCGTCAGCTACCTCTCGCTCGGGCACGTGTTCGTGGCCAATATGACCGGTAACGTCGTATTTGTGGGTTTCGCCGCTGCCGGGGCACGCGATTTTTCGATTCCTGCGTCGCTCGTTGCGACCGCGGCATTCGTGGCCGGCGCGCTCGCCGGTGGCCGCCTCGGCGCAAGCGCCGGACACCATCGCGGCCGGCTGCTGGCGTTCGCGCTGCTTGCGCAGATCCCGCTGATCGGCACGGGGCTCGTCGTTGCGATCGCAGCGGTCGATCTGGACCGCAGCCTCGCCCAGTACGCGCTGATCGTGCTGCTCGCGCTGGCCATGGGTCTGCAAAACGCCGTGGCTCGACGTCTGGCAGTTGCCGACCTGACGACGACCGTGCTGACGCTGACCCTGACCGGCCTCGCGGCCGACTCGCCGCTGGCCGGAGGCAAGGGCCCTCGTCCTGGCCGTCGATTGTTGGCCATTGCCGCAATGTGCCTGGGCGCAGCGGTTGGCGCGTTTCTCGCTTTTCATGCCGGTGTCGGAGCTGTTCTAGCATTGGCGCTGGCCTTGCTGGTATTGAACGGGATTGCGGCCTATCGGGTGTCATCGTCGGCAGCGCCTTGGACGGTCGGTTCCTAGTTCCCGAACAGCGGTTAACGGGGGAGGTTCAAGATGAGTGGTCGCCAATCCAGGGGCGCGGCGTTGCTGCTCGCGCTCAGCGCGGGCGCCTTTGCGCAGGACTTTGCGCCGCACGAAAACCTACCGCAGGGCGAGAAGCTGTTCGAAGCGCAATGCGCCACGTGTCACACGGTCAAACCCGGCGTGAACGGGTTCGGGCCGTCGCTTTCCGGCGTGGTGGGCCGACGCGCAGGGCAGGCGCCCGGCTACACCTACTCCGCGGCGATGGCCAACTCCGGGCTCACGTGGGATGAGAGCACGCTGGATGCGTTCCTTACCTCGTCGACGCAAAAGGTACCCGGCACGAGCATGCCGGTTGCGCTGCCCGACGCGCGCATACGTTCGGCGATCATCGCCTACCTGAAAAGCGTGGCCGCGACCACGGCTGTCGCGCCGGCTGTTGCTCCGGCCGAGGTGGCGAAGCCGCGCGGCGGGCCGACCCAGTGGGAGCTGAACAACGCCGCCGCGAGCACGCACGATTGGCTGTACGCGAGCAAGGACTACACGGGTCAGCGGTTCGTCAAGCTGAGCCAGATCAATACGAAGAACGTGCACGATCTGCGCCCGATCTGCATGTACCGATCGGAGACCGCCGCCCCGACGCAGACCAACCCTCTGGTCTACAAGGGCGTGATGTATCTGACGGTCGACAGCTCGATCGTCGCGATCGACGCCGCCACCTGCCGGCAACGCTGGAGCACCAAGTGGGACGCGAAAGGGCGGCGCGTGCTGTCGCCGGCCAATCGGGGCGTGGCGATCAAGGACGGCGTGCTGGTTCGGGGAACGGCCGACGGCTATCTGATCGCACTCGATATGGACAAGGGACGGCTGCTGTGGTCGCGCCAGATCGGCAGCGCGGATACGTCCCAGTACCTCAGCATGCCGCCGCTTCTGTTCATGGACATGGTGATCTACGGTCCGGCAGGCGCCGACTGGGGCGCGAAGAATTGGATCGGTGCCTTTCAGCTGGCGACGGGAGAGCCGGTCTGGCGCTTCAACCTGATCCCGGACGACAACGAGCCCGGCGCCGACAGCTGGAAGGACCCGAAGGCGCGCGAGCACGGCGGCGGCAGCCTGTGGACCCCGCTGGCCCTGGACGTGGACCAGGGCATCGTCTACGTGCCGGTCGGAAACCCGTCGCCCGATTTCTACGGTTCCGTGCGCGAGGGCGACAATCTGTATACGAACTCCGCGCTGGCGCTGGACGTGCACACCGGCAAACTGCTCTGGTACCGCCAGTTCATCTCGAACGACGTGCACGACGCGGATCTGAGTCAGGTCAGCCCGATCTTCTCGGCAACGGTGCGCGGCAAGGCGCGCAAGCTGATCACCGTCAGCGGCAAGGACGGCCTGCTGCGCATGCTCGATCGCGACACGCACGAGACGCTGTACGAGCTGCCCATCACGACGCGAACGAACATCGACTCGCAACCGACCGTCGAAGGGGTGCACCGCTGCCCGGGTCTGCTCGGTGGAATGGAATGGAACGGTCCGGCCTACAACCCGCTCACCAAGACCCTGTACGTGGCAGCGGTCGACTGGTGCGGCACGTTCACCCGGACGGCCGACAAGCCCGATTTCGCGCAGTACGCCCACTATTACGGCGGCAGCGTGGTCCCGGATCCGAAGGAGCAGGCCAAGGGCTGGTTGACCGCGGTCGACGCCGCGACCGGCAAAGTGCGCTGGAAAAAGCAATGGCCGACCCCGCTGGTTGCAGCGGTGACCGCGACTTCCGGCGGCCTGCTGTTCACGGGCGACCTTGACAACAATTTCCTCGCGCTGGATGCGAGCAACGGCAACATGCTGTACCGCTTCAACACGGGCGGCACCGTCGGTGGCGGCGTGCTGACCTACGAGCTGAACGGCCAGCAATACGTTGCGACGACCTCGGGTCTCGTCTCGGGGTTCTTCGGGGGCTCGGGAACGTCTTCGATCATCATATTTGCGCTCCACTAGCCCGGTCCGACCGGCTCATCGACGCGCTCGCCGCGACAACCAGAGCGCGACGTTACGCACGTAGCGCCGGGTCGAGCGCAGAGCCTCGGGAAACTGCGCCAGGCCATTGCCGGCCGGCTCGGTGACGAAGCTGGGGCACCCTTTGGCAGTGTCCCAGTTGTAGTCCGCAAAGTGATGGAACGTCGATTGGGCGATCGCGGGACCGCCCGCATTCGAAGCTTCAAATGCGACCGCGATATTGAAATCGGCTCCGGTCGACTGGCTCCGTCCCCTGGCGATCACGCGTGCGGTCGGATCAGCGGCCGGCGCACCGATACCGCCCTCGTGCGGATGCGCCGGCAGATACCGGATGAGTCCACCCGGCACCGAAGGATCGAGCAGGACCGGATGTGCCGGGGCCGCCACTTCGATCTGTTGCCAGTCCCCATTGGCGCCCGAACGATAGTTCGGCCACAAAATGGCGGGCGTCTCGCGGTCGTCGATCCGGTGCCGCTCCGGGTCAGGATCGACGTTCCTGCTGTGGAAGTAGTGGGCCGCACCGACCGCGGCCAGAGCGCACACCGAGCTGCCCAGGTCCATATGGTCGCGCGTCACCAACATCCCGCGGCCCTTTTTTCGGAACCGGGAAATGCCCGCACAGTCCTTCGGATCAAGCCCATCACCCGTGTCGACCGCAAACAGCCAGAGCTGGTCATAGTCCGAGCGATCCAGGTCCGATAGGACCGGATCGGGCGCTCCGGTCGCGATCCGGTCCCGCGCGTCGACCTCGAAGCGGACATCGGCGTCCGTAGCGGTCAGCCCCGCAATACATTCGCGCAGCAGCGAGAAGCGACCGATGTTCCAGTCGTCCTCGATCGGCGTGATGGTGGTTTGCAGCAGCACCCGGATACGATCGACCATCGCCTTTGCTCCTTCAGGTGCACCGGATTCTAGGCCCGCCTCCACCTGCCAAGGGCTCGAGTGCGGCTAGACTGTCGCGCGCCCCGGATCGATAACGTCCTTACCAGCTGCTCGACCATGGTCATGCAAGCCGTCGACTTCCGAACGGAGGCGACATGAACGCACTGCTGGGCGCGCTCAGCTGGATGTTCGTTCGGCTGCCGCTCGCTTTCTCCCTGCCGTTCGCAGCGCTGTGCCTGTGGTGGGTGTTTTCCGGCTTCAGGCTTCTGAACGAGAACTTGACGGAGCCCGCAGTAGGCGTTCTTGCACGGTTTCTCGAATCAGAGCTGCCGGGAATCACCCGCGGACCGGTCGCCATCAGCCTGGGCGCGTTCGGTCACGCGCTGATCGTCGTTGCACTGTTTCTTTTCGGATTGCTGGTCGCCTACAACGCGGCGGCGTTCCTGAACTGGGTCCTGGTCGCTCTCAGGCTGAAGCCAGAGACCTACGCGGACGGTCCACCGCAAATTCCACAACCGGGAACAATGACAAGCGATCCCTTGGCCGGCGTGAGTCGAATCGGCCTCGTTCTTGCCGGCGGCGGGGCCAAAGGCGCCCACCAGGCCGGCGCGATGAAGGCGATTTACCGGTTTCTGGCCGAACACGATGCTCTGAACAAAGTGAAAGTGATTTCGGGAACGTCGATCGGGTCTTGGAACGCCATGTTCTGGCTGGCCAACCTGATCAAGCCGGAGGGAAACTGGGATGGGCGCGGCCTTCACGAGCGGTGGTGGGGCCGCATTAGCGCGAAGTCGCTGGCGGCACCGACGTGGTACGTACCGCTGCGCAGAAACGCCCTGCTTTCGTCGCTTCCGTGGCAACAGGTGTTCGATCGGATCTTCGGCCGGCCGGACGTCGGCCAACAGCTGCTGCAAACCGGCATCCACTTCTATCTGACGCGATCCAACGTGCGCTCGGGGGAACTGGAGTGCGCAACCAATAATCCGGCTCCCCCGGTTCTTGCTCACGTCACCTACGAGCAGCTCGACGCGAGCGACCCCGCCAGTTATCTGTCGGGGCTGAAGGCGGCCGTCTTCGCGTCGATGGACATGCCGCCGCTGTTTCCTTACGTCGAGCGGCGCAGCAACCTGTACGAGGACGGGGCCGTGATCGACAACCTGCCGATAACGTTCGCCGCCGCCAGCGAGGAGAACTGCGACCTGATTTTCATTCTCCCGCTCAATTCCGACTTTGAAGACGAGCCCGATACGACCTCGATCCTGCTGAGACTCCTCCGGGTCATGGACGTGCGGCAGGGCGTCCTGGAGCGCAGCGGCTTCAAGATGCTGTACCTGTACAACGAGCTGGCGGCACTGCGCAAGCACGTCGGGTCATCGCAGGCCGGGCAAGCCGAGGCGGCGGCCTCCGCGCCTTTGAGCTTCGCCCTGCACAGGAAGCACGAGGTGATCAGTGTGTTCGCCGTCTGCCCGCTGAAGTCGTTCGTACGCGAGACGCTCGATGCGCGGGAGCTTTGGAAGCGAAAGGAGGCGGCGATCGCGTTCGAGGTGATGCATGACGCGACGGCCAGTCTGCTCCCGGGCTTCCGATACAAGTCGCAGGACAAGGTCCGCGTCGCGCTGGTCGGCGGTGATGGCCGGGTCACCTGGGACGAGAAATTCTGACGGAGCCTCGAACGCGAGCCTGCGGGTGTCCTAGCCCAACACGCCTACCCAGACTTCGTACGCCACTACCGCCGGCAGAGCAACTTCCCTGGGTGCCACGGACAACAGCTTCTCGGCAACCTTGCCTCTGCCCTTGAAGTAGTCGATGACCGTGTTCGTGTCGAGTACAAACATTGCTACAGGCGACGGCGTGCAATGTCCTTCCTAGGCGACTGCCGAACTTCCTCGGCCGA
>WNFS01001813.1_pt1 | contig 18821 bp, 17 predicted proteins | sample 5400141 | NCBI WGS metagenome assembly WNFS01 (sample SAMN13153358, study PRJNA577476) | soil metagenome | isolation source: 60 cm saprolite under Madrone tree | place: USA:California | collected 2016-06-14
GCCAACGAGCGCTTCCCCCACCGGCACGGACATAATCGTGTTCGTGCGCTTGACGACGTCGCCTTCCTTCAGTTCCTGCGATTCGCCGAGGAGCACCACGCCGACTTGTTCCTCTTCAAGGTTGAGCGCGATCCCGAAAACGTTATGCGGGAAAGCAAGCATTTCACCGGCCATGACCTTCTCAAGGCCATAGACCCGCGCAATGCCGTCGCCGACGCTGATGACCGCCCCGACTTCGTCAACCGAAACGGTCTGCTCGTAATTCTCGATCTGCTCCCGCAGAATCTTGCTGATTTCGTCCGCTTTAATATTCGCCATGCCTGCTCCGTCGCTGAACCCTGGAATCTTTCGACAAAGACGCGCTCATGCGCGCCCCTGCAAAACCTTGCTCACTCGGCCGCGAGACGCGCGCGCATCTCATTCAAGCGGCTGCGCAGCGAACCGTCGTAAATCGTGTCCCCGATCCGCACGACTGCGCCGCCCAATAACGCCGGATCAAGCGCGTACTTTGTTTCAATCTTCTTGCCCGTCAGCCGCGCCAGCGTTGCCGCCATCTCTTTCTTTTGCCCCGCGCTCAATTCGACGGCGGAAGAAACCTCCGCTTCGGCAACTCCCTGCCGCTGCCGGATGACCTGATGAAACGCGGCGATAACCTCCGGAATCAGGTGCGTGCGCCGGTGGTCCGCGATCACGAAGAGAAAATTCCGAATGATCTTGCTCGCCCCCAACCGGGCCACAAGTTTCTCGATGACGGCGTGCTTGGCTTCCACGCTCACCGCCGGGCTTGCCAGAAACGTGCGCAGTTCCGCGGATTGCGCGTACGCCGCCCCGAAATCGTGAAGCTGTTTGGCAACCGGCTCGGCGGCGCCTTGAGCCAGCGCGATGTCCGCCATCGCATTCGCATACTGGAGGCTTGCGGACTTCAATTCGGCCTCCCTTCGAGACTTTTCACGAAGTCGCCAATGAGCGATTCCTGCGCCTTTGGAGTGAGCTGCTTGACAAGCAGTGTTTCCGCGCCATCGACCGCAAGATTTGCGGCCAGCGCTTTCAGCTCCAGCCGCGCGGCGCGTTCCGCGGCTTCGATTTCAGCCTTTGCGGCGACGGCGATTTTCTGCGCATCGCTCTGCGTGGCGGCGCGGAGGCGGTCCACTTCAGCGGCGGATTCGCGTTCGGCGAAGGCGCGGAGTTCCGCGACTTCCTTCTGGAGATTTGTGAGCTTGTTTTCGGCCTCGCGAAGCTGTCCGTCAGCGGCGGCCTTGGCATTGGTGGCATTGGCGATCGCCGAGCTGATGGCTTCCGCTTTCTTTCGAAACACCGGCGGAAGCTTTTTCCCAAAGACCCAAACGATCACCCCGGCGACGATGGCAAAGTTGATCCACTTGAAGATTTCCGTGGCGCGTTCGGTAGCCGCGTTCCCGCCCTCCTCCCCGGCGTTCGCGCCGACTACGGCGAAGAGCAACACAAATAGAATACTCACAGCAAAGAAAGAGGAACGATTTCGCGTCATCGAGCTTCTCTCGCCGGAGGGCCAGGACGCGGTGGAGTTTGCAGGATGCGGCGCGCGATTTCGGTGGAAAGTTGCGCAACGGTGGCTTCGACGTCGCGGCGGGCAGCGGCAAGTTCGGCCGCGATGCGCGCTTTCGCCCCGCTGACTTCGCCCGCGGCGCGCGTGCGCGCGTCCTTAATCTGCGCGGCGCGCTCATCGAGAAGCTTTTTGCGAGCGGCCTCCTGCTCGGCATACACCTGCCCGCGCGCCTGCTTGAGGGCCTCCTGGTACTGCTTGACTTTCTCGGCAGCGGCGGCCTGGGCGGCTTCGGCGGCCTTTTGCGCGCCCGCGGTTCGCGAATCGCGCTCGGCCATCACCTGAAGCAAGGGCTTAAAGAAAAGTGCCCGTAAGATGAAGTAAAAAAGCAAGATAATCAGGACTGTGGGCGCAGCCTGAAGGAACAGTTCGCCTAATTGGTGAACAATCGCTTGCATTTAGAAATGGTGTCGCCTAAATCTCAGGTTGGCAGCCACGCCGCGCCTCCCACCCCGTGGGGGCCTACGGCGGGCTTAACGCTGCCGTCTCAAAACAGTATTTTATAGCATTCGTAGCGGCTTCCGTCAACGCGGCCGCCGCGCTCACCTTCCGTAAATCAGCAGGTGGAATGTTCCCGCAATTGGAGCTGGGTTCGGGTGCGGCCGCTCCGCTGTGGGAGCGGGAGGAGGTCCAAAATCTGCCGTCGTCAAGTAGAGATTGTGGGTTTTTGCATCGAGCGCCATCGTCTTGGCCCCGAACTCGGTCTTCACCGTCTCCACCTCGCTAAATTTGTCGGGCGTGTCCTCATGGAAGATGTGGACGTTGCCTTCCCGCGTAGAGACAAAAATCAAACCCGTCTCCGGCTCGAAAACATTCGCGTCCGCCCCGGCGCTGATGGGAAACGACTGAATCACCTTGCCGTTGTCCGCGTCCAGAATCACCAGCTTCTGCGGGTTGCGGCCCGCCGCGAACAGCCGCCGGTGCTCGCGGTCCATGGCCAAGGCAGTCGGTTGCCCCGCGGGCGCTACCGGCCAGTGCGACTTGATCGCCAGCGTGCCGGAATCGATCGCCACCACTTCATTCTTGTCCTCAATGTTGTCGTACACCGTTCCCTTGCCGTCGGCCACCGCAAACTCCGGGCCGCCTCCCAACGCAATGCTCTTTACCACCGCCCCGTTCGCCGGATCGATCACCGTCGCGCTCTTGGGATCTCCGTTGAACACAAAAATGTGCTTCGACGCTGGATCGTAGATAATGGAGTCGGCGTCTTCCTCCCCCTTGGCCTCGCCGGTCACTTTCAGGCTCGCCATATCGAAAATAACCGTCTTGGCGGCCCCGCCGTCGCTGATGAATCCTTTGCCAAGTTCCTCCACCAGGGCTATCCCGTGGCACTGCTTCAATCCGGAAATCGTTCCGACCACCGCCCCGCTGTCCGCATCGGCCACCTTCACTTCCGTACCGTGTGAGGCGTACACGCGCCGCGCCTGGGAATCCACCGTGAGATAGTCAAAATACTCTCGCCCGCCGGCCGGAGCCGCCCCCAGCGGAACTTTCTTCAGCAAATGATAATGTCCCGCCGGCGGACTCGCCAGCGCGAGAATTCCGAGCAGCAGACAGGACAGGCAACCCGCAAGACGCACCAGACCCGAAACCTTCATGGAAATCCTCCTTTACGTGCTGGGTTACAGAATTGGTTGTGCTAAGGCAATCGCGGCATGCCTTCAGCCTAGCCAGTGTTCTCTAGCGTGGGCGGATTGTACCTCAATTCCAGGGGTTGTGGCTCGGGGAGGAAGGAACGATCGGGGTCTCTTGCCCCGGATCGCAAATCGTATCTAGTGCCTCGACTGCGCTTCCGCCTCCAGCGGAATGTCGTAAACGAAGCGGATGACGAGCGGCGAATTGTTGCGGCCGGTGGTCATGTGCAGCGTTTCGTAGAGTTGCCGGCCATCAGAAGAGAGTTCGAACGAGCGGCTCATCTTGCCCCCGCGCGGATTCTTTTCGTCGGTGACCAGGCGGTTGCCTTCAAATTTCGCAGCGATCTCCTGATAGTTTTCATCTTTGGATTTCTGCAATTTCCGCCCGTCGGTCATGAACGCCAGTTTGCGATTCCGATCGTTCACCAGGTCGACTTCCGCGCCCGTCATTGAGAGCGTAATCGCGCGCGCTGGCGTCACGAGTTCGCGCATTTTCTGCCGCTCTTCATCGCTTTCTCCTCCGCCGCGGCGCCCGCCATAACCCCCGCCTCCCCCGCCGGGCCAGCCGCCACCCATGCGGCCGCGTCCTCCGCTATTGCCGCCATTCGAACCTCTGGAGTCTTGTCTCCTCTTGCTCGGGTCGTCGCTATCGTCCGGGTTGAACTTCCAGGCGCCAAGAATGGTTGTGCGCGGCGGCGGTGCCGGAATTTGCTCCTGAGGCTTGGCCTCAGACCCCGGAACAGGCTGAGGCTGCCCTGCGCGGACAGGTCCAGGAGGAGCCTGTGCGCGCACCGCGCCGGGAACTATAAGAACGAGTCCAGCGAAAACGGTCAGCGATAGCAGCTTGGAGAAGCAGATAGCTTTCATGTTCGAATCCAGGATTCCCGCAACAACCCGCTAGTTTATTCCCCGCCCGGGAGGAAAGAGTTCCCACCTAATGAGATGCCACAAACTGTGAATGTGGCTGTCTCAATTTTGCCGAATCGCAGTATCCTGTTCTGCGACAGAGCCGCTGCAACGGCTCAGCACGCAAATGTCCCTTCCCCGGATTTCATCCGATGCGCAACTGCGTGGCAGATTCCACGGCTGTCTCCTTGGAGGAGCCGCAGGCGATGCCCTCGGCGCTCCTGTTGAATTCCTGGACCTCGATGAGATTGTAATGGCCTATGGCGAAGGAGGAATCCGCGACTTCGCCCCAGCGTACGGAAAATTAGGGTCGATCACCGACGATACCCAGATGACGCTCTTTACGGCGGAGGGCATGCTCTCTGCCCATCTTGCGTCGGCTCTGCGCGGTCAGGAGCCTGATTTTTTTCGCGCCGCAACGGTTTCGTACGCGCGCTGGCTGATGACGCAGGAAATTTCCCTGCGTGCTTTGTCCGCCACCGCGAATTCAGGCTGGCTTCTGCAGCAGCGGAAACTCTTCAGCCGGCGCGCACCGGGGACCACTTGCCTTTCCGCCCTACATTCCAATCGCGGCAAAGTCACGCGGGCCGCAAACGACAGCAAGGGATGTGGCGGCGTAATACGAATCGCACCGGTCGGCATGTATTTCGCGCACGCGCTGATCCGCGAGCGCAGTCTGGACCGGCTGATCCCCAGCATCTTCGCGACGGGCAGCGATCTGGCGGCCATCACGCATGGACATCCCAGCGGCTGCCTCAGCGCGGGGGTGCTCGCCGTCATCGTCGGTTTGGTCCTGGCGGGCAGCCCCCTCAAGGAAGCGCTTGACGCGGCGAAAAAAGAACTCCGCAGCCATAAATCCCACCAGGAAACTCTCGCGGCCATCGAGCAAGCGGAAGCGCTCGCGCAAGCTCGTCCCCGGGAACGCAGCGCCTTGCGCGTCATGGGAAAGGGATTTGTGGCCGAGGAAGCACTCGCGATGGGGCTCTATTGCGCGCTCTCTGCGCGCGATTTTGAAGACGGCATCATTCTGGCCGTGAATCACAGCGGGGACAGCGACTCGACGGGCTCGATTGCCGGGAATCTCCTCGGTGCGGCGGCGGGAGTCGGAGCGATTCCGGATCGATGGCTTGTAAACCTCGAGCTGCGAACCACGATCGAAGCGCTCGCAGACGATCTCGCCGCCTTTCCCGAGTGGCGGTTCGGCAGCGAAAGCGATCGAGAGGCACGCGCGTTTTACACGAACCGCTATCCCCTCGCTTAGCGGAACCGCGCGATGCGAAGAACGCTGCCACCGGCTAGTTTGTTTTTTTCAGGTAGCGAGACAATTCGTTTGCGCTCGGAAGAAGGGCCAGGGCGCCGAGTTCGCGGAAACGCGCGGCGCGCTGCCGGTATCCGTGTTCGCCCGGAGCGATGATGGCCAGGAAGGGAACGCCGGCGTCACGGGCGGCCAGCGCATCGTCGATGTTATCGCCGAGGTAAAGCGCCGTGGCGGGATTGCGCTCTCCGAGAATTTTCTGCAAGCCTTCGGGATGGGGCTTTTTCTTCGCGTCGTCCATGGTGACGATGGTGCGGAAATATTTCGTGGCCGGCCAGCGTTCGAACGTGTAGGAAAATTCCTGCCGCGTGCGCCCGGTAAAGAGATCCAGTTCGAAACTCTGCGCCCATTTTTCAATCTGCCGCGGCGTAACCATTATTTTTTCGTTTCGAACGTTCCCGGGCTTGCCGTCGCTGCCCCAATAGAATTTCTCGAACGCCGCACGCGCCTCTTCGTAAGAAGTGGGGTTCCCGAGCGAACTTACCCACGCGGAAACCATGCTCCAGTCATCGTTGAAACCAGGCTTGCTCTTCCAGCGGTGCAACTCGGCATACGTGACGCGCTTGCCGGTAATATGACGCACCGTATCGAGCGCCGAACGCCAGTAAGTGCCGCGCACATCGACAAGCACTCCGTCCACATCGAAGATCAGAATTTCCGGCCGCGGCTTCTTCTTCATCCTCTTTCGAGTCCCCTGCCATTGTGGGTTTTCCCGTCAACGCGAAAGTAATGCACGCGGGAGCCGGAGAAAAATGTAAAAAGCAGGATATCACGGTGGCCGAGAGCAGAAGGTTCCAGCAGGACGAATTAAACCAAGATTAAAGTGTTGGCAAGGAAAGAAAAAACCGCACCCGTCTTGCGAACGAGCATATTGCTCGTCCGGCATGCGGGGTGCGGCGGGGTTAAGATTTCTTAGCCTGGTTGATGCAAATCCTTGGGGCTTAGGATTGCTCCGCCTTAATAGCTCAGCTCCCGCTGCGCGACAATATGATAGGGGAGCGACTGGTTAACAGTCTGGGTCCAGCAACTGTCATATTGGACCGTGGCGCTGCCGCCGCCGTTCCAGCCGAACCACGGTCTTCCTGGCGGATTGTTAGCGCCCAAAAGAATGCGTGTGGAGTACGCAGGATAGGCGCCTGGGCCAGTGCTCGGATTAGGAATATCCGAGTACAGGTTGGCCGCGAACATCGACCCGTTCAATGTGGCGCTGCCTCCGCCATTTTTCAGGATCGCACCTTCCCCGATCGCCAGGATGAGCCCGTCCCAGCTGAAATTTCCGCTCATGGTCAATTCACCGGTGACCAACAGCACCCCTGCCCCCGAGCCGGAGATCGATAAGTCGCCATTGACGATGTTAACCACGGGAGAACTAGGGGTCCCGAGGTTCGTGGGGACGGTGCCGTTGGGATAGACGTTGGGGCCTGCCGCAGTGACGATCATGTTGGCAAACGTCGTCAACCCGTCAACGGTGGACAAGTTGACGGAGTCGGTGCTCAGCGTGGAATAAACGTTAGAGATCGCCGGGAAAGCCGGATAAGGAGCAGCCGAAGTATATTGGTTTGAGCGATTGGGGGGCCCTTGCACGGCGGAGGTTAAAGTGCTGACCGCCGGGTCGTCAAAGGAACCCAAAGCGGGCTGGTTAACCGGTGCGGGACATGTTACTCCATTAATTACTCCCCCGGGATGAACGTTGGTGTCAGCACCATTAACTGTAAAAGCGCCAGAGCTTGGCGGATTAAAGCTCGGGTTCGAACCATCAAAGACGAACGCTCCGGGTATCGCCGGGAAAGCGTTTTGGGCGACTTCATATTGCATCATGCGGCGTGAACCACCGGAAGTTACCGCTAACGAGGTTAGCTCATAGACAGGCATATAATTCGCGTTGGCTGCGTTGCAGCTCGTGAGCAGAGTGGTAACTTCATGTGACCCGGTCCAGCAAACACGGTTCCCGTTCATCGTGCCGTCGACGGAGGTAACATTGATACAGCCGGTGTCGGACTTATTGATCTTCTCCATGACTCGAACCCACTTCCACTGGAGTATCGGGGAGGCCGCGTAGCTCGTACTCGCCGTGGGTGATACGGGTACCCACCATGCCCCTGTGGGTGGCGTGCCCGTGCAGCTGAGTTCCTTAGCTATCTGGTTATCGGGATAATTGCTGCCCGCAAGGAGCCAGGGAGCGACTGTCTCGCTGCCCAGGGGGTTGATGACGTAAAGAATCCCGCTGGGCGCGCCCGGCAGCGTGCTCGCAAGCGTCGTGGGGAGGAGCATGCTGTCCGCCGCCCCCGCTCGCAAGCGGTCGCGTACCTCTTCAATGCCCGCCTTGGCCGCGAAGTAAGCGGTTTGTTCATCGCGGAAATTCGCGCTGACATTCGTTTCGGTGTTGGACATGAGGATCATGCCCATGCCGACGGCAGTGATCAGCAGCAAGACGAGCAAAGCGATGACCAGCGCAACTCCTTGTTCTGTACCGCCGGTTTTTTTTCTGTGGACTACCACCATGGTGTTCTCCTATTGGCAAGACTCTGGCCGGCCTGTGGTGGCCATCGAGCAATTGTTGATGGAGACTTCCCCTTCGAAGTTCGTCTCGATGGCCTGGTTTGTTTTACGGTCGATGACGCTGTTGTTGCGAATCGTTAGGCTGATCTTGATGGTTTTGATCGACGCAAGGATCTGAGCGCCGGCGGAGGTGCTAATATCGATAGGCGGAGACGAAGGCGCCATGGTGATTTGCGTTCCGTCCGCTTTGAAATAAGTAAAAATCGGGTCGCTGAGAACATCATTAACTTCAGTTCCCCAGTTTTGCGGCTGGCCTAGGAGGGGATCGGCGGAGACCTTATCCACCTGACTGCGCTGGAGGCACAGGAGACAACCGGTGGAGCCGTTGATCTGGTAAATAATACTCTGCACTACGCCGTTGCCAATCATGTCCCCTTCGAATTGGACGGCGTTCCTGTTGATGCTCACTAAGCCCATTGCCATTCGGTTGTCAAAGATATATGTGTTGGCCCAGGGATAAGTAGTGGTCTGAGGCATGAGTGCCGGCGACCACGTAAGGCTTGTGGTATCCACCAGCCGCGAACTGGGATACCCGATCTGGTTGATGTCGCGAAAGAACTGGTCGACAAAGTCCCGAGCCTCCTGGAAATTGTCGAGCTTCACTTGCTCGCTATACCCGCGCTGCTGCGCCTCGTTCATCTGCGAGAGGATGCCCGCGGAGATGATTCCCATGATCGCCACCACGAGCATCATTTCGATGAGTGAAAACCCGTGTTGTAGACGGCGAGCCAGATTCCGGGTCTTCATGTCAATCCCCCTGCCCGATCATCGAGCGAATCGTTACCGTAGGAGAGTACAGCACGGGGTTACTGCCCGAGCCTTTCAACTTCGCCGAAACAGTCACCAACTCGGCATACGCCGACGGCGTCTTGATATTCCACCGGACGTCATAAGTGGATTGCCGGCCATTGGTGCCGCAAGCGGTATAAAGCATGTAATAGCCCGCCGGATCGCCGGAGCTGCCCGCGGTTTGGGAGAAGTCGATGTCACCGCTGGATAGCAGCGTGCCGCCGGACCCCGTCGGCGTTCCCGAGGCGGCGATCGTCGTGGACGCACCCGTGCAGTCGGAGAGCGTCGGCGTCGGCGCTCCTGGGGGCACGCTCAATATTTTTTCCATGAGCATCTGCGCGATGACCGTCGAGTTGCTCTGCTGGCGGTTCTTCGAGTTCGTTCCAATCGCCAGGGGAATTAAAGCCGCCATTGCCAGGACCCCGACCAGCAGCACAACGCAGGCGATCATCATCTCGATCAGGGACATCCCGCGCTGGCTCGTTTGCGACGCTCGCATCATGAGCCTCTTCCGCTTTATTAATTCCATAGCGCACCATTCCAGTTCACAACTTTGGTCCTTCCGGCCTTGGTCACAACTACCGCTGCCCAACCCGCTCCACCGATCCGGGTGTCCGTGAGGTAGTGAACGAAATACGTTGCCGCCGGAGTGCTGCAAGTCGGAGGGAGGCTGTAATCACAAGGAAAACCTCTGGGCGTGAAAGCAATGGTCTTGGTGTTGTCGAACGAGGCGCCTCCGATTACGGTATCTCCCGCGAGGACGTACTGACTGGGTTGTCCCCCGGTTCCGCTGGGAGCGCCCGCGGCTGGCACCGCCGTTCCGGAAAACTCGATGAGCGGCTCGCTCAAAGTAACTCCGTTCACCGTGACACTAGGGCTCCATGCGCCATCCCCGTTGAGGTCGATATACGCAATTTGCGCACCGTTACGGACGCCGTACCGGACGGGGTAAACGGCAATGGGTGTCGAGGGATTGTTCTTCGCGGCCATGATTCTCGCCTGCTGCATTAGCCCGGCCAGATCGCCCGCCGAAGCACGCAACCGTATGTTGGAAACGGCTAACAGGATGTTCGGAACGGCGATCGCTGCCACAACCATCACCACGAACACAACGATCAAGAGTTCGATGAGGCTGAATCCGCCAGTGCGGTCGCGCCGCCGGTAGTTTCTCTTGAGATCAATTCTCATTCTTGGTCTCCAACTCGCTTTTGGGCGCCTACTGCCGGGGCTCTCACAGGGCATACCCCAACTTCCGCCACTATGAAAATAGCACTTTGAACGCCACCTCCTGAACGCTAGATAAACCCTTTTGACACAGCAACTTATAGAATTCCGGAATCCAGATTCCGTTTCGGAGAAAAACGCCGTGGGTAGAAACGTAACAAAACTGGTCGTACGGGCAGGGTGTTCCCCGTGGTCCCACCGAAGCAGAACATTAGGTTCTTCTGGAGCGACGGCGCGTTTGGAAGCATCCAGACCGGACTTAAAACTGGTTGCCGGTCGGAATGCCGGGTCGCAAATGAGCCGGAAGTCCCCTTCGAGGGCGCGAACAGCATTTAGTTCTGTTATTGCTTCGTCTGCCAGTCCCGTTTCTGCTTCGCGGGGGCAATGCGAATCGCCTTGGTAAATAGTTGCCCTGTGGGTCAACGAGGATCGCTCCTTTGCCTTGCGCATGGGCCTTCACTCTTTGAACATCTCGCGGTGTGTGAGTCACAACTCGCGACTCCTCTGGCGTATTCTTACGTAACGGATCGTCCCTGGACCACATCCAGGAAAAAACCAGGCGCCGAGGCAAACCTTATGTCGCTGAAAATCATGGTTGTCGACGACGAGCCCCTGAGCCTCCAACTCATCCGGTCTCTTGCCGCCCCCTCCGGTCATACGGTCTTAACGTTTGGAGACAGCCAGGAGGCCGGGGAACGGGCGGAGAAACAGCGGTTCGATGTGTCCTTCGTAGGCATGCGCATGCCGCAACTGGACGGACTCGAGCTGGCCCGCCGAATCCGCAACTCACAGCCCAACCGCGAGACCACCATCGTGATGCTCAGCCCCACGGACGACATTGGCAACGTACGGAAGGCTTTCGGCGAGGGCGCCGACTTCGTTCTCAGCAAGCCCTTGACGGCGGCTCGCCTCCGCCCGATGCTGGCCGCTATGGACTCGTCCGGGTGGAAAGGCAAAAGGCACGCGGCCCGTCTGCCCCTCTTTACCGAAGTCGTCTGTAACTGGGGTGGCCGGCAGATTCCCTTGCGCAGCATGAATATCAGCGAAAGCGGAATGCTGCTGCAACCCTCGGTGGATGCAGAGGTGGGCCAGGAAGTAACATTGGAGTTCAAGATCGCGGAAGTTCGTACTTCGCTGAACGTGCTTGCCCGGATCGCACGTAAAGAGGGAACGGAGCGCGTAGGCATGGCATTCATAGGTCTCGCGCCGGAAGATCTCAACGCCATCCAGCTTTACGTCATGGGACGCCTGCAGGAACATACGCCGTCACGGGACTTCTCGGGAATCGGAATGCGCAGATTGTTCAATCCGTAAGACGAAAATTCTCAAGTCCAACAGCTTCCAGAACTTTACTCCCTCACCAGATAAGATCCGGATTCGCAAGCACAGTTTCTTGTTGCCTCTTTCCGGGGCTTGCTACAATTGCCGTGTTAGAGTTGGGCAGAACGGGACGCGTTTTGGGAACGGCGCCCGCGGCAGACCATTTCCCTGCGAACCTATCACGAGTGGCCGGACGGAAAACGCGCGATCCACCTCTGCGCGCGCCGGCCCCGGCCACGTCGGGGCCGCTAGAAACGAGGAGAGAAGCATGGCTGGATACGGCGGCGTAGACTTTATCGATTTTGATTCGCAACTGAACGATGAAGAAAAACTGGTGCGGCAGACGGCGCGGCAATTCGTCGAAAACGAAATCATCCCGATCATTGAAAAACAGAACCGTGAGGGCGTTTTCCCGAAGCATCTCGTGCCGCAGCTCGGCGAGCTGGGATTTTTTGGCGCGAACCTGCACGGGTACGGATGCGCGGGAATGTCCAACGTCGCGTATGGATTGATGACGCAGGAGCTGGAGCGCGGAGATTCCGGGTTGCGCAGTTTTGTTTCGGTGCAGAGCGCGCTGGTGATGTATCCGATTTATTCGTATGGCAGCGACGCACAGAAAAATAAATGGCTGCCGCTCCTGCAGCAGGGCAAAGCCATCGGCTGCTTCGGCCTGACCGAACCGCAATTCGGATCGAATCCGGGCGGAATGCTGACGCGCGCGGTAAAGAAGGGTAACAAGCACATCTTGAACGGCGAAAAGATGTGGATTACGAGCGGGTCGATTGCGGACGTGGCGGTGGTGTGGGCCAAAACCGAGGACGACAAAATCCGCGGATTCCTGGTGGAAAAAAGCGCGCCCGGATTCAAGACCTGGGACGTACACGGGAAATGGTCGCTGCGCGCTTCGGTGACGTCCGGACTATCTTTCACGGATTGCGAAATTCCGGAAGAAAATCTGCTGCCCGGCGTTTCCGGCTTGAAGGGGCCGCTGAGTTGCCTGAACCAGGCGCGCTATGGAATCGGATGGGGCGCGCTGGGTGCGGCGATGGCGTGTTATGACACGGCCTTGCAATACGCCAAGACACGCAAGCAATTCGCGAACAAACCCATTGCTTCACATCAACTGGTGCAGGAGAAACTGGCGTGGATGATCACGGAGATTGTGAAGGGACAATTGCTGGCGCTGCACGTCGGCCGGTTGAAGGACAACGGCCGGGTCGACCCATCGCACATCTCCATGTTGAAAATGAACAACGTGGCGATTGCGCTGGAAACGGCCCGCAAGGCCCGCGACATTCTCGGCGCCAACGGCATCGTGGACGATTACTGCATCATGCGGCACATGAACAATCTCGAGAGCGTGTCTACCTACGAAGGGACGAACGACATTCACAAGCTGGTGATCGGCGAGCGCATTACGGGGATTGCGGCGTTCGTGTAGAGCGCTATGTGACTGGGACTCGTGACTGGCTACCGGTGAAAACCTTCTGCTGAACGCGGCGGGAGCGCCTCCACATTCTCGATCCGGCCAAGCAGGGACTTGCGCGAATCTTGTATGCTGTGGGGCGCAGCATGCTGCGCCACTACAAGGAGCATCGTCCTATGCGTCCACCTGCCAACAATTTGACTCGATTCTTCCTCTGTTCGATTGCAGCACTGCTTATAACTCTCGCTGGCAACAGCGGAATTCTTCGCGCGCAGCAGAAAACCGCGCCTGCGCAAGAGAAGCCGAAGATTCGCGCGATCACGGCGTTCATTAATCTGGATCGGGCGCAGTACAAGGAGCAGGTAGCGGACGCGTTGAAAATGCTCAGACGCGCGCAAACCGTGTTTGAATCGCGCGGATACCAAGTCCAAACGATCCGCATTGCGACGCAGCCGTTTCCGGAATACACGAAGGGATTGACGACCGAGCAGGCGGTCGCGTTTTTCAAGCAATACGACGCCCTGGCGGCAACGGAAAAGTTTGCGGCATCGATTGGCCCCGCGATGGTGAACGCCGGGGACAGCGATTCGCAAGCGAACCTGCTAGCAGAAATCCTGAGCAACACGAAGACGCTGAATGCCAGCCTGGTGGTCGCGAGCGAAGACGGCGTGAACTGGAAAGCGGTGGGCGCGGCGGCTCGGGTGATGAAGAAACTCGAGGAGACGGAGCACAGCCAGGGCAATTTTCATTTTGCGGCGATCGCGATGGTGCCGCCGCTGACGCCGTTTTTTCCGGCGGCGTATCACAACGGATTCGGGCATCAATTCGCGATCGCGTTGGAATCGGCAAACGTTGTGGCCGCGGCGTTCAAAGACGCGCCGGACCTGGCGGCGGCGAAACAGCGGCTGACGGATTCGCTCGCGGCCAGCGCGTTTGACATCGAGCGGCACGCGGGGCGCGTCGATCAGGACACCGGCTGGACGTATATGGGGATCGATCTTTCGCCAGCGCCGTCAGGAAATGTTTCCATTGGCGCGGCCATCGAGAATCTGACGACGCAGCCCGTGGGCATGAGTGGAACGCTGACGGCGGCAGCGACGATTACCGCGGCGGTCAAAGACGTCAAAGTGAAGCAAACCGGATATACCGGCTTGATGCTTCCCATCCTGGAAGATTCGCGGCTCGCGCAGCGTTGGAGCGAAGGGCATATTTCCATTGACGCGCTGCTTAGTTATTCGGCGGTGTGCGGCACGGGCCTCGACACCATTCCGCTGCCCGGCGACATCACCGCGGACCAACTCTCCCTGATTATAGGGGACATGGCGAGCCTTGCGTTCAAGTGGCGCAAGCCACTTTCGGCGCGGCTGCTGCCCGTTCTTGGCAAGGGCTGGGGCGAAATGACGGAGTTTGACGATCCGTTCCTGGTGAATGCGAAGCTGCAGCCGCTGGAAACAAAGTGATTGGTGACTCGTGACTCGTGGCTGAGGCAACACACGGAAACAACCTTGGTCGATTTGCTGGAAGTCGCCTGCAAAGTTTTGTTTATCTGCAGGTTCGCGGCGTACTTCAAGTAAGACTTAAGATCTGGCGCAGGGGGCACCCCCCACCCCCGGCATTGATGGATGAATGTCAAACTAAAGGACTTAAAAATGGGGCAATTTGTAAGCAATTGATTCCAAAGGACGGAGATCCTGCTTTCTGCGCGCTCGCATTGAAGCACTGCGAGCCGGAGAACCCCCTCCCCCTGTTTTTTGTAAGTTGATTCTGATATGAAACGACCGGTCAAGCAATATCCTCTATTTTGGTTTTTCTTCCTCCGGCTCAAGAGGGGATGACGGCGCAAGTCGCGGTCGCGGCGGCTGTCGCGACGGTTAATCACTCTGATATTCGCGGGTCGAAACCGCATAATCGTGATCCGTCGGGAGCTGCCTCGGACTAACGGCGCGGGTTCGGCTCGAAGACCTACCGCATAGAATCATCGAGGATTCTCCTTTCCGTGTGCCCCACGACCGCTACTTGCGCCGCCTCCTTTGAGCTGTTGGTTTCAGAAGAACTCATGTTATGCCGCCCGCGGCAACGGCTCCTTCTGCGCACCTTCCACTTTGACCCCCATGGCCCAGATGAAACCCAACAGCTCCCGTCCGATCGCGGTGATCACCTGTCCCTTGTTCTTGCCTCGCGCCGTCAGCTTCCGATACCGCGTATGTAACCGATGCGGCGCTTTCCAAGCAATCTCTTTAACCTCTTCGCTGACCACCTCTTGCCGCTGGCGTAAGGCTCTGCTCACAGCCGGCCGGTGTCGGTACGACCACGCGGCCTCCATGACGATGCGTCGCAGGTGCGCATTCCCGGTCTTGGTGATCGCGCCCCGCCGGACGCGCTCTCCGCTGGAATCTTCGCTCGACACCGCCCCGCTGTAGCCCATCAGCTGCCGGGCCCGTGCAAAGCGCGAAATCTGCCCCAGTTCAGCCACGATCGTCACCGCACTCACCTGGGCGATTCCTCGCAGGGCCTGCAATCCCTCGATCACCGCGCGCATCTGCGGTGGCGCCGACTTTACGGCTTCCTCCACGGCACGATCCAGACGCTCCACTCTCCCTGCCGCATGCTCGACTTCGTGCCAGTAGTCGAGCAGCGTGAACTCCTGCGCAAACTGCTCGAAGTGCACTTCCTGCTTGACCCACAACAGATAGTTCCCGGTCCAGGAGGACTTCACCCCTGCCGGTGGTCGTTTTCCATGGCGCAATAAGAATTTGCTCAACCGATTCCGCGCCCGCAGTTGATCCTTCTTGGCTGCCTCTCGTGCTCGCACCAGGTCGCGCAGCGCTTCGTGAGCGGCATCCGGTACCCACACCGGCGTCAGATCCCCGGACCGGTAGCTGCGCGCCAGCTTCAGCGCATCTCGCCGGTCCGTCTTCACCCGTTCTCCGGACTTGACCGGCACCAAGGTTGGCGCCACCACTTCACACGGCGCGCCCAGCGCGGTCAGTTGCCAGTACAACACGTAGCCCGTCGGACCCGCCTCATAACAGACTCGCAGCTCCTCGGCGGGTCCCAGTTTCTTGACCAGCTTCCGAATCGATTCCGCCCGGTTGGGTATCACCCCGAGCGATCTGACCTCTTCGTCCTTCTCAGCGACGGCCACGGCAATCGTCTCGGCATGGACATCCAGCCCGACAAACCTTACTCTTTTCATAAACCGGCTCCTTTCGCTTGTGGCTCTGCGTTGAATGGGCTGTTTCTCGTTCGTATTCAAAAGGATTAAGGGGTTACCCTCAGCTGGCGCGACCTAATTCCTAGGCTAACAGGGAGGGAGCACAGGCAATCGCGCAGGTTTACCTGAGTGTGATTCTACCTCAGGGTTACTAAAAGTCAAGGGGAAAAGGGGTAGCGGGTCAGTTTCCGGCAAGCGCTGCGGGCACTGAGTCTAGTTTTCTGGTGGAACTCCTGCGCCGCCTCCTTACAAAGTTGGCGACATTGAAGTAACAATATCCCCAAATGAAAACCAATTCCGCACATCATCAGGAATGGAATGGTCCACCACGCCATTAGGGAGAGGTGAGGAATGAAACGATTTAGATGGTCTGCTCACCTTCGTTTGTGTCCTCTGCGGGGCCGCAGATTCGCCGTTGCTCTTGGCGCAGCATGGAAGCGTAACCGTAGACTGGAAGGCTGAGTTGGCAAAGGCCAAAGCTGGTATAGAGAAGAACCCAAAGTCGGCGTTCTGGCACAAGCAAGCGGGCGTGGCGTATGACGCCTTAGGCGACTTCGAGAACGCGGTAAAAGAACTTAAATTGGCGTCTACGCTGGACCCGTCGAATCCAAACGGCGATTACGCACTCTATGCTCTCTACAAGAGAAAAGGAATGCACCGGGAACAGCGACGGGTGTTACTCGACGCCCTTGAAAAAGACCCCAAAAATCCAGTAGGTCGTTTTGAATTTGCTTTTGTCCTCGAAACGGAAAAGCATTGGGCAGACTCTCTCAGAGAATATCAGACGGCTAAGCGCCTCCTTACAAGCCTGAAAGGGCCTGTATACATAGACCCAAGAGGCAATCCGTACGATATCGATGGCATCCGGGAAGAAGTGGACAAATCGATTGACAGAGTTGCCAAGCTGAAAGAGTCCGCACAGGACCAATAGCGAAGCCCGCTGCATTGATGTACGGTGCAGAAACCTCTGTGGAGGTGGCACTCGCCTGTCAGTAGACGCTTAATTGGAAACTGATCCACTGCCGGAATAGGACAAGGGACAAGGTTCGTTTATGGAAGATCCTGCGGCCTGGTTATTTATGGCTGGCCGCGCCGCGAGCCTTCACGATGACGGGCGCGTCCGTGGAGCGGCCACCAGCCGTTCCCACGACTTGTATCGAGGCCGGCTTGGGATTCGACAGATTCGTCATTGACACCGCCTCCGCGCTTTGTTTCCAGAACACCAGGCGTCCCACGCGCCTGTCCCAGTCGATGCACAGGGTGTCGCCCATTTTCACCTGTTCCGTCGCCAAGAGGTTGGCCAGCGGGAAGACGACGTGCCGCTCGATGGCCCGCTTCAGGTGCCGCGCGCCGTAGCGCTGGTCCGTCCCTTCGTGCAGGAGAAATTGGCGGCCTGCATCGGTCACGTGGAACAAGAACTGCCGCTTCTCGGTTTCCAGAACGCGCTGTTGCAACCGGCGCAACTCGATTTGCAGTATTTCCTCGAGTTGATGCTGCTGTAACGCATGAAACACGACGACTTTGTCGAGGCGGTTCATGAATTCAGGGGAAAACTTGCGCCTGGCCGCTTCCACGGCAGCGCGTTCCACCTTTTCGTCAAGTCCCGTTGCCGGTTTATCCTTCGGTTGGACAAAACCGATGCCGCCCTGCATCAATTCCATGATTTCCGCGCCGCCCAGGTTCGAGGTCATGAAAATCACTGTTCGTGACAGATCGACTCTGCGATTGTCTCCCAGCGTAAGGGTGGCCTTGTCCAGCATGCCCAGAAGGAGTTGCCAGAGAGCGTCACTGGCCTTCTCGATTTCATCGAAGAGGAGGAAACTTAACTTGAGCTTGTCGGTGTGGGTTGCCGCCAGGGCTTCCTGGGTGATCAACGGATGTGTCTCGCGGTGGCCCAGGTATCCTGGAGGAGACCCAATCAGTTTTGCGATCTCATGGGAATGCTGAAATTCTCCGCAGTCCACCTTGATCACCGCGCGCGAGTCCCCAAAGAGGATTTCCGCGGCGGCCTCGACGATTCGGGTCTTCCCGGACCCTGTCGGGCCGAGAAACAAGAGGCTCCCTACGGGGCGCCCTGGAGGGTTCAGGCCGGCCGAAAAGACCTGGTATAGATTGACCATCGTCTGCAACGCTTCTTCCTGGCTGACGATTTTCGAACGCAGGGCCTCCTCGAATTCCATGGCCCCCGAACTGCGCAGGGTTGAATCAAGAATCACTGGTTGGGTACACATACCGCCATCCTAATGAACGCTTTACCCGAGAACAGCTCTGGGGAAAGAGTTCTGCTCAACTTTCAGGAGGGTGCTTCCAAACAAGAGGGCCTAAAGATCTGTATGGTGGGCCGCTGATCCTGCAAAGGGAGCCCTTCCTGCCCAACGCTAAACTAGCCGGGCGAGAAAGAGTGGACAATCGGGCCAAAGCCGTAATCGTGTGGACGGTGAATGTTGGTATCCAGAGGTTTTGAGCACCGCAATACCAATGCAGGTTAAGACCGGATGGCTTGGAAGTTAGAGCTTGCAACTAAGTAACTGAGGATCCCGCTCCAAGTTCTTCCGAGGAGATGCAAGGCAAGAGGCGGCGAGTCTCAATGTGAGTCAGGATGTTGACAGGGTGTCGCTGGTTGAGACAGATTCCGAAAGCGGAGACGGTGGAATCGAAATGACTTTTGTTTATTTGCAAGCGTTTACGGCACGGAGGAGGGAGAGAAATTCTTGGCATGAATTGTGCAATGTACATAAAGCAGGTTTCCCGTGGCAGAAGATTGCACGGTGCGCGACGGTTGGCAACCAGAGGAAATGGTGCACCGGCGGCGCTGGCGAAACCACAACCGCAGCCATCAAATGACTGAAGGA
>WNFS01005730.1_pt1 | contig 18812 bp, 13 predicted proteins | sample 5400141 | NCBI WGS metagenome assembly WNFS01 (sample SAMN13153358, study PRJNA577476) | soil metagenome | isolation source: 60 cm saprolite under Madrone tree | place: USA:California | collected 2016-06-14
AAAATAAATTTCGTAATTCATTCGATCCAGAATTGCGTAGCGCGATCCGATCACGTCAAAACTTCGCGAGTGCGTCAAGCCCAGAAGTGGAAAATTGATCTGCGCGATTTGTAGGGAAGCGGTCCGGCTCCCACAAAAAATTAAATAACGTGAGAAGACCTCGGCGGGCGCAGTGATGGCGGCGCGCAGCTTTGGCTCGCGACTAATCTGAATCCATGCTGAGAGCGGAGGCGTATTTGCCAGCAGGTACTTGAGCGGTCCGAGGCTTGGAGATGACCTGCTCAAGGAGATCAATCACCCTGGCCGCCCATGCTGCCGAAGATGCGGAGTTATAGTGAATTCCGTCTCCACCCGTTTTGCCGGGCACATAGTGTGTCAGTCTGCGTGAATCAATGACAATATCGCCTCTGCGTCGATTCTGCTGGATCAGCTTGTAAATTCTGCCTTGTACCCTTGAGAACTTCGAAGAATCGGGTGGTCCGATCCACACGATTCTGCAGTTAGCAGTAGTATGAATCGTGTCCATAAACCTTTCGAGGATTGAGCGGATCCTGGTGTCAGGCAACGAGCTATCCATCCAGTTCGTGCCTAGCTGAACAATGGCAGTAGTCGGACGATAGCGAGAGACAAGCTCATCAAGTTTGGGAGTTGCCTGGTGCGTCCTCGAATCAATCGCCATGTTGCGGCTAGGCGTCTGCTCGCGATAGCCGCATTTGGTGAAAAAAGTCGGCTGCGCGCGCAGCCAGTTTTCTGGCGACGAACCGCACGATGCGTACAGAGCTACGTTTCTGGCGCCAAACGTTGCAACGAGGTAATCGTGGAGAAGTTCGCCGAACTTACCGACGCTAAGAGAATCGCCGATGTAAAGAGCGGTTCTTCTTGGGGGCAATGAGCTGGTGCCGGCCCGCTGCTGCTGCTGCTTGCCAATCACAACCGTAGCTACGAGAACGAATGCGCCAACGACCAGAGCACATATCACTAATGCAGCTCGCATTACTCGTAACCAATCAGTCCGTGTCAGTTGAACCGGGATATTTGGCTTCATCTTCAACTGTGATGTAAGGTTGTAAGTCGATTCGTCTTCGTTTGACTGTACTCCAGGGAGTCCCTTCTAGTTCGTGCAGGCGCAGCGTGTACGTCCGACCGATCCGATATTTGCCAAGCGATTGCTGTTTCAGGCCGATGTAGGCCGGGTGCATGACAAGGATTTGCTTGTCATCATATTTGCCAGCCAGAACCCGCCGGACGTCATAAACAAAGCCAACCATCGATTCCCGATACGGCAAAAACTCCTCCACCTGCATCGGTTTCGATTTAAGAACGAGACGTGCGCTTACGCGGAGTTGCGTGTTGTCGGCAATTTGGGCCGGTGTAGCAGCCCGAGTCGCTGCCGCTGCAACTTGAGGAAATGCTTCGCTCAACGGCTTGAGTGAAGCCACCGACTGCGTCGAAAGATCCTTCGAGATAATCCCAAATACTTTGTCCGCCCATTCATCCATGTCTTCCCCGACAAAATGTTCCCGGTCGTGCTCCATGTGGCGGTACGGGTAGGAAACGAGCGGACGGCTATCGATCACAGTTGCGGCGGGGCCAAAGTAGCTGCGCACTTGTTCGACTATGAAATCCTGCACTTGTTGCGAGACTCTTCCCGAAATAGGCGACGCCACCCAATAAATCTTTTTTAAGGACGACTGAGGGCTAGCGGCCTTCAAGATAAATGGAACCACGAATTTCTTCAGCTGGGAGGCGTCGCGCTCTGGCCGAACCGTCTTGTGGTCCGGAAACAAATCGAACAAATTGCTGCCGGTCTGCATGACCAAAACGTCCGGCCGAATCTGCGCCAGCAAATCCTCCAGCTTAGGCACGGCATGCGCTTTTGGGGTCGAGCCCCGCCGCATTCCATAAATATCTTCGAATTCCTTGGGTTGCCGTAAGCTTTGCGCGGATTCGATGCTCCAAAATCCGCAATGCGTTTTCACGTTCGCGTAGGGCTTAGCCTTCAGCCAACTCAACGGCTGGGTCGCGCAAGCCATGTAACTAAAAACTGCCTTCACCCCGGGCATTTGGCGAAGGCGCTTATCGAACCGCTTGCCAAATCCGCAAAGACTCAGCGAATCGCCCAGAAACAAAACTGTAATTCCGTCGTCGGCCTTTGCTGGTTCGGTTGGCGGCGGAACGGGCGTCGATTGAATTTTGGCCGGCGTTTGCGCAGCGACTGAGCCGATCGCGGCAGCTAACGCCCACCATGTCGCCACACCTGCGGCTCGCATCCGAGTCACTTGGAAACGGGTATTCGCGCCCACGCGTCAGCTTCTGTAAATTCACGGGCCGAAAAACACCAGACGATCATCTTTTTCTTTGCCAGGTAGCCCGGGTCTTTGCGGCTGCGCCGATAGAGATCGATGCGCACAGCGGTCGCGCCCGAACCGCGCGTGCCAATCAGATCTGGGACAAATCCAAGCTCGTAAGCCAGTTCATCAACCAAGCCTGCACCTTTAGTCAGAAAATCGTGATAAACCAACGTGTGACTGTCCCCCAACAACAGCACTGGACTCTCTGGGTTCGGCAACACTGGTGCCCCGTCCGATTTGTCACTGATAACACGAACAAAAGCTTTCTCAGGCGCCGGTTTTGGGGCGTCGGGCGGCAAGAGAGTTACAAGATCGCCGGTGAACTCAACTTGCTTCCAAGTCGGAACGTATTCGCGCCGCGGCTGCGAAGCCATTTTTATCCTGGCTGCTATTTCTTGGGCGGCCAGCACGCAACCATTACCCGACCAATGCGTGTCGGTCTTGCAAAAAACCGGCCCGCGATCGCTCTCACGCTCTCTAACAAAGAGTGGGGCCAGATCGACGATGTCAACGCCATTGCCGCGGAGCTCGTCGTAAAAGCGGGTCAAATACGGCGCCGCATTCTCGCCGTGCAGGTCGAAGTCCGGTAACGCTTTGTCCGGATAAATCGCGGCTTTCGGCGGCACCGGTACTAACAACAAACCAATCCCGCGTTGCTTGAGCTGATTGCAAAAATCGATAATCGCCGCCGCGGGATCGGCTTCGTCCGGCTTACGGGCTGGCGCGACTTCGCGGGCTTGCTCTGCCCAAAACTTGCCCGTTGAAAGCAGCCGGAATTCAGGCGCAAAAAACAGCAAACCGTCCGGTTTGATTGCTACTTTTGCATTCGCTTTTTTCAGTTCTTGAAATTCGTTCGCCAGTTCATGGGCAAACTTCTGCTGTCTCCCAGAAACGCGAACAAGCTCAGTTTCAATCGCAATGGCCGCCATAGCGAAGGCCCAAAGTGGAACGGACAGGCGAAAAAGTCTCATTGCGATTCCCATTCAGTTAGTAGTAAAAACACCGTCAGTCGAGCGGTTTCCATTTGTTAGGATGTACTGAATAGCGCGTGGTTTTTAGTTCGCATATCTTCATTTACTTTTTTTTGCCCGGCGCGTTGCTTGGTTACTACGCGCTGGCAAAAGCGCCGCAGCGCTGGCGCAACTTCTGGCTCATACTAGCCGGCTATACTTTTTACGGATGGGCTGAGCCGCGCTTTACGCTGCTCATGTTCGCCACCACGTCGATTGACTGGTTCATGAGTCTCATCATCGCGCATGACGACTGGCACGTATGGCGATTGTGGCATCGCCCTGTCCCAAGACTGGTTCGAGGCGGTCCAAGGACTCACTGGCAGCGCAGCGCAATCACGACCTCGATCGTGTGCAATCTCATCGCCTTGGGTTTCTTCAAATATTTCAACTTCGGCGTGGATACTTACAATGCGCTTGTCCAAACCGCGGGGCTCGACTACCTGCAGTGGGGAACGGTTTTCCGAGTCGTCCTGCCGCTCGGCATCAGCTTCTACACTTTTCAGGCGCTTAGTTACATCATCGACGTGTATCGCGGCGATGCTGAAGCGATGGCGAACTTCATCGATTTCTCCTGCTTCGTTTCGATGTTTCCCCATCTCGTCGCCGGGCCGATCCTCAAGTTCTCGTTCCTCGCCGATCAACTGAAACATCGCACGCTGACGCTCGATAAATTCGCGCGTGGCGCCGCCTTCATATCGCTGGGCCTGACAAAAAAAATTCTCCTGGCCAACCCGTGCGGCAAAATTGCCGACATCGCGTTCGACGCCGGCTCGATCAAGACGCTCGAATCTTGGTTCGGCGCGATCGCTTACGCGTTTCAAATTTATTTCGACTTCAGCGGTTACTCCGACATGGCGATCGGCCTCGGTCTTATGCTCGGTTTCATTTTCGCGAAGAATTTCGATGCGCCGTACCGCTCGGAATCGATCACCGATTTCTGGCGGCGCTGGCACATCTCGCTTTCCACCTGGCTCCGCGAATACCTTTATATTCCGATCGGCGGCAATCGGCACGGGCCCACGCGCACTTACCTGAATCTCATTCTCACCATGTTGTTAGGTGGCCTGTGGCACGGCGCGTCATGGAACTTTGTCGTCTGGGGCGGAATCCATGGCAGCATGCTGGCGTTTGAACGAAGTCAGGGCCGTCAGGGTATCTACCACAAGTTGCCAAGGCCGCTGCGCATCGCGCTGACGTTCATAATTGTTTTGATCGGCTGGGTTTTTTTTCGCGCACCGAATCTGGGACACGCAGTTGCGTATCTCGGCAGCATGTTTGGGCTACGTCACGCGCAGCCGGCTGCAGACTTGATCAGTGGGATCGTTTACAAGCCTTACTACCTTATCTCGATTGCCATTGCGGCGATCGTCGTCTGGGCTGGCCGACAAACGTGGGATTTTACGCAGCAACTCACTTGGCCAAAGGCGGCGGTGTGCTGCGGGCTGGCGTGGCTGGCACTCGCTGTTATGGCCACACAGGAATACAACCCCTTTATCTATTTCATTTTTTAATTCTCGATGAGCGACAACGAAATACCGGCAGTTAGAAATATGCCTCCGCGGCCGCCAACACTTTCGCTGCCAAGCTACCACGAGCCCACGGCTGAAACGCACCAGAAATTTTCACGCGAGGTTGAGGCCGACATAGCCCTGAAAAACACCTCGTTCGCTCCGGGGGTAGCGATCGCGCTGACTTTGTTCTTCCTGATTACCATTGTCGCAGTTCCGCTTGCCCAATTCGCGGCGGAATTTTCCACGGTCCATTCAATTGGCCGATTGCCCACTCTTGTTGCATTCGGCTCATTGGTTCCTCATCGGCATGAAGTGGGGAAAATCCCCGGTCTTCGGCGGATTCTGCCAAAACCGGAGGAAATCAAATCCGTCGAGAAATTTGTGGAGCGTGATTCTGTTGTTGCCCAGTGGCTGCTGCCGCGAGTCGAGTCTGTGCTCACGAGGTTCCTGGGCGCAGGCAATGAGCAAGCATATCTCGGACGGAAGAACTGGCTGTTTTACCGGCCGGACGTCGACTATGTGATTGGCCCGCCATTTCTCAATCCATTTTGGATCAAACGGCGAACGCTGATCGCCGACGTTCACCCGGATGCCGTTCGGGCGATTGTCGATTTTCGCGATCAATTGGCGAAACGTGGGATCGATCTCGTCGTTGTTCCGACTCCGGTTAAACCCAGCGTCGATGGCAACATGCTTGCCCTGCGTTCGAATGGATCGCTTTTTGAAAACGAGTCATTCGCCAGCTTTAAAGCACAGCTCGAGCGCGCCGGCATCCGCGTCTTTGATCCCGAGCCGCTTTTAACGCGCCCGGCAGAAGGCGCAAGGCAACCGTTGTATTTGCAGGCCGACACGCATTGGCGTCCCGCGACAATGGAAACCGTCGCGCAACAATTGGCATACCGCGTCGGCGTTAGCGAGAGCGCTTCACCTTTTCAAATTGTGGACAGGAAAATCAAGGGATTGGGTGACATCGCGCGAATGTTGAAACTCCCGCCTGATCAGCTCGCACCTTACGAGGAGGAAGTCACCATCCACCAAGTGACCGCCGGCAATGGCGTTTGGAGAGCGAGCAAGGACGCCGATCTCCTCCTGCTCGGTGACAGTTTCTCCAACATTTTTTCGCTCGACGCAATGGGCTGGGGCGAATCAGCTGGTTTGGCCGAGCATTTGAGTCGCGCGCTTGGCCGGCCAATCGATTGCATCTTGCGCAACAGCGATGGGGCTTTCGCCACCCGCGAAATCCTTAGCCGCGAGCTTGCCCGGGGACGGGATCGTTTGGCCGGCAAGAAGTTCGTCGTCTGGGAATTCGCCATGCGAGAACTGGCTTTCGGTAATTGGAAATTACTCGACATGACATCGCGTCAACCGCCGCCGGGGCGCTTCTTTGTTCCCAAAGCCGGGGAAAAAATCAACGTAACTGGCACCGTCGAGTCGATCTCGACAGTTCCCCTTCCCGGCAGCGCGCCGTACTCCGACCATATCATGGCAGTTCATCTTGTGGACGTCAGCGGGACGCCGGGACATGAGAATGAAAATGTGGAGTGCCTGGTATATTTGTGGAGCATGCGCGACAATGTGTGGACTAAGTCTGCGCGGCTGCGACCAAGCGATCGCATTTCGCTGACGTTACAGCCGTGGAGCGATGTCTCGGCCCAGCTCGACAAAATCAATCGCAGCGAAAGCCAGGACCCGGCGGTCCAATTGGAGGAACCGTGCTGGGGCGAGTTATCCGAGTAGTCTCCGCCAGGCGTTGAGAGCCTCAGAGAAACGGGAGCGGAACCACTTCGACTGAGATTGCGTTGGGCTTTTGCGTCGCGGAATCTGCCGGTACGAGCGCATCTAACTTGCTGCCAACAATGTTGAAGCCGCGTTTCACGTAGCCAAGCGCAATTTCTTTTCCCAATCGTTCGCTACGCGTTGCACTCGTGATCCAGCCGACTTCTTTCCCAGTCGTAGAAGGAGCGTTGAGTTTCATTCCCAATTGAAACCGGAAATCGTCGAGGGAAACCAACCCGCATAACCGTTTGTTCGTTTGGCCTGAGATCTTCATTCGGGAGATCACTTCCTGGCCAATGTAGCAACCTTTTTGGTAATCGATCGTGCGTTGTTCGAGATTGGCTTCAATGGGAATAATATCCTCCGTTAACTCGGAGCCCGAGCGAGGAATACCTTGCTCGATTCGCATCACCTCCGCGGCAGCAGAATCGAGAAACCCAAATTGCGAGGACAATTGTTGCCACACAGCATCATGACGTTGGGCATCGATCCATATGTCCCATCCTGGCTTAGCCAACCGGCGCACAGAAATAATCCGGCCATCTTCTACACTTGGCGATTCTTCGGACAGAACGTGAAACATCGAGAATTGGTCGCTGACGTCTTCAATTTCGACGTCGTCGGCGATCACGTACCGCTCCAGTCGGGCACGGAGTTTTTCTCGAAGATCCGGCTCAGTGTCCACCAAAAAGGAGTCGCACAGTGCAGCAACGAAAATGTGGGCCTCCATTTTGCCCTTTGCATTGAGAATGCACGCCTCAATCGCGACTGTTTCGCTCGCCTTGCGCAAATCGTTTGTGATTTGCCCGTTGAGAAATCGAAACCGATCCGTCCCGGTAATCCGAAACTTTGCGCGCGCGGAGAGATCGAGAAAGCTCGCCTGCCCGGCTTGGGACGGCTTCTGCGTCATCCTTGTCCAGACGAGAACCGGCTCAACAACTGTTTGAGAAAGCCACGGCGCAATCGTGTGCTCGTCTCAGCCGCTGCGGTACCTGCCGTGCCGAAAGCCAGTAAGGGCTGCGGCGAACCCGTGACAGCCGTCTCTTCGGGTTCGAGCTTTTCGACTTCGGATTCTGCTGACTCAATAGTCGGTTCACCGGTACTCGCTTGCTCACGCTGTTCTTCCGTTTGCGCCTCCTCGTAAAATGCTGGCGCGGGCTCGTCCAAATATTTACGCACAGCGGACGAATAATCATCGTCTCCGTGACCCCACTGCATTTGCTCAAGCAGTTGGTCGCGCGCTGCCGCGGTAACCCCCAAGTCCAAATAATGCGACAAAGCAATCTGACTGGCGATTTGCATGTCTTTCAGCATGTGTTTGACAGAAAATTGCGGCTCGAAATCCCGCTCGAGCATTTTCGGGAGTTTCAGCGCCAAAGTGCCGGAATAACTGGCATTGGCGCGCATCGCTTCGACAAATTTTTCCAACGGCAAGCCCAAGGCTTGCACCAGCGCCAGTGCTTCTGCCAAGGCCTGCACGCTTGCAGCAGTGATCATGTTCGTTGCAATCTTGATTGCGCTCGCCTGGCCGACAGGTCCGATATAGATGATCTCTTTGCTGCTGGCCTCAAGAATGGGACGCGCTTCCTTTACTGCCTTCTCGGTCCCGCCAACATAATAAATAAGTTCGCCCTTCTCCGCTGCGGGCTTGCTCCCAGTAAATGACGCCTCGACAAACCGCGCTCCACGACGTTCTACAATTTCGGCCGCTGCGCGCATCGAGTCGGGAGCGACCGTTGAATGTGCCAGGACGAGATGACGTCGCGTTAGGCTTTCGTTTAGCTGCTCGACAGTCTGCAATAGAGCTTCGTCGTCAGAGACAAATATCTGGATGTAATTGCAAAGTCCTGCCAGTTCTCCGAGTGAACCGACAAAATTTGGAACAGGCCGCGGCGATCGGTTCCAAACGAAGACGGGAAATCCTTTGCGGCGAAGATTCTCGGCCACTGCGCGACCGATGATCCCAAGGCCGATCACCCCAATGTTTTTATGCGTTGGATGGGACATAGATGCGAGGCGCTCCATTGAGGCGGACTTCACGAGCAGACTGCCGAGAAACATCGCAACAGGCAATGCCGAAATTCATAATGCACAGGCAGAGCTTGTGACCACGCGCACTTTGTGCGGGGCTGCGTTTTATTTGAGCGCGAATTCACCGAGATAATATAAGGCGACGGACCCGACGGTCTGGAGACTCTGCGCGCTGATCTTGTCGATTGTGTCATCGGCTGTGTGCCACCAGGGAAAGTCAAAATCAATGACGTCGATTGTCGGAATCCCGATGGCATTTAGCGGTGTGTGATCATCTGTCATTCCCCGGTCCAGGTAAGTGAAGTAACTGCGCAACTTAAGTGCCTCCGCCGCGGCAAAAATACCTCGCGCCATCTCAGCAGGCGAATCTGAGGGAAGCGTGATGCCGAGAGACCGGTCGCCAACCATATCGAATAGCATCCCGCCGCGAAATTGTTTCGTGCCGCCGCTTTGAAGTTCCCTGGCGAAATAGCGACTTCCGTACAAACCATCCGTATCAGAGAACTGCTCGAAGGCTTCTTCGCCATCAAAAAATACGAGCTCAATTTTCCTAGCTAGATCTGGATGCTGTCCGATTACCCGGGCTAATTCCAGAAGCAGGCCCGTACTGGAGCCGCCGTCGTTGGCTCCGACAAAGCGAATGGCGTCAAACATTTTTGTGTCATAATGCGAGCACAACAAAAACGACGGGGGCGACGCCTTCCCCTGCCCCGGAAATTGGGCAATCAAATTCACGAACTGGATCTTGCCCCGCGGAGTGTCGTCACTGAATGCTTGACGCGTTACCTGCCAGCCGGAGCGACGAAGTTGATCCTCAATGTAATCTCTGGATTTTTCGAGAGCCTTGGATCCAGCGGGGCGCGGCCCGAAATCAACGAGCCGTTGAACCTGAGCAAAGGCTTTCTCGCCAGAGAATTCCTCCCATGCTTTCGCGTCCGCCGCGCGTGATTGGCACGCGCAAACGATCAGCACCAACGCAAGCAGGAGTGATGGAGTTTTGGAGTTTTGGAGTAGTGAATTCCGCAAAAACATTACTCCATTGCTCCACTACTCCATTATTCCTGCTCTGGCAGCCCGAGGGCAGCAACGATGCGCTGGAGATCGTCCGTTCCATAGTACTCAATTTCAATCCGTCCGCGTTTGTCTCGGTGGTGAATTGTGACGTGCGTCGCCAGATGTTGTTGTAGCCGATTCTGCAAGTCTTCCACTGCCGTGCCCTCGACGCTCAATTCGGTCGCCACACGTCGAGATCTTCGCCGTGACCGTCCGATCCCGAGCTGGCGGGCGACCAGTCGCTCCGTGGAACGCACCGTTGCATTGCGACGCAAAACTGTTTCCGCAGCCAACAATTGTTCCTCGGGAGCTTTTAGTGCCAGCAGCACTTTTGCGTGACCGACTGAAAGCAAATTCTGAGTTAGCCAGACTTGCACCTGAGGATGCAGATCCAAAAGCCGCAGCGCGTTCGCCACCGCCGCCCGGCTACGCCCCACTTTGAGCGCGATGTCCTCCTGCCGCATTCCAAATTCACTCGCTAACCTGGCGTAGCCCTGCGCTTCTTCGATTGGGTTCAGGTCCGCGCGCTGCAAATTTTCAATCAACGATAACTCGAGCACTTCCAGGTCACTCGCGGTGCGAACGATCGCGGGGACGGTCGCAAGGCCGATTTCCTGTGCTGCGCGCCACCGGCGCTCACCGGCGATAAGTTCAAATCGCGCACCGACCTGGCGGACGATGAGTGGTTGAATGATGCTGTGCTGTCGGCGACGTCGGTGCTCGCAGGGATGGAAGGCGTGCCGATCAGCGCGCCAAGACCTTTACCCAGACCAGAACGTGCCATGCGTCTGAGGCTACCGGAACAGCTTTATCATGGCAAACGGCAATCTGCGCCGAGTATCAAGCCTTGGCAGAGCCCTGCCCTCCCTGAAAAGAATTTTTAAAAATGTATTGACACTAAGAGCTCAAATTCAGTATCGACGCGCCTGGCTCCAAAACAGAAAAGAATTTCTGTCCGGTAGGTTCTTTGTCTGTTAGGAGCCCAGTGAAAGCAAAAAAACAAAATAAACATGACCGGGAAAATAGGAAAACACATCTCATGTATTCACTGAATCAACTTACAAAATTCATCCCGCTCGTTCTGGTCTGCTTTGCATTGCGAGTGTAAGCAGCTCCGAATGCGTTACCTGCTCCGACGCCGGACGGGTGTTACCCCGGGTTCACGACAGCGGAAGGGTGCAACACGCTTTTCCACCTTACCACCGGTGCTGGAAACACAGGAGTCGGCTGGTTTTCGCTCTTTTTCGATACCACCGGCAGCTTCAACACTGGGCTTGGCGCTGGAGCGCTGGTCCTCAACACGGGGGATTCAAATACTGCAGTTGGCGCTGCAGCGATGCTCCTCAACACCACCGGCACTTTGAACGTGGCCGTTGGAACTGATGCGATGGTCTTTAACCTCGGCGGCATCTTCAACAATGCTGTCGGCGCCTTTGCGCTCGATCACAACACCGACGGGTTCAGCAACAACGCTCTTGGCGAGAGCGCGCTTTTCCATAATGTTATCGGCGCTGCAAACACCGCCATTGGTGATGAGACGCTCGCGTTTAATGACTCGGGCGGAGCCGGTTTGGGCAATAACAACACGGCAGTTGGCGCTGCGGCGCTCGAATTTAACGTTGATGGCAGTGAGAACACAGCCGTAGGTACAGGGGCAGGACCAAACGTGATCACTGGTTTCAATAACACTTACGTCGGCGACTTCGTTGGTACCGTCGACCCAATCGGAAACCCACTTCCGGACGAAAGCAATACGATCCGCATCGGCGACCTCTCGAACGGGACCGGGTCCTTAGCCTGCTTCATCGGTGGTATCTTCAACAACCACCAGCCTGTTGGCGGCACCGTTCGTGAAGTTACTATAGACCTTGCGAACGACAAGCTTGGCTGGGATTTTGGCCCGAACCAGGGTGGTAGCGCACCTGCTGCGCCTCGTAGCGCGCCGCAACGTCGCGCGGCCCCCCAGCACCAAGCCATGCTCAATGACAAAGTTGAGAAGTTACAAGCAACGGTCGCGCAGCAACAGAAACAAATAGAAACTCTCACAGCCCAGCTCAAAGAGCAGGCCACCCAAATCCAAAAAGTCAGCGCCCAGGTTGAAATGATCAAGCCGGCGCCACGAGTGGTGGAGAATCGATAAAACTGTTGCCGGGAGCGCTGTTAGAGAAGTCAGCGTCTCCTACATACAGTTCTAACAAACAGCCGTCGCGCGAAATTGCGCGGCGGCTGTTTTGTTTTTTGCAGGAAGCGTTGTTGTTTGTTTTCGACAAAGCGATCTCATAACCAAATCGAGACGATTTTGTAAGCGTGATCGCGCAAAAGCGATACGAGGACGCCCGCACACGGACGGGCAGGCTGTACACGCACACCAAAGCTTCGCGAAAATGGAATATGCGGTCCCCATGGTTTTCGCACGCAGTGCTTTGGCAGTGCGATGCGTCTTCGCATCGCTTTCATTGTCGAAGCTTCTGTTGTTGACGAAACCTGAGAGGCCAATGATTAAAAAGTCAGAACAATGACAAAGAACAACGCTGACCGCTTTACCCTGGGTCATTCACCCGATCCGGATGACGCGTTCATGTTCTATGCAATGGCGGAGAATAAAATCAATCTCCGGGGTTATCGCTTCGACCATCGCCTGGAAGATATTCAGATGCTGAACGAGCGAGCGCGGCGCGGCGAGCTGCATATTTCTGCGATCTCGATTCACGCGTATGCGTACGTGGCCACGAATTATGCGCTTCTGCCGTCTGGGGCGAGCATGGGCGACGGATACGGACCAATCGTTGTCAAAAAACATTCAAGGCCCAAGTCCGATGAATCGCGAGCAGGCGCCCAACACTCAACATCAAACATTGAACACCAAACACCGGACGCTTTAACGCTCCAACGCTTCCCTGGCCGCCGAAGCCTTGGCGAAGGAGGCAACGCTTCAGCTGCTGACGAAGCCACTCGCGAATCGTTGCGCAGCTGTGTCATTGCCGTGCCAGGCGAGATGACAAGCGCGTTTCTGGCGCTGCAGCTTTTCCTAGGAAAGTTTGATTACGTTGTCGTCCCGTTCGATAAAATTTTTGACGCGGTCAAAAGCGGTCGCGCGGATGCCGGTTTAATCATTCACGAGGGACAACTCACATATGCGCAATCCGGTTTCGAGAAAATCGTGGACCTCGGGGAGTGGTGGAAGCGCCAAACTGGCTTGCCGTTGCCTCTTGGCGGTAATGTCGTCCGCAAAGATATCCCGCCACCAGTCCGCCATGATCTTAGCGAAATCATTCGCGAAAGTATCGATTACGGCCTGGCGCATCCGCGCGAGGCACTGCGTCATTCGCTTCCCTACGCCCGTGACATGGGCACGAACCTCACCGGTAAATTCATCGGCATGTACGTGAATGAATTTACTCGCGATTACGGTGAGACTGGACGCGCAGCGATCCGAAAATTTCTGAGTGCCGCGCACGACAAAGGCTATCTCGACGTTCCAATTGAACTGGAATTCGTCGAATGACTCAAAGGCGTGACGGCTTGGGCAGCCCCGAAAGCTTTCCGGGGCTGGGAAGCCGCGGTTCCTTGGCTAGAATTTTCTTGCCATAGAGCTAATGAAGGAAGTATCAGTGACGGCTCGTTGAAGGTGTTGCTGCCAGGCATAGGCGGTCTTCTCTCTCTCGCACGAGTCGGAAGTTGGGTACGTGCACATGCTTTTCTGGCTTTGGCTCGCTGCCCGAAGAACGAACCAGTCGATGAAGCGCGAGCAGCTGGTCTAAGGACTGCCGGTTGCCCGCAACTCAATGCGGGCGGAAGCGATCATGGCAGATAACGACAAGCGGAAGTTTGACCTACCCTGGGGGACGCTGTTGCCGCTCATGGCGGTTCTCGCAGGGGTCATAGCGCAGTACAAGCCACTCGTGAGCGAACGCCCGTCAGTTCCGAGCGAAAAGACTGCTCCCGTAATTGCTGCGCAGGACGTCGATGCGCGCTTGTGGCAAGATCCGATTGGCGTCGCGCAAACACAAAAGGCGTTGTTAGACGAACAAATCGAGAAAGGTGTAGCTAAGAAAGGTAGCGCTGAATCACACGACATCTGTGCGTTGACCGATCTCCTTTCCCAGCGCGCCACCACGTTTCACGGACGCGTTCTGTTACTCGCGGTGATGCTCGATGCGGGCCCGTACAGTGAACAAGCCGAATCGCGGTTACGCGCGCGTCAGGCTGTGCTTGAAGGGTTAAGCGAGTCCGGGTTTGTTCCGATGGATGGCGAGCACATCGGATTCGTCACTGCGACCTGGCCGCCAACGGAGACAAACGTGCCCTCGCCCCCTATCGAGCGCGCCTTGCTGCTTCCATGGGAGGAATGTGAAGCGATGGACGATTCCAAAAACGTTTTTCCCAAAGATACGAAGCGCGTCTTCGTAGTCTGGTTGCCGACCGTGGATTTTAATGCCAACCCATTGCGTTGCTTCGCGGCCCTCATCGATCAGCTCGCGCCGGGAGAGGTCCGCGATAAGATCGACGTCAAGCTGATCGGCCCTGCAAATTCCACCGGCTTGCACGGCATGCTTCACGAAGCCAGCTGGGACCCGTTATGGCGGGTCAACAGCGAGGCTTCATTGGCCATGCAGAAAGCACTTGATGGCGTCTCGATTATTTCGCCTCGGGCGACTGCCTCCGATGCTGAGCTTTTCGCTACGGCACATGTTCCAATGCCTGCTACAGACAACCCCGTAGAGACAGCTCTTCAACAATCGATAGCAGGGGTCCCTAATGGCGTGCACTTTGTTCGTACCATCGCGCCGGATGACTGGGTCTTGGAAAAATTGATCGCGGAGTTAGCGCGACGCGAAATCTACGTCACATCCCAGATGACACCAGATCGTCGCTCGATACCGCCAAAGCTGTCCCACATTGTGATTCTCAGCGAATGGGACACTCTCTATGGGCGATCTTTTGGGGCAACCTTTGCGGCTAAGGCCCCCGAACAGAGTGCCAATGGTATCTTTGACCATCCAGAAAAGCGGCCAGCGCGGATTCATGCTTACCATTATCTGCGCGGAATTGACGGTCGGCTGCCAGGGGAACCCGGCAAAGACACTCAACGCGAGCCGGAGCAAAAAACTCAACTTGGCCAGAACCCGGCGGTTGAGGCAACGGAAGGGTTAAATCAATCGGATTATCTGCGGCGTTTAGCGCGGCAGATGAAAGAGGACAACACGCGGTTGCAGCAAGACGACGGCTCAGGTATTCGCGCTATTGGTCTGCTGGGTTCGGACATTTACGACAAACTGATGATCTTGCGCGCGTTGCGTCCTCAGTTTCCAGGCGCCATTTTTTTTACCAACAACTACGACGCGCATTTTGAACGCCGCGACGATTGGGACGTTACGCATAATCTGGTGATCGCATCGCCATTTGGCAGCACGGTGCCCGAGATTTACGTCGAGCATCGGCAAATCCCTCCGTTTCGCGATAGCAATCAAACTTCCATGTACGTCGGCACGCTGGTCGCCACCACTAAAATGAAAGATGAAGACGCGGAGTGGCTTAAGTGGCAACCGCGCCTTTTCGAGATCAGCCGCCGGGGAGCTTACGATCTTAGTCCGCCTTGGTATCGCTTGCGTCCGGGCGAATCGAAAATTGTTTTCGAGTCACGCTACGGAAAAAATGCGAATACAAAGACGTGGTTTCGCGATTGGCTGTTTGCACCCGGCGTAATCTGGCGACTAATCCTCATTTCCCTGGCGGTGCTGGCCATGGCGGCCTGGATCAGTGTGAGCATCGCCAGGCGCACATTGCCAGGCGGAGGTACTGCTCTTGAGCGTCTAAAACGCGCGCTCGTCAGCATAGTTTTCTGGTTGGTCTGTGGCGGACCGCTCATCATTTTCGTGGTTGCACTACTTGCGCAGTACTCGGCACCAGAAGAACCGCTGGCCTTTTTTTCCGGCATCAGCATCTGGCCAACTGAAATGCTGCGCCTGGCCGCGTTCATGCTCGCAATCTTTTTCATGTTCAAAGCGAGCTTCGATCTTCGTGCGAACGCGAAAAGGATCGAGGCAGAGTTTTCATTCGCTCCCTTGCCGTTGACGCGATTTCGCTGGCGAGATCTCGGCATCGGCTTTGAACATTGGCAGATGAAGCAGCCTGCAGGAACGTCGCGCTTTTCCGCTGAGGAGGCGTGGCACGCTTATCTTTGCCGGAACAAATTTTGGCCGCGATTCATCCGGATTGGGATTCTCTTCGCATTGTATTCCATTTTCGCGTTCACGATTTTACACTTGTTTCCTCAACCACCGCCGCCCGCACGCGGTCATCTGGCGTTTCGCATCGATGAGATTGTCTTTTATCTCGCTGGCGTTGGTCTGCTGCTTCTCTCGTTTTACGTAGTCGATGCCATTCAGTTGAACAGCAATTTCATCCGCATGTTTGGGCGAGAAGTAACCACCGCTGCTCGTCCTCACCCTGCTGGTTGTCGCTCGCTCTTCGTTTTTTGATAATTGGACGTGGCCGGCCAGTCTTGTCCTGGTCTTTGCAATCACTGGCGCTTGGGCGCTCGGCAGCGCCATTTTACTCAGACGCGCCGCCGAACAATTGCGCGAAGCCGCCCTCAACGATCTGCGGAGGTTTCGCCTGTTGGGTCGAGACGTCGAAGCCAAACGGCAGATGTTCGACCAGCTCATCGCCGAAATCCGCGATCTCAAGACGGGCGCGTTCGCGCCATTGACTGACCAGCCTTTCATTCGCGCTGTTCTTTTTCCCGGCGCCGCCGTCGGTCTCCTCGCGGTCGGCCAGCGTTTGTTCGATATTTTTTAGCGAGAGACATCCTAAGGAAGCAGCTTGACCTTGAGGCGTCCGATTGCCTGGCGAAATTGCTCGACGGAGCGGAACATGAAACCAGGGTTTGACGTTCGCGATGAGCGATTCCGGTAGAGCGCGACCGGCGGGCGGTACCTTGAACTCTGGAATTTTCTTGCCACAAGGTTCACGAGGGACGTCGGTGAAGGTGCTGCTGCGAGCCAGGGGTAATCTTCTCCGTCTCGCCCGAGTCGGATCATGTGTCCTTGGATGCACGATGCTCGTGTTCACCGGCTGCGGGAAAAACGAGCCCATCGACGAAGCGAAAGCGGCCGGGTGGGAATGTGAGGCTGACGACGCAATCGCCGAACTCGAAAAGGAGCAGGGTCGACCGTTTACGGAAAAGGAGAAAGCGATCTTTCGTAAGCGCGGCGAACACCGTTTCAAAATTCCGGAAGGCGTTCGGTGGTCGTGTTGGCCGCCTCCACAAACCTCGGTGAAGTATTGACTAAAGCGTTTTGAGGCCGTGATCCGCGCCTGTGTCAGGCTGCCCAATCGTGGCAGAGGAGTTCTGCTTCCGCAGGGTCCGTTCGGCCCAATTATTGCGTTGCGCCGGGAAACAATATTCTTGTGCCATGAATTGTTGCGGTGTAGGACAGCCAAAGGAGGTGGATGGAGGATAAGATGCGGGTCTTTGAATCTCTTATCGCCGGTCTGGAAAATGTCGGCGTCACTGCGGCATTCGGCGGCGCTGGGGAAACCTGCACGGGCATGATGCTCGCGCTCAAGCATTCCACTCAGATCCGAGGTATTATCACTCGCCATGAGCAGGCGGCCTCGTTCATGGCGTGCGGCTATGCAATGTACACCAATCATCTCGGTGTGTGTTGGGCGACGGCCGGCCCTGGGGCTTTTAATCTGTTCTCTGGTCTCGGTATGGCGATGTCGGATTCCTATCCGATGCTGGCGATCACCGGCTATGCCAACCGGCACTGGATGGGCCGCGGTTCGCTCAACGAGACTTCTGCGCTGAATAATACGCCCGATTCGCAAAAGATGTTTGCGGCTTGCACCAAGGGCAGCTGGATCATCGATCACCCTGATCAGACCTGCGACATCCTGGAGCAGGCGGTGAATACCGCATTCGCGGGGCGCCCGGGGCCTGTGCACATTGCGGTGCCCGGCGAATTCAACTTGCCCGGGCACGATGTGACCAATCACCGACGAATCCAGCGCTCTGTCGAGACCGTGTCGCCTGATCCGGCACGGGTCGACGAGATCGCGGTGATGCTGGCTGACGCTTTCGCCAAGGGCAAATCGGTGGTGGCGCTGGTCGGCTTCGGCGCGATCCGAAGCGGCGCGAACAGCGCCGTGAAGGAGTTCATCGAGCGTTTTCAGATCCCGTTGCTCACGACGCTCGATGGCAAGGGCATCGTCTCCGAAAACCATCCGCTGTCAGTCGGCGTGTTCTGCGACAGTGGCCATGCCAGCGCTTGGAAGGCGTTCATGAACGCAGATGTCGTCGTGGCCATCGGCAACGCGTTCAACCAGCACGCGACATTCAACTATTGGGAAGGCTTGTTCGACGGCCGCACGCTGGTCCACATCAACATTTCGAAGAGCGAAATCGACAAGGTCTATAAGGCCGACTACGCGCTGGTCGCCGATGCGCAGCTTGCGGTCCGCGCGATGACTGAAGCGCTTGACGCCAAGACCGGCGCGCGCGCACCTGCGGTCGTCGATGGCCGCGACTATGAAAGCCGGGTCATAACACCGTTGCCTGGCGCGATTCATCCCGCGCGCCTCGCCCAGATCGTCGGCCGATTGCTGCCCGAACGCGGGATCGTCCTCGCCGATGCCGGGGCGCATCTCACTTGGCTCGGCTATTATCTCGAGCTGGAGAGCGGCCAGCATTTCCGGAAGGCTGGGGAGTTTGGTCCAATGGCGGGGCACACCAACGGCGCGATCGGCCTGCAGGTCGCACACCCCGAGCGGACGATCGTGGTCGCTTGCGGCGACGGTTGCTATTCGTTGTCGGGCTTCGAGCTGATGACTGCTGTCGAGCACGAACTGCCGGTGATCTGGATTATCTTCAATGACGGCGAATTCAAGCTGATCAAGATTTACCAGATGACCGAATATTTTGAATCGGGCTTGGTCGATTTCCGCAACCCCGATTTCGCCGCCCATGCGCGCGCGTGCGGCGCCAACGGCTACAGCGTTTCCGACGAGGACGAGTTCGAGGCGGCGTTTAAGGACGCGCTCGCCTCCGGCAAGCCGTGCGTCATCGACGC
>WNFS01001552.1_pt1 | contig 18783 bp, 29 predicted proteins | sample 5400141 | NCBI WGS metagenome assembly WNFS01 (sample SAMN13153358, study PRJNA577476) | soil metagenome | isolation source: 60 cm saprolite under Madrone tree | place: USA:California | collected 2016-06-14
ACCAACGGAGGCCGCACAATGAGCGCACCGGAAGACAACCCGGCTGACGATGTTCAGCCGACGAAAGAGGAATGGGATGCAGCCATGAACATGCCATCGCTCGTTTTGAGCCGTCGCGTCAATGAGCGCGCCTTTATCGACGTTGGCGGCAAGCGCATCATCATCACTGTCACCCAGATCGACGGCCGGAAACAGGTCCGGCTGGCGTTCAACGCGCCGCCGGAAGTGTTGATCTGGCGCGAAGAGGTCGCCCCCAAGGAGCCGGACGATGCCCTATAGGTACTTCGCCGTGAAAGCCGACGCCAAGGTGAAGCCCGCCCGCGCCGTCTCGTTCGATAGGTTTGTGGTCCTCTTGATGCGTGCCAAAGGAATCACGCGCGAAGAGGTGCATCTTCAAGCGAACGCCGCCAAGGTGCTCGGCAGCGAAGTGTTGGTGGGAGAGGAGATGCTGAGGATTAAATGACAGACAGCGGCCCCCCGCCGCTGCCTGCCTCTTCCCCGTCCACAACAACTCTACTTCACAAAAGCAAAAACCGCGCGGCCTCCTCTCGATGCCGCGCGGTTGTTCCCATTCTCAACCGTTCAAGAGTTTCAAGTCACCCTCTTTGGCCCTCCCGCCTTCGTCCAGCGACAGCCCGCCGTGGGCATGCGTGTTGCACTTCTTGTCCCGCATAGATGCCGGAGCCGTCTCGCTCTTGGTGTCGCCCCCACCCGAACGGAGAGCAGCCCCGGCAAAGGTCAAAACGCGGTCGCGGAACCCCATTTTGGAAGCAGCCCTCTGGGACGCGCTGGGTATGGTCGGCCCCTGCCCAAGCTGCATTCAGCGCGCCGCGACCTCCAAGGTCACGTATAGCTCTCCTTTTCCCTGAAATGCACGGCACGCGGATCAAGGTTCATTGCACATCACCTCGCCTTCACGATTTAAGTCTATAGGAATCATCCCACACCCATTGCCACCAGCCGCGCCTGCCAAGGCACCATTCACAACGAACAGGAAAGCCGCACGTCCACGGCACTGGCTGCTCGCCTGAGCCGCTGCAGAGGAGACAGGCAACCCAGAGGTATTCCATCGCGGCACCTTCGCCGTAAGAGCATTCGACAAAGCAAAGCCGGTCAGCCTCAGTCTCATGCCCCAGAGTCGAACTGAGGAGCCGTCATGAGTTGCCTGCGATCCGTCTAGCCGAATCGCAATCGCTGCGCAGCGAACCGAGGCCAACCGGCTTCACCTTACGAAGACGTGGCAATACCGAAGACCATCTCGACCGATCCGCCACGCAGCCCCGCAATAGGTGTACCCGTCGTAGACGCAGCAGGCACCGAAGCCCATGCTTTGCGGCCATGCAGCACACCCCGCCGCGTTCGCCGAGGTTCCCGCTGGTAGTGCGTTGAAGTCTCCACAGTGACCAGCAATGCCGTTGGCGGCCCTGTACCGCGCACAAGTTATCGCGGCCACAGTCAACCCCGCATCCTTCAGGAAGGGTCGCAAGCCGCTCCTGGCTCGCAGCTCGTTGACCTCGGCCAGTGCGTCCGCGGACTCTTCTCCATCCCCCACCTCCACCGGCTCCGCCGATGCCGATGCCACGTACACCGATGGCTGAGCAACATAGGAAAAAGAAAACACTTTCGCATCACGATCCTCCCTGTAGTGGTAAGAATCTCACGCGCGTCAACTAAGAAATCGGCTCGTATGTTTGCGCGAAAATGTCCGGCTTACATGGGTATCGGTCTATCTCAGATCCGCTGCCAACCGGACGCTGCTGGGTGATAACCCAATCTCCTGGTTCCACTCTGGCTGGGCCCGACAGCGTGACAAGCATTCCATAGCCGTTGCTCGCGGTCGTTCCGTCACCAGGATCGTGAACGATTTCCTGGACGCCATCGACCTGCTTGCCAGGAAACCATTGTTCGGCTTCGTTGATGACCGATTTCTTACGGAACTTGGCCATCACGATCCTCCCTGTAGTGGTGAAAAGAATCAGCCATGCCTCTGCCTGTTCCGAAAATTCGCGGCTGGCCACTTCTTCTACGGTCAGCGCCGAAGCCCTGAACGCCTACCCGACGTGCTTGGTTTGCCTTTAGGTCGGCTTCTTAAAACGGCGTGCCTCAAGCGCCCGCAGCCAAGTCTCCGTGGTGGCCCGGTTCATGTTTGCAGCCGCGAATCGCTCACTGGCACCCTCCCGCCCTACAGCCCCTCGACGCATGGCGAGCCGCCCTTCGCGCTTGCCGGGCTTCCCGCCGTGTGACGCCAGAACCTTCCGTCACACTCGTTGTAGTCGTGGTCCGGGTTGTCTGCGTCACGGTGCAGGTTCCCGTGGCGCAGGCGGGAGCAACGATCAGGGCAGGGGCGGGCTTGGGAGCCTCACGGGGCGGCGGAATGCCTTCCGGCGGAGCATCGAAAATACAAGTAGCAAGGCAGAGAAAAAGAGCAGTCAATGTCAACTCCTTTTGTCGGACGAAAGGTTTATAGGGCAGTCTCACATTTTCGCATATCCAGCCAAAACCAACCATCGTGATCGGAGCCGCAGCGGCGGACGTGCCATCCGGCGCGAGACGCCAGCAAAAGGATTTGCTCTTGGTTGGCGGTCAGATACAGTCCTTGAATTCGGTCTTCCACCTTCATCTGTTCAAAGAGCATGCCGAATTCGACTCCGTAGGCGTACAGCGGATCGTCTACAAGCAAGGGACAGATTAAGTTGAACTCTAGCATCACGGCTCAGTCCCGATGGGTCAGTTTCCGCAACGCCCCAATCGCCGCATGAAGACGGCGGTCCAACTCATCTTTTTCCGCTAGCAATCCGTAAGGCGGATGATTGGCGGCGTACTTCGTCCACAGCGCTTCCCTGGCGTCATAGGCGTCCACCACTTTCTTCGCGGCGTCTTCCAACGTCATTGTGGCCTCCTTGTTGCCCACCATCCAATAATCGCAAAGGCGAGAATCAGCCGCACCTATGGCAACTCATGCCCCTATCTCCCTTACCCTCTCGACCGTGATCTTGTAAAGCTGCCCGACCTCGAACACTTCTCCCAAAGCATCCCGGAGCATCTTGATCTCGAGGTTCTGCTCATAAAGGTGGTTCGGCTTCAGGGTGACAAGGACCGTGCCGCCGTAGTCGTTGGGCACTTTCTCGACACTCTTGCAAAAGTACACGGCGCGCTTTTCTGTTTGGCTCATAGCGGCATCCCATTCTTCTTCCGTGGGCTGAATGTCGTCAGCCGGGTTATCTTCTGGTGCGCTCATTTTCCTATCTCCTCCGCCATCCTCTCCCGCCCAGCCGCCAGCTGGTCGATCACGTCGCCCAGGGTCACGACTAGCATCTCCTCGCCGCCCCGCGCCGCCACTTTCACCCGTGCCTCGCGCAGTTCGCGGAGGGTCACATCGAATTCGTTGCTGACGCAAAGCAAGACCATGTTAAGGATGACCCTTTGATCGCCGGGCGTCATGGCGTCGCCGACTTCTTGGCCAGGAGCGACAGAAGCAACTTGAGCAAGATTGGCGAGAACGTGCTAGCATTGGCGATCAGCCAGTCGAGAAACGGATGCACCCCTGCTGCTGTTCCCGGACCTGCCTTGCATAGCGGATGCTGCATCGCGTTGCGCACGGACTGCGAGGGCGTCTTGAACAGCGCCAGCAAGTCTTGCAACACCTGCATCCCAGCCCCGGAAGCGACGCCGACAAGCTCCACGATCCAGGCGACCCCAAAGCCCATCGCCCGGTAGTCGGCGATGAGCTGGAAAACGACGGGCGCGGCGTCGGAGAAATCCTGGATCACCTTGTCGAGAAACGACGGGTCGAATCCAATGCCGATCAGCGATTGCTTGGTTACTTCAGCGGCCATAGCTTTCTCCTTTGGAATGTAGAGGATCGGCAGATCGTCCAGACAGTAGAGGTACATCCGTGCGGAGTGCAGCAGCATTTCGATGTCGCTGTTAATCATCAGTTCACCGACGGCATTTCCAGGACAGCGACCCAGGCCGCATCGGGCCATGCTTTACTTTGGTCCAGATCACCCATGCCGCTGTCGCTCCATGAGTCGCCCCAGCTGTTCCAAATCCTGACCTTCGAGCGAGACATCAACCGGCACGGGCAGACGGAATGCGACCACCAATCATAATCCCCAATCACCGGCAGGTTCAGCAGCAGCGCCGTCCCCACCTGAAGCCGCCGCGTGGCCCGGTCTTGCGAGCAATCTCGCCACACCAGCATCTTGTGCAGCGCGGCGTTGGCCCACGTCTGCGGGTTGTCGTTGGCCCGGCTCATCGACTGCTGCGGCCAAAACTGCGAGGTCGGAATGCCACGGTCAGCCATGAACTGAACGCTATCAATGCCGTTGCCGCCCTCGTCGCGGTAGCCCTTTATGATGCACGCGATGGCGTAGGCCGAAAGGTCAACGTACATCTCGCCACGAGCCGCACGGCCGAGCAGAGTAGCGCTTGTCGTGCTGTGCGCCCAGCAATATCCTTTCCCGTTTTGGTCACGGCTGGGGATCATGCCGCCGTTAGGACCACCCTTGTTGCGGATGTGCTGGAGGCTGCTCTGCTGTGCTTCTTGCTCGGCAATAAGTGCGTCCCAATCGGCTTCGGGAATTATTGGAAGGTCGAAAGCGGAAGCCGCTGCCAAGCAGCCTTGCGGGTGTTTGTCCCAATCACGCGGAATACAACCCTTCGCCCGGAGCAATCCGTCCGGGCCGACGTGGGAATGGAGCTCGATAGGGGTCGAATCGTCAATAGTGATTAGCGGCATCACTTGACCTCCGCGTACAGTTTCAGCTTCGTGATCGTGGCATCGGGCGTTGCTGGCAGCGGACCCTCCCAGCCTGTGCGACCGTTACCAACAACGAGCCAGGGCAGACTTTTCCTCTCCCTCTTCATCACCCGCTGCCATACCGCCGCTTCGTTGGTCGGGTCTTGGTCCGTAGGCCATACACGAAAGTCCGGCCCGCCAGTCCCCTTGATCGCATGCAAGGCGGCGTAGTCTCGCACTCCTCCCGCGACCGTGGAATAGAGGATGTCGCGTTGAGGAATGGGCAGGGTTTTGAGAGTGCTAGAATCGTAGACGATCAGGCAGCGGAACGCTCCGGCTCCGGCCTTCTCGCCAGTAAACGGATCAGGAGGATCGGGCAAAGGCGGGTCAGGTCCAGGACCAGGTCCGGGCGGGATCGGGATAGGTGCAGGTGCCCCCACCATCACCGCCGTTATCGAAGTCACCGGCTTGTCCGCCACGGCCCCCACGAACACAAGCTTGTAGATGGCCGGCGGCACTTCCTTGCCGGGAGCCAGAAACCGGAACGTGAACCCCGAATCCGTGTATTCCCTGAACACGTCGGAAACATCGTCGTTAAGGTTGATGCACACCACGCTCTTGCAGGTTGTCGTGAGTGTGATCGTCGCCATACGGCCGGGAGCGACATTCACAGTGGCAGGTGAGGAGAGCGCCGGAGGAACAGGGTCTCCTCCCCCGGCAGCCGGCGAGAGGGACATTGCATCGAACGCGGTGAAGGGTAGAGCCAGAGCGAGTAGGAATGCCAGCCGCTTCATGGTTGTTTCTCCTTCGCTGCCCATGATTTCAGGCCACTGGTAAGCCTTTTTACCACCCGCCCGGCAAGCCGGAAGCCACGAAACATCTTCCTTCCTTGGAGCATCCACCGGCACTTTCCACACCGACAACTGAGCTTGTGGACTTCAATCACGCCACTTTCTCCAAAGCATCCCGCAGCATCGACAGCAAGCGTGGCTCATCCGCGGGATGGCACTCGGATTCATAGAATAGGTGGGACGGCTGTTGGCACAGCCGTCCCCACACTGAACCTTTCAGGGAGATTCAGCATGTCCGGTCAGAATACCAACGTCATCCGTGTCTGTCCTGAATGCGGCATCGAATTCCAACGGAGATTTCCTAGCACCTGCTGTAGTAATGCTTGTGCCGGCCGTCAGCGAGGGAGACAGATACGAGAAAAACGGCCAAGTCTTGTCTGCCCGGTCTGCAACAAAACATTTTCTTTTTCTCCATCGGGCGCATTACATCGCAAGACTGGAAAGCCGAAAGTTTTTTGCAGCCCACGGTGTTTTCACGCAATGCGCAGGATGATGACCGTATCCGATAGCTTTTTTAATCACATTGGACCTAAAACGCCATCCGGTTGCATCCTTTGGAATGGAACTCTTACTGCCAAAGGTTACGGAGTTGCTTACAACTGCATACGCAGAGACGAAGGCAAGCGTGTCACGCCAGCATACCGCTTGGCCTATGAGTTGATGGTCGGTCCCATTCCGCCCGGCCTTTGCGTTCTACACCGCTGCGACAACCCGCCGTGCATCAATCCAGTCCACCTTTTCCTTGGCACCCATGCCGAGAATATGGCCGACATGCATGCTAAGGGGAGAGCTAAGCCGCATGGAAAGGTCAGATTTATCCTGCCTTTGCCTGTATTGCCATAGCAACCAGTTTCAATAGATGGGGTTCATTCGCGGGCTTCGAAACGAATCCGCACCCTTGGAACTCGTTCGGCAAGCTCAGCGAATTGCACCGCCCCGACACAAAAATTACAGGGACGCCATGTTCCGCCAGCTCCCGCGCCAAACAGAAAGAATCGCCGCCGTTCAGTTTGATATCAAGCAACGCAGCATCAACCTGGACTTCATCGATCAAGAGGAAAGCCTGTTCCTCCGAGAAGGCTGGCCCAGCGACTTCATAACCTGACTGATGGAGCAGGTCGCGGAACCACAACCCAATAGCTGCCTCATCTTCGACAATGAGAATTTTTGCTGGGCGGCTCACAACTTCACTTGCTCGTAAGATCACGAGTACTCACGTGCTCCCGGTAGAGGCGCGACAGCAGCCGGTGGACCGTCTCGGCGTCTTCTTCGGGTTGATACGGCGCCGTGACCTCAAGCGGCGGAACCGCCGGTTGCCTGCCTCCCGACCGGGCAGACGTTTCCAGACGGTTCAGAGCAATCCGGGCGTCGAGGAACAGCTTGCACCGGTCGTAAGGTGTCACGCCTCTACCCTCCGGCCTCCAGCGCGTCCGTGATCTTGTCTCTTTTCCTTGCCAGCAGCTCGCTCTGCGCAATGACCTTTTCGCTCATCCATTTAACCATCTTTTGCAAGCGCAGGATTTCTTGATATAGCACGGCTCGATCACGTTCACACTGCATCACACCAGGAGCGTCGAGGTCGTCTCCCATCGCCTTGACGCGAGCAGCGATTTGCGTCAAATCTGGGCCGTCGCCGTAGCGATCCACGCCCTCCGTGGCATCCGTCGCCATCACTCGGCCCCCTGCCAGTATTGATCCCTGCTCTTGGCTCGCGGCAGCTCATCGGCCCCACAAGTCTTTTTCAGCAAATCGCGCTCAAGCTGCATCATTCCTAACGCCGCCGCGCGTGCTGCCAAGTCGCGCTCTGACATCGGCCCTTCCGGGCGCTTGTGGGGCGGGCCGCAGCTACCGTCCGCAGGCAACGAGATGTCGTGCGCCGGATCATACATCGGTTGCTCCACAAGAGGCGCGCCTGGCAGCGCCACGGTCCCGGACACAATCTCTTTCCAATCGTCCGGCACATCCGCTCCCGCCTTTACCATTCGGTTTATCATCGCCAGGGATTGAGGCGGCGATGCGTAGATGATGGGCCGCAACAAATCGGCTAGGCGTCGCTTCTGCTCTTGATCCGCTCCATTCACGACTTCCAACAGCCGTTCCATCTCTTGCCAACTCTCCGCGCTCATTTCGCTTGCCTCCTCAAAAAGCCGCCCGCCCGTGGTTGCAAGTTCCGAGCGACATGGCAAGTGACTCGGAGGAAATCACCAGGGCGGAGCGGTACGCCTCAAGTCTCTTTGGGTGGGATACCGGGAGTCAAACCAGTGTCCTTCTCCATGATCTGGGCGAGGTAGCTTTCAACCTTTTGCAGCTTGCGGCTCGTGTAGTCAATCGCCAACTCTTGGCGGCCGAACAAGTCAACCATCTCGCGGTGCTTGCCTTCCCTGTCCGATTTGCCTTCCTCACGTCCGTCCTTGAACGTCTGCGCCTGCTGGGCAATCATCTTGTCCACGAAGAGGCGGAAGTTCTCTTGCTGGAGGTTAAGGTTCTTTAGAGCCTCGCGGTAAAAGTAGAAGAGGACCAGCGCAAGAACGCCGACGCCGCCATACCTCAGAAGTTCCGCAGTCAAATCCATAAACGGCAGTTTAATCGAAATGGCCAAACGAAAAAAGCCCGGCCTTGCTCGTGGGACAAGACCGGGCTCCATCAAGGAGAACTCGCATTGCCGCACAAGATACCCGGAAGCCGCGCGGCGGTCTATATCTTTTGGATGTAGCTGGCCTTAATCATCAGCCCCGCCGCTTTCATGTCCATTGTGCCCTTGGTGCCATCGGCAACAAGCCAACCGACCGGGACGTTCAGCACGCTCCCGGACCATACCATGATCGCCCCCGATGGAACGCCGCTCCCGGCACCGGCAAAGTCCTGAACGTTGTGCAAGGCGGCCGTGCCGAGACCGAGGTCGCCACGTTCAGAGGAAGGACTGCCATGATAAGCCGGAGTACGGAAGCTCATGCTGCTGGCACCTTAATTATGGAACCGAGGAGGGCCGTAATATCGTTTGCCGCGCCTGTCGCCGATACCGCCCCCGTGCTCTTGAGCGTATTGTTGCTGGAAAGCGTTAAACTTGTGAGTTCGCCGGTGCCAGTGTACACAGCGAGACTCGCGCCTTCGGTGTTCAATTCGACCATGTACTTGATCGCCGTCGCGCTCTCGCGCATGATCGTCGCCTTGAGCGTCCATGCGGCCGAGAGAGAAACCGTCAAGGCCCCGGTATCGAAGATCGCCGTCCCGCCAAACCAGAGCTTGATCTTGCGCGTGCTTGTCGCCGATAGGATGAACGCCCCACCTTGCTTGATTTCCAGCTTGTCGCCATTGACCGCCAGCGTTCCGCCCGCGATGACGTGGGAGTAAAGGTCATCGTCCGCGCCGCTCGTGGTTGTGTTACCCACCGTTGCAAAATCATCGAACAGCGGTTGCGGCGGCGTGTAACCCAGGGCCGCTATCACCTGCGCTTGCGTCGGGTCGGCAATCGGCACGACAAGCACGCCGTTCTTGTCCAGCGTGCCCGCACCGCTCACCGTCTTCGGAAGCGGATCGGAGCCGGTCTGGCCGATGAGGAGCTGGCCGTCGGTCATGACCTGGCGGCGAAAGGCGGTCAGGTCCATCGGCACGCCGGGAGGCGTCTGCCCGTTGAAGCCGACAAAGCCGCCGAAGGGATTGAAGGCGACCATCATAGGTCTCCGCGACAGCAATACATGTACCACTTCTCCCCGCTATTGTTCAACGCCCCATAAAGTTTGGCCGAAGCTGTCAGCTCTAATGGATATAGCAACTCCAGAGGCACCTGTTCCGCCGCTCCAGTGGCACTGATCGTTGCACCTTCCGAGGTCGCTTCGCCGAGCATTGTCTTTGTCGTGCCGCCGTCATTGCTGATAAAAAGCCTCAAGGTACCAGGAGCCGTCGTAGTGATCGCTTGGAAAAAGACCTTGGAAAGCAGACAGCCGTTGGCTCCCACCGTTATCGCCGAGGACAGCGTGCCGGTGCCATCCCGGTTCGTATTGGCTGTATCGAGAAGTACGCCTGTTGTGTTCGGCGTCTGCACGCATGCGGGAACAGAGGTCATGAGTTATTCACTCCCTGCACGGTCATGTTCCAGGTTTCACTGTTGTTGCTAAAAGTAAAACGAAGTTGCGCGCTCGCTGGCACGTCCAGGAAGAACGGGCTAGGCGGCAAATATTGAGCGGTTGTTCCCGGCACCGTCGCACTCACCGTGACTGCCTTCGTCACCGATTCAAAGATCATGAACCACGTCGCCCCGCTATCAGGTGACAAAAAGAGCCGAATCGTTCCCGCCGCCGTGGTCGTGATCGCCTGGAACGAGACTGCCGTAATGCGCGCTCCGCCGCCGCCCACAACCACAGGAGCGCTGTACGTCCCTGTTGTACCGTCCCGGTTGGGATTGTTGGCATTGGCGAGCTGCACGGGTCCGGGAAGTCCGATCATCGGCTAACCTCCATCACGGCTCGCGGTTCGTACCCGGCACAGTTGCCGCACTTCTTATTGGTTGTCACAGGCCCATGCTCCTCGTGTTCGCAGGCAAACACTTTCAGCCTCACCGTTCCCCGGCAGCTTGGACACGTCTCTGTCTCTCCCGTCGCCGCACCCAACAAGCGGCAATCGAACTTGCGCACCACCACGGCTACTTTTGGTTCGGCGCCCCAATAAAGAGGGTGTGCATCAAAGTGCTTTCGATATTTGGCGTTGGTATCGTATAGCACACACGTCGGACACACGCCGCAAACGCATTTGTAAGGCCGACACATCATCACACCGTAATGTCGATGTCCCAGATGCACAACCCGCACGGCCCGGAGCCGCACCCTTGCGGAATGTGGTAGTGGAAGTGGATCGGGTCGCAGGAGCAAATCGTCGGCGTCTGAAAGCAAGCGTTGCCCGGAAGCGGCGGCGAACAATCATCGCAATGGCCGTTGGTCGGATCAGAGCCGAACCCGAAGCAGCTGACGCATGCTCCGCAACTGGCATCGGTTTGAAACCAGAGACATTTCGGGACTGGCCCGCCAATGGCCGTCCCTCCATCGCTGCACCCGCCGCAGGCGTTGGGCAGCACGCTCTCCCATCTTCGATCCGTAAGGTTGAATACCAGAGTGACGACAACAGGCGGTCCCGATATGTCGCCCCGGCATTTGTTGGGCAACTGTTGCGGGTGCCCAGGAGGCGGTTCGGGACAGGGATTGCCAAAGAAAGTTCCTCTCGTGGAGCGGATCGTCGCGTGCAGCACAAGAGGCAGGATGCAATTCGTGTTGCCACAGACCACGGTGCAACCAGCGGCTCCATAGACTGGCCTGCTCTCCAGAGAGCCGCCAATAGCGAGGCTGTCCGTGTCATATCCCAGAAGCCGCGCGTTGTGCCGGAACGTGAAATCCGGGTCTTGCTTTTGGATTGGATACACACAGCGAATGACCGGAGCCGCGTAGACCGGCTTGCTTGTTGGCAGCCCGGAGATCGGGTCGATGTCGGTGTCATAGCCCATAAGTCGAGCGTTGCGGCCTGGCGGTATCTCCACGTCATTGGCGCAGCAGTAGGCGGAGTACACCGGGCGGCTGTCCGTGCCTTCGGTGTCATGGCCAATCTGCCGGCCAAGGAAACTGCCTCTAGTAGTCGGTGCCGCGCCCACATTGCCTACTCGCTACGTGTTGACATCCAAGACCCACACCGGCACATCGTCCACGAAAGCCAGCCCAACCGCATCCCACTTCTGTAGCACGCCGGGATAATAGCCCTTCGCCGTCGGCGTGTCGCTAGTTATACGCACGACTTGAGCGACTTCATGATGCGTCGCTGTGGGCTTGCCGTCCGAATCGGGTGTACTCGGCTGAAGAAAATCCGAATCATCAAAGATCAGCCGCGCGGCGTTTTTTACCACGTCGGGAAGGATTTCGATAACGGCGGTCGAGGACGAGTGTGCCACCGCCGTGGTGCCAAGCTGACCTCTCAGCACACTCCAAGTCAGCGTTCCCGCGCCGTCATAAACGAGAAGGATTTCGCTGTCGATGATGACGTAGTACCGGCCCCAGCTCGGAAACTGCGCGGTCCCCGCAACGGCAATCGTCGCGTCCCCGATCAGCACGTTGCCGGTGAGCGTCGTTTGAATTGCCGAAAGCACTTGGCAGACCGGAGCGAAGTTGGCGTGAGAAGCTGCCGTCGTGCCGTTGACGCCGCGCGTCACGATCCAGGTCGTGCTGCCTGGGGAGCCAGCCGTGACGGTAAGTTGTTCGGCATCTATCTGGATGTCGAAATTCGGAGCGGGAAAGAGGGCGCTGGACTGAACAGTAATCGTGACATCGCCGGAGCCTGCGGCGGCGTAGAGGATCGTGCAGTAACGGGTGTCTTGGTCGGATTGGGCGCCGGTGCCAGCCGGTGTCGGCGGCGTCTTCCCTGGCCCGTGCATCAGCTCTTCCGTCCAGTCCAGCCATACAGGCCGCTGTACACGACAAGACACTTCTCCAGGCCAGTAAATCCATTCGATGTTGTCAATCAGGGAGACCGGCTTCCAGTCTGGTGTAGCCGCGAACTTGATGTCCAACGGTCCGACTTGCTGCTTGTACCAGTCGATAGCGATGCGTTCGGCCAAGGCTTGCAGTTCCGCGTAATTGGCCGGCGTTGGCCCGCCGCCGCTGAAATCCGCTTCACGGGTGTCTCGGAATAGCTTTGTCGTGTTGCGGCCCTGGACACCAGAGAATTGTGCGATGGAAAGCGAACCCAGGCTCACGGTCACGGCATGGAAATCGTCATTGTCGCTGCGCGGAAATGCTACAAGCACATTGGCCGGGAGCATGCCCGGAAGATCGTTCGGGAACGTACTCGCATCAGTAAGAAACAGTCCGCCCGCAATCTTCGGATCAAGAAGGGCAAACTGGGCTTGCAAGATCGTCCGTGCCGAATCCGCCAACTGAAGGTTAACCGTCCCATCCAAGCCGCGAACTACGCGCATGCCGACGTTATAGGCCAGGGCGTCCAGGAGCAGCGGAAGGTATTCGTAGCGAGCCGTCAAGGTCGAGGATGGCGTGAGATAGGCGGCGTCAATGGTGTCGTTCGTGATGGTCTCGCCAAGCCCAGTTGCAATCGCGTCGATCAAATCTTGCCAGGTCGTAACGCCATCGGTCACGGTAATGTCGGCGCCCTTCTCCCACCAGAAGGCCCGCGAGTCGATTAACGTTAATAAATACAGCTGCGAAAGCGGCGAAGGTACGTCGGGGATCTGCGCCAACGGCCTCGGGGGCAACATGTACATCGACGTGCTGACCGTGTTCACGCCATCGTCGAATACCAAGTCTTGAGGCGCGTAATTGTTGGAATTGCCCGACGCGACCAATGAGCGAATCGTCACAAGCTGGCCCGCATCCGCGAGGAAGTGGCCGATGCCGAAGCGTGAAGCGCCAGTAGGCCAGTAAAGATGCGAGAGCCGGATAGGAGACTTTGGATCAAGATGTAGGCAAGCAGTCAAGCCGTCGATGGACGCGGAAGGAAAGTCAACATCGCGGAATTCCTGGATGTCCAGGATGGAGATATTCTTGCCGATCCAAGCGGCAGCTCGGCGAGTCGGAATGCAAAGGGGCGTGCCTGCATAGGTCAGCATCACTGCTCGCTCTGATCCAAGGAGATTTCATACTGCGCTTCAAAGGTCAACGTACTGGCGCCCCATTCCTTCGCCGAAGGCAATTCCCCAGGCTCGCTGCCGTCCACTAGGCGGATCGGGTAGGTCGTCAGAAGGTCGTCTCCCGAAGTCGCCGGCCAGAAGATTTGCACCGCGTCGATAACGGCGTTTTCTTGGTCAAGATGGCCAAGAGTAGGATCGGTCAACCATTCGGTATCGCGGTCGGTTTCGTCAAGGACAAGCCTTGTCCACAATGTCACCGTGAATCGTCGCATGATTCGCGTATCGACTCTTCCGGCAGCTCCCACAATCGGTTCACTTACTCTAAATCCCCTCGGCCGCACAACGACAAACTGATCCCCTTGCGCGAAGAATGGCGGGTCTTTCTTGGAGACAAGCACGCGCTCGAGTGGGAAGCCGAGCTTGGCGACAAGCCGCGCCTGGACCGCGAGCAGAATCGTGGAGAACTTGGAGCGGAGGACGGTAGGCACAATGATCCTCCTAAACGATCAACGCATCCGATATCGTCGGCGAGCCGTCCGACGGAAGTTGCAATCCCAGCGTTCGCATGCCGAAGAACCGCTCAAAAAGCTGCTGAAACCCGCCATAGGTATTTCCAATCGTCACCGTCCACATATCGGGATTGTTGCCGTTAATCAGTTTCGTGTTGCCGGAGAAGATCGACACGAACGGGCCGCCCGCATACAGCTGGCGCATCGGGTTCATGGCCATGCGCGAGAGAAAGACCGCCTTGCCGCTGTCAATCGCCGTTGAAAGCCGGACCTTCAGCTTGATCGTGCTCGGCAAGACTGACGGCGTGCGAAAGACGCCATGAATGGGTACATAAGTCGAAACCGCCGTCAGCGACTTCGTGAACAGATTGGCGACGGCCTGATCGTCGTTAATCGTCGTCCCGCTACCATCGATAAGTGAGAATTCCAAGATACCAGCCGCGGGCGTTGCCGAGGTGCTCACCCAGAGATTAAGGCAATAAACCGTATCGGGCTGAAGCGCTGGCGACGTGCCGCCGCTTCCGAGAGTCGGTGTCGGCGTCGTCGCGAATTTCTGTGTAAGCGTGTCGAGCAGGGCGGCACCTGTACCAAGAATCTTCAGCACTCCGCCGCCTGTTGCATAAGCTGTCCCCGCGTTAAAGAAATCTGTCGTAGCCGCGCCGACAACATAGGTCCAGTTGTCCGCCTGGTCCGTTGTCGTGTACGTGGCGAAGTCGCTGTTTTGCAGCAGGTTGCCCCCAGCGTTGCTCTTGCTGCCGTCCACGGCATTAAGCGGAACATTCACCCCGGAGCCGCCCGGCCAGAGATGTGAGAACACGTCCGAGACAAGAGGCTTGCCCGTAACGGTGACAATTTCATTCCCAAGGACCGCGCCCCTCTGGCTGTCGGTCGTGCAAGTGAACGTCAGTGTGTCGGGAAAAGCGTACTCTTCCGTTAGCCCATTACCGCCAATGACCGACACAACAATAACCGGGTTGCCGTTGGGACTCCCCACGGCAGTCTGAGAGCCGACGGATAGGACCGACGCTTTGACCGTCGCCACGCCAGCCATTTGCGAGATGAGCGTCTTGAGTGCGGGCAAAACGGGCGCGGTTGCTGGCGGATAATTAGTCAAGCCCAGGTCGAGAGCAACCATGTCAATGACGGTCTTCGCGGCAAGCTGCTGCAGCTGAGTGAGGAACCCGGCTTGCGCTCCCTGGAATCCGCTGACCGATGTATAGATGCCGTCCAGGATGTTCGCCTCCGGTGTGCCGGCGTTGTAGTCAGTTTCCAAGAGCGCCACGCCTGCGGGAATCCCCGATAGCACGCGAGCCGTCGCCGTGCCGCCCTTCAGAGCGATTACATCCAGAACCCGGCCCCCAACGTGGCCGAGCTTGACAAAAAGGCTGCCCGCGCCGGTAAGTGGAATCGTCATGCGTTACTTCTTTCAGAGCGATGGAATCAAGGTCGGGTCGAACTGCGTCGAATCAAGAGTATAGTAAAACGACGAACTCGGATCGAAGGACAGCTTGCCCGCCACAAGGCTCATGCTTTGCGGGAAGTACGGATCAATCGCCGTCAGGTAGAAAGTGTACAGCCCGCTCACGCGAAAGTATCTAGTCCCGTCCGGCGTCAACGTCGGTGCTGCGGGAGTGAAAGTCATATAGCCCCTTGTCTGGTTCGGCGTTGTTGGCGTCGGGTCAGGGATGCGCGGCTTGCCGCCCATGCGGCCTACAGTCCACTGCACAACGCGCGTTGCGTAGGGAGCATGCACGGCCACAAGCACCGACGGCGTTCCTGGCGGGCCAGCGACGGGGATTTGTAAGATGCCCTCGAAGAACTCGTAACGGCTGTCGATGTTCTCTTCGTCGTTGTACTGCGGACCGAGCTGGTCAAGAGAAACGTCGAAACGAGCATAGCCGTCGGGAAACGGTTCAGGCTCATCGGTGGAAGCCTGCTGCGTTACGTCAATCAAGCCGGTCAGCGGCAATAGGTCGTCGCGGGTTATTTTGTTGAGTAGGGTCGCCATGACACTTCCCTAGTTAATTACATCCATCGCTGGCCGGGACACTGGCGGCGAAGATGGCCGCGCTCCCGGAGCGTTTAATGCCTGCGTCACCATTACTTCCAAGAACTGACCGCGTGTACCGCGAGAAGCAGGCGGCGCGATGTTCGGGCCGTCAGCAGTGTCAGCGAATGTGCCAATCTTTTCGCCGTTAAACAGTTCAATTTGTGCGAGCGTGGCAAGCGTCGGTACAGCCAGCCCAGCAATACCGCCGACAATGCCAGTTCCAAGAACCCAGCCAAATTCTACGGTCCCATGCCGGTCATGATAATCAACAGTCATGCGGCCGTGATACCACGGGAACCGCGACAGACCAAACGGAAAATAATTTGCCACGGCATCGACAAGAGCATTCGTCAGTTGCTTGCGTGTTGTACTTCGCCTGGCCCAAATCTCAACGCTCAAACTGCTGCGGATAATAGGTAGCGTGATTCCTTTAACGCCAGCCCCTCCGGATGACCAATCGTTTTCGTACTCGGCCGTTGCCTCGCATCGCGTAATACCGCGAGTAGGCAAAAGGTTCAAAACCCGCTCCTCGTCCACAAACGAATAATCAACCGTCAGCCCATCCGGTCGCACCGCGGCCGTAATCCCAAAGCGCTTGAAATTGTCTGGGATAGGATGCCGAAGACGGTTGCGGAAATCGTCCACGACAAGGTTCTCTTGATCCAGAAAGTCGCGCCGAAACGTCGCCACTCCTGTCACTGTCTTCGTAGTCATGAACTGATCATCAACTTCATGCTGAGCAGTCCAGCGGTTCGACAGCATGGCTCCATCGAACGGGTAGGTATCCAGCGGCCCCCCAGCTTCTTGAAGCCACGTCTCGATCTGATAGCGACAGATAATCGACTTCGTGCCGTGCATGGAGACGCACTTCAGGTCGATGGGCTTAGGACCGTTCTTGCAGTCAGTGTTGAAGCGTTGCGCAATATTGGCTGGCGGGACAATGGCAAACCGCCCCGAAGACAGGATCGTGATGTCACCCTCGGTGAGCAGCAAAAAGCCGCGCGGCGTCAGCAGTAGTTGCCGCAAGTAGGCTATCGAAGTCATCGGATCGTCGCCGGGCACAAGCAAAGCACCTAGTGCGTCTCGCTGTTGATTGCTGGCCGTCGCGGATGGGTTCCACACGCACGTTACGTCGATGAAAAAATGGGTATAGATTTGGTCCGTGTCGCTCTCCTCGTAGACGGCAGTTTCGCGGAACTCGTTGAGTTGCCCAATCTGGAGCAGCAGCGACCGCTCGTTTCCGGAGTTGTCCTTGATCGTGTAGGAAAGTTCCGCCATTACGCCGCTCCCAAAGCTGCCGCCTCTTCCGCCGATCCTGCCACTTCCGCGCCGCCCGCTTCAGCGCTTGTCGATGATGGTACGTTGATTTTCGGTCGCACCGGACCAGTCTTCTTCGGCATCATCGCTTTCGCTAACGCCTTTGCCCATTCCTTCGCCGATACGCCCTTGAACTCCGATGCCTCCATTTCTTTCGGCTCGGCTTCCTTTCCCGCGCCCGGCAATCGTTCCGTCAACTCTTCCTGATCCGGTGCTTCTTGCTGCTGTGCTGACGTGTTCTCGTTGACGGCCTCCGTCATTTGCCGCACAGCCGCCGTCAGTTGCCCCCAGCCGGTGCCAAGGTTGCCCATGCTCGTTTGCGTGAACGCCCCAGGAACGGCCGTCGTGCCGGGCAACGATGCGGGAACCGTGGGAATTTGTGGAGCGACTGGAGCCGGCATCATCGGCGCTATGCCCGGTCCGAGCTGACTGCTCGGCATTAACTTCGTACTGGCCGTCCCCAGCGATTTCGTCCACTGCTCCCATGCCGCACTCACTTCGCGCACGTTGCCGATAAGTGACGCAACTTCGCCAAAGCCCGGCAGGAATCGCCCTAGTGCATGGCCTAAGCGTTGCGTGCTGTCAAGAAAGCCTTCCCCCGGGGGATTAGTCGATGTTCCGCTCTTGCCGACGAAACGGCCGAACTCGTCGCGCGTCACCGCCTTCTTTGCCATCGCCTCGGCAAGACGATCTGGCAGATCGCCTAGCGCTGCGTGAATCTGCTCCAGGAGTTCGGTTGCCGTAGGCACTTAATGCCCTCTCTCCGCCCGAAACGCCGCTTGTCGGCGATCCGCGTTTGTCGAGAATTCAAGCCAATCAATTTCAGACTCGAAGTTGGCTATGGCATCGAACCAGGAACGGTCCAATTTACCAGGCGCCGAAGCCATAAGACCGTCGTATATTTCGGCAGAGCGTTGACGATGAATGCGCGGCAGATTTAGCCAGAGACCGACGAAAGCGGCGTAGTCGAATTGGTAGAGCGATCCATAGCTGGCGGCGACATCGGCGAGCTCGCGGAAATCGGATTTTTTTTTTCAAGCCAGTCCGTCCACTCGTTCAAGACACGCAGCCAAGTAGCCTCGGTAACGCCCAGCTTGTCGGCGGTCAATGGGAAGCCAAGATCGAACGCGATGCATGTCGCCTGGCCAAGGCGAGCAAATGCCGGGAAGGCTACCTCGGGAATGTCGCTCTTGGTTTGGTCCAGCGCCTTTTGCACTTCCCCACCCAGCATGAGCGACAGCCTGCGATGCACCGCCAGCGGATCGGCAAGACGCTTCTTGCCGTCGCCGTCCTGGAACTCGAAAATCTCGCGTTCTTGCTGTGAATACATGACTGTCAGTCAATAGAAGGAAGTCCGTCCATGTTTCGGTCAAAGAGTTTAAGTTTGCCGCTTGCCACGTCAAAGCGCCGTTTGCAATGAAAGTTCAGGGATAGCTTGAGCGGCTTCGTACCTGCCTCGAATTTCTCCGGCGTATCAAGATAAGCGGCAAGGTAGCGATAACCGGGCGGCATACCCTGAGCTGCCATCGCAGGCTTGAGCGGGTTGTACGGAAACCGCACCCACAAGACAGGGCAAAGATCCTCCGTCACCATCAACGAACCAATGTCGCCCGGATCATCCGTGCCCTCATCGTCGGATTCCGTGGTATTGGCCAGCACGTGATAAATCGGCCAGTTGAAGCGTGTCAGGTCCGCCC
>WNFS01001270.1_pt1 | contig 18767 bp, 19 predicted proteins | sample 5400141 | NCBI WGS metagenome assembly WNFS01 (sample SAMN13153358, study PRJNA577476) | soil metagenome | isolation source: 60 cm saprolite under Madrone tree | place: USA:California | collected 2016-06-14
CAGCAAGAGCCGAGAATACGCGAGCCGCTCGGCATCGTAGGAGCCGCCGAAAAGATCGCGGCGGTATCTTTCATGGTAGAGGAACCAGCCAACTTCATCCAGATAACGAGGGTCGGTCAAATCAGGGATCTTCGGCATCGCTGTACCTCAGAGGAACGAGGTGGTGTCGGCGAATGAGCTGCGCGAGCTCAACCCTTTCCACAGGCTCTCAGCCGCAGCACCGAAAGGATGGGCTCCATACGACCCATTCTGGCCAGGCGCGAGAAGCGCCGTCAAGGCTCGCGAACGGACTGCGGATAGAGTCAGGCTAGAGCCGCGCCAGCTTCAGGATGCGCGCGAGCACGCGGTCGGAGTCGAGATGCTCACGCGCGAACTCCCGCGCCGCCGCGGCGTGCCTCGCATAGTCTCGCTGGACGGCTTCGAGGCACTGCGCGGCCGTCTCGACGTCGACATACGTGAGGAGGCCGAGCCCCACGGGGACGTGCCGGCCAAGGCCAGTATCCTCCATCACCACAGGGCGCCCCGCCGCCAGGTAGCAACCACTGCGATCGCTGAACCAGCCACTCTTCCCGAGCGAGCATATCGGCCTCACGGGAGAGAACTCCCCTCGCGATTCTTGAATATAGTCGCGATAGGAATCCGGATCGCTGGCTCGGTCGCGAGGCAAGGTGAGATTCCAGCCATTCGCGCGCAGAATCGGGAGATCAGGGTCAGAGTCGGCGATCGACAAGCAGACTTCGATCGGCATCGAGACGCGCCGGGGCAGATCGATCACCGCTTTGAACGCCTCCGCCTTCTGGGCGTACCACACGCCGCGCCATTCGATCCAGTTGTAGTCGCGCCAATTCGCCACTGTCGTGAAAGCGGGTCCGGGCGGGTCCTGGGTTTCCCATTCCGACAGCACGATCGGCCACAGCGTCTTTTCCCACCGAATTCCGCACGTCGGTAGTGGGCAGTCTGGCTCACCGAGGTTCAGGCCGATTGTGAGATAGAGATCATGGCCCCGCAGGCGCATGTCGACGCCATACTGCTCCTGCCAGACTTGAGTATGGCCCGGGTCCAAGTCGAGATATACACTGCGGCGGACGCGGCCGAGAACCGCGGTGTAACCGCCAAACTGATTGAGGAAGAGGTCGACCTCGCCCGCGACCTTTTCGATGTCCTCACGCGACAGGCCAACGTGAGCTGAGCTGCCGGCTTCAAGCAGCGCGGCACGGTCGCCGAGGTCGAAGCGTTCGATGACCTGGCGGAAGTGGCGCGCGTTCGCGCTCTCCATGAACGGTACCGGTTTCAGGTTTTCGTCCATCCATTCGTCGGCTCTGCGCTCCTCGACGTAATACACGTCGAAGCCGAGACGTCGGAAACCGAGGAGCCATTGAAGAAACGCCCAGGTGTTGCCGCCATAGCCCACGGGGTGACCTGCGATAGAACCGGAGAAGAGGACGCGCTTCGCCAATGGGGCCCCTCAGGGCGACGGACGACGGCCTCGCGCTGAGGCCGCCACTCCGCGGTGGAGCACCAGTCCGGATCTCTCGGATGCGAGATGTCCGATAGCCACCATTGTCTTCTGCCTCCTGTGTTGCTCGACGCCCCAGATCCTTGCTGTCAATCCGGGGAAGCTTATGGCCCCTATGCCGGAGCTTATCATCGCGAAGATAGACGCACTGCTGCATGGTGCCGGTTGCCGTCGCCGCGATTTGTGGCACCCTTTGGGCATGGCCGTGCGCGGATGAGGATCGTGGTGACCGGGCTGGTCGCGAGCTTTCCCCTGGGCGGAATGGCGTGGGACTATCTGGCCTACGTGGATGGATTTCGCCGGCTGGGTTGCGACGTGCTCTACCTGGAGGACACGGGCCAGTGGCTCTACGATCCGGCACAGGAGACGTTCACCGACGACGCGAATGACAATATCCGCTGGCTCGTCGACGCACTCCGCACCGTGGACATGCCCGCCGAACGGTTCGCCGTGCGCGTTCCCGACGGCACGTTCTATGGCGCCGACCGCCAGGCGGTCACGAGTTTCTGCCGATCCGCCGACCTCTTCCTCAACGTCTCCGGCTCTTGTTGGCTCCGCGACGAGTACCGTGGCGCCAAATGTACCGCCTACCTCGACACGGATCCGGGCTACACGCAGGCGAAGCTCCTGGCCCCGGAACGCGGCCAGGCCACCGACGACGAGTCATTCTCGGTAGCACTCATCCGCCAGCACGACCGCTTCTTCACCTTCGCCGAGAACATGGGCCAGCCCGACTGCGCCGTTCCGGACGGCGGGCTCTCCTGGATCCCGACGCGCCAGCCGGTGGTGCTCGAACGCTGGCCGTTCTCCTTCGATGCCGGCGCGAGCCGGTTCACGACGGTGATGTCGTGGAAGACCGACGTGAGCCTGCCAATGATCGAGGGCGTTCGCTACGGGGGCAAGGACGTCGAATTCTCGCGCTTCGTCGAGCTGCCGCGACAAACCCACATCCCGATGGAGGTCGCGATGTCCGGGGCGGCGCCTCTGGATCACCTGCGGGCGTTTGGTTGGCAACTGGTCAGCGCTCGGGAAAAGTCGGCGACCATGGACGCGTATCGCGCCTATCTGGCACAGTCTCGGGGCGAGTGGAGTGTTTCCAAGAACGTGTACGTGGCGCTCAGGAGCGGCTGGTTTAGTTGCCGGAGTGCCGTCTATCTGGCGCTGGGCAAGCCCGTGGTGGTCCAGGATACCGGCTGGAGCAACTACTATCCGACCGGTGCCGGCCTATTCGGGTTCGATACTGCGGATCAGGCAGTGGCGGCCCTCGAGACGGCGAATGGTGATTACCGGCGTCAATGCGATGCGGCCCGCGCGGCCGCCGAAAGCGCCTTCGCGGCCGACAAGGTGCTGCAGCGGCTGCTCGCCGACTGCGATCTCACGTGATACCGGTCTTCGTCGGGTCCAAATTCGTCGCCGGGTACCCGACGATCGGGGGTAGCTTCTGGGTGCCGCTTCAGTATGTCCTCGGTCTGCGGGCTCTGGGAGTGGAGGCATACTGGCTCGAGCTGCTGTGGCCGCAGTCTGACGTCGCGCGCGCGCGCCGGTGCCTGCGGACTTTCCAGCGCTACGTGGAGGCGCTCGGCGTCGCCGACTGGGTCACCGTCGTGCTCTTCCCCGACCATGAGCGCGACGACCCGCCCGGACGAGAGGAGTCCTTCGGCGCACGCGCCAAGGATCTGTGGGCGCGCGCGCACGCCGGCCTCCTGCTCAACATGGCCAATAGCGTCCCCGCCAGCCTGCGCGGCCGGTTTGCCCGGACGGCGCTGTTCGACATCGACCCCGGCCAGTTCCAGCTCTGGGCCCGCGACGTCGATCTGGGCGTTGGCAGTCATGACGCGTATCTGACCATCGGCCAGAACCTGGGCGCCGCCGATTCCCCCGTGCCGCTCGGCGACGTGCCCTGGCAGCGGGTGTGGCCCGCCGTCCATCTGCCCGCGTGGCCGGAGCAGCCCGCGATTCAGGCCGCGCGCTACACGGCGGTGACCCAGTGGTGGAGCGATGCCTGGACGGTGCTGGGGAGCGAGGTGATCGAGGGCCACAAGCGCACGAGCTTCCTCCGCGTCCTAGCGCTGCCCCGGCAGGTGTCGGTCCAGCTCGAGCTCGCCGCGAATATCCACCCCGAGGAAACGGAGGATAGGGAACTTCTCACCAGCGCGGGTTGGCACCTGACGGATCCCGCGCTGGTGGCGGGAACACCCGAGGCCTTTCGCCACTACGTGCAGCAGTCACGGGGCGAGTTCGGTTGCGCCAAGCCCTCGTACGTCCGCACGCGTCCGGGATGGGTGAGCGATCGCACTGTCTGCTACCTGGCTAGCGGGCGCCCCTGCGTGGTCGAAGCCACCGGCGTCGAGAACCAGCTGCCGCCCAGCGCTGGCCTGCGCTTCTTCCGCACCCTGGACGAGGCTGCGGAATGCCTCCGCGCCGTGGAGCGCGACTATGTCGCCGCCGCGCGCGCGGCCCGCGAGCTGGCGGAGGAGGTGTTCGCCGCGCGAGTGGTCATGCCGACGATCTTGAAGGCCGCCGGCTTCTGACGGGGATCGTTCACGAGGCGGTGAGGCAGTAAGGTGCAAAAGGGTGCCAACGGTGCCATCAACCGCGAGTTGGGCGTCCTGACCCGCATGTTCCAGCTCGCTGTGGAGAATAGACGGGTGACGAGGGTGCCCGTTGTCCGCAAGTTGAAAGAAGCCGCACCTCGCCATGGGTCCTTCGAACGCGAGCAGTTCGAGGCGATCCGAAAGCACCTGCCCGTAGATCTCCGGGCAGTCGTGACCGTGGCCTATACCTTCGGCTGGCGCACCCAGAGTGAGGTGCTAACGCTCAAGCGTAGCCAGCTCGAAGGTCACCGGGCATCGGACGCGCTCGGTCTTCGACCGTTACCACATCGTCAGCCCTGCGGACCTGAAGGAAGCCAGCCGCAAGCTGGCCCAGAACGGACGCTGACGCGGCGACGGTTACATTTGTGGTGACAATCGCGAGGTAGTCTGCAGAAACTGTCTCGGAAATCGTTGATTGAGTGGTGGCGGCGGGAGGACTCGAACCTCCGACACGGGGCTTATGAGACCCCTGCTCTGCCACCTGAGCTACGCCGCCGATCCAGGGGCCGGAGCAGGAAAGTTACAGGCTTACGGAGTGGGAGTCAAGCAGACCGCCGCGCTCTCCGAGGCCATTGTGCCCGCAAATACGCCTGTGACTCGCGCCGAGGACGCTGACGAAGCCGATCGGCCTTTCTCGGCAGCTTGCTAAAGCTCCTGGGCCAGTTGCTTGATCTCCCCGCGAAGGTGGTCCCACTGGGCAACCAGGGGCCGGCTCATCTCTGGGGCGCTTCCCGCGCGAAGCCTCTTGATCTCGTCTCCGAGAATGTTCCGATAGTGCGTGGCCTTGCTGAGGATCGCGTAGAGCCGATCCTGCCGCTCCTCGAGGTGGGTGAGGAGATGAATGTCGAGCTCGTCGAGCTTACCGCGACGCGTTGTCAGCCGGGACGCTGTTCGATTCATGCTTCCTCCCTCAGTCCTTCCAACGATTCGCCGGCCAGCTGGTAGAACGCGCACCTTCCGTACCCTCGGAGCGACGCCGCCGAAAATCGCGTTGACACGAAAAACGCTTTGCTATAATCCCGCCGGACGACGTCCAACAGTAATGACTCCGGTCTCGCAAGTCAAGGCGGGCACCGTCCGGAGGAGCTTTTCATGGCGTGGCTCGGCAATCGGCCATGGATCGAAGACGAGGAGAATCCCCTGTACGCCAAGGACGACGCCGAAACCGAGCAGGAAGAGGACGACGAGGACGACGAGGACTTCGATGACGACGAGGACCTCGATGACGACGATGATGATGACGAGGACGACGACCTGGACGAGGACGGGCTCGACGACGAGGACGAGCTCGACGACGACGAAGAGGAGGACGAGGACCTCGACGACGACACGTGACAGCGGCGCCTGACCCGCAGTCCTCTCCAAGGAGGGTTCGATGGCACTGTTGACCGAATCAGGCTTCCTGTTTCTGCTGCGGTGGATCCACTTTCTGGCCGGCATCACCTGGATCGGCCTGCTCTACTACTTCAATTTCGTCCAGGTGCCCTTTTTCGGCGAGACGGAGGCGCCCGTTCGCAGCGGCGCCCAGCAGAAGCTCCTGCCCCGCGCGCTCTGGTGGTTCCGCTGGGGAGCCATGATCACCTTCCTCAGCGGCCTGATCTATCTCCTTCACTATTGGCTGGGCAAGCGCGGCCTGGCCGATCCACAGACCTGGGTCATCCTGCTGGGGGGGATTCTCGGCACCATCATGTGGGCCAACGTCTGGTTCGTGATTTGGCCCAAGAACAAGCTCGTCATCCAGAACGCGATCGATACGGCCGCCGGCAAGCCCGCCAACCCGGCCGCCGCGGCCGCCGGCGCGCGCGGCGGTCTCGCCTCGCGCACCAACGTGGTCTTCTCCATCCCGATGCTCTTCCTCATGGGCTCCGCCAGCCACCTGCCCCTGCCCATGCCGTCCAAGGGTGCGGTGTTCTGGGCGTTGACGCTCATCATCGCGCTGCTGGTCGAGATCAATGCCCTCACGGGTACGCCGGGAAAGGGGGCGGCCAAGCCGCTCGCGAGCATCAAGGGCACGCTGTGGTTCGGGTTCATCCTCAGCGCGGTGTATTACGTGATCTTCGAGGTGCTGGCGAAGCGCGGGTAGCGACGCTGACGGCAAGATCCGGCCGGATGGGGCGCTGCCCCATCCGGCCTCTGTCTTTCAGCCGCGAAGATCCGAGAGGAGCTCGGCCTTGGTCGCGGCCGGCAGCTCGACGCGGGCGCGCTCGGCTGGGTGATCCAGCACCAGGTAGACGGGCGACTCCCTGAAGGCCCTGACAGCCTCGGGCGGAAATCTGAAGCGGACGAAGTGGACGGCGGAAAGCTTGCCCTTCTCCTCGTCGGAGTGACCAGCTTCGAATTCACCGGGGACGGCAAAGTCCTTCCCCACCTGGATCCAGACCGTCGGTCCGCCGTCGATGCCCCCCGTGTCGATACCCAAAAAGCGATCGAGCACGGCCTGGATCTGGTCCTTGTCGGTGATCTCGATGAAGAGCGTGGCGCTGAGCTCGCCCGGATTGGGCAGGAGGGCGTTGTAGACGTCGAGCTCGTCGCGGATCTTGGCGTCATCAGTGATCCGCTCGGCGCGGCACATCTCCTGGATCTGGAAGAGCACGGTGTCCCGGTTCTCGAAGACGAAGGAGAGGTGCCGGCCCACGGGCACCCGCCGCACGCGCTTGAGATCGATCACGCGGCTGCGCATCCGGTCGCGCACCTTCTCGTACTCGAAGAAGTTCAGGACGTCCTTCAACTCGATCTTGTCGTTCCCCATGAACCTCACGCGTCCTCGATCCCGTAGGCCTCGGCCAGAATCCGGATCGGGTGCCGCGCCTCGACACCGGTGCCCTGCTTGATCTGGAGGGCGGCGAGCGGGCAGTCGGTGGCGACGCGATCCGCGCCGGCCTCGCGCACGCCGTTGAAGAGGGGCTCGGCCAGCTTCATGGAGAGCCGGAAGTACTCCTTCTTCATCCCCCACGTGCCGTCGACCGCGGAGCATTTCTCTATAGTCTCGACCTGCGCGCCGGTCAGCCGAAGGATGTCGGCCGACTTCGTGCCCATGTTCTGCGCTTTCAGATGACAGGGCAGCTGGTAGGCGATCTTCCTCGGAGGATTCGGGAAGCGGGTGTCGAGACCGCCGGCCGCGTGGAGCCCCGCCAGGTATTCGAAGAGGTCGCGGGTGTGCCCGGCGACCAGGTTGGCGTCCTCCGATCCATCGAGCCACGGATACTCCTGTTTGAGCATGTACGAGCACGTCGGCCCCGGCACCACGATCTCGCGACCCTGCCTGACGGCCTCCGCCAGCGACGTCGCGTTGTCGGCGATCAGGCCCTTCGCCTCTTTCACCGCGCCGCCGTCGAGATACGGCATGCCGCAGCAGCGCTGCGCCGGCAGCGAGACGTCCACCCCGTTGCGCTCGAGCACCGCGACGGCGGCCCGGCCGGTGGCCGGGTCGTTGAACTCGACGGAGCACGTGGCGAAGAGGGCCACGCGCGCCCGCGGCTTCGCGGGCGCCGGCTTGCGCCGGTCGAACCATGCCGAGAAGGTCTCTCGATGGAAGGCCGGCAGCTGCCGGTCTTTGTGGATGCCCACGACAGCCTGCATCAGCGCGCGGTGCGGCGGGAATGAGGACGCCCAGTTGGACACGGGCGCGGCCAGGCTCCCGAGGCGCCCGACCAGCTCGGTGTTGCCGAGGAACCGGTCCTGGAGCGTCACGCCCTTGTGCCGGGCTTCCGCCGAGCGCGAGCGGAGCATGAGCCGGGGAAAATCGACCTGCCAGCGGTGCGGCGGCGTGTACGGGCAGTGGTTGTAGCAGAGCTTGCACTGGTAACAGAGGTCCACGACTTCCTTGACGTCCTTGGCCGGCAGCTTCTCGATATCCCCGTCCACCGCGTCGGTGTCGAGGCGGTCGAACAGCACCTTGAAGGAGGGACAGAGCGGCAGGCAGCGTCGGCAGCCGCTGCAGATGTCGTAGACGCGGCGCAGCTCCGTGTCCACGGCGTCGAGCTTCCAGAACTCTGCCTGCCGTATGTCCAGCGTCATGGAGATCCCGGACGGCCGCGGCTAGATGGCTTCCGCGGGGTCCTTGCCCGCAATCTGCTTCAACCCCTTGGCGAAGCGCCCCGCGTGCGATTTTTCCGCCTTGGCCAGCGTCTCGAGCCACTCGGCCAGCTCGGGGAAGCCCTCGTCGCGCGCCGTCTTGGCCATGCCGGGGTACATCTGCGTGTACTCGTACGTCTCGCCCGCCACCGCCGATTTGAGGTTGGCTTCGGTCTTGCCGAAAGGCTCGCCCGTCGCCGGATCGCCGACCTCTCTCAAGAAGTCCATGTGTCCGAAGGCGTGGCCCGTCTCGGCGTCGGCCGTGTCCTTGAAGAGGCCGGCCATGTCCGGGAAGCCTTCGATGTCCGCCACCCGGGCGAAATAGAGGTAGCGGCGGTTCGCCTGCGACTCGCCGGCGAATGCCTCCTTGAGGTTCTCGTGGCTCTTGGTTCCCTTGAGGCTCTTGCCTGCCATGGTGTGTCTCCTTATCAATGAACTGAGACTGTTGGGAAAATCAGGGTGAACGACGCGGCCGAGACTTCCCGGACCGGCACTGCGGACAGCGGCCGAAAAACTCGATGCGGTGGTGCGTGATGGCGAGGCCGGTGCGCGAGGCGATCCGCACGCGGAGCGCCTCCGCCTGCGGCTCGGCGAGGGGGCCGTCGACGTCCACGATGCGGCCGCAGCGCACGCAGGTGAAGTGGTGGTGCGCGTCCATGTTGGCGTCGAAGCGGGAGTGTAGTCCCGGGATCTCGGCCGCCAACCCTTGGGCGACGAGGAGGCGCAGGTTGCGATAGACCGTGCCGAGGCTCACGCGGGGCAGCCGGCGGCGCACCAGCCGGTGCACCCCCTCCGCGGTCGGGTGCGACTCGGAGCCGCGCAGCACGTCGAGGATCACCCGGCGCGGGCCCGTGAGCCGGAGCCCGAGCGCGCGGAGGGCCGAGCCGGAGTCTTTGAGAGAGTCTTTGGGAATAGTTCTCATTACTATGTGGAGGCTACACGCCCGCCTTTGGGCTGTCAAGGGCGACCTGGTTGCCGCGCCCTTGCCCACTCGGGTAGACTTTCCATCTCAGGAGGACCCATCGGATGGCGCAGCCCCTCTGGCTCCGGATCGAGGGAGCCAGGCAGAACAACCTGAAGAACATCTCGCTCGCCATCCCGCACGACAAGGTGACGGTAGTGACGGGCGTGTCGGGCTCGGGTAAGTCCTCCCTGGCCTTCGACACGATCTTCGCCGAGGGGCAGTGGCGCTACATCGAATCCCTCTCGGCCTACGCCCGCATGTTCCTCGAGCGCCTCGACCGGCCAGACGTGGACCGCATCGAGCACATCCGGCCGGCGATCGCGCTGGAGCAAAAGAACCCGGTGCGGACGGCGCGCTCGACCGTCGGCACCGCGACGGAGCTCCACGACTACCTCCGGCTGCTCTTCGCCAAGGTCGGACGCGTGCACTGTCCCCGCTGCGGCAGCGAGGCGCGGAGCGACTCGGCCGAGCGCGTGGCCGACGAGCTGATCGACCAGCACCCGGGCGCGCGGGCGCTCATCTGCTTCCCCCTGCCCGCGGCGCCGCGCCCCGATCCGAGGGCATTCGTCGCCGCGCTGATCCAGCGGGGCTTCGCCCGGATCAAGGTCGGCGAGACGCCGATTGACCTGGCCGACGCGCAACTTCCATGGGTGGCCCTGCCTCCGCTCGATAACCAGCCCGTCCAGGTGGTGCTCGATCGCGTGACACTCTCGCCCGAGAGCCGGCGGCGAGTCACGGATTCTCTCGAGAGCGCTCTCGGCCAGGGCGATGGGCGCGCCGTCGTGGAAGTCGCGGGGCGTGAGCCGCTCGGGGTCAGCCGCGAGTTCCGCTGCCCGCGCTGCGAGGTGCCGCTGGCGCGTCCCCAGCCGCTGCTCTTCTCCTTCAACCATCCGACGGGCGCCTGCCCCGAGTGCAAGGGCTTCGGCAATATCCTGCGCTACGACGAAGCGCTGGTGGTGCCGGACCCCTCGCGCAGCCTCGGCGAGGGCGCCGTCGCGCCCTGGTCGCACCCCTCGGGTCGGCGGCACCAGAAACAGCTCCTCAAGGCGGCGAAGAAGCGGGGCGTGGACATCGCCCGCCCATACGCCCAACTCTCCCAGAAGGACCGCGACTGGATCTACCAGGGCGCCGACGACTTCCCCGGCATCCAGGGCTTCTTCGAGGAGGTCGAGTCCTACCGTTACAAGCTCCACGTCCGCGTCTTCCTCTCCCGCTACCGCAGCCAGTCGCCCTGTCCGCGCTGCGCAGGAGCGCGGCTCCGGCCCGAGGCGCTGACGGTCACCGTCGGTGGCGCCACCATCGCCGAATGGAACGGCAAGACGGTCGAGGATCTCAACCTCTTCCTCGGGTCCCTCAGTTTCTCGCCGTGGGAGGAGGCGGTCGGGCGCGAGGCGCTCAAGCTGCTGCGGGCGAAGCTGTCCTTCCTCCAGCGCGTCGGGCTCGGCTACCTCACGCTCGGGCGCCAGACGCGCACGCTCTCGGGCGGCGAGGCCCAGCGCATCAACCTCGCCAACCAGCTGGGCGCCCAACTGGTCGGCACGCTGTACGTGCTCGACGAGCCCTCGATCGGGCTCCACGCGCGCGACACCGAGCGTCTGGCCGAGCTCTGCCGCGAGCTGGCGCACGCGGGCAACACGGTCGTCATCGTCGAGCACGACCGCTCCTTCATCGAGTCCGCCGACTACCTGGTCGAGATGGGGCCGGGATCGGGCGAGCGGGGGGGCGCCGTCGTCTTCGCGGGCACGCAGGCGGAGTTCGCCAGGGACCCGCGTTCGCTCACCGCCGCCTACCTGACCGGGCGGGAGAGCATCCTGCTGCCGCTGTCGCGGCGGGAGGGACGCCACGCCCTCGTGATCCGCGGGGCGCGCGAGCACAACCTGAAGAACCTGACCGTCCGCATCCCGCTCCACACGCTGACCTGCGTCACTGGCGTCTCGGGCTCGGGCAAGTCCACGCTCGTCCACGACACGCTCTACCGCGTATTGGCGCGTCACTTCAAGGTCGAGCCGGCGCGGCCCGGCGCCCACGATGAGGTGCGCGGCCTGGAGTTCGTCAAGGGCATCCACCTGATCGACCAGGAGCCCATCGGCCGCACGCCACGCTCGAATCCCGTCACCTACGTCAAGGCTTTCGACGAGATCCGGAAGCTCTTCGCCGGACTGCCGCGGGCGAGGGCGCTCGGGCTCGCGGCGGGCGCGTTCTCCTTCAACGTGCCCGGCGGGCGGTGCGAGGCCTGCCAGGGCGACGGCCTCCAGAAGCTCGAGATGTACTTCTTCGAGGACGTCTACGTCACCTGCCAGGAATGCGAGGGGCGGCGGTACCGCCCCGACGTGTTGCAGGTGACGTACAAGAGCCGCAACATCAGCCAGGTGCTGCGGCAGACCGTGGACGAAGCCGTCGAGTTCTTCGCGGCCCAGCCCGTTCTGGCGCGGCGGCTCAAGGTGCTGCAGGAGGTGGGGCTCGGATATCTTCGCCTCGGCCAGCCCGCGACCACCCTCTCGGGCGGAGAGGCCCAGCGCCTCAAGATAGCGGCGCATCTCTCCGCGCGCCTCGCCTCGGACATGCTCTACATCCTCGACGAACCCACGACGGGGCTGCACCTGGACGACGTGAAGAAGCTCCTGGTGGTGCTCAACCGCCTCGTGGACGCGGGCAACACGGTGCTCGTCGTCGAGCACCACCTCGACGTCATCAAGACGGCCGATTGGGTCATCGACCTCGGGCCCGAGGGCGGCGCGGCCGGGGGTGAGATCGTGGCCGAGGGCACCCCCGAGCAGGTCGCCCAGAGGGTCGGCTCCTACACCGGCAAGTTCCTGCGTGATTTCCTGCCGCGGCCCAATGGCCAACCGCGGTCCAACGAAAGATCCGGCGCCGCGCGCCACTGAGTGAGGCCCGCTCCGTTTTACGGCTGGGTCGTGGTGGGGGCGGCCTTCTCCGTCCTCTCGATGGCCTACGGAGCCTCGTTCTCCTTCGGCGTCTTCTTCTCCGCCATGCTCGAGGAGTTCGGCTGGAGCCGCGCCGCGCTGTCGGGAGCCTTCGCGCTCTACGCCTTCGGCTACAGCGTCTTCGCCGCCCTCGCGGGGAATCTCACCGATCGCTGGGGGCCGCGCGTCGTCATCGCCACCGGCGGCGTGTTCCTCGGCGCCGGCTGGATCGCCATGAGCGCGACGAGCGCGGTCTGGCATCCCTACGTCTTCTACGGCATCGTCGCCGCGCTCGGCATGTCCACGGCGAACGTTCCCTGCGGCGCGACGGTGGCACGCTGGTTCGTCAGGCAACGCGGCCTCGCCACGGGCCTGGCCACCGCGGGCGGCAGCTTCGGCGCCTTCGCATTTCCGCCGGTTGCCCAGCTCCTCGTCTCACGTGTGGGATGGCGCTGGGCGTATGTCGCCTTCGGCGCGGCCATCCTCCTGACGCTCAATCTCCTGGCACCGCTCATGAAGCGCGACCCGGAAAGTCTCGGCCTCACGCCCGACGGCGACCCGCCCGAGGAGGTTGGCGCGGCCACGCTCGAGCGCGCCCGCGACTTCACGCTGGCCCAGGCGATGCGGACACGTGCCTTCTGGGTGCTCTTCGCCCTCTTCTCGGCGACGTGGTTCTCGATCTTCACGCCTCTCGTCCACCTGGTGCCGCTGGCCCGGGGACTGGGGATCGATCCGCTGGTCGCGGCGACGCTCATCAGCGCAATCGGCATGGCCGGCATATTCGGCCGCCTCGTCATGGGCAGCGCCTCGGATCGCATCGGCCGCCGGCCGGCCATCGGGGTGGGTCTCGTCCTCCAGGTCGCGGCCTTCCTGGGATTCGCGGTGGCGGGCGCCCTGCCCGGTCTCTACGCCGCGTCGATCGCGTTCGGCTTCTCTTACGGCGCGGTGGCAGCGCTCTTTCCCGCGATGGTCGCCGACTTCTTCGGACGCGGCCGGGCCGGCGGCCTCGTGGGCCTCCTCTTCGCGATGGCGGGCTCCATGGCGGCATGGGGCCCGTTGAGCGCCGGCTTCATTTATGATCGCACCGGTAGCTACGGCCCGGCCTGGGTCGGCAGCGCGGCGCTCAATGTCCTGGCGCTGGGGCTCCTCGCCTGGGCCAGGCCGCCGCGGCGTCTCGAACTCTCTCTCAAGGAGGCGTGATGGCTGGTCTCAAGGACAAGTACTGCATCGTGGGCGTGGGCGAGACGGAGTACAGCAAGCGCTCGGACCGGAGCACCCGCGCCATGGCCGTCGAGGCCGTGAAGAAGGCCATGGCCGACGCGGGGCTCAAGGCCGCGGACGTGGACGGGATGATGTCCTACCAGAGCGGCGACTCGACGGTGGGCAACTGGGTCGCGCCGGATCTCGGCATCCGGCTCAACTTCTACATGGACGTCTTCGGCGGCGGCTCCTCGACGGAAGCGCTGGTGGGCCTGGCGATGGGCGCGATCGAGTCGGGCATGTGCAACACGATCGCGATCTTCCGCTCGATGAACGGGTACTCCGACTTCCGCATCGGCGGCACGGGCGCGCGGGCGGCCCAGCCCGTGCGCGGGCTCGACCTGGCGCAAGTGCCCTTCGGGATGCGCAGCGCGGGTCAGGCCTTCTCGCCCACCTTCATGCGCCACATGTACGAATACGGCACGACATCGGAGCAGGTGGCAGCCGTGCGCGTCGCCCACAGCAAGCACGCCTCCCAGAATCCCAAGGCGCTCTTGAAGGACCGCGTGACCGTCGCGGACGTGGTGGGCTCGCGCTGGATCTGCAAGCCCCTCCACCTGCTCGACTGCTGCGTCGAGACGGACAACGCGACCTGCATCATCGTCACCTCCGCCGCGCGCGCGCGTGACCTCAAGCAGAAGCCCGCCTATGTCATGGGCGTGGCCGGCCGGGTCAACAAGCCGCGCACGGACTTCCATTGGGCCGCGGGCCCGATCTCGCGCGTCGCTGGCTACTACGCCAAGGACATCGTCTTCGGCCAGGCCGGCATCACGCCGGAGGACGTGGACGTCACGGGCTCCTACGACGCCTTCACCTTCACCACCATGCTCCAGCTCGAGGAATACGGCTTCTGCAAGAAGGGCGAGGGCGGCCAGTACGTGTCGAGCGGCATCATCGAGCTGGGCGGCAAGCGGCCGAACAACACGTCCGGCAGCCACCTCTGCGAGGGCTATACCCACGGCATGAGCATGGTCATCGAGAACGTCCGCCAGCTGCGCGGGCGCGTGGACGACTACTGCCCGGCTTGGGCCGACGGCAAGCACAGCTACGACTACTCTCCCGGCAAGTGCCGGCAGGTCAAGGACGCGAAGATCACCATGAACCTGGGATGGGCGATGCCGCCGACCGGCTCCGCGCTCATCATGCACAACTAGGAGCCTTGGAGCCCTTCTCATTTCAACTTTTCCCTCTCCCCCACCGGGGGAGAGGGCAGGGTGAGGGGGCAAGGCCAAAGGGAGAAATAGCAAAATGCCTAACGTCGAATACCGCGGGATGAACCTGATGATTCCGGAGAACGACTCGGAGTGGCGCGAGCACTTCAAGCTGGCGCGCGGCCACAAGCTCATGCTCCGCGCCTGCAAGGCCTGCGGCCTCATGCGCTACCCGCCGAGCCACGGCTGCCCTTTTTGCGCCGCGCTCGAGTGGGAATGGAAGGAGGTCAGCGGCAAGGGGCACATCTACTCCTACGAGGTGGTGCACCACGCGATCCAGCCGGGCTTCAAGGAGTGGACGCCCTACGCGGTGGTGCTGGTCGAGCTCGACGAGCAGAGCGGCAAGCCCACGCCCGACGAAGCGCTCAGGATCATCGCCAATCTCGTCACGCCCGACTTCAAGGCCGAGGCGGAGGCGAAGGTCGCCATCGGCAAGCGCGTCCGCGTGGTCTTCCAGGATCTCGCGCCCGACTTCGCCCTGCCGCAATTCACCCTGACCGACGAGCCGCCCGTCGGCCGCGTCTGGAGCCTGCCGGCCTAGCGGCCGTTTTGTAGTGATCGCGCGGGTGCGGTCGCAATCGTCGTCGAGCAAGGGAGCACTTCAGCAGGAGGCGGTCCAGGTTCGGAATCGTACGCTCGAGCTCCTTGGCTTGCGGCACGGCTACGAGAGCGAAAGCGGGGTCAGAACTTGCAATCCGACAATCCTGCGCCGAGTCCTGATGTAGGATTGCAAGAGCTGACCCCGATGTTACACGCCGGGAGGGCGGTAGCCGGCGCCTTGGGCGAGCAGGAGCGCGTCGAAGCCGTCGTCGGCACTCATCAGCGGTGTCGTGGTGATCGCCTTCACGGCGCCGCCGGCCGCGACGGCCATGGAAGCCGCCGCCGCTTTGACGTTATCTGGCACCTCGATCAGGAGCATCACGTCGAACTCCCCGAACGAGTAGTACCAATCCAGAAGCCGTCCTCCCAGCGTTTCGATGACGGGCTTGAGCGCCTCCATTCGATTCTCCGGCCGCTGAACCAGCCTGCCCCACGCACCGCTCGTATACGACGCCTGAATCATGTAGATCGACATGGGTCGCCTCCTTCGGGGTCAGGTCTTGCAATGCGACATCCGTCTTTTCCGTCACGGAAGTATGTCCTTGAGTCGATCTTGAACCCTGGGCGGCGTGAGCGCTATCGCGAGAATCAGCGGTGGGAGGTCGGAATGTCGGATTGCAAGACCTGACCCCGCAGCCCACGCTGACCCTCTCCCCAGAGGGGAGAGGGCTGCATGGCAACCTCGTCAGGCTTGGACGAGGCGGGAAACGATCTCGTCGAACACCTTGTCGGCGAGCGCTCTGACCTCGTCGCGGGTGAGCGGCTGGATGGGGTGCTGGACCATGATGGTCTTGTAGCTCATGGCCCCCAGCGCCGAGGCCTGCGCACGGGCGGCCTTGGCGAATTCTGTGGAAATCACCGTCGCCGTCGGCATTCCGTTGTCTTCGAAAAACACGCCGTCGTGCACACTGCACGTTGTGCAGGACCCTCAGTCGGCAAGCGCCTCGATCACAGCGTCGCTCGTCTTGAGGATCTCCGCCCGCAGGTCTTCGGGCGCCGGCCGCGCGAACGTCGGCTTCTTCTTGCGGACGATGGCCTTGGGATTGGCACGCTCTCGCAAGAGCTCCTCGACGCGATCCAGGAGGTGGTCACCCTTGGCCTTGGAGATGTCGAGGAGCGTGATCGTCTTGCCGTCGAGGGTGGCAAGGCGCGCAGCGGTTTTGCGGGGCACTGCGACGGAGTCGGTCGGATCCAGGAACTCTTCTGTGCTCATAGGCCCTCCCGCGGAGATTGTACCTTCTTAATGATGAGTCTGGACATCTTGGGAAAGGTCCAGCCCGGAATGACGGCGGTGAAGCGGCCCGCCGTGCCGCCGGCCACGAGGAACTTGAGGTTGGCGGGCTCGCGGAACTTGGGGATGAGCGTCGTGTCGGTCTCGGGATGCGGGAACTTCTTCATCACGTGGGCCGGCAACCCGTCGCCGCCGTCCTGCCCCGGGATGAGCGCGCTCACCGGCTTGCGGAGACGATGCCAGAGGAACTCGCGCATGTCGGCCTTCGTCCAGCCGTCGCCAGCGATCATGCGCGCGTGCTCGGGCGAGAACACCAGCAGCGTGTCGCCGTGGTGGGTGGACTTGTGGTGCGAGATGACTTCGAGCGAGTGCGAGATGGTGATGAGCAGGTCTTCCGCGCGCGTGCTCCTGTGGTCGTAGACGCCGTGGGGCGCTTCGCCGGCGAAGGCCGCCACGGTGCTGTCGTCGGAGGCGAATCCGTGCTCGACGGCCAGCGAGTCCCAGGGGCTCTCCTCCTCGTGCTCGCCGATGCAGTAGGTATAGCGCCCGGGGTGCGCCATGGTGGACATGCTCATCGTCCGCGCCGAAGCGCCGCCCACGTTGGCGACGATCAGCCGCAGCGCGCGGCCTATCGTGGCATTGGCGCGCCAGCCAGGCCCGAAGACGCCCGCGGCGCAGTTGATGTCGAGCGCCTTGCGTGCGGGGCCGTTGACGATGAAGAGCGGCGAGTGGAAGTTGGTCGTGGCCGACACGCCGTGGAGATCAAAGGCGTCCTCGCACATGGCCTCGACGCCGGCGATGACGACGGGCAGGTATTCGGGGCGGCAGCCGGCCATGACCGCGTTGACGGCGATCTTCTCGACGGTGGCGCGGCCGAAGTTTGGCGGCACCAGCGCGATCTGCTCGCCCGCGTCACGGCCGGAACCCGAGACCATGGCGGCGACGCGCTCGCGGGTGGGCGGGACGACGGGCAGGCCGTCCGTGACTCCGCGCTCGAAGAGCGTCTCGAAGGGATCCGGCTCAGGCCCGGTCACGAGCGACGCCTCAGGGCTTGCAGACGCGGAAGTTGGCGTAGTCGCCCTGGGCGGTCGACTTGGTGTCGTCGGAATCCGTCAGGACCGCTATGCCTGAAGCCTTCGGCGTCTCGGTCTCGTCGAAGAACTTCTTGAAGTTCTCGAAGACGTTGACCCGCTCCTCGGTCCAGACGCCTTTCTTCTCCGTTCCGCTCCGGAGCACCAGCACCTGCGTCAGCCCCGCGCTCGAGGACAGCCGCGCCCCCACCGGCACGACGGCGCTCCAGATGTACTTGAGCGTCTTGACCGACCAGGGCGAGTGCGGGAACACTGCATAGACGGAGGCGGCGCTGTCGTTGGTCTTCGACTGCCGCTCGTCCGAGCCGGCGGGAAACTCGATCGGTCGCCAGGACCAAGCAAGCATCGGGTAGGCCTTGGGTTCCCACTCGTACTGCCTGGCGGCCTGGATGCCGAGGTTCTTTGCGACTGCGTGGAGGAAGCGCTGGCCGTCAGCCTCCTGAATCGAGTAGGCCTCGCGCCCGGCGTCCTTTCGCAGCTTCCAGTCCGGCGGGAACTCGCCCACCCTGCCCTTGGAGAAGTTGTCGATCGTGACGCATTCCTCGGCGCCGGCCGGAGCGGCCAGCATCGCGACGGCGAGGAGGGCGATGAGGACAGGCGCGCGCACGGCGCTACCTCCCGCGGCGCCACCACGAATGGACGAGCTGGTCGACGACCTCGACCAGCTGGCCCACGGTGCGGCACTCCTTGACGATGTCGCAGGCGGGCGAGTAGAGCGGCATCACGCTGTCGCCGATGCCCCAGCCCCATTGCCCTTCGGGATTCAGCCAGATGATGCCCTTGACCCGCTCTCGCATCTCGCGGATCGCCCAGGCCTGGGGGTCGTTGTAGTTGTTGCGCGCGTCGCCGAGGACGAGCACCGTCGTCTTGCGGTCGAGCGACTCGATCTCCGTGCGGACGAAGCGGCTGAAGGCGTAGCCGAAGTCCGAGCGGCAGTGGTAGTCCACGGACGAAGATTTCAGCGCCCACTCGATCGCGTGGTCCACCGGGTACGTGTTGAAGGCCTGGGTGACCTCGGCGATCTCAGACACGAAGACGTAGGAGCGCACGCGCGAGAAGCACTCCTGCAGGCTCCACACCAGCTGGAGCATGAAGCGCGAGGCGTTGCGCACCGAATCCGAGACGTCGCAGAGAGTGACGAGCTTGGGCTTCTCGCGGTGACGCCGGCGGAAGCGCAGCTCCATGGGCACGCCGCCGTACTGCAGGCTCTTCCTGATGGTCCGGCGGGAGTCGAGCCGTCCCTTCTCCTCCTGGCGCTGGCGCATGGCGAGCGCGTCCTTGATCTTGCGCGCGAGCCGCGCG
>WNFS01001821.1_pt1 | contig 18761 bp, 21 predicted proteins | sample 5400141 | NCBI WGS metagenome assembly WNFS01 (sample SAMN13153358, study PRJNA577476) | soil metagenome | isolation source: 60 cm saprolite under Madrone tree | place: USA:California | collected 2016-06-14
CGACGCGTTGGACAGCCAGAGAGGAAATTTGTACGCCCTGGCCGCCGAGGGCAAGGCTCTCTCTGCTGGGTTCGACGCCGTCGCGCTTCCTAAAGCTGGCTTTGGTTACGCCAATGCGGTGTTTCCGCGGGGACAAGACAGCTCTGCGTTGATCGCTGAGATGAAGCAAATAATTGATGGGTATCTTAGGAGCGGTATTCCCGGTGATCTCATTGAAGCAACTAAGCGTCACGAAATAGCCGACGCAGAATTTCGAAGGAATTCCATTTCAGGCCTCGCACGAGAATGGTCGCAAGCGCTAGCGGTTGAGGGACGCAGCTCACCGGACGATGACATCGAGGCGATCAAGAAAGTTACGGTTGCGGACGTGAACCGGGTCGCGAAGAAATATATCACCAATGACACGGCGATCGTGGCCGTATTGACGCCGCAAGAATCCGGTAATCCGGTTGCATCGCAGAATTCCCGTCCAGGTAATGAGTCTTTCGCACCGAAAGAAACGAAGTCGGTTCCGTTGCCGGCCTGGGCGAAGAGCACATTAAATCCTCTCGATGTGCCGATGTCGAAGGTCAACCCTACGGTGACCGTCTTGCCCAACGGGGTGCGACTGATCGTCCAACCGGAAACCATTAGTGACACAGTCAGTATTTACGGTGCAGTTAAGAACCGCCCTGAGCTGGAGGTGCCAGAAGGAAAAGAAGGAGTCGACCAAATCCTCGACGACCTCTTCTCCTACGGATCGACGAAGCTGGACCGCGTGGCTTTTCAGGAAGCGCTGGATGACATCGCGGCCGAGGTCACGGCAGGCACGCGCTTCTCGCTTCAGGTGCTGACGGATCGCTTCGACCGGGGAACAGAACTGCTCGCGGACAATCTCTTGCATCCCGCGTTGCCTGAAGCGGCGTTCAAGGCTGTAAAGCAGCGAACCCGTCAGGCGGTGGCCGGCCGTCTTCAAAGTCCTGTTTACCTCTCCCAGCGAGCGCTGCTTCAAGCGATTTTTCCCGAGCAAGATCCGACCTTGCGTCAGGCAACGCCGGATACCGTGTCGTCCCTGGAGCTTGAGGACGTCCGTGCTTATTACGCGAAGGTATTGCGACCGGATCTCACAACCATTGTCGTTATCGGCAAGGTGACGCCCGAGCAGGCAAAAGTCGTCGTGGAAAAATATTTTGGAGACTGGAAGGCGACAGGGGCGAAGCCAGAAACGGATCTCCCTCAAGTGCCGCGCAATCAGCCCAAGACGACTTTAGTTCCTGATCGTAGCCGGGTCCAGGATGACGTGACGCTTGGCCAGACCTTCGAGCTGACGCGCCAGGATGCGGATTATTATTCGCTTCAGCTTGGCATGAACGTTCTTTCCGGTGCGTTCTATGCCACTCGGCTGTATCGTGACCTAAGGGAAAATGCCGGTTTGGTGTATTCGGTCGGCGCGGCACTCCAATCCGGGAAGAACCGTTCCGTTCTCACTGTGTCTTATGCTTGCGATCCGCCTAACACCTCCAAGGCCAGGGTGCTTGTGGAGCGCAACCTGCGTGAGATGCAAACGAAACCAGTCACCTCTGAAGAGCTGCTGCAAGCCAAGACGCTACTGGTGCGCGGCATACCGCTCTCCGAATCAAGCACGCGTGGCATTGCGGGCGGATTGCTCGATCGTTCGTTGAGGGATCTGCCGCTCGATGAACCGATCCAGGCAGCGAAGCGCTATAAAGAACTGACGGCTGCTGAAGTGCAAGCCGCATTTGCGCGCTGGATCAAGGTGGATGATTTCGCGGAGGTCGTCTTGGGTCCGGCGCCGAAGTGATGGTGTAGACGTAGCGCTCTTCGTATCCCGCTGGTTGATCCTGCCGGCGAGTGTAACGATCTGACGAAAGCTTGTGCTGAGATTTCCCGAAATAGATCCGATTGCTTTTCAAATCGGTCCCCTCCAAGTTCGCTGGTACGGCCTAATGTATGTCTTCGGCTTTGTCGGCGGCTATTTTCTCGTTCGCTGGCTGGCCAAGAAAAAACAGATTGACCTACCCAAAGACGTGCTTCAGGAGTTGATCAGTTATTTAGTTGTTGGAGTTATCGTTGGAGGCCGTCTGGGTTATGTGCTCTTTTATAACCTTCCATTTTATCTTGCCAACCCGTTAGAGATCTTTGCGGTTTGGCGCGGAGGCATGTCGTTTCATGGCGGTCTAATTGGAGCATCATTGATGGGGTGGTGGTTCACCAAGAAACACGGCTTGTCATTTTATCGTTTGGCTGATTTGTGTGTGGTGGCGGTTCCGATAGGGTTGGGGCTCGGACGCATTGGCAATTTTATCAACGGCGAGCTGTATGGTCGTCCTACCAACGTTCCCTGGGCGGTAGTCTTTCCGCAAGGCGGTCCCGTACCCCGCCATCCCTCGCAGCTCTACGAGGCATTCCTCGAAGGCGTGGTGCTATTTGCTGTGTTGCTCTGGTTGAGTGAGCGGGTGCAGACGGAGGGAGTGTTGTTTTGGACGTTTGTTGGGGGCTATGGCCTGGCGCGATTCGTAGTCGAGTTCTTCCGCGAACCGGACCCGCAGCTGGGCTTTGTAGTCGGGCCATTTTCTATGGGGCAGATTTTGAGTCTGGCGATGATTCTGACCGCCGCACTGTTTTTGTTATTGAGAAGAAGCGCTGATAGCATTGGCTGATCTTTCCCCGGCGCCTTTTCCTCCCGTGGGCCCTTTGCTATAGTCCGTGCATGTCTTCGATTCTGATCAAAAACATCGGTACCCTGGTTACGGGAAGGTTGGAAAGTCCGTTGCAACAGGCAGATTCGATCTTCATCAACGACGGCGTTATTCAAGCCATCGGCAAGGATTTGACTCGAGCGGCTGATCACACCGTTGATGCCAACGGGATCGCGGCGATTCCCGGATTGATCGATTCCCACTCGCATCCATCCATCGGCGAATACACTCCGGCGCAGAATTCGCTCTCGTGGATCACCAACTATATGCACGGCGGCGTGACCGCGCTGATTTCCGCCGGCGAGTTGCATCTGCCGGGGCTGCCGCTGCCGCCGGACGCGCGAACGGCGTTGTCGGTGGCGATCGTGACGAAACGCTGCTACGACAACCTGCGGCCATCGGGGGTGAAAGTCCACGCCGGCACACTTCTCCTGGTCCCAGGATTGACTGAAAAAGATTTCGATGAGATCGCGTCTCTCGGCATCAAGCTGGTGAAATTCATTTTCTACGACTACAGCTTGCTGCCGAACGGCGAAGCGGAATGCTACGTTAAGTGGGCAAAAACGCGCGGTATCAAAGTGAAGATTCACTCCGGTGGTGTGTCGCGATCAGGCGTTAGCCAAATCGCCGGCTGGGAAATCGTAAACAAAATCAAACCGGACATCATCGGGCACATCACGGGCGGGCCGATCCCGATGGCGGAAGAGGAGATGATCCGCATCGCTAATGAAACGGACTGCTTCGTCGAGATCTGCAGCTCGGGCAATTACCGGTTAGCGCTTAGCCTCATCCGTGCGGTGAAGGCCAAGGGCATTTACCATCGTGTACTGATCGGTACCGACACGCCGGGCGGGACCGGCATTATTCCACGCGGTATTTTGCGCGAGATCGCTTTTATCTCGTCCGTCGGCGAAGTGGCGCCGGAGACGGCGATCTGTATGGCGACGGGGAATGTCGGACGCGCGCATGGGCTCGACATCGGTATTCTCGAAGAAGGGCGTCCTGCGGACCTCGTCCTGATGCACAAGATTACCGGCTCGGTGGCGAAGGACGCGCTCGATTCATTTTCCAAGGGTGATCTGCCGGGTATTTCCTACGTCATTATCGACGGAGAAATTCGCGTCGCCGGCCGCAGCCAGCAAACACCGCCGCCGGAGCGGGTCGCCAGTGAAGCATGCTGTTGAAGGAGGAAGTTGAGTGAGTGCTTGCGAATTCGGCGTGGGGCTGTTTCCCACGGAGCCGCTGCAGAAGATGATTCATCTCGCGAAGCTCTCTGAAGAGCTGTGCTTTAGCCACATCTGGGTCGGCGATTCCCATCTCATCTGGCGAGAAGCCTATGTAAATATGGCTGCTGTAGCCCTAAACACCTCTAAAGTGAAGATCGGCACCGGAGTAACTAACCCATTGACGCGTCATCCATCGGTTGTGGCCAGCGCCTATGCAACCTTGGAGGAATATTCTCCGGGCCGGATGATTATCGGCATCGGTTTGGGCGACAGCTCTGTCGAGACCATGGGAATGAAACCGGCGAAGTTATCCTATTTCGAGAAGACCATGCAGCAGATGCGGGAACTCTTGGCCGGCAAGGAAGTCCAGCTTGAAACGGGCAAGATCCACTTGCTGCACCCGTGCAAGAACAAAGTTCCCATCTATATCGCCGCCAGCGGTCCCAAGATGCTCGAACTTTCCGGACGCATCGCCGACGGTATCATTGTGCTTGTCGGCGTGGCGAGTGAATACATCGATCACGCGAAAGAAAAAATCGCTGCTGGTGCCCAGGGCGTAGGTAAACGATTAGAAGACATTGATCTCGTGTTGTGGGTTCCGTGCGCGGTGTCGGATACAGCTTCGGCTAAAGACGCCGTGAAGGCCCACGTCGCACGCGTTGTGGCGCATCCGCTTCCCTATGTGCTCGATCCGAATGAGCAGAAAGTTTTAGAAGATATTCGCAAAACCTACGACTACTATCATCACATGGATCAGCAGGCGAATCATGCGGAAGTCATTCCAGACTGGCTCGTCGATAAATTCGCCATCGCCGGCACGGTTGCGGAATGCCGCGCGCAAATTGAACGCATCAAAAAAACCGGCATCCAGCAGATCGCGATCATTCCCTATAGCCCGCCGGGTGGAAGCAGGGAAGAAACGATACGCGGGTTTGCCAAGGCGATGAGCTGAAGTCGAACTCCGCGGTTAGATATCTCGATGACACCGAATTATTCAGAAAAAGGGGTAAGGCATGAAAATTGTCCATACGATGATCCGAGTAAATGATTTGGATGAGAGTTTGAAATTCTACTGTGATGGGCTCGGCATGAAACTCTTGAAGAAGCGAGAATATTCATCGGGCCGTTTTACCAATGCCTTTGTCGGTTATGGCTCGGAGGAAACTGACGCGGTCATTGAACTCACTTATAACTGGGATACGCATGCCTACGATATCGGCAACGGCTTTGGACATATCGCCCTTGGCGTACCGGACGTTTACAAAGCCTGCGATGAACTTCGCGCCAAAGGCGTAAAGGTTGTGAGAGAGCCGGGACCGATGAAACACGGCGGGAATGCCATTGCTTTTCTTGAAGATCCTAACGGCTACAAAATCGAGCTGACCACCCGAGCGGAGTAGCGAGGGAAGCGAGCGGACTCATTCCTTCGCAATTGGCTTACTTTGTGGTGGCGGACCCCGTGCGGTCAGCAGCCGTCGCGCCCAAAAGCTTTGAAGCAATTTTCGAGTGCTGCCGGCTGAACGGGAATCACTTCTTGTCTCTCAATGCTCCGTAAGCAGTATTGATTTCTTTCATTTTTCTGTCGGCCATCTCACGAAATTCCGGCGCCAAATGGGTCACTTTGTCGGGATGATACAGGCTCGCCATTTTCCTATAGGCAATCTTGATTTCTTCTGTTGATGCACTAACGCTAATCCCGAGCACTTCATAGGGCGACTTCAAACTCTCTGGCTGGATGACTGTTCTCCTGCTTTCAGAGCTACCTGATGTGGGCCCGGTTCTTGGCTTAGCGGACTTCGGGGGCGCCTCTTGGCGATAGGTTGTCATCAGATTATCCGCAATTACTCTCAGCATGTCTATATCGCCTGAGAAAGTGAATATCTGATCTCTGCCAACTTCCTCTCCGACTCGCATACCATCTGAATAAAATGTCATACTTATAATTTTGGAGAGATATACAGAAGTTGATTTTGAATCGCCATTAAATAGGAGGCGAATGTTGGTGAAATACAAGGTCCCAGCCCCTCGAAGAATCATTGTATCGCTGCTGAGACGATGTGTATTCATTATGCCTGAACGGAACCGGATACCGAGCGTGCCATAGGAAGTAGAGAATCCGCTGTAGCCAATTCCTCGCGCCAATCTCTTAGGTTCGTAATGCAGAGCTTCGACATAGGCAGAGCAGCGCTCGTTGGGCTGTAAATTGACCGGAACCGCTAAGATAGGAAGCTCGCCTTGCGCAATCCGCCACAATCTTCGAGCCCGGTCAACCATAGCCTCTAATTTCTCGTCGAATCGTATGTTTAGCTTCAGCGATTTTGCTACCCTTTCCAATTCCGTTTCTTCCTCGGGCGTCAGCACCTTGTCGGCGAGAGCGTCGTTGATAGCCTGGTTATAAATCGGCACAGCATGCTTTTTGTACATCTCATTGGCTGCCGATTCCGGAATCCGAAGTTTGGCGCATAAATTCTCTAGGGCCGCACTCTCATCATCAGAAAGTTGACCATCTCGTAAAGCCTGTTGAACCGCTTTTTCGTAATGGGGATACACAAGTGCCGTGTGTATTTGGGAGACTTCGTCGGGAGTAAGTCCAAATATGGTTTCAAGATGGCGCAATTGTTCAATTTCATCATCTGAAATCAATAAATCCCCGATGAAGTGCTCCAATACTTCTGAATAGATATTTAATAGTCTTGGCTTTGCTTCTTGATCAGTTATTCCATAGCGAGATAAGCAGGCTGTTACCGCGTCTTCGGATATATGATAAATGGGCAGGCTAGCTACGACGTTATGAATCTCTAGGAATGCGTTTTCTTTAGGTCTACGACCCAGCAAATTCGCGATGAAACCTGCTGGTTGTAGGTCTATTATCTCTAGTCCATTCATTGCATTGGTAGTTCCCTTCGATAAAGAGTTCGCCCGCTGTATGGACCCTTCCTATGCTATTGCATACGCTTTGTAATGCTGAACCCTTTCAAAAATCCGAGCGCGTGCATTAGCCCATTACGCATGCGGCATGATCACACTACCTGGGGCAACTACTGCGACACGCGGCATGCCGCAAGACTATTCCAAGCACTCCTCAAATTTCAATAATTGGACTCATCCCTTTTTTTTCCAGCCGAATTACCTTGGCGTTAGGCCTCATGCTGATATTTGACGATCGTATCAATCGGGCCGCCGACAAGGAGCGTCTTTTCGAAGCGCTTGTGGAAATGAACGAGAATTTCTATCTTGAAGCGAATCCAACAAGCGTAGTCGTTCGGTGATCCAATTCCAGTGAAGAATGGGATGGTAAGCAGGGCGCCAAGCGTATTGTCGAAGGCTTCCCATGCGACAACATGTGAAATGATGTCTCCATTTCGGTACAGCCTCCCACCGGACGGAAGCGTCTGCGGATTTTGACCATCGAAACCCGCTGATCGAGCATCGCGCGCAAGGAACTGTTCATGAGCTTCGTATTTGCCGAGCGTTGGCGCGCACGTGTCGTCGACGTTTCGGACGAACCAGAACTCGGGAAGCGCGTTCCGAGTGATTCCGGCCAGATAAATCCCCGAATGCTCGGAGCCTCGGAGGGAGGACGGGACGAATGCATTCAGCGAAGCAGTGAGGTTGGTCGCGAATGCCGAGAGGTTCGGCGCAGCGTGTTGTTGCCGCACGAAGTCGCGTAGATGATCCGCCATTCGAAAACCTCTCGCGCCGTGCCTGAACTCAGCGAGGCCAAAAAACCCGAGGGCAGCGTTCAAGTACGGAACGTCGACCAGCTTCTTGTAATGCGTGGGTCGACCGGTCCCGAATGGCGTGATTCGTCTGTCGGCGACAAAGAATACACACCGGCCGTGGATCGGGAACTCTTGCGAGATTTCGGTGTAAAGAAGAGTCATCGCGCGTTACATGTGTGATGCCTAACGTGATGCGCCTAACCGGGCCGCGAACGGCAAACGAAGCGCCGCAGTTTTCAGGTCCGCGTTGACGCGCGGGTTAGCGGTCAGCCAGCTATCTGAGTTCATAGCGAACCGTATGAACAACTTCTTTGTGGCCCAAAACAATTGATCCTATGCCAATCACTGTGTTGCGCGAAACGCGCTCTTCGCCATCCCTTAGTCGAAACCTGAGTTCTTCACCCCAATTTCGCAAATCGGTGAACGCCTGCTCGCTTGTGTTGTAGGAACCGTCACCCTTGAGCAGTAACTTTCCGTCCGAGCGACCTTCCCCTGAAATGTCGTCGCATGCGAACTCCACTCGAAACGTTAGATAGAGCGCATCCGGGCGCTCGGTTGCGTAAAGGGTCTTGGAAACCCCAATTTGCTGACCCAACTCGAAACCGTTGCGACTCAGCGTGCCTTCGACGCTCGTTTTATGCTCACGAAGAAAGGCTTCGACCAAAGCATCGATGTCCAAGACGACGTCCCTCTTAAGGTCTTTCAGCAAATCCGGCAGTGAAGCAAATAGCCCCAACTTATGCTTGGCGCCGGATATTTCCTCAATCAGGTTTGTCGCCAGTCCGTTCACATACTTCCGGTCTGCGTAAAGCGCGGTATCCGATGTAACTAGGCACACGTCGTCGACTTCCAAAAGGCGACAGCAGTCTGCCCACAGGACCCCGTCCTTGAACTGCTGGGTGCCATTGCTAGGCGGAAGCTTCGCAATCGTCTTTAGAAAAGAACTTCGAGCGCTTTCGAGCGCGAATGGGATTTCAATTAGATCAAGGCCCACATTTGTGAAGATCTCTTTGACTTTCTTGTCGATTTCCTCATCAGATGGAAGCACGAGTTCTTTCAAAGCACCGAAAGCGACTAGTAACTGACGATAGCCTTTGCTGATCTTCTTCGTGAAGTCCTTTAACTGAGAACGAAAGTTCTGCTCTACCTCTAGGCGAACGACTTCGGGTAGTGCGAGGCATGCACCATTGTGCCGAATGTAAAAGCGAGTCGCGGCGCCCAGAGATGAATTGAGTCCAAGCTCACTCAGCCAGATGTTTGAGTCGAGAACGATGATCATTGCGTCTTACCGCTAACTATAAGTGAGCTGCGAATTAGCCCGCAAGAAATCTGCGGGCTATTCCAACTACCGATATTACTTTCCTCGGAGCAAAATCTTACGCACTGTTCACCCAGTACGGCGTTTCCAAAGTCTTTTCGCGTGCAGCAATCGGTCTTGAAATGCCAGGTCGCAACTTTCGGCCGGAATTGAGAGAACAGTTAGGCAGCGATCTTGCGCAGCACTTCGGGGTGCAGCTCCGCTATCTTGATAAGCGTCTTCGCTGCTTGACTAGGTTTGCGGCGGCCTTGCTCCCATTGTTCCAGCGTTCGTTTTGAGACCCCGAGCAATGCGGCGAATTGCTCTTGGGTGAGACCCGCTTTTAAACGCGCGCGGACAATGGGCGAGCGGGGCTCAATCATAGATCGTTTGCCACCGCCCGACTTTATTTCGCGGACCCCGTCCAGTACTTCTTGCCAAACATCTCGCCCGCCCTCAAATTTAGAAAGCGCTCGTCCCTTCAGTTTCTTACCCATGTTCAAATGTCTCCTTTAGTTGCTTGAGAATATGCGCCGGCACATTTTCCTGTTTCGCTTTAGCATAAATAGTTAGTAGCCAAAACTCATTAGGTTGGTAGTGCACCACATAAATCACGCGCAAACCGCCACGCTTACCCATACCTTTTCGTTTCCAGCGTAGTTTTCTTACTCCACCCGAGCCTGGGATTACATTCCCGGCTTCAGGTCGCTCCATCATAAACTGCTGCAATTCGGCGTACTCATCGTCATCGAGATATGCGTCGCGCACACGCTCGAAGATTGTCGACTCGATGAAGGTGAACACGAGGCATACTACGCCTCTGGCGTACCTGTGTCAACCGCGGTATCGTTCGAAATATGGCACGAGTCGTTTCGACATCGACATCATCCTGCGGGGGCTGGGAGCTTTTTCAATGGATTTCGGGAACACCACACAAGGGTCGAAGAGAGCTTATCATACTTCTATGGGCAGGCTGAGTTTTTCCGGCGAACTGAAAAACCTAATTGCGTCGAGTTGGTTTTGCATGTAGTTGTTGGGAATGGCAAGAATCATTCTAGCACCGACAGTCATTCCTGCGGCGGGTGAACCGCCGAAGATCATCGAAGAGTTTATTGGAAGAGTGAATTCAAAGACGCCTGCCATCAGTGTCGCGAAGATGATGAGCCCGTCAGGTTGGCAAGAGTCGGGGCAGACACCAGAGTTCGATGAATACACCATCGTGCTTCGCGGGGAATTACAGGTTGAGACACGGGAAGCAATTCACAGAATCGCTGCGGGTCAGGCGGTCATTGTGAGTCGCGGAGAGTGGGTGCGCTATAGCACCCCTGCACCTGGGGGAGCTGAATACGTCGCCGTGTGTTTGCCGGCGTTCTCGCCGGAGACCGTTCACCGAGACGTTAAATAGTGGCAGGACCGACGTCTATCCCCGTACGGATGGACCGAATCATTTCTTTGTTATTCGGTATCCGTAGGCGTCCAGGATATTGTAAATCAAAATGAGGTCGTTGCTCGGCCGGTAGACGACGTCTGGAACCATGAATCGAAATTGAGAGGTCTTCCACTTGGGATGCCCCGTGGCATCCAGTTTTTCCTTGTTACTCAAGATTGCGAGAAGCAACTGTTGTATGAGGGTCACATACTCGCTGTCTTTTCGGTCGCGAGTCATGATCACGGACGGAACGGCAAGGGTCTCGACTTCGCCTGCCCAAGAGTAAACAGTCTTGTCGATTTTCTTCTTCTGGTAGATTTGCTCCAGAATAGGGTTGGCGGGCAGTTGCACGAAATGAAAGCTCTTATCCAGCTTTTCAAACGCCGGAACTGGAGCGCCGCCGACAAAGATGAGGGCGTCCAGCTCGCCGCGCTCCAGCTTTTGCAGGGCCTCATTCGGCGCGTCAAAAAACTTTTGGATGCTGACGCCATTGGCGGCGAGCAAGACTTCAGCAGTTAAAGCCGATCCACCTCTTTCCGGTCCTAGGGCGACCTTTTTCCCGTCCAGCTGGTCCAGCGAGCGAATGCCGTCGTTTTTTGTAATGACGTGAATCTCCTCGAAATAAAGGTTGAGAATCACTTTCAGTTCTTTAAGGACATTAAAATTAGCTTTGGCTTGCATCATTTCCGAAGTAAACTTCAGTACATCCAATTGCAGAATCGCGAGATCGACTTTTTCCGAGCCCAGAAGGTTAATATTATCGAATGAACCGTTGGTCTGGACGATTTCGATGGGTATTCCTTCTTTTTCGGCTACCTGTTTGATGTCCTGGGCGATTTGATAATAGGTGCCTTCGGGAGTGCCGGTAGCGATCGTCAGAGCCAGCGCCGGTCGGCAAAAGAGCAATAATAGAAAAATCGAAAAGACTTTCATCCAAGTTCTCCGCCGGTGTTGCAATCTAAATTGCCGATTGGCTTCGTCTACTTATCAGAAAAAGCGCACTACTGCGAAGATGCCAATCATTGACAAAGCCAACGCGAGCTTGAGCGCGACACCCAGCACTAACCCAATGGTCGCGCCGAATCCTGCACGTGCCGCGTCTTCGAGGCTGCGCTGCGCGGACAGCTCACCGATCACTGCGCCGATGAACGGACCAAAAAATACGCCGGGAAACCCAAGAAAAAGACCGACGACGGTGCCGGCCAGGGCACCCACGATGGCGCGCTTGGATGCCCCGAATCTCTTCGCGCCAAACATTGTCGCCCAGATGTCGACTCCATAGGTGAGCAGGGCGAGCAAACCAAGGATCAAGAGCGTGCCCTTTCCCACATATGCAAAATCTTCTACCCATGCAGCCAGGAACAGGCCGGCAAAAAGAAGAGGCGCACCCGGTATTGCGGGAAGAACGACGCCGGCTAAACCGATTGCGATAAGCAAGAAAGCGAGAAGCCAGTAAAGAAGATCGAGTTCCATCCCGCTCTCGCGAAAGCGGACTGACGGTTGGATTTATCGCTGATGCCCGTGACCGAGCTTTGGTGAGGATTCACCCGCCGGCGATTGCCGGGGCAGGTTGTCGTCGTTAGCGAGGCGTTGCGCGATGATCTTGTAAACTTCCGCAGAAAACCCAAAACCCAGATGTGTGGTGCGGACTTCGACGTGCTCCACGTCGCTACCGTTCTGATCGATACAAGCCTCCCAAGCGACGACGGCATCAGCGCGCGAGTATATCGCGGTCACAGGCGTACGGAGCGAGATCTGATTGCGCAGTTCGATCTCGGCCTCGATCGCTGCAATATCGATACCCCGGCGGTGGAACCTACGAGCGACAACCGTGTACTTGGGACCGCCGACTACGGGAGTGCCGAGAGTGATCACTAGACGGACCAAGTCGGGGCGCTCGCGGGCCGCCTCTCTGGCCAAATACCCTCCCAGACTCCAGCCAATGAGTCGGACTTCCTGCTGTGTTCTACGAGCAAATGACATGATGCGTTTCAGTACGCGAGGCAGCAGATCCGGCACATCGCCGGAGTTTCGTCCTAGCCCCCAGCCCCGGACCCGATAACCCAACAAACGTAAATAGCTCTTAAGGATCAACGTTGAGCCATCTCCAGCGCCATATCCAGGTAGCAGCAGAATAGGTTGACCATGCCCACGAGGTTGACGTGCCAGATCAGGCACGCGAAACATGAGCCGGGGCAGCTCGAGGAGGGCCCGGGTCTCCCGAATCAGGCCGTACGGGGGTGGAGGCTCGAGGACCTTGATCATAATCTATCGGTAGAGACGTAACCTTACATGCAATCTTACTGCTTTACCACAGCCGAAACAATCTTTTTATCGTCGGCGTTTAATCTTCGATTAGTCCACATTTCTGATCTAAATATCGCGTTCGAAATAGCCGGAGGCGATGGTTATGCCGGACACGGATCCTGCAATTCCGTTTAGGATTCCGTTTTGTTCGGATAGGGACAAAGCGATCTGATCGTACAGAGCGGGCATCGAGGGCTCTTGGCGAAGCAAATACGCCGGCCGTGGTATTGGAGGAGGTGGCAAAAACGAACGCGCTGCGTTTCGGGGACGAGCGGTGTGAGGTCGAATTCGATCTTGTCTGGGTTAGTATTCTTCGTGAGTCCGAGTCGCTGCGAGAGGCGCATGACGTGAGTGTCCACCCCAATTGTCTGTTGCCCGAAGGCATTACCGAGTAGGATGTTTGCGGTTTTTCTGCCGACACCAGGGAGACTAAGGAGGTCATCGAGTGTGTCGGGAACTTTACCGGCGAAGCGCTTGACGATTTCGTTGCAGCAGTTGTGAATCGAGCGCGCTTTATTTCGATAGAAATTTATCTTGCGGATTTGTTCTTCCAACTTCGGCAGCGGCGCACGAGCATAGTCTTCCGCTGTTCGGTATTTTTTGAAAAGATCGACTGTCACTCGTTTGACCAGATCATCCCTGGCTTGCGCTGCCAGGATTAAGGCGACGAGTAGCTCAAGGGGATTCGTAAAATCTAAATCGAGCTTGGCGTCAGGATGGGCGTTTTCCAGCCGCTCGATAATCCTCCTGATCCGGGCCTTACTGCCCCCTGCTTTCGAGTTGACTTTCTTTATGCCAGCCATTTTGGTTTTATAGGCGAATATGTTACCAAAAGATGACTTGGAAAGGGAGGAATTGAAAGATGGACGTTAACGATCTTAGAAAAATGACCATGCCCAAGCTGCGCGATCTAGCGAAGCAGGAAACCGATCTCAAGGGAGTCGTGGGCATGGAAAAAGAAGAGTTGGTCAAGGCCATCGCCAAAGCCAAAGAGATTGTCTATGACGAGTCGACGAAAGACCTAAACGCAATTCACGCGGTCAAACAGGATATTCGACAGCTGAAAAAACAGAAGGCAGAGACGTTAGCATCGTCTCCCGATCCGAAAAAGCTTCAGAAGGTCCGGAGAAAGATCAAGTTACTCAAAAGGCTGACGCGCCATCTAGCGCACGAAGCGAAGACGGCTGCAGCTGCGAAAGCTCCACAACCGGCGGCCCCGGCACCGTCCGGTACGCCAGCGACGCCACAAGCCAGCGGATAAATCCCATGAAACCTCCCCGTGGAGTGCGTGGCCGGGGATCGGCCAGCAATCCGAAGAATCGCTTCGAGACCATCGAGCGGGTCCCTGAGCCGCCGGACGATAACGACGAGGTTTCTTCACCCCTCACTCAATTTCTCAACGATACTTCCAAGAGCATCATTGCCTACAATGAGAGCCCGGATGTAGGCTTTGATGCGAGCGTCAACCCCTACCGCGGCTGCGAACATGGCTGCATCTATTGCTACGCTCGCCCGACACATGAATATCTCGGCTTTTCTTCCGGTTTGGACTTCGAAACCAAGATCATGGTGAAGGAGGATGCTCCCGAGCTGTTACGCAAAGAACTCTCCAGCGCTAAATGGAAGCCGCAGCTGCTGGCGATGAGCGGCGTCACAGACTGCTATCAGCCCGCGGAAAAAAAACGCCAGCTAACGCGCCGGTGCCTGGAAGTTTTGCTCGAATTCCGGAATCCGGCGGTCATTATAACGAAAAACCATTTAGTGACTCGGGACATCGATATTTTTCGCGAATTGGCGCGTTTCCAATGCATTGGCGTTACTATTTCGCTCACGACGTTGGATTCCAAACTGTGCTCCGTTATGGAGCCGCGTGCGTCCAGCCCGGCGCGTCGACTAGCAGCAATCAAAGCGCTGGCGGAAGCCGGCATTCCGGTTGGCTACCTTCAGGCGCCGATGATTCCCGGTCTTACCGATTCCGAAGCACCGGCCATCGCGCAAGCTGCGGCTGAAGCCGGAGCGAGCTTTGCCGGCTATGTGGCGTTGCGGCTACCGTTTGCGGTGAAATCACTCTTCGAAGAGTGGCTCGAGCGGCATTTTCCTGATCGGAAAGAAAAGGTTCTCAACCGGATCCGGTCGATTCGGGGTGGAAAACTTAACGACCCGAATTTCAAATCTCGAATGCGCGGCGAGGGAATATTCGCGCAGCAAATGGCGGAGTTGTTTCAGATCGCTTGCAAAAAGGCGGGAATTAACAAGCGCTGGCCGGAATTCACAACGAAATATTTTCGTCGCCCAGGCAGTCACCAACTGAGCCTGTTTGAAACTGGATCTTTTGGGATTTAGCACGAGCCAATTGTGACGGCGCGAAATTCCGCGGGAAGAAAAGGCTCCCTTGTTGTTCTTCCCGACAGATGTCTGACCTGCTAATCGCAGTAGTATTCGATGGTGTAGCCATTGGGATCGCGGAAATAGATGGCGTTTTTGCCGCGGCGTCCTTCGATCTCGATCTTGTTTTCCGAAAGTTTCGTTTGCAAGTGTTTTAGGCCCGCGGGTGTTGTCTTGAATCCGAAGTGTTCCAATGCGGCGCCCGGAGAGATTCGTTTCTTGGTCCCGACAAAATTCAATAGGTCTTGACTGCCAGGGGAACGAAGAAAAACCATGGTTGGCGGCACGCGAAAGGCAACCTTCAAGCCGAGAACCTCCGTGTAGAACTGTTCGGTTTTTTTGAGATTGCGTGTCAGCAAGGCGATGTGAAGAAGTCCATGATTTGCCATCGGCGGATGCTCCCCTAACTTGGTCTGAGCTGTCTCAGGATTTTGGGTTTCGTATACCTCTGGATAAGGCTGGAAGCAAACGGTTATTCGTTCCTGATTTTTACCGTGGCCTTATTGATCTCGGCTTACCTTGGCCGGGTGGCGCACCCGCCAAGCAAATAATCTCCTGCCGAATGCTTGACGATGGCGAGCAGCACGACGTATAGCTTGGAATTAACGGTTTTTCTCTGCATGCTTCTTGCCCGATCGACCACCGCCGTCACCTGTATCCTGATGCCATGACTCCATTAGCATCCCCAACACTGGTGGCTCTTCGTATCCTTGGAAAAAGAGACGACATCTTCTCGCTGGCCATCGCGGGCCGGCTCGACTCCGACACCACGGGAAAGATTTGGCGGCAGGCGACGGAGACGATAGCCGCAGCGAAGGCTCGGAGCGTGACGGTCGACGCCAGTCAGATTGACTACTGCGACGGGTCCGGCATTGCGTTGTTCGTTCACCTGCGCAACGGCCGGGCGGTTGTCGGGTTCTGGGAGGACACCCGATCGCTGATCGGTTTCATCGGCGAACTGGTTTCGGCGCTTGGCACAGCAGCTATGCATCTTAAGACTGTCCGCTGGCGCGACGTGGTGCGGATCGCCGAGAGCGCGGGGGTGAACGCCCTTCCTATTATCGTGCTGGTCAGTTTTCTCATGGGCGTGATTATGGCATTTCAGGGGGCGATTTCCCTACGCCGATTCGGAGCTGACATCTTTGTCGCGAACCTCGTCGGTCTGGCGATGCTCCGCGAGCTGGGTCCGCTGATGACCGCGATTATTCTGGCCGGCCGCTCGGGGTCGGCCTTTGCCGCCGAGCTTGGAACCATGACAGTTCGCGAGGAGATTGATGCGCTCAAGACCATGGGGCTTGACCCGGTCCGTTTTTTGGTGGTGACGCGGGTCATCGCCGCCGTTGTGATGACGCCGCTGCTCACGGTGTTTGCAGACTTACTGGGTCTCATCGGCGGTGCCGTCGTGATGCGCTCCTTCGGGATTCCCTTGGTCACTTTCTATCACCAGGTTCAATATCAGGTTACCTACGGCTCTTTTGTTGGCGGCCTGGTGAAGTCCTTCCTTTTCGGCATCCTGGTGGCAGCCATCGGCTGCCTTCGCGGGCTGCAAACCACCACCGGAGCTAGCGCCGTGGGTGAATCGACGACCCGAGCCGTGGTGAGCGGTATTGTCCTCATCGTTATCACCGACGGAATTTTTTCGGTGGTTTACTATTATCTCAACGTTTGAGCGACCATGAGTGCGGAACGGGAAGCCATTATTCGGGTGGAAAACTTCACCGCGGCCTATAACGGCCAAGTGGTACTCGAAGACGTGAACTTCGAAGTTTTCACCGGCGAGATTTTTTTTATCCTGGGTAGCTCCGGTTCGGGCAAGAGCACATTGTTGAAGCATATGATCGGCCTGTACCAACCCGCTGCGGGCAGGATCATTATCGAAGGCCACAACATCGCGGCGGCGCAAGGCGAAGAGCGTCGCGAGATTCTCAGGACCTTCGGCGTCATGTATCAAAGCGGCGCCCTGTTTGGTTCCATGACTCTGCTCGAAAACGTTTCTCTGCCGCTGGAGGAGTTCACGGATCTGCCGCCGGACGCGATCCGTTTGATCTCCCTGATAAAGCTCAAACAGGTCGGGCTGGAAAATTACGGCGATCTCATGCCGTCGGAGCTCAGCGGCGGAATGCAGAAGCGCGGCGCCATCGCTCGCGCGATGGCGCTGGATCCCCGGGTGCTGTTTCTCGACGAATTGTCGGCGGGATTGGATCCCGTCACTTCGGCCGAACTGGACGAACTGGTTTTACGCCTGTCGCGCAGCTTAAAGATCACGTTTGTTGTCGTGACCCATGAGCTGCCGAGTATCTTTGCAATTGCGGATCGCATCATTATGTTAGATAAACAGGTGAAGGGCATCGTGGCTATTGGTAATCCTGAGGAACTGCGCGATCACAGTGACAATCCGCGGGTGCGCCAGTTCTTTTCCCGCAAGCCGTCGCCGGATATTTAATGTAGTTTACAGCTCGATGTTAGATTGTCTCTATCAGGTTGCTGAAGAAACTTGCTAGGCGACCGTTGCCATGAATAACCTCAGTTACTTCAAAATCGGTCTATTTGTGATCAGTGCCACGGTGCTCGCGGTCATCGGAATCGTCGTTTTGGGAGTCGGCAGTGTGTTTCAAAGAACAGCCCTCGTGGAAACTTACATCGAAGAGTCCGTGCAGGGCTTGGATGTCGGTTCGCCGATGAAATTTCGCGGCGTGCTGGTCGGGAAGGTGGAGGAGATTACGCTCACGAGCGCCGAGTATCGTACGCGCCGTCGCTACGTACTCGTGCGCGTCGGCATAACCTCGAATCTGTTTCAGTTTCCCTTGGCGGATCCCAACGATCCGAGTTTTAAAAGTGAGCTTGAACGAGGATTCCGGGTACGCTTGGCGGCTCAGGGATTGACCGGGGTCGCTTATCTTGAAGCGGACTATCTCGATCCGGAGCGTAATCCGCCGCTGGAAATCGACTGGCAACCCAAATACCCTTACATACCTTCCGCGCGAAGTAGGATTCTCCAACTGGGCGACTCCGTAGAAAGCATTCTGCGAAATTTCGAACAACTGGATATCCCTCAGCTTACGAGCAGTATCGAGAGTTCCTTGGCGGCTATGACGAAACTAGCGGAAGGAGCCAATGTGGAAAAAATCGGCGCCCAAGCTAACGCGTTGCTAACTGAAGTAAGGGAAACAAATCGGCAACTGAAAGATCTCGTCGCCAGTCCGGAGCTCAAATCGACGGTCGTTGACGCGTCGGCAGCGGCGGCTAGCGCGCGCCAGATCATCGAGCGCGCGGAAAAGCCGTTGAACCAAATGCTGGCCGATCTACCACGCGCGTCGGAGCATTTGGAGCATTTGGCCAAACGGCTCGATGCCGTTTCAGCGGATCTGCCGGAGACGAGCGCTCAGTTGCGCCAGACTCTTCAGCGGCTGAACCGCTTGATCTCCGGCCAGCAACAGGACATCGAAAAGACAGTGGACAACCTGCGCTCGATTTCGGAGAATTTGAAAGAGCTTAGTGAGGATTCCAGAAAATATCCGTCCCAACTACTGTTTGGCGCGCCGCCGCCGCCCTCGAAAGTCATGCAACGGTGAAAGACTTGTCCATTTTACGGTGTTGTGTCCTAGCGCTGGTGGCTGCGTGTTCTGGTTGCGTCAGCCTTGAAAGGGGCTACCCGGACAAGCGCTATTTTGTGATTGAGGCGGCCGAGAACCCGAG
>WNFS01001273.1_pt1 | contig 18744 bp, 21 predicted proteins | sample 5400141 | NCBI WGS metagenome assembly WNFS01 (sample SAMN13153358, study PRJNA577476) | soil metagenome | isolation source: 60 cm saprolite under Madrone tree | place: USA:California | collected 2016-06-14
GCCTGAGAATGCGCGTGGGATCGTGCTATTCGCGCACGGCAGCGGTAGCAGCCGCCATAGTCCACGCAATCAATTCGTCGCCCAGGTATTACGCGAGGCAGGATTAGCGACCCTGTTGATCGACCTGCTCACTCCACAGGAGGAGGAACGGGACAGGTTGACGGGTCAATTGCGCTTTGATATCGATCTGCTCAGCCAGCGTGTTGTGGGAGCTACAAACTGGCTCAGTGTGAACCCGGTTACCAGGGACCTCAAGGTTGGTTACTTTGGCGCCAGCACCGGTGCCGCTGCAGCCCTGGTCGCGGCTGCTGAACGCCCCCTTGCCGTTGGTGCCGTGGTCTCGCGCGGTGGGCGTCCTGACCTGGCAAGTTCATATCTTACGCGGGTTGAGGCGCCGGCGCTGCTTATAGTTGGCGCGAAAGATACACAGGTAATTGAATTGAACCGCATGGCATTCTCCTTGCTGAGAGGCGAAAAGCAATTCGAGATTATTCCTGGCGCGACACATCTCTTCGAGGAGCCTGGCGCGCTGGAGAAGGTTGCGCAGCTGGCGAGCCGGTGGTTCAAACGCTACCTTGCATCTTGACCACGATCACAGTGCCAGGAGAATGATACGAGTCGATTTGAGAGGAAGATGAGGATGATACTCTATCGAGATCGACTTGAAGCAGGGCGTATACTGGCTACAAAGCTTACAGCATACGCTGATCGCAAGGATGTAGTTGTTCTTGCGCTCCCACGCGGGGGGGTGCCGGTCGCATTTGAAGTGGCAAAGGCGCTGCAGGCTCCTCTGGATGTCTTCGTCGTACGCAAACTCGGTGTGCCTGGTCACGAGGAACTGGCTATGGGCGCTATCGCTACAGGTGGTATGTACGTCGTTAATGAGCATGTTGTGCACATGCTGGCTATCCCGGACAGTGTCATCGAGGAGGTGGCTGAGAGAGAACAAAAAGAGTTGGAACGACGAGAGCAGCTGTACCGCGATGACCTTCCTCCTCCAGACGTACGCGACCGGACTATCATTCTCGTAGACGATGGCCTGGCAACCGGCTCGACGATGCGCGCGGCAATTGCGGCGCTGCGCAAGCAGCATCCCGCGCATATTATTGTTGCAGTTCCTGTAGCCGCTCCCGTGGTTCGCGATGAGTTTAAGGCTGAGGTAGACGAAATCGTATGTGCCAGCACACCGGAGCCGTTCTTTGGGGTTGGTTACTGGTACGAGGACTTCTCCCAAACGAGCGATGAAGAGGTACATGATCTGCTTGCGCTAAGCGAGCAGGAGCGGCCGCTGCAGCGGGTAAGCAATCAATCTTGAGGCGTGCGCGCGATAAAATCGGCAATGTGCCGGGCTATCTCCTCGCCTTTGTCCTCTTGGAGGAAGTGGCCGGCATCATGTATCACAATCTCGGGCTGGTTCTTAGCGCCGGGAATAAGCTCACGGAAGAAAGCATCTCCTCCCCGGGTGATCGGGTCTTTATCGGAGAACATGACCAGGGCAGGTTTTTCCCACCGCGAGAGCGCTGCTCGTGCTTTTCTCATTTCGGCTGCCCCTGGATCGGTGGGATGTATGGGTACAAGCAGCGGAAAAACCATCGCGCCAGCCTTATAGGCCACGTCGGGGAAAGGGCTTTCATAAGCGGCGAGAACATCTGGAGGAATTATGTTACCCTGTGCTACACCATTCTGTAACACTGTTCCAACCGGCAGATCTGTCGAACTGCTCGCGAATTCTCGCCAGCGCATAAAGGCCTTGCCCATTGGCTCGTCGCCCGTCGGCAAGCCTGTATTCATAATGACAAGACGTGCAAAGCGTTCTGGCATCTCGCTCGCTACCGTCAGCCCGATCAAGCCTCCCCAGTCCTGCACGACGAGCGTTATTTGCTCAAGTCCCGATGCATTGATAAAACCGATGACAGTATCGTGGTGCATCATAAAGGAATACTCTTCGCGTTCAGTGTATTTATCCGACCGACCAAATCCGGCAAAATCCATAGCCAGCACGCGGTGGTTGTGCGATAGAATAGGTATCATTTTGCGATAGAGATACGACCAGGATGGCTCTCCATGTAAACAGAGAATGACTTCGCCCTGACCCTCATCGAGATAGTGGATACGCAAGCCGCTGACTTCAACATAATGTGGTTGAAATGGAAAACCTGGCAGGTTCTGGAAACGCTCATCCGGCGTGCGAATGATAGGCATAACTATCTTCCTTTCCATATCTTCTATGGCTATATGAAGTGTAATGATTATGAGTTTTAAGCAAATACCCCGGACACCGTAGGTGCCGATTTATCGTGCACACCGCCGATTTATCGGCCTTTGCTGGCTGTTCCGGTATCTCGCTTAATTTGTTAAAACTCATTATCGGCCTTCGCTGGCTATTCCGCTATCCCGCTTAATTTGTTAAACCTCATGATCATTTTCTACTGAAAAAATTATGTCATCTGATGGGAGAAGAAGCAAACTTACAAAGATAAAAGCCAACCTCGCCGGCATCTGCTACAATAGAAAAGAAAGCCACAATAATGGAGAAGCCATCATGGAAGAAGAAACGCGGGACAACCCTGGGGTTATAGCTCCGCCACCATTGATCTATGCCCTTCCCTTAGCGGTAGGACTACTATTACATGCTCGATTTCCCGTCCGCCCGCTTCGTTTCATGCCTCGCGTGGTGAGGGTGGTTCTGGGCGGTTCACTGGTTGGACTTGCAGTAGCAGTTATTGCAAGTGCGTTTCGAAAGATGGTACGCGCTCACACCAACGTTAACCCCACTCAGCCAACTACTGCCCTGGTAGTCGAAGGGCCATTCAAATTTACACGTAACCCGGTCTATTTATCCCTCACACTGCTTTATACAGGTATCAGCATCATCGTGAATGCGCTGTGGACGTTGCTGCTGCTTCCCCTGGTGCTGCTTGTGATGCGAAAGGGCGTCATCGATCGCGAGGAACGTTACCTGGAACGCAAGTTCGGTGAGCAGTACTTACGCTACAAGGCGAGCGTCCGCCGTTGGATCTGAACGGAACGCTATAAGCAAAGAAGCTTGTAACAACCCTGAGAAATTTGGACCAATCCTTGACAATTCGCCCATGTACGTGTTATAGATTCACTAACAACCGAATAGAGCAAAAGCTTTGAAGGGGCGAGTAGCAATTGTTACTTGCATCCAGAGAATGGGCGGCTGGTGGAAAGCCCATATGTCAGTACACTGCGAAAAAAACCCCGGAGCTGCGAGAAGAAATCGCTTCGTGCGAAAGTAGACCTCTGCCGGAAGCCTCCGTAATCAGGCTGGAGTATAGTCGTACTCGACAAGGTTGATGCCGCGAGGCATCAACGAACAAAGGTGGTACCACGAGAGCTGAATACATCGCTCTTCGTCCTTTAATGAGCAGGGATGAAGGGCGTTTTTATTTGTCCTTTATCTCAAAGCGAGAACGAAACCAATAACTACATAAAGCAATAGCTATGAAGGGACGAGTAGCGGTTCCCGGTTGCATCCAGAGAGCGAGCGCTTGGTGGAAAGCTCGTATGTCAACAAACCGCGAAAAAAACCCCGGAGCTGCGAGAAGAAATCGCTTCGTGCGAAAGTAGACCTCTGCCGGAAGCCTCCGTAATCAGGCTGGAGTATAATAATACTCGACAAGGTCGGTGCCGCGAGGCATCGACGAACGAAGGTGGTACCACGAGAGCCGAATACAACGCTCTTCGTCCTTCCCTTAACTGGGGACGAAGAGCGTTTTTGTTTTCTCGCATGATCTAGTTGATTTCATTCAAAGGAGGAACACGACAAATGGCACACTGTCCAGAATGTGAAGCCGAAATTACTGTGCAAGGACTGATGATGGGAGAAATCATCTACTGTCCTGATTGTAGTGCGGAACTAGAGGTGCTGGGCCTGGAACCACCCGCAGTGGCTCTTGCACCCGAGGTTGAAGAAGATTGGGGGGAGTAAGACGATGCGCCTGGCTATTCTCACATCCAGAATACGCGTAGAAGAGAAACTGCTCGTCAATGCATTGGAGCAGCGTGCAATTGCCTTCGATATCATCGATGACGGGGAATTGCTGTTCGACCTGGCACGTCCGGGTGAGCGATGGCGTGCATATGATGCCGTTCTCTGCCGCAGTGTGAGTCAATCGCGTGGACTGGCGGCGCTGTATGTACTGGAGCACTGGGGTATACCCGTTTATAACCCGGCAGCGGTGACTGCGACCTGCAACGACAAGCTCCTCACGACGCTCGCGCTGCTCCGCGCCGGTATCCCGACACCACGCACGCTGCTCGCCTTTGATCCCCAAGTGACCATCGAGGGTATTGAGATGCTGGGCTACCCCGTTGTACTCAAGCCCATAACCGGCTCATGGGGCCGCTTGCTAGCACGTATTAACGACCGTGACGCGGCAGAGGCGGTACTCGAACACCAGGAGATGCTTGGCTCCTACCAGCACCATGTCCACTATGTACAGGAGTATATCGCAAAGCCACAGCGCGACATCCGCGCATTTGTAGTTGGAGAGCGCACCATCTGTGCCATCTACCGCACCAGCGAACACTGGGTCACAAACACGGCTCGCGGCGCGGTTGCCAGCAACTGTCCCGTCACTCCAGAGCTGAATAGCCTGTGTGTGCGCGCTGCACAGGCGGTCGGAGGTGGCATCCTGGCGATTGACGTGCTGGAAGACCCACAGCGAGGCCTGCTGGTCAATGAAATCAATGCCACGATGGAGTTTCGCAACAGTATTGCTCCAACAGGCGTCGATATTCCCAACGCGATGCTCGATTATGTACTCAGCGGCATACAACAGGGGGTTATGCGATGAATCGACTGCGCGTTGCCATTGCCGGTGGGTCTGGCTACACCGGGGGAGAACTGGCACGTCTCCTGCTCTTTCATCCCCAGGTCGAGTTGACACAGGTCGCGTCCAGCAGTCATGCCGGGCACTACTTGCATAGCACGCATCCAAATTTGCGCAAACTGAGTTCTTTGCGCTTCTGCCATCCCGATGACTTGACATCTTGTGATCTTTTGTTTCTCTGCCTGCCACATGGCATGTCCAGCAGGGAGATTGAACGCTATCGAGCAATCACACCCCGGATCATCGATCTTTCGGCAGATTTCAGGTTGAGCTCTGCTGAACTCTACACACAATGGTATGGCGAGCCTCATTGCGCACCGCATCTACTGGAGGAAGCCATCTATGGGTTGCCTGAACTGCATCGCATGGAACTGCCGGGGGCAACGCTCGTGAGTGGCACCGGGTGTATGGCCACCGCCGCCATCCTCGGACTGGTTCCACTCTACCAGGCAGGGCTCGTGAATAACGCGGTCCCGCTGGTGGTGGAAGCCAAAGTTGGATCGTCAGCCTCGGGAGCTACGCCAGGTGCTGGCAGTCATCACCCTGACAGAAGCGGCGCTGTACGCTCATTTCAACCTACCGGGCACCGTCATACCGCTGAACTCATACAGGAGCTTGGCCGGGTCGCCGGCGGGGAGCTTCACCAGCGCATCGCCTTCTCTGCTACTGCAGTTGAATTAGTGCGCGGGGTGCTTATCACGGCCCATGTCTTCCTGAACGAGGATGTAGACGAGCGCACTTTGTGGCGGCTCTTTCGCGAGGTCTACCAGGATGAACCTTTCATTCGCCTGGTCAAAGAACGACACGGCGTCTACCGCTATCCCGAACCGAAGATTCTGGTAGGGAGCAACTATTGCGATATTGGTTTTGAACTCGATCCGCACCAGCAGCGCGTAGTGGTCATCGCTGCCCTGGATAACCTGGTGAAAGGCGCTGCCGGCAATGCAGTACAGGCGCTCAACTGCATGTACGGGTGGGACGAAGCGCTGGGATTGACCTTTCCAGGCCTGCACCCGGTATAGGGCAAGGAAGAACGGAGCTTTGCTATGCTGCTTGTTGTCAAGATTGGCGGCGGCGCTGCTGTCGCCACCGCGAACATCCTGGATGAGCTAACTCTCTCTATCAAGGCAGGACAACGTGTTGTCCTGCTTCATGGCGGTTCTGATCTCACGAACAAGCTCTCCCAGCGCTTGGGTTACCCGGTACGCATGGTAACCTCGCCGGGTGGCATGACCAGCCGCTATACCGATAGCGAGACCCTGCGCATCTACGCAATGGCCACTGCCGGTCAGATCAATACCGAGCTAGTAGCGCTCCTGCAGCAGCGTGGAGTCAATGCCCTCGGCCTGGCAGGAGTTGACGGGCGGCTCCTGCTGGCGAGGCGCAAGTCTATTGTACGTTCGGTAACTCCTGAGGGTCGTGTTCAGATACTGCGCGACGACTACACCGGGCAAATCGAGCATGTCAATGACGCCCTGCTCAGGCAACTGCTCGATGCCGGTTATACGCCGGTAATAGCGCCCCTGGCATTAAGCCAGGAAGGAGAGCGCCTCAATGTCGATGGAGACCGCGCTGCCGCTGCAGTTGCCGCAGCGCTCGGCGCGGATGCGCTGGTCATCATGACGAACGTTCCCGGATTGCTTTCCAACCCGGAGGACCATGCAACACTCATCCACGCCATCCCTGCCGATCAGCTTGCCGATTACCTGGAATACGCCCAGGGGCGTATGCGCAAGAAACTGCTTGGGGCCAGGGAAGCCCTCCAGGGCGGGGTACCACGGGTCTACATTGGCAGTACCTCGCTGCTCAGTGTGCTCGAAGGAGCAGGAACAACTATTGTAGGAGCAGAAAGGAACCTCAAATGATTGCAACTATTGACCTGGAAAATATGTACGGCAGCGGTGTGTACAGTAAGCGTCCTGTCGTAATTGTACGCGGTAGCGGCGCTTCATTATGGGATGCCGAGGAGCGCGAGTATATAGACTGCACGGCGGGCTATGGCGTAGCGAATATTGGGCATGGACGGCCAGAGATTGCCGCAGCCATCGCGGCACAGGCGCAGCGCCTCATCACCTGTCCAGAAATTGTCTACAACGACGTGCGTGCTCGCCTCCTGGAACGTCTTGCAGGCCTCACGCCGGAGGGGCTTTCGCACATCTTCCTCTGCAACAGCGGTACCGAAGCTGTTGAAGGCGCTCTCAAATTTGCGCGTCTCGCCACCGGCCGCCCGGGGATTGTCGCCGCGCTGCGCAGCTTTCATGGCCGCACGATGGGCGCGCTTTCGACCACGTGGGAGCCGCATTATCGCGAACCCTTCGCCCCGCTCATCCCTGGCGTTACCCATCTTCGTTACAACGACCTCGCGGCAGCAGAAGCAGCGATCAACGAGCAGACCGCGGCAGTGATTATCGAACTGGTGCAGGGAGAAGGAGGTGTGCATGTCGCTTCTGAGGAGTACGTGCAGGGCCTGGCGAGGCTGTGTAGTGAACGCGGGGCCTTGCTTATCGTTGACGAGGTGCAGACCGGCTTTGGCCGTACAGGAAGCCTTTTTGCATGCAACCACTATGATCTGCGGCCGGATATCCTCTGCGTGGCAAAATCCCTGGCCGGTGGCATCCCGATGGGGGCAGTCTGCCTGGGGCCGCGTGTGATAGAGAGCGGCCGCATCACTAAAGGTATCCACGGCAGCAGCTTTGGCGGTAATCCATTAGCCTGTGCCTCGGCGCTGGCTACACTCGACATTCTTGAACAAGAAGCTCTGGCGGAGCGTGCCGCGACTCTTGGCGCCCGCGCCCTTGAGCGGCTCAGAGCATGGCACACTCCACTTATCCGCGAAGTGCGTGGGAGAGGACTATTACTCGGCATCGAACTCAGCCGGCGTGTACAGCCCTACCTCGAAGCGCTGCTCGAACGAGGCGTCCTTGCCCTCCAGGCCGGGCCAAACGTCATCCGGCTGCTCCCTCCGCTGGTGATTACAGACGAGCAACTGGAACACGTACTGGATGTATTGGAAGAGCTACTGGTGAGGCAGGCAACCGCAACCCCCACCACTCAAACCACGCACGACCAAAATGTAGTGGCATCCCTTGCGGATGCCAGGCTAACAACAACCCCTACCGGGTCAACAACCGCCACCATATCAACAACCCCTGCCAGATCAACACCGGCTGACCGGCCAAATATAGTGGAATCTCCATCCTTCAGAGGGGCGACGGGCGACCATAAAGGCCCACCCAACCACCCTTCACCACCCTCGCCCCTACGGGGAGGGGATGTCTCCCGCACGGATGGAGCGCCTGACTGCTCAAACGAGGTGACTCTCCTCCGCAATATGTTGACCATCCCAAGCTACTCGCGCCAGGAGAGCGCACTTGCTCATTACCTGGTTGAGCAGGCGCAGCAGATGGGCCTGCACGCCTCTATAGACGATACTGGCAACCTCGTAGCCAGCACTCATCCTGCTAAATGTGGTGTGAGCATGCGGCCTATCATCTTACTTGGTCACATGGATACCGTGGGCGGCGTCATTCCAGTGAGACTTCAAGATGGCGCGCTGTATGGCCGGGGCGCAGTAGACGCGAAAGGGCCACTGGCGGCCTTCCTTTGCGCTGCTGCCAGGCTTGCATCTCTCGAACCTTCAGGTTTTTTCGCGCATCCAATAGTCGTGATCGGAGCCGTCGAAGAGGAGGCTGCGACCTCGCGTGGTGCGCATGCTATCGTGGAGCGCTATCAACCGCCTGCTTGCATCATCGGAGAGCCCAGCGGAAGCCAGGCGGTGACGATTGGCTACAAGGGAAGATTGCTGGTGGAGTACTACTTAAAGCGCCCCATGAGTCATAGCGCCGGCCCACAGCAAAGCGCCGGAGAAGTGGCCGTGGCTTTCTGGAATCGCATACGCGACCATGCCGCTAACTGGAACCGGCAATACACGGCAAACTCCACATTCGCTGCGCTCACGCCATCATTGCGCAGTATCAACAACTCCCAGGATGGGTTAGAGGAACGGGCGCAGCTCTGCACCGGCTACCGTTTACCACCCGGCTACGACACAACAGATTTGCGCACGCAGTTGGAGCACTGGGCCGATGAAGATGGAGCGCACCTCAGTTTTTCAGGCGAAGAGGCGGCGTTCCAGGGGACACGAACGACGCCCCTTGCCAGGGCCTTTATCGCCGCCATTCGCGCGACCGCCGGGCAACCATCCTTCAAACGAAAAACGGGCACCTCGGATATGAACGTCGTAGGGCCAGCCTGGGGACCGAACATTGTCGCCTATGGGCCTGGCGATTCGCGCCTCGATCATACACCCCAGGAGCACATACACATCGCGGAGTATATCCACGCCATCAATGTACTTGAACTGGTGCTGAGAGAACTTGCACTACAAGAAGGGACGACACCATGAGATCACCTGCTATTCTTGACTCAACACTGCGCGAGGGCGAACAGTTCGCCGGGGCATTCTTTAACCTGGAACAACGACTGGCGATAGCTCATATGCTTGATGCCATAGGCGTAACGTTTATAGAGATCCCCTCGCCTGGCATCTCGGCGGAGACAAGGCGCACGGCGCACGCATTGTGTGAGCTTGGCCTGCGCGCGCATATCGTGGCACATGTGCGTTGTGTCGAAGCCGATATACAGGCCGCGCTGGATACCCCCGTTTTCGGGCTGAATCTCTTCTACGGGACATCCACAGAACTACGCACATTTAGCCACGGTCGCCGCATCGACCAGATACTCGCTGAGGCCGTACCACTGATCCGGCGTATCCGTGCTGCCGGGCGCTATGTGCGTTTCTCTGCGGAGGATGCATTTCGCAGCGACCTGGTAAATCTGCTGACCATCTTTGATGCCGTCGTCGAGGCAGGCGCTCAGCGCATTGGTCTGCCAGATACGGTTGGTATCGCCACACCTCGCCAGGTTGAACGACTCGTGCGTCTCTGCGCTGAACGCTATCCGCAGGTGGGTATCGAGTTTCATGGTCACAATGATCTTGGATGTGCCCTCGCCAATACCGTTGCCGCGTTGGAGGCCGGGGCGGATTGCCCCGATGTCACCGTGTTAGGTATCGGGGAGCGCAATGGTATCGCCTCGCTCAGCGGGCTAATCGCGCAACTCTACATCCATTACCCCGAACTACTGGCAGGTTACGACCTTACACAACTGGCCCCGCTCGATCATTATGTGGCAGAGTGCCTCGACCTTCAAATTCCTTTTAATATGCCGATTACCGCTCCAGGGGCATTTACGCACAGAGCGGGAGTGCATACAAAAGCGGTACTGCGGAACCCGCGCTCATATGAGGTGCTCGCTCCAACGGATTTTGGACTGATGCGCCACATTGACGTTGGATCACGTTTCACAGGGCGTCATGCCGTTGAGCACCGCGCTGAGGCACTGGGACTGCATCTCAGCAATGACGAGGTCTGCAACCTGACCAGGGACCTCAAGGAGCGAGCTGAAAATGGCTCGCTCAACCAGGAAGAAGTCAACGCATTTATTCACGCATGGTACCGAGAGAAGGGAAGTCTAAGAATCGTTCTCTAAAAACCCACGTAGGGGCGGGGGCGGTGTGGAGTGGGGTGGGGATGCTTGCATCGCCCCTTGCCGGTACATGGGTGTAGGTTTGACTGCACATGCGTAGAGCATGGAACAATAGCGTTCAAACTACCTGTACAGGTTGATCGTCAGGGGCACCAGTGGCCTTCTCCCGGAAATGCGGCATGACTTCTTTCGCCATCAGTTCCTGCGTCTTCAGTACAAGGTAATCGGGAATTTCCCCGACGTGGCCACCTGTGACCAGCATGCCTGCGTGCAACACATCGGCGTAGTACGATAGCTTCTCGATGACTGTATCCACGCTGCCCACGATGATTTCGCCTGTATCGATCAGCTCTTTGAAAGTCCTCTTCCGGCCAAAAGAGCCGCTGTCGAGCATCGCCTTGAGGCTCCTCTCGCTCATGTAGCCAGGTGGGACGAAGAACTGGGGACGCACTTTTAAGCCATTGTTGAAAAGCCACATGATGTATTGCTCTGCCTCTTTCATGGCGATGTCGTCGCTTTCTGCCACGTAACAGGGGACGCAGAATGCCAGTTGCTCCGGCCTGGCCTCGTAGCCGTATTTTTCTTCGGCAAGGCGGCGGTACAGGTCGTAGGCGCGCTGGCGCTGTGTCATGGGCATGAAGACCGTCATGTAGGGGTATTTGTGCTTTGCGGCAAAATCGATAGTCTCCATGCTGGCAGTACCAGGCAGCCAGATGGGGGGCGGCTGCTGGATGGGGCGCGGCCAGATATTGACGTAGCGGTAGTTGTAGTGCTCTCCCTCGAAGGCAAATGGGCCGGGGCGTGTCCAGGCCTGGATGATCAGGTCATGGGCCTCGTCCATACGCTCGCGGCTGACCGTGGGATTGACGTTATAACTGAAGTACTCCATGCCTGTGCCACGTACAAAGCCGGAGATAATGCGCCCGCCGCTGAGCACATCGAGCATAGCGATCTCCTCGGCTACGCGCAAGGGGTCATCGTGCAGCGGCAGCGCATTGCCTACGATGCCGATCTTCGCTCGCTTTACGCGCTGGGTCAGCGCGGCAGCCATGAGGTTGGGTGAAGGCATAGTGCCGTAGGCGTTCTGGTGGTGTTCGTTGACGATCACGCTGTCCCAGCCAAGTTTATCGGCGCGCTCGATCTCGTCCAGGTAGCGATTGTATTGCGCATGCCCCTTGATGGGATCATAGATGGAATTGGGCAGCGTCACCCATGCCGAGTCATATTTTTCATCGAAGTCGGCAGGCAAGTAGGGCCAGGGCATGAGGTGGAAGTAGTGGAATGTCAGCTTGTTCATAAAACCTCCGCCTGCGGATACCCTCGGCTCCAGCCAGGGGAGGAAGCAGGCGTTCCTTGTTTGGGAGTAGGGGAGGAGGGAGCCTGTGTGAGAGGCACCAGTCGCGTCCTCCACCTAAGCCTCGTGATCAGCGTGCAATCAGCCACGCGGGCGGTTTGGGTCAGTCGCTTGTTGGTTTCTGGGTGATGCAAACTGAGCTTGCCATCCATCGTGCCGCCAACGGTCGCCTTCCCCCACTTCGGATGCTTGACCAGGGTGCCACGCTTGATCCCTTGGGAGAGCGTGCCACCGTAGGGCTTTCTCTTCCCGCCTTTCTCGGGCTGGAAACGATGCAATTGCCGGTGATGCCAGACGAATGGAGCCATGCACACCAGCCGTGTGTTATCGGGAGCAGTTGCTCCTCCGACCGCGCCTCTGGCCAGTACCCAGGAGTCTACGCAATGGGCTTCCCAGACCTCTGCCAGCTTCTTGCCCGTTTTCTTGAGGCCCAACTGCTCCCGCAAGGCTTTGGTTTCGTAGCCCTGCCTGGTCACCACGGGGGCAAGCTTGCCGAGTTCTGCATAAAACCAGTGTTTGCCCACCTCCAACGGCGAAAACTGCTGATCCCACCGCTTCTGGCCACGGGTTGCCGCTTTGATGTCTTCCACCACAAAGACGCTCACCGGAAAAAGCTGGCAGAGCAAGGTAGCAAGGCGCAGCTTCCATTGCCAGCGGGCTCTGGTGGACGGCGGGAGTTTCTTTTTGCTCTGATGCCGGTTTTGTCGGGGCTTCCGACAAGGCGTTTTTCGCTGTCTGCGGGTACGGCGCATGCGGGTCGAGTCCTTTTCGGCCTCCTTGACCCCAGCTCTGGCTTCGGCCTGGATGTTGAGGTAGGTATGCGCTGCGGAGAGCACGCTGTAGCCTTCGCGTTTGCTGCCAGGGTCGATCCCCACAGCGATGGGTTGCACGACGTGGGACGATGGTTCCACGTTCAGCCGCACGCCAAAGATGCCTCCTTTCCAGAACGCGGTGGCTTTCCCACTTGTGATCCAGCGGCGGGCGCGTGCTGGTGCGGTGGGCATCAACGGTTTCCCCTGGGAATCGCTGACTGGGACAAACAGGTGTTGCATGGGCGATAAGCCTCTTTCGAGTGAATACATTCCCTTCGCTGCTGACCGCCGGAGAGAGGACAGATTAGGGAGGCGTCCGTCCCGTCCTGTGGGCTGCCACGCCCAGGTGATTCAGCTTCCTTCAGATGCCCTGTTGCCAGAGCTTGGATAAGCTAGTCTCGCAGTTACCCTTGAGCGTTTTCCGCTGGCTCGTGCGGTCTGCTCTCAAGCCCCAGCATTGAATGCGGGGGTGCTTGACTGTATACTCCTTACTTTATGTGTTCAAACATATTGATTCCCTGGCACACACCAAGTACACCGCAGGTAGCTAACTACCTGTGCAGACGTGACATGTCTCGGTTGTATCGCGTTCGCTTATTATAGAAAGTGCTTTCCCAAAGCGCAGACACTTGTATTCGAGCATCTGCACAAAGCCATACAGACCCCAATCATTATACACCAGGCGGTTGCGGATACGTCGCTTGTTCCGATCTTTGGGGATCTCATGCTCTTGCTTCTTGATGACCATCTGCCTCTGGGAAAGATCGCCAATGACAACAGCCCTTTGAGCCAGTCGGTGCGCGATGAGATGGGAGGCTTTGTGCAGACAGTCACGTTGCTTGCGGCGCTTTTGCTCAGCAACCCGCTTGTAGACTCTAGAGAGATGGAGATACCAGCGGGATTTCTTCTCGCAGCGGTCGCGTTTGGAGCGGAGTTTGTCGAGTTGCTTGTTGTACCAGCGATAGCCCTTGAATCCGCCGATGTGGTAGAAGCGTCCCTGGTCGTTAAAGCCTGTTGCCAGGGTCTTGATGCCCAGGTCAAAGGCCACGATGCCGTCATTGCGCATGGGACGAGTCTTCCGCTTTTTCTGCTTCTTGCCGGGCTTGTTCCTACCATACTGGTCGTTTTGTCCGGTATCTTCATAGACGAACGAGCAGCAGTAGTTGCCGCGTGCGTCCCTGGATACCGCTACTTCATGAAAATGGTCGGGTGGTGTTTCAGTGAGATGTGCGACGATGTTGGGATAACCTTTGGGTCCCCAGCTATGGCCTCCGCCTGTCGGGAGCGTGATGGTATCCCCTTGTACTTCCAGGTACATAGCAGGATAGCAGAGCGTGAAGAACTGGTGCCGGGGTTTGAACCGGGGAAAGCCCGGTTTCTTCTCACCTGCTGCTACTCGACGAAAGAACGCCTGCATCGCTTTGTCCAAACGGAAGTACACCTCGGCTAAGAGCTTGCCGTAGACGTAGCGCAACTCAGGGTCATATTGCTTGCTTGCCCGCAGGGACTTCTTCGCCCTTTCCAGGTTCCAGCGTTCCCCGTTCCGTAGCCGCATCACCCACCAATTGTATAACCCGCGACATTTTGCCTGCATGAACTCAAGAGCTTCGGCGTCTCGGTCGCTTACCTCGATCTTGATCTTCTTACACAGTAGCATGGTCTACCCTCATAAAACTGAGTCCTCTTATGCTCTTCTTCCTCCTGAGAAAGAAAGAGGTGGTGATCTTTCCCTCGCTCCACATCATCTGTTTCCTCTTGTTTAGCCAGGCACACCCAGACGCGTTGGGGCCAACTCCTCAACCGCACACCCAATCACCTGAGCAAGTTGTTCGCGAGACGCATGCGGAATGACATGCTTGCCCGAAGCCCAACTGTAGAGCGTACTTTCTGGAATAGCCGTCTCCCGGGAGACTTCGCGGAACGAATAGCCCGCCTGTTTGATGCACGACCTGAGCGTATTGGGATACCTTGGTACAGCAGCATGCGTCCCCTTGCCCCTCTTCCGAGGGACAGGTGCTGCAAGCGTCTCCGCTGCTTCATTGGCTTCCTCGTCCAGGAACGGTTGAGACTGCCAGGCCATGCACCACCCAAAGAGGAAGCCTCGTGTCCAGGAATCAATGGCAATGGCTGATGGCGCGGTGGGAAGACAGGCGAGAAGGGTTCGTCGCTCCTCCTCTAAGAGAGGCGCAATATGCTTGAGGTCAGCGTAGGAGGAATCCAGGCCGTAAGTGGTAGCGTTGGTGATAGTCGTTACCATAAGTATTCCCTTTCGTCTTGACAGATCGGGGTCTCATGTGTCTTGATTAAGGCAGAGAGCACCCGTAGGACGGTTTAACGATAGCTACGTGCATGTTCTCAATACTCGCTACCCTATCGTGTATCAGGCGGTAGGGTAGTACAGTATCACCTACTTTCTTACTACGCACTTTTAGTAGCTTATAAGATGCTACATTATTAAAAACTATAAAAAACGCTTTTTTACGCGCTTTCTATTGTAAGAAGTATACTTTGATCTCTGCAGAAAGTCAAGAGGGAGTCAAGCGTGTTTAAGCGAAAAAACGCGGCTTCATTGATTTTCAAGTTGTCCTATGTTAGAATTGTCCCACAAAAGTTTTAGGAGTTTGTTGTATGACAGCGTTTGAACAAGCAAGAATCGACGCGGGATTAACTATTATCCAGTTAGCTATAGAGTCCAATGTCTCACGCTCTACAATCGAAAAAATAGAGCGTGATGAACCTGTGAGGGCGGAACTTGCTGCTCGTGCAAGTAGAGTCATCAGTCAACACTTGGGTCGTGAAGTTACGTATCAAAGTCTCGGGATCAAAGTCATAAGCTAGAGAAAGTTTTTGATACTATATCGATTGTTGTGTTATGATGTGCATCGAGAAGGCGTTAAAGCCAGTCTAGACCTAGCTTCTGAGCTTTTCTGCTATGCACCATTACACAACAAACCTCATACGCCAGCGGCACACCACCAAAGATGAAAAAGAATTCTGGGGTCGCCCTATTTTCAGAGGATTTGGTATGGCATCTCAGTTTTATCTTATTTTGGGCCAGAAGCTGTCTAGACGATGGGGTAGAGTTTAAAGAGCGGTCCTCACCGGCATAAGAAATTGCAATATCATATTCGTATGTTTCATTTGACATGTACTTACTACTCAGCAATCTCCCTATACTTCTCAAGAGCATACACTACGCTCTCCTCGGTTGGTTCAAATCCCATTCGTTCGGTGAACTCCTGCTGAAACCACAGTCCATACCATGCTTCCCAATCTTCATTATCTTTTGTCATTCGCATAGAATGCTTTAGTCCTGGTATGTCTCCAAGGTCTACACTGACTTTACCGTTGTACGTCTGTGCCTCATCAACCAACCAGTCCATGATGGTTCTTTCATTAATAAGAGTATGTGTGACACTTTCCCCAACTTTTCCAAAATTGCTTCTGCAACACTTTCAGGGGTCTCCTCATGCCAATTAAGGTATGCGGTTGTTTGTAAGATGCCAGGAATTTCGGTACTGTCCAGACGTATTGGTAAGATATACTCTTGATTCTCGTTCAAAGCGCGAGCTTGAGCTGCTTTGAGTTCATGTTTCGTCCATGCTTTTGCAACATAATGCTGCGAGAAGAACATTACACAGTAGCGTGCTTTATTTTGATAGAGATCAGAGAGGTGAATATAGAGATCTTTGATGCCATCCCGATTGTTGTGTACTAAGGGTATACTGCTAAAAACCACTTTGCTGAGCTAAAATAACAGGCATAGCGTCCTCCTTTGGTGGCTGAACCAAGAACGTCAACAGGACGTTCTATGCCTGTAGTATTTGCTCACACGAGCCTGCTTTCACAACTCGTCGTTCTACCCCTTTCGGGACAGCATCGCCCTCCTCATGCTGGGTCTCTCCCCCAAAAAATGGGACACATGACATCTACACTTCTGGTGATTTGCCACTATACTTTCTACAGAACTAAAACACGGGAGTCTGATAAATCCCTCTCCCCTTTGGTAGTCCAAGAGAGCATTCCTGTCTCAGACACAAGAAAGAGAGCTTTTCTATGCAATCACAACGATCATCTTCTCTCCTCGGCGCGATCCTCAGCCTCCTGGGGGGCGCTCTGGTCATCTACGGGGTGTTTTTCCTTCCTATATTCATCGGGAATGGGGGGTGTTGTGCTGACGCGCAAGTGTCTGAATGGCAGTTCATGAACTTTAATTCCGCCGGGCTGCCGGTTGATGTGTTAGTGGCTCTTCCCTTGCTGTCTGTGCTTCTTATTCTAGTAACGAGTGCAATCAGCTTTTTTCGAGAATTCTCGCCTGGCATGGTTGCCTTGAGACGTATCGCCGCTCTAGTCGGGCTGATCATTCAGGGTCCGCTGGGTTTCGTAGGGGCCGTCTTCTATGAATTTAATTACACGCCGGATCTTGGAGCGGGGTACTGGCTCGTGCTTCTTGGTTTTATGGGTATAATGGTTGGCACCCTACTCAATTCACCCCGTCCAGCGTGGGTTGAGAGACGCATTGCTCGTGTACAATCAAGGCGATGACGATGCAGGCTGATCTGGCATTGAGGCGAGGGTGTGCCTTGTGGGGCGCTTTTTCCATGAGCAGACAGAGAAACCTCCTTGGTTGGAACGAAGTTGATCGGTGAAACGCATGGGTATACGCCGGTATTCCTCGCTCAGTGGGGGAGGTAGCAGACATCGTTACACAAAAATCGAGATAGCATCGTGTAGCTTCGCTCTACCCCCTCTGAAAAAACTGTTTCTCAGAATGGGCACCACTTGATGAATTCCCCCCCAAAATGTGACATAGTGCTCGTCTAGAACACTAGGGGATCGGTTCATCCCGCAAGGCATACTCATGGAATGCTGGTATGGCAGAGGTCATCCCTGCAAGCTGTGCGCCTCGCACTACCCTCTGGGTGAGTGTCAGTTCTCAACAACTTTTGCACTTTTGACACGTAGATAGGTTGAGTTACAGATTGTAGGACAACCCTTTTCATACCTCATGAGAGGAATACATCATATGGGATGGATAATACTGATTTGTGCGATTGTCCTCGTTATCGCTGTCATTGTGGCAGCAGATATAGATATAAGCGATCTACTGCCTTTTTAGTCCTCGGCGTGAGAAAGCAGGAGGTGTGAACATGAAAGCCGAACTCTCGCGTGTGCATTGGGGTCGGATCTTGCCGACTAGCATTCTGGTCGTCATCTTGGTCATCATCTTCAATACGGTTTTGTTCTGGCTCGCCTCCCTCGTATGGCACCAACCAGATCAAGTTCAGATTGCCTCTCAGGTCGCTTCTTGGAGTACCTTCGTTCTGCAACTCGTGTTGACCGTTGGTGGTGCCGTCTGGGTTGCACGCAAGGTGGAAAGTGGGGCTCCTCTGCATGGCTTTCTCATAGGCTTGGTTGTTGCTCTCATCTTCTTCCCCTTAAGCCTCGGCTTTAGGTATCCTGCTCTGGTGATGCTGGGAGGCTTTGTCCTGACGGTTGCAGCTGGCTGGCTCGGTGGCGTCCTGGGCAGCCGAGGGCGGGAGACGTCATAGCCAAATCCTATGACAATGTTTTCTTAGACCGTCATTAGGACTCCTCCAGCACCGCGGGGACTTTCAGGCAGTTGGCTTCCTGTTCGGGGGCATTGGCCAGTAATACTTCCGGCGGGTATGATGGCTGTGGGATATCGGCCCGCATGATAGTGCTCAAGCGTGATGCATGCGCGGTGGGCGACACTCCGCTCACATCGACCTCCTGTAATTTGGCGATGTTCTCCAGGATGACAGAGAGTTGACTTGCAAACAGATCAACCTCTTCTTCGGTCAGACCCAGGCGGGCCAGTTTTGCTACGTTCTTTACAGTTTCGCGATCAATCATACTCTTCCTCTTCTCTTCACCAGCGAACATGAAAGCCGCTGAAATGCTCGGTTGGCTTCCCCCATACTTTTTGTACCTCGCTCACGTAGGCTGCGGGCGGCCCCTGCCTCAGCAGGGAGAGCAGGCGCTCCAGGGCAGGACGAGGTCCCTGGGCCAGTACTTCTACACTGCCATCTCTCGCGTTGCGTGCATATCCGCGCAGGCCAAGCATCAGGGCATGTTCAACGACAAAGTAGCGGAAGCCGACCCCCTGCACCCGTCCACGTACGTAGGCATGCAGTTCTTGAATATCGTT
>WNFS01001274.1_pt1 | contig 18732 bp, 17 predicted proteins | sample 5400141 | NCBI WGS metagenome assembly WNFS01 (sample SAMN13153358, study PRJNA577476) | soil metagenome | isolation source: 60 cm saprolite under Madrone tree | place: USA:California | collected 2016-06-14
GACCGGATCGGCTCGCGCTGGCGGAGTACCTGACCGCTCCTTACCCCGCCTACTTGTCGCTGCAGACGGCGCTCTATCAGCACGGGATGATCGAGCAGATACCGTCGATGATCTACCTGGTCTCTCTGGCCCGCGGCGCGCGTGTCGCGACTACGCTCGGCACCTACAGCGTTCACCACGTCCAACCTTCGTCGCGAGGACGGATGTTCGCATCGCTGCCCGAGCTCGAATTGCCGCCCGCGTTTCGCCGACGAGCAGCGCGCGAGTGGATTCAGCGCATTCCGTCAAGGCGGCTCAAGACCATCGTGGCCCAGCGCCTCGACGAGGTCCTCGCAAGAGCGGCCTGACGGTCAGTGCGCCTCCGCCACTCCGATACCGGGTCTTGCCAGCGCTCGACACGCGCGCGCGTCATGGGGGCCAGCCCATCCCTCAAATGGCTGATCCGCTGGGTCGTTTCAAATGCGGGCATTGTCGGAGACCGGCGCGATCGCGCAGGCGCAGACCTCGTCCGTTGGGGAACGCTGCTTGAAAGCCCCTCGGCCGCGCCGCGACCGCTTATCCACCCGTCGGGCAGGGCATGCCTGCGCTGACCCAGGCCTCCAGCGCTTCCACGAACTTCTCGTGCGAGAGCGGTGGAGTCGTGCGGCCGGCGCCGGGGCTCCAGGCCCAGAGGACGAGTGGATCCACCTTCATGTGCTCGATGACCTCCTCCCCGGTGCGACGGCCCCCGTTCCGAGCCGGGTCCTTCATCTGCTCGCAGATCTGCTGCTTGGTGCGGCCTTCCCACAACATGGACAGGGGTGCCAGTTCCCAGGTCGCTACGCCTGGCACGAAGCCGTCGGCGGTGTTCGTCGCCTGGTGGCACGTCTGGCACGGCTGTGTCGGCGCGCCATGGCCGTCCTTTCCGCGGACAACCAGCGGTCGATGAAGAATGGCGGCGTCCGTTTGCCTTGGAGACTCGTCCTGATGGCAGTTCATGCATCTCGGATGCATGACGACGCTCGCGATCGGGTCGAAGGGCGCGGGATCGGCCGCCTGGGCCGCTTCGGCGCGGCTGCAGGCGGCGAGCGGCAGGATGACTACGATGAGCTGCGCGAAGGAACGCATGATCGTTCTCCTCAAGCCAAGCGGAGGTGGCGCTCGAGCGGCAGCGTCCGGATTCGCTTGCCGGTCGCGGCGAAGACCGCGTTGGCCACCGCGGGTGCCGTGACCGCCGTGCCCGGCTCGCCGATCCCGCCGGGCGCCTCGCCGTTCCGCACCAGGTGCACTTCGATCGCCGGCGTCTCGTTGATCCGCAGCACGCGAACGTCGTTGAAGTTCGACTGCTGCACGCGGCCGTTCTTGAGCGTCACCTCCCCGTACAGGGCGCCGCTGATGCCGAAGATGATTCCCCCCTCGATCTGGGCTTTCACGGTGTCCGGGTTCACGACGGTGCCGCAGTCGACCGCGCAGACGATCCGGTGCACGCGCACTTCGCCCGACTTCGACACCGCCACCTCGGCGACCTGGGCCAGATAACTTCCCCAACCGCTGTACAGGAGCGACACGCCGCGACCGCGGCCGGCAGGCAGCGGCCCGCCCCAACCGGCCGCCTTTGCCGCAAGATCCAGCACCGCCCTGGCCCGCGGTGACTTGCCGAGCAGCGCGCGGCGATACTCGACCGGATCCTGCTTTGCGGCCGCCGCGAGCTCGTCGATGAAGCTCTCGATCACGAACGTGTTGTGCGTGACTCCGACGCCGCGCCAGAAGCCGGTGTTGAGGACCGGCTCCTCGTGGCGGACGAACTCCACCTGGATGGCGGGGATGTCGTAGAGCAGGTGCACCGCCCCGTCCAACCCATCGGGGTCGATCCCGTCCCTGAAGGCTGCCGGCAAATAGCGCGCAAGGATCGCCGGACCGGCGAGCCGGTGCATCCACGCGATCGGCTGGCCGCGCTCGTCCACTCCCGCAGCCACCCGGTCGTAGTAGTACGGCCGATACACGTCGTGCCGGATGTCTTCCTCGCGGGTCCAGATCACCTTCACGGGCCCCGCGACCTGCTGGGCGATGCGCACGGCCTGCGTGACGTAGTCGTGCTCGAGACGCCGGCCGAATCCGCCACCCAGGTAGTGGTTGTGCACCACGACCTTCTCGAGTGGCAGGCCGGTGACTTTGGCAGCCGTCGCCTGGGCGCGGGTCAAGACTTGCGAGCCGGTCCACACCTCGCAGCGGTCCGGCCGGACGTGCACCGTGCAGTTGATCGGCTCCATCGCCGCGTGCGCGAGGAAGGGGACCTGATACACCGCCTCCATCTTCGTCGGCGCATTCGCGATCCCTGCGGCGGCATCGCCCTCCTTCCGCGCGACCACGCCTGGCGCCTGCGTGGCCGCCGCGAGCCCCTGGACGACGTCGGCGGTGCTGACGGTCGCGTTCGGCCCGTCATCCCAGTGGATCTCGAGCGCCGCCAGTCCCTGTTTCGCTGCCCACATATGGTCGGCTACGACGGCGACCACATCGTCGAGGCGGACGATCTGGCGCACGCCCTTGATCGCCCTCGCTTTGCTGTCGTCGAGGCTGGCCACCTTGCCGCCGACCACCGGACTCGCCGCGACGGTGGCGATCTTCATCCCGGGCAGCCGCACGTCGATGCCGTACTGCGCGGTCCCGTTCACCTTCGCCGGGGTGTCCAGCCGCTTGGCGGGAGTTCCGATCAACTTGAAGTCCTTCGGATCCTTGAGGGCGACCTGCGCCGGCACGGGCAGTCTGGCCGCCTTGTCGGCCAGCGCTCCGTAGGTGAGCGTACGCCCCGTCGGCGAGTGGGTCACCACGCCCTTCTGCGCCCGGCACGACGCCGGGTCCACCTTCCACGTCGCTGCTGCCGCGGCCACCAGCATGGTGCGCGCCGTCGCCCCGGCGCGGCGCAGCGGCTCGTAGAACACCCGCACGGACGTCGAGGCGCCCGTTTCCTGGTCGCCGAAGAGTGGATTGGCGTAGAGCTTGTCGTCGGGCGGAGCGTGCTCGAGCCGGACCTGGTCCAGTCCGACCTCGAGCTCTTCCGCCAATAGCATGGGCATCGAAGTGTACGTGCCCTGACCCATTTCGACCTGGCACATGATGAGCGTGATCCGGCCGTCGGTGCCGATGCGAATGAACGCGTTCGGCGCGAAGACCGACCGCGTGGCCTTCGCTGCCGCTCCAAGGACGCGCGCTTGCGCGTCGAGATGCCACCCCAACAGCAGTCCACCGCCAGTGGCGGCACCCGCGGTCAGGATCTGCCGGCGGGACACGCGGGCCATGATCAGGCTCCTCTCTTGGCGGTGGACGGCGTCTGCGCTGCGTGCTTGATCGCCTCGCGGATGCGCGGATAAGTCCCGCAGCGGCAAATGTTCCCCGACATCGCCTGGTCGATATCGGCGTCGGTGGGCGCCGGTATCTTCGCCAGCAATGCAGCGGCGGCCATGATCTGGCCGGACTGGCAGTAGCCGCACTGGACGACTTCGAGATCGAGCCAGGCCTGCTGGACCTTCTTGCCGGCCTGCGTTCCGCCGATGGCCTCGATGGTGGTGATGGCATGGCCGACGGCGGCGCCCACCGGCATCACGCAAGCTCGCCTCGGAATTCCATCCAGGTGCACGGTGCAGGCGCCGCAGAGCGCCACACCGCAGCCGAACTTCGTGCCGTTCATGCCGAGCAGATCGCGCAAGACCCACAGCAGGGGCATGTCCGGCGACGCGTCGACCTTGTGCGACTCGCCGTTGATTCTCAGAGTGACCATGGCCTGGCTGAATGCATTAGCTGGGCCGGGTTCTGCACCTTCCTGGGTTCAAGCCAGGTTGCTGCAGGGGTGCCGAAGCTTCGGCAGTTGCCGAAAAATCGTCAGTCTCTCCTCTGCCAACGACGGGGCATTTGGCTCCTGCTCTTGGCGGTCGCTGCGGCCCAGACTTCACCGGCAGCCGGGTTGGGAGTTCAGGCAGGTGCGATGGATCGCTTGCGCGAAGGGCTCAAGTGGAGGCCGGCGATCTCCCAGCGATCGCCTTTTCGGACTGCGATCAGCGTGACCCTGAACCAGCCGCTCGACTCGTCGAACACCGTCGATTCAGAGCGGCACTCCGCTTCGGCCCAGGATCGCACGAGCTCTAGAACCAGCTGATGGCGCGAAATCGCAAGATCATTGTCCTTCATCACTCCGCTCCTCGCGCTACTTCGTGCCCCCGCTCTCATCCTCTGCAAGGGTGGCGCCAGATTCGCCCCCGCGACGTCCTTGCAACCCCGGGTTGGTAGAACTGCTAGCCTTGACGCCGGTTGCTAGCGATCCACTCCCGGACGTACGCAGGGCAATTTCGAAGCCTGATCCCCGCATCCTCGCAACGCGCGAAGAACTCGACTGCCTCCGCGTCCACGAGTTGAACTTCTCTGAGATCCAGAAGCAGCCTGCTCCCTGCCGATTCCCGGCCCAACAGGCTCTGCAACTCGGATACTGCCGCTCCGTCGATCCGACCACTCACGAAATAAAGGACCCATCGCCCTGGTGAGGACCTCCGGATCTTGAACATGTCGGCTCGGCAACGGAGCAACGCCCATGCCAGAATTCTCGGAGCTGGAGAAGGGACTAGCTAGAATCTAGATGATCTAAACTTGTGTTTCATTATCTTCAGCTGCTTGATTTTCGAGTCCAGCGTCGAGCGAGGAATTCCGAGTTTGGCCGCTGCGCCCGCTGGCCCAGCAACTTTTCCTTCGCTTTCAGTCAAGGCGGCTTCGATGAGTTGCTTTTCCTGATCCTGGAGAGTCTCTGTCAGTGGACCCGACAATTCCAGCCGGGGTGGCTCCTGGCTTGAAAGCCAGGCCGCATCGACCCAAAAGGTGTCGCCACTGCAGAGGATCACCGATCTCTCGATGATATTTTGCAGCTCGCGAATATTGCCCGGCCAAGGGTACGCCTGGCATAGATCCAGCGTGTGTTTGTCGATCTTGCGGATGTGCTTTCCCATTTTTTCGGCATACCGCTTTACGAAGTACTCGACCAGCATCGGAATGTCTTCTTGCCGTTCCCGGAGAGGCGGCACCCGGATCGGGAAGACGTTCAATCTGTAAAACAGATCGGCCCGGAATGTTCCCGCCGCGATCGCAGCGGACAGATCGCGGTTGGTCGCGGTAATGACCCGAACATCGGTTGGAACAACCCGGCTACCCCCCACCCGTTCAAATTGGCGCTCCTGGAGCACTCGCAGCAATGAAATCTGTGTTTCGGCGGGAAGCTCGCCGATCTCATCGAGAAAGATAGTGCCGGAGTGCGCCAGTTCAAAGCGGCCCTGGCGCTGCTGCAACGCGCCGGTGAATGCCCCTTTCTCGTGGCCAAATAGTTCCGAGGCGATCAACGAAGTCGGGATCGATGCGCAATTCACGCTGATGAACGCCTGACCGGCGCGCCGCGAGCGCTTGTGTATGGCGCGCGCGATCAGTTCTTTTCCGGTACCAGTTTCGCCTGTAATCAGCACGGTAGAATCGGTTGGAGCGACTTTCACGCTACTAGAGAGGACAGTTTTCAAGGCGGGCGAGGAGCCCACGATCTCCTCAAACATGAAGGCCTGATCGATTTGCTCCCTGAGGACCACGTTCTCGTCATGAAGGTGGTCTTTCAGCCGCTTGATTTCTTCGAAAGCTTTCTCCAATTCAACTCTAGCCTGCCGCTGTTCGGTGACATCCATCACCGCCCCAATGAACTCGATGATTCCTGATTCATTTCTTGATGGATGAGCCACAATACAGACATGCTTGACCGAATCGTCAGGGAACAAAAGGCGACATTCGACATGACAATCGCTTCCATCGCGGTTCGCCCGATCGATGCGTTCCTGAACCGAAGCCCTGTCTTCCGGGTGGACCCGTTGGAGAACTCGTTCCACCGCGGGTTGGGTGGATCGGTCGTATCCATAGATTCGGAAGGTTTCTTCCGACCAGAACATCTCGCCAGTGGAAAGCCTGCAGCCGAAGCTGCCGGTCCTACTCAGTCGCTGCGCTTCGGTCAGGTAGGCTTTGCTGCGGCGCAATTCCTCTTCTGCTTTCTTGCGGTCGTCAATGTCAGTCAACAAGAGATACCAGCTTGTGATCCGACCTTCCGTGTCTCGCAGGGGGAGACCGCGTGCCTGGAACCAGCGGTACACGCCATCGGCTCGACGCTGACGAAGGTCATACGCATACGGCTGCCCGGTTTCGACCGAGTGCCTCCACGTGTCGAGCAAGCGAGGAAGGTCATCCGGATGGACGGCGTCGCTGGTGGCCCAATTCTTCAATTCCTCAGTCGTCTTGCCGAAATATTCCAAGACCTGGCGGTTGAGAAGTTCCACCTCGCCTGCCGCACTCATGGTACATACAAGCCCAGGAACGGTGTCGACGATCAGGCGTAGGCTCTGTTCATTCGACCTGAGCGCCTCTTCGGCACGTTTCCGCTCTTCAAGATCAGTGTTCGTTCCGTACCATTTAACGACTTGTCCCGATCCGTCCCGCAAAGGACTGGCACGGAAGAGAAACCAGCGAAATTCGCCGTCGAAACGGCGTAGGCGCGCTTCAATCTCACCGGCCTCCCCAGAAGCCAGTAGGTGCCGCCAATAGTCGATGAGCCTACCCCGGTCTTCTGGGTGAAGCGCAACAATCCAGCCCCAATCCGACGCCTCTTCCGCAGAGAGGCCGGCATAATCCAGCCAGCGCCGGTTGAAGAATTCGGCCGAGCCGTCGGGACGGGCAGACCAAGCCAGCGCCGGAATCGTGTCAATGATGGTTCTCAGTCTGTTTTCCGAGTTCTTGATCTCGACGAGAGCATTTTTGAGGGCTCGGTGTGATCGTTCAAGCTCGATCGCAATGAGCGCAATGTGGCCGGCCTCGTTGATCAACTCAAGATCTCGACTGTTCGGAGTCCGTGGCTCCGCATAGGACACGCAGAAGGTGCCAAGGACCTCGCCGTCCTTCGAAATGAGTGGTTCGGACCAGGCCGCGCAGAACCCATGGGTTAGAGCCAGGTCTCGAGCTTCATCGGGCCATCGCGGATCGTTGGAAATATCCGGAATGATCACTCGTTGTTTCGTAAACGCGGCGGTGCCGCAAGAACCTCTGTTGGGACCAATCGGCCAAGGTGTGATGGCCGTCGTAAATGCGGCGGGAACGTGAGGGCCCGCACGGGGCAACAGCTGCTTGCCGTCCAGATCCATCAAACAAACCATTGTAGTAGCAGCGGGGGCGTGGGCGTCGATGGCGGCACACAAATCGTTCAGGACCTCTGAGAGGCTTGCGCCATTCGCGATCATTTCCAGCGTTCGCTTTTCGGCAGCCAACAGGGATCCTGTTCGCTCTTGGGCCGAGGGATCTGGTGCTTGCGTCGATTCAGATTCCAGCGGATGCGCCGCCCGCACACAGTCCCCTTTCAGCGGCGTCTCGTCCTCTGGTCTGAGGCGTGAATCCGGAGAACTCATCAAGTCGCCATCCATGGGTCCCGCTCTGCGACCGCTGCTTATAACATGCCGGTCTGCGGATTGGCCACGCCCAGCCGGCGCGCTTGGGTGCGCCCTACACGGCGCAGGAGACGCGAGCCTTTGGCAGTCGCTGCGTGCCGTGGCCCAGGTGCAATCGGAAGATCAGGTCAGCCAGCGGTGCTGAACCGCTTGGGGCCGCCCGTTTTTGCTCCTCGGAGCTGCGGGCTTCGGCGAGGTGCCGCGTCGCGCATCCGGCGATGCCAGATTCGCCGCCTTCGCGGCCCCCCAGAGCGCGCCGTAAAGCTGCGAGTCCGAGCCGAGCCCGGCCAGCAGCAGGCGCGCGCGCAAGAGCAGCCGCGGCGGAACGCGCTGGCGAATCCGTTCCAGGAGCGCTTCGCCCGCATCGCTCGTTCCGCCGCCGAAGAGGATCGCTTCGGGATCGAGCAAGGAGCAGATCGCGACCACCGACGTGCTCAGGTACTCGATGACGTCGCGGGTGGCACGTTCAAGGCGCGGCTTCCGCCTCGACTGCTCGAGCGCCTGGGCGGCGCTCATCTTCTCGCCCGTGACCCGTTTCACTTTCTTCTTGATGGCGCGCTTTCCCACCACGTCGGAGACGGTCGGTGGCCGGTCCTTGTCCGGGCGACGTGTGGGGAAGCTCATGTCTCCCGCCTCCCCCGCTGCGTAGTGGGCGCCGCGGTAAACGCGCCCGTCCAGGAACAGCGCGGCGCCCACTCCCGTGCCGAGTGCCAGGAAGACGAAGTCGTCCATTGCGACCGCGGCGCCGCGCCACTTCTCGCCGATGGCGCCGCAGTTCGCGTCGCGTTCCACGAATACCGGCACCCGATAACGGTCCTCGATCAGGGTGCGGAGCGGGACGTTCACCCAGCCTTTCAGGTTCCCCGCGCAGAGCACGTGGCCGGCCGGATCGACGTGGCCGGGGACAGCGACGCCGATGCTCCGGACGCTAGGGCGGCCGCCGGGGAGATTGTCGATCTGCTCGTCGACGAGGCGCAGAATCCCTTCCACTCCTGCGGATGCCGGCGTCTTGAGCTTGTCGGCGTACACGTCGCGCGCGCTGCCCGCTTCGCGCACGAGGAAAGCGATCTTGCTGCCCCCGATGTCGACTGCGACCAGGTGCCGTTTCAGAGCGATGACGTCCCCCGGTCCTGCTCCGGGACGCGATCACCAGCTGGGCGCCCGCTCGCTCGGAGAGCGGCCGCGGCGGCGAGCCCCTCCAGGGCTACCAGCCATGGAGAACCGATCCTGGAGACCATGCGGGCAACCTGGCCGGGTGGATGCCGGCGGGCGGCGTTGGATGACCCTTGCTCGAGGTGATTCGGAAGGCGCACGCAATCACGTTGGCGATCCGGGCCCGTCGCGACAATGGGTACTCGCTTGCAAGCATGGCTCGCGCGAAAAGCGGCAACGGCTCGGGTGGTCGGACTTCGTACGATCGGTTCAAGGAATTCCAGGGCAAGCGCTACACGGGCATGGCCGTCGGCCGCGGGCACAAATGGAGATACGATTCCGGAATTCAGGAAGGGCACGCTGGCTACGGTTGTGCTGCCCGGCACATCGGCCGGGCACATGGGTGACAGGTGGGGGCATACGTCGGTGAGAGATCCGAGCACTGACGCTGGGCTCAGGGTCCGTTCGGCAGGGCGTCCCATGCGATCTGCTTCTCGAGCCGGAACGAGCCCGCGCCCTCTGCATCGTGGAACGTGCCCTCCATGGTATCTCCGGCGATCTCTCCGTCGAACACGCCCATCCGCGGAACCTCGAATCGCACGGAATGGCCCAGCTCGATTCCGCTCAGCGACATCGGCGTGCCAATCGGAGCCCTGCCCCAGTAGTTGCCCCGATACCCGGTGTCCGTCCGCGAGAAGTCGAAGTACACGACGTTCTCGAGCATGCCCTTGCGGACCACGCCCTGCCACGGTCCGCTCAGCGCATCGTCGGCGGACGCGCGGGACATGCCCGCGCAGGCGAAAATCGATAGCAGTGCAAACATCGTCCACTTCTTCATCACATCCTCCATTGGCGAGAAGCCGTCGGCCGGTCCGATTGCCGAAGCCGCCGACAAATTCCCGGGCGGCCGGTGCGGGAATAACAAGACAGCGCTCTGAGTCCGGATGGGCCTGAACGTCGCAACGGCGCAGTCGCGAACTGGTTCCCGGCGCGCGGATCCAATCCGCCGCTGCGCCGTTGACAGGACCGAACCCAAACCGGAGTGAAACATGCAGAGAGCGATGCGGAAGGCGACCGACTTCCTCTTCCACCCTCCCCTGAACGCGCCGCGCGCGACGCTGCTGTTGCGGCTGATGGCGGGCAGCGTTTTCTTCTGGGAAGGGCTTCTCAAGCTCGTCTATACGAACCAGGGCGTGGGCAGATTCACCAAGCTCAGCATTCCCCTCCCGCACTTCAGCGCCCATTTCGTCGCCGGCCTGGAGATCGGCGGCGGCCTCTTGCTCCTCATGGGCCTGATGACGCGCGCGATCGCAGTGCCGTTCATCATCCAGATGATGGTGGCGATCCTGAGCACCAAGATCTCGCTCTTCCTCGGCACCTCGCCGCTGCCGCTGCCGCCGGCGCCGCCCACCGTGGGCGCGTGGGCGGTGTTGCATGAGGTGCGCTCGGACTGGGCGCAGATCCTGACCGCGATGTTCCTCTTCGCCGCTGGGCCGGGGCCGCTCTCGCTCGACGCGTGGCTCGCGCGCAGGCGGAGCGCCGCGCGACCGCTCAGCGGGATGCCCAGTGCCTTGGCCATGCCCTCGCCCTAGGCCGGGCCTGCCACCGAGAAAAGCAGGAATGCGTTCAGTGGATTCTCCTCGGAGCGCACCCTCTTGGAAGTGCGACGGCGCTCGGGTCTATCCACGTTTCATGCCAGAGGATCGCTTGCTCCGCGGCGGTCGCCAGCACTCGCCGTGGGTTCCCATGCAGCGTCGACGCCAATGCCCTGAAGCGCTGGGAGAGCGGGAATAGCGCGGCCGGTTGATGGCATCATTGGGAGTGGAAGCAAATCGAAACAACAAAGGGCGACGAGTCAGGTGATCGGCAATCAGTTCACAGCGGATTGGCCGCTGTGAGTGAGCGCCGAAGACTCTGCACGCGCCAGCCCCACAACCCGTGCACAGACCCCTAAAGGACAAAAGTATGAAAAACTGCAATCCACCCGAGAATCAGACCACAAGTCACATCCTTCTCACCGCGTGCGCCTCTGCTCTCGCGGTGGCGTTCGCCGTCGCGTCTCCGCGGCCGGCCTACGCCGACGATGTCACACCGCCACCGGTGCCCGCCAACATCAAGGTGCCAGCGGGGAACGAGGCGTTCCTCGTGGGTCACGGCGTTGGCACCCAGAACTACGTCTGCCTCCCCTCGGGCACTGGCGTCGCTTTCACGCTCTTCACGCCGCAGGCCATTTTGTTCAGCGACGATGACAAGCAAATCACCACCCACTTCTTCAGCCCCAACCCGTTTGAGAACAACACGAACCCAGCGGTGGTGGCCACTGGCATGATCCGCGTCACGTGGCAGCACTCCCTGGACACGAGCACCGTCTGGGGCCAAGTGAAACCAGGCAATTCCTCCTCCGACCCCGGTTTCGTCGCGCCGAATGCGATTGCCTGGCTCCTGGTCACGGTGGTGGGAGCCGAAAACGGACCCACCGGTGGTGACACGTTGACGAAGACCACTTTCATCCAGCGGCTGAACACCTCTGGAGGGGTCGCACCATCGACGGGCTGTCGTTCGCCAACAGACGTCGGCAATCTGGCATTTGTACCTTACGCGGCCGACTACTTTTTCTACAAGGCCGCTGACCGGCACGCGAACGACGGCAAGTAGGATCTCTGCTCAAGGACTGTGGAAGAACCGGACGGCGCAACCGTCCGGTTCTCGCCGCCTCACCCGAATCGCGAGGGAGCGGGACGGCAAGCCTTACCATTCGAGGCGGCGCGCTTTCGAGCGAACGCGGAACGGCCCCGAACTGCAGCCACGCCTCGAGCCGCGGTTCGCCCCAGGGCATGAGCAGGTACGTGTCGGCCTGACCGAGGACGAGCGCCCGGCGGCTTTTCTAGGACCTTGTTTGGGACGAGATGTCAGCGGTGGACCTCCTCTACTTCACGTTCGATACCGTCAATCGCGCCGTGAGCGCAGCCGATCTCCCCGCGGAGCTGACCCGATGGGCGAGTTGGCACTGGGGGCGGACCGCTGCCAGCCTTGGAGCTCTCGGCGCCGCTCTCCTCTCATTTGCACGCGTCGGATAGGCGGCCGTGGCCATCTCGCTACCTATCTGAAGACCTTTTCGCCATGTCATCGCGATTCCCCCGCCGCCTCCATCGCCAGCAAGGCGTGCTTGGCCTCGGGGCCGCCGAGGTACTCGCCGAAGGTGCCGTCGCTGCGCACGACGCGGTGGCAGGGTACGACCAGCGGCAGCGGATTGTGGGAGCATGCGCTGGCGGCCGCCCGGACCGCGGACGGATTGCCGGCAGCCTTCGCCACGGCGGTGTAGCTCTGCGTCTCGCCGTAAGGAATGTCGCGCAGGTGCAGGAGCACCGAGCGACGGAACCCGTGGGCGAGCTGCAGATCGACCGGCACGGTGAAGGCGCGTCGCTTGCCGGCGAAGTACTCCTCGAGTTGGCGCGCCGCCTTGTCGAGCCGCCGGGGCGTGCGGAGGATCCGGGGGCTGATGTCTCTCGCGAGGCGGGAAAGGACGGAGTCATGATCTTCCCGGCTGAACGCCACCCGCACGAGGCCCTTCCCGGTCGCCGCCAGGAGCAGCGGCCCGAGCGGGGTGTCGATGGTGCGGTACGACACGTCGAGGAGTCCCTGCCGCTCCGCCAGCGCCGCGAGCCGGCCGTGCAGCCTGCCGCCGGTGTCGAATGCGGCGGAGGAGCCGGAAAATTCCTGCTGGACGCGATCGATGATCTGCTTGTCGGTGGTCATGACGTTCCTTTCGAAAGACGCTTGCGAAGGCTTGCGATGCCATCCGCCGTGCTTCGCCGGGCAGCGGTGGCGTTGGAACGCAGCAGCTCGCCGATCTCGGCGTACGAGAGCTCGGCGAGATACCGGTAGATCACTGCGCCACGCTGCTTGGGCGGCAGGGCGTCCAGAGCGGCGCGGAGCTCGTCGTCATCCGCCGACGCCGGCTCGGGGACGGCCAGTTCGGGCAGCTCGCGCGCAAGTTCCGGCCTTCGCGCGGCGCCCCGGAGCTGATCGATCGCTTTCCGATGCGCGATGGTGACGAGCCACCCCCGGATGTTGCTGCCCGCTGGCAGCCTTGGATATGCCTGCAGGGCGGACAAGAACGTCTCCGACCAGGCGTCGGCGGCGTCCACGGGCCCCACCAGCGCCCGGCACACGCGCATCACCAGGGCGCCGTGCTCGGCGACGAGCTCCTCGAACGGCCGCGCCGCTCGCTGCCGCGGTGCGGTCATCGGGCGTCGTGGAAGACGAGCCCGAGGGTGTGACGGCGGCCGGAGCGCAGCACGCTGACTCCGTGGCGCATCGGCGCCGCGGACCAGCCCCGGCGCGACGGCACCGGCCGGTCCCGGGTGGTGAAGACGAGGCCCTGACCTTGGGCGATGGCGCTCGTGGTCCCGCGAGACTGGGCGCGGGGGCGCTGCTCGAGCGTGATGAACTCTCCTCCCGTGTAGTCCACACCCGGCCGGTCGAGGCCGATGACGACCTGCAGCGGGAACACGAGCTCGCCGTAGAGGTCGCGGTGCAAGGCGTTCCAGTCTCCCGGCCCGTAGCGGAGCAAGAGCGGCGTTGGCCGGGTCTGCCCTGCCTCGTGGCACTGCTCGAGCCAGTCGTCGAGGCTGTCCGGCCATGGCGCAGGCTGCCCAAGTCGTCTCGCCCACGCCCTGGCGATCGGCAAGAGATGCGGCCAGAACGCAGCCCGCAGCTCCGCGACCAGCTCCGGCAGCGGTCGGCCGAAGTAGCGGTACTGGCCCTGTCCGAACCGGTAGCGGGCCATGTCGATGGTCGAGCGAAAGCGGCGATCGTCGCCGTAGAGCTCCGCGATCCTCTTGCACTCCGGCGGCCCCAGGACGGGACCCGTGAGCGAGGAACCAAGATCGTCGAGGGCCCGGGAGATCGCGGTCCAGTCCAGTCCCGCCACGCGCCCTGCAACTTGCAGGGCCGCAGCTCCTTGGCGCCCGGAATGCGGCAGCGCGCGAATGGCGCCGTTCACAGTCCGGTCTCCCGCAGGGTGATGCTCACCCTGCCCGGGGGAAGGCCGAGGCTCGAAGGCGCCGTCCCCTCGAGCACCTTGGGGACGCCGTGATAGATGCGCCGGCTCGGCCCGCCGAAGACCAGCAGATCGCCGGAGCGGAGCTCGACGTCCGTGAAGGGGCCATCGCGCCGGCCCACGCCCGCAAACCGGAACACGCAGCTGTCGCCGAGGCTGATGGTGACGACCGGAGCGTCGCTGGGCTCCTCGCCGTCGAGATGCAGCCCGAGGTGCGCTCCCGCGGCATAGAGGTTCACGATCGCGGCGTCCGGCGCGTAGGAGGCTGCGCTGTCCGGTCCGTAAGCTTCCGCGACGGCAGCCCGGGCCAGATCGGCGAGCTCGACAGGCAACGGCTTGACCGGTGCGCCATCGGTGTCGTCGGCCGTCCTCGAATAGGCATACGGCTCCCAGTGCCACCCCAGGCACACCGATTGGACGCTCATCAGATGTCCGCTCGGGACCCGCGGGTGCCGGAGCCCGGCCGGCGGCAACGCCCACTGGCGGAACCCGGCGGCGAGCGATTGCTGCGCATCATGGCTGAGCCAACCGGCGATCTTCACGGCGCCCGGCAGAAGGACTTCGCGGACAAGGGTCACGGCCGGGGAGGAGATGCCGAGGTCAAGCTGGCGCGGGGCGGATCCTTGCACCGGCGCGAGCGCGGTGGCGACGCCGCCCAGGCGGCTGCGGCCCATCCTGCCGCGCGATGATGGAGCGTTCGGTGTCATGCGTGGAGAACGCAGACGGTACCCGAATTGTGAGGTTCCAGGTGCGGCGGTGCCTCGCCGGTGCCGAAGAGAGCTCCCGGTTGAGGACGCGGCTCAGATCGTGCAAAGCTCCCCGCAGGTGGTCCGCAGGCGCATGCACCGCGCGCGGCTGATGCTCCGCGGGTTCCTCGACCGGCTGTGGAGTGTTTGACGAGAACGGAGGAGCACATGGAAGCCATCTCGAAGTGGGCGCAGGTCGTCGGGCGCGTCGCGCTCGGAACGATCTTCCTCGTCAGCGGAATCGGAAAGCTTGCGGCCTGGCGCGGAACCGCCGCGTACGCGGGCAGCAAGGGCGTTCCGGAGATTCTGCTCGCGCTCGCCACCGCCCTTGAGCTGCTCGGGGCCGTCTCCCTCATTGTCGGATTCAGGGCCCGCTGGGGTGCGCTCGCGCTGCTCATTTTCCTCGTGCCGGTGACGCTTGTGTTCCACAACTTCTGGGCAGTCCCTGCTGAGCAACAGCAGATGGAAATGGTCAACTTCCTCAAGAACCTCGCTATCGGCGGGGGGCTATTGATCGTTCTTGGAAGAGGAGCAGGCGCCTTCAGCATCGACAGCAGCCGAACACCCGCACGCGGCGAACCGGTCGCGGCCACGCGGGCCGCACAATAAGGGGTTGACAGCGGGTGCCCATCCAGTGTGGCGACACGTGCCGATGCTGTGGCGGCGTGGACGATCTCGGCGGCCTACGCGGCGCTGTCCGATCCAGTCCTCAACGCGCAGGAAGCCGCGCCCTCGTTCTCATTGGACTTGACTCCCGCGGTTCACCAACGAGATCGCCAGGATGGCCAGCGCCATCGACAAGAGGATCGAGCCGGTGAGCTTTTCTCCAGCAAATGCCCATCCGAGCAGCACCGCCACGATGGGGTTGACGTACGTATGAGTTGCGACCAGGGTCGGTGGATAGTGCTTCAGCAGCCATGCATAGGCGCTGAACGCCGTCAGTGACCCGAAGAAGATGAGAAAAAGGAGACCGACGAGCGATTCCGGCAACACCTGGCTGAATTGAAGCGCGTGATGCTCGCCTCGCAGGAACCCGCCGGCCAGCAGCATCAAGGAGCCGCACAGGAGCGGCAGGGCCGCATTCAGGGTGGAGCCGTTCGCCGGCTGCACCTTGCGGGAGTAGACGATACCAATCGACCACGCGATGGCGCTGACGAGGACCGCGAGGAGCCCGGTCAGCACCTCCGGGGCGGCGGATACATCCGGCCGGAAGAGCAACGCGACGCTGGCAGCGCCCAGCGCAAGTCCGGCCCAGGTCACGCCTCGCGGCCTCGGACCCAGCTTCAGCAGCGGCAACAGGAGAGCCACGATTGCAGGCTCGATGGCGATCACCAGGGCCGCCACTCCGGAAGGCACGCTCAGCTCCGCCCAGTGGAGCAGCCCGTGGCTGACGAAAAAGAAGAGAAAGCCGAGGATGATCCCGGCGCGCCATCCCTGGCGAGTCGGCCGCTCTCCTTTCCACAGCGCCCAGGCGAGGAGGATGGAGCCCGCAACCAAATGACGGGTCGCGGCGGTGAACAGCGGCGGGATCGACTCGACCGCGTAGCGGATGGCGAGGAAAGTCGAGCCCCAGATCACGTAGATGGCAAAGAAGGCGAGGATCGCCTCGATCCGGCCGGGCCGCGCCCCTGGAAGGGCGGAAGTGTCGGACATGACGGAACTCATCGTTTCGCGTGAGGTGGAGCCTTTGGTTCGACGCGCAGCTGCCGCTCGAGGATGCCAGCGTTGTTCACCAGCCCCGCGATGGTCCCGAGCTTCGCATCGATGGTCTCGAACAGACGCACGACATCGGGCTCGCTGGCGACGTCGGCCTGGACGGCGATCGCTCTCCGGCCCAAGGCCCGCACCTCGGCGACTACCGCGCCAGCAGCGGCTTCGTTCGCGCGGAAGTTCACGCACACGTCGTGGCCGCGCTCCGCCGCCAGACGCGCGGTCGCCGCGCCGATCCCACGGCTCGCACCGGTGATGACCACGACGGACATCGTGTCTCGAGGTTTTGGCGACGCGCCGGCGTTATCGCCCTTTGACCTGCTGCACAGCTTCCAGCGCCTTCGCGACATTGTCTGCGGGACTCAGGTTGCTGATGGTGGCAGCGACCGTCCCATTCGGCTTCACGATGAACGTGGTGCGCTCGGCGAAGCCATGGTCGATCTCGTCGCCGCGCGTGTTCTTGGCGCCCGGCTTGGCTTCGCGGACCTGGAGGTCGTAGCTCTTCGCGATCTTGCCGTCTGCGTCGGAGGCCACCGGAATCTTGCCGGCACAGTACTGCGGGTCAGCCGAGAATTGGTTCAGCGTCGCAATCTTGTCGAGTGACACCCCGATGATGCTGGCACCCGCGGCGGCAAACTTGTCGCTGTTCTCGGAGAACGCGTGCGCCTGGAGGTTGCAGCCGCCGGTGAACGCCGCAGGATAGAAGTAGACGACGACCGGGCCCTTCTTCAGGGCGTCCTTCAGCGCGAAGTTGAACTCCTTGCCGGCGAGCGAAGCAGCTGCCGTGAAGTCAGGTGCCTTGTCGCCTTCCTTCAGCGCCGCAAAGGCTGGCTGAGCGAGCGCACCGGACAGGACCAACCCTGCGAGGACACCTTTCATGACTGCTCTCCCTTCATTGCATTGATCGGCCGGAACCGGATGGGCACTGTGCATAGCCGAAGAGCTTTCGGGACGCCACATCGACCGGCGATCCCTGTCAGTCCGAGCCACGCAGGTGTAAGGGTTGACTGCTCTTGTGCCGGGGAGGAGCCGTGGAACCCATCTGGAAGAAGCATTGGCCCCCGACCGTCGACGAGAAGTCGATCCGTCTCCCCGAAGAGCTCCTGCCCGCCACGCTCGCCCGGCAGGCGAAGCGCGTCCCCGATCGCCCCGCCATCCACTTCTACGGGCGCGCGATCACCTTCGCTGAGCTGGATTCGGCGGTGGGCCGCTTCGCCGGCTTCCTGCAGGGCCGCGGCATTTCGCCGGGCGACCGCGTCGCGATCTTCCTGGAGAACTCGCCCCAGTTCGCCATCGCGTACTATGGCACCCTGCGCGCGGGCGGCATCGCGGTCTGCCTGAATCCGATGCACAAGGCCGTCGAGCTGTCGCATGAGTTCGAGGACTCCGGCGCGCGTGCTCTCGTCACCTCCCATCCTGCCTGGGAGGTGGTGGAGCCCATCCGCGCGCAGACGAAGCTGGAGACCGTGGTGCTGACGGCCTACCGCGACTTCCTGCCCGAGAACCCGGCGCTGCCGCCCCCGCCTTCATTCCTGGAGAGCGAGGGCGGCCAGCGCCCGAAGGGCACCCACGCGCTGCTCGACGTGCTGCGCACCGCTTCCGGGCTGAAGACGCAAGTCCCGCGCGCGCTGAGCGACACCGCGCTCTTGCAATACACTTCCGGCACGACCGGAACCGCCAAGGCGGCCGAGATCACCCACGGGAATCTAGTATCGAACTGCGAGCTGCAGCGCGTCTACATCGGCGCGGGCGACAACGACGTGGCGCTGGGAGTCTTGCCCTGGTTCCACATCACCGGCATGGAATGCCAGATGAACATGATGGCCTACATGGGCGCGACGCTCGTGGCCATCGGCCGCTTCGACCTCGTCACGGTGCTGCGCGCCATCGAGGTGTACCGTTGCACGCTGACCACGTTCATCACCACGGTGAACGTGGCCATCGTCAATTTCCCCAGGACGAAGGAGTTCGATCTCTCATCGCTGCGGCACTGCTTCTCCGGAGGCGCTCCGGTGCCGCCTGCGATCGCGCGCCGCTGGGAGGAGATCACCGGTCACAAGCTGATCGAGGGCTACGGGCTGAGCGAGACCACCGCGCCCACGCACATCAACCCGCCGCACCGGCCCAAGTACGGGACCGTCGGCGTGCCTCTGCCGCTGACCGAGGCGCGCGTCGTCGACGCGAACGACGGCGCCACCGAGTTGGGCATCGGCCAGTCGGGCGAGATCGCCGTACGCGGACCACAAGTAATGAAAGGGTACTGGCGCAACCCCGACGCCACCCGGCGCGCGTTCCGCGACGGCTGGTTCCTGACGGGGGACATTGGCCGGGTCGACGAAGACGGCTATTTCAGCATCGAGGAGCGGAAGAAGGACATGCTCAAGGTGTCCGGCTTCGCCGTCTTCCCCGCCGAGGTGGAGGCGATCATGTACCGCCACCCGTCGATTGCAGAGGTGGGGGTCGTGGGCGTGGCCGATCCGTACCGCGGAGAGGATCCGCTGGCGTTCGTGGTGCTCAAGCCCGACGCCAAGGGCAGCGTCACCGAGGAGCAGATTGCCGAGTGGTGTCGGAACAACATGGC
>WNFS01001275.1_pt1 | contig 18715 bp, 10 predicted proteins | sample 5400141 | NCBI WGS metagenome assembly WNFS01 (sample SAMN13153358, study PRJNA577476) | soil metagenome | isolation source: 60 cm saprolite under Madrone tree | place: USA:California | collected 2016-06-14
AAAATCTTTGCGCACTTGCTCAGTTTTCATCCGACACCGCAAGAGTTGGTGTGGTGGATGTCGCACCCGGAAGAGATCGACCGGAGAGTGAAAGGGACAGAGTACGCGGCAATGATCGACCGGGATTCGCCGCCACAGCGCAACGGCGTGCTTGGTTCGCTGAGCATGGTAGCCGACGCCATGAGGTTGCTACCGAATGAAGGGGAGACGGAGCAGCGTTGGAGCACGCTCGAATGGTCGAAGGAGCGGCAGGGCTGGCTTTTCCTGACGAGCACACCGGACACCCGGAAGTGCCTCGCGCCGCTCATCAGCTTGTGGCTGGACATGCTCGTGCTGCGCCTGATGAATCAGGGACGGATGAGTCCGCGTCCGGTGTGGTTCATTCTGGACGAACTGGCGACCTTGCAGCGGTTGCCGCAGTTGCACACGGCGATCACGGAGAACCGCAAATCCAACAATCCGGTAGTGCTGGGTTTTCAGGGACGCAGCCAGTTGGAAGTGCGCTACGGGCATGAAGCGGAAGCGATGATGTCTCAGCCCTCGACCAAAATCTTCCTGTGCACGAGCGAGCCGCATGCAGCGAAATGGATTAGCGACACCATCGGAGAACAGGAGATCGAGCGGATACGCGAGAGCCGCACAAATGACCAGTTCCCACAATCGCGCAAATCGAAGGGCTATAACCTCGAACGCGAGATCAGGCCGCTGGTGATGGCGAGCGAGATCAGCGGGCTTGAAAAGATGCACGGTTATCTCAAGTGCGGAAATCTCGTGGCGAGGATGAGTCTCCCGTACATCCGGCTTGAGACGAAAGAGCCGCAATACATCGAGCGTCCGGCGCAGCAGCCACGCGAGGAACCGCTCAAGGTTGCGGCGGCCGCGGCAGGAGCAGGCAAGCCGTCGGGGAATGGATCTTCGGGACAGAAGCTCGTACCCAATGAACAGCAACAAAGTGCGGACCAGAAAATCCAGCGAGAGCCACAACACAGACAGAGGGACTTTTTCGAGTAGGCCAATACATGCTGACAATCTCGAAGCCGTTAAGCGCAGGGCAGGCGCGTGCGTACCACGCGGAGGAGTTTAGCAACGCGCGTGAGAACTACTACACCGAAGGCGAGCGAATCACTGGCGAATGGCACGGCAGGCTGGCTGAGCAATGGGGATTGCGCGGAGAAGTGCGCGAGGAACATTTTCAACGGCTCTCTGAAGGGCAACACCCAGCCACTGGCGAACAACTAATCCGTCACCAAGCGGCCAGAGAATACATGAACAGACACGGCGAGAAGGTAAGCGCGATGGAACACCGCGCAGGATGGGACGCGACGTTTTCAGCCCCGAAGAGCGTATCGCTGACCGCCCTCGTGGGTGGAGATGAGCGTGTCCGAGACGCGCATCGAGAAAGCGTTCGCGTCGCACTTGATGAGCTAGAGCGATATGTTCAGGCCCGCATCGGCGGGAATCTTCCCGCAGAAACGACGGGCAAGTGGGTAGCAGCGAAGTTCGAGCATGATAGCGCGAGGCCCGTAGACGGCTACGCGGCGCCGCAACTACACACACACGTCGTCTTTTTCAATCTCACCGAGAACCACGACGGAGAGGCGCACGCGCTACAGCCACGGGAACTCTACAAGACCCAGCAGTACGCGACAGCAGTGTATCGCTCGGAACTAGCCCATCGGTTGAAAGGACTTGGCTACGAAATCGAGCGCGGTGAGAGCAGCCAGCCGGAAATCAAAGGCTACAGCAAAGAGTATCTGGAGGCATCGAGTCCACGACGCCAGCAGATCGAGAAATATCTCGCAAAGGAGAACCAGCGAGGAGCAGGCGCGGCGCAGATCGCCGTGCACCAGACGCGGGAAGGAAAGCTCGAACTCTCACACGAAAAGATGCAAGGCCGACACAAGGCAATGGCCGCACAGTTTGGCAATCAACCGGAGCGGGTCGTTGAAGCGGCACGGGAGCAAAGAGAGCAGCTAGATGAAGAACCCGGAGAAAAAACAATCGGCCAGGCGCTCGTCTACTCGCGAGAGAAAAATCTGGAGCGTGAAGCAGTGGCCGAGGAGCGGGAGCTGCTACGGGATACGCTAAAGCGTTCAATGGGTGACGCCACGGTTGCGGAGGTTAAAGCGGAGTTCGAGAAACGCGTGCAGTCCGGTGAGTTTATCGAGACAAGCAGTCGCGCGCCTTGCCGCGCGTTCACGACAGAGGAAATGATCGGCTACGAGCGCGACACCATCCAAGTGATGCGCGCGGGGCAGAATCAGCACGAACCAATCGCGCGTTTCGAGACACGCCGGGAAATCGAGCGAGACCACTCGCGTCTTAGCGAGAGCCAGCGCGCGGCGGTCGAGCAAATCCTATCGAGCCGCGATCAAGTGACGGCGTTTGAAGGTGTCGCCGGCGCGGGAAAAACTACTTCTTTGAGCGCGATCAGTGAAGCCGCCGAGCGAGAGGGTTACAAGGTGGAAGGCTTCGCGCCAACATCACGCGCAGCGCAAAAACTCGGAGAGGCCGGAATCGAATCGAGCACGTTGCAGCGGCATCTGGCATGCAGCCAAGAGCCGTACGACGGACAGAAACGGCTTTATGTTCTCGACGAATCGAGCCTCGCGAGCACGAAGCAGATGAACGAGTTCCTGCATCGGCTAAAGGAAAACGACCGCGTGTTGCTCGTAGGCGACACACGCCAGCATGAAGCCGTCGAAGCGGGCCGACCGTATCACCAGCTCCAGGAAGCAGGAATCGCGACGGCGCGCCTTGACGAGATCGTGCGGCAGAAAGACCCAGCGCTCAGGGAGGTGGTGGAAGAACTCTCACGAGGCCAAGTCAAAGAGGCTATTGAAAGGCTCGATGCGCAAGGCCGCGTGCACGAAATGTTTGACCGCAACGAGCGGATGGCTTTAATCGCACACGAGTATGTGAAACAGCCCGAAGGGACGCTCGTGGTATCCCCAGACAATCGGTCACGGATGGAAATTAATCAAACGATTCACTACGCAATGCAGGATGCAGGGAAAATGCCATATCGCGAGCAAAAGATGACAGTGTTGGTCGCTCGGCAGGAAATTACTGGGGCAGATCGACAGTGGGCGGCGCAATATGAACTTGGCGACGTGGTGCGCTACACGAGAGGCAGCAAGACGCATCGCATCGAGGCTGGGGAGTATGCCCGCGTTGAGCACGCGAACGAGAAACAGAATCTAGTAACGGTGAAACGCGAGAACGGCGAGAAAGTGAGTTACGATCCCCGCCGCTTGCATGGCATAACGCTCTACCGCGAGACAGAACGCGGATTCAGTCACGGCGACCGCGTGCAGTTTACGGCACCGAATCCAGAGCGACACATTGCGAACCGCGAACTAGGCACCATCGAGAAGATCGACGATTGCGGCAACTTGCAACTACGCCTCGACTCAGGCCGGACTGTCGCATTCAACATCAAAGAAAATCCGCATCTCGACTACGGATATGCAGTGACGAGCCACAGCAGCCAGGGACAAACCGCCGACCGCGTGCTTGTTCACATTGACACCGAGCAAGCGAGCGAAAAACTCGTGAATCGTCGCTTGGCATATGTTGCGGTGTCGCGTGGACGGTACGATGCCCAGGTCTACACGAACGACAAAGGCCAGCTTGCCGCACAACTTTCTCGCGACGTGTCCCACCGATCTGCGATGGAACCGAGCCGTGAATCGATATCCCCAGTGCGCGGGATCGAGCCGTCATCCGCACGAAGCCAGGGGCACGAGCATACGCGGGCAGAAGGTCACAGCATCAGCAGATAGAACCAGATTCCCTCCGCTCTGGCCGCCTTCAAGGGGCACGCCCGCTGCGCGGCTCCTCACAGTCGCCCTTGACCGCGGTTTCGCTTCGGGTTTGCCCCAACTATGAGAGGCATGGGCCTCTCTCCGCTCAACTGGCCGCCGGACATTGGCGAGCATTCGCTGCCTTTAAATGTCGCACTTCTGAATCATCCAGAGCGCCGTTCTTGAATCGCTTTGTCCCACAGTCGCATGCGTCAGGCATTCGCCAGCCCGTGACTATCAGTCGTCGCGCCGGCGATAATACTCACGAATGATTACGGAGTCGCCCGTCTTAACGTCTGAGAAATCAACGACATTCGTGACGATTGTTGGGCTACACAGGATCGAGAAGTTCTTTCCATCTGTGAACCTCACGTTGAAGGACAGGTATCCTTCCTCATGCCAGTGCGAAATCCAGTCAACTTTCTTGCCGTGAACCTCCGGGTACCGTCGCCGCAGCTTTTCGTACTTCTTCTTGACTCGCCTGTCCAGCCGCCTGTGTTCTGCCGGGCTGATCGGCTTTATCGGAATACCGTCCACCATCACGGCCTTGGGTTTTTTCTTCTTAGGCATGCGCGTCCCCCCGCACTGTACTCTCGACACCCGAAGCGGGTTGCGGCGGACCATTTAGTTTGCGGTTGGAGTGGACCCCTTCGGTTTTTCTAGGCGTTTTCTTCTGGCGCTTGCTCCGGGGGAGAAACTGCACCAGCGGAGGTTTCCCTTCCAGTTTGCGCTCGCGTTCGACGGTGCGCATCAATTGACAGATTTCTTCGTTGGTTAGGGGTTCGTCGGAGAGCCACACGTTGAATTCCTCCTCGAAGTAAGACTCATCGTTTTCTTCCAGTTTGCGCATTTCAAGCATGAACTGTAGGTTGATGATGGCGCGCCTGCGTTCAAGGCCCGCCATGGACTTGTGATAGGTCTCCATGAAGAGTTTGGGAGATTTCTTCAGGCGCTGAACTCCCCGAACGGCTTCGTCGATACCGTGGTTTACCAAATACAACGCTTCATACAGATGTGCTTTCTCCATGACCAACATCCTTTCAGCGGCGTGGCCGCGAGTTCGGCAGTTAATGTGGCGCGTCGGGACACACGTCTCCCGTGGAGTCGGGTGCCGACCCGAATGGACGCACGGATTCAGTTGGACCAGACTACGGCGGGGAATGCGCGACGCGCGGAGGTATGGACCGTGCGATGGAAACAAAACGGAGATCGGTGGGTTGCACCCAAAGCGTGAACCCGATACTTTCTATTCCAGCCATCGTTGCCTCTTAACCAGGCGACTTTGGTCAGGGGCGCGTTGGTGCTAGACACACCGGCGCGTCCCGCTCACTCACTTCTTCCTGCCTGTCTTGCCCACCTTCTTCTTGTACCGCGTCTTTCTGCCGTTCGCTATCTTCGGCAGGCGCTTGCGAACCTTTTCGATATCTTGTTCCGACCAGAGCCGGAACTTTAGTGCCCCCGCCTCTTGTACACGCGGAACGGGCACTTTTCCCGCCGCGATGTAGCGATTAAGAGTAGGAAAGCTCAGCCCCAACTTTCTTGCTGCCTCCCGTGTCGAAACCTTATCCATTCTAAGTAACCCTTTATCAGATAGGTTGGCACGTGTCAAGTATCTTTCCAATTCCCCGCTCCGAATGAATTGCGAAAACCCCGCGTTATAAAAAGCCGCACCCAGTTTTTTGCGCCCTACGTCAGACGTTCGGGAACACATCCGGTGAAAGATTTTTTGCCCATCCTGGTCGCCCATACCAACGATCATCAGCCGACTGCCTCGTGGTATCGTTTCAAGCAATGAGATTATGTCGTCGTCATGGACGCTGAAGCCGATGAACAGAAGGTTTGCGCAACTATTAAGAAAGGCTCTTGCTTGAATCAGTTGCGAGGCAGTAGCTCGGTCCGCCCCTATGAATGACCCGACTCCAATTGAATCCATGCGCTACGTGAAAGTCTTATCCACAAAGGGGCAATTCTGAACACATGAGAATCGGCATCATAGGCGACACGCACCTTGGATGCACCGACTATTCGCCGAAAAGGCGAGCGGACTTCTCGGCTGCCTTTTGCAATGCAGTTGAGATCTGCAAGGATAAGGGATCAGATGCGATCTGCTTGCTTGGTGACGTGTTTGACTCGGCCGCAACCCGCCGAAACGTTGACGCATTCGCTGAAATCCTTAAGGAAATATCACCGAGCCTTGTTCAGCTCAAAACTGCTCAGATCCCACTCATTGCTATCCCTGGTAACCACGAGTTTGGACGTGGCCGTGAAGCAGGCGAACTCACGGTTCTCGAATGCCTTGGCTTCGTTCGGGTGTTGCGCGGAACGGAGTTCAAGCACGGCTCAGTACGCATTTGTGGCATTCCGTGGCAGCACGATCCGGCGGAAGTACCGCGACTGGTTGAACTCTTCCGCGGTTCCTCTCATTCCGGGCCGCAAATTCTCCTGCTGCACAATTTCATAAAGGGTACGAGGTCGATTCCGGCAGAGTTGTGGGAGGTTGATCCGCGATGTTGTGAGGCATTTGACAGAGTATTCGTGGGGCACCACCACATCTATGAGACGGTCGCGAATTGCGTTATACCGGGATCAACTGAAGTCCAAAACATGCTCGATCAGTCTGAGAAACACGTCGTTGTGTATGACTGTAAAGCTGACATCATCGAAAGATATGTGCTGCCCAGGACTCATCCCGTTGTGATACTTACCTACGACATTGCTGCACTCACCATTCCAGAACTGCTCTCCGCGATTGCACGGGATCTCGATGCGAACGGGGGCTGTAAAGGTGCTTTCGTATACGTTCGCATTTCAGGCACGGTTCGAGCGAATCATGGACTGTCTAAGACAGAAGTGCTCGCTCTCTTACGCGAGCGCGAACTTTTTGACTGCTATATTGATCTTCGGTATTCAACGGTGGCGAAGACGGCCACGGAATCACGCCGAGGGGCATCGATCGAGCAGGTATTGCGGCGTTCATTTCGCGGCAAAGACCTGACTAAGGCTAGGCGGTATCTAGACTACGGTGGAGGCGAGGAGCTCTTCACCGACATTCGGGAGGCCATACTTCCTGATCATCAAAAGTCTAAGACTCGATAATTTCAGGTCGTTCAACCAGGCCCAGTTCGACTTCGTTCCAGGTCAAAACTATATCTTTGGGCAGAATTGGCAGGGCAAGAGCAGTGTGGTCGATGCAATCGGGTTTGCTCTCTTCGGAGTGGATATCTTCCCGAAGAGAGTCGCCGGAACTGCCATAAGCTCCGATCACCTGGTAAATGAAGGTTCGAAGCATGGGAGTGTTGAGCTCCGGTTCGAACATGACGGATACGAATACTCCGTGCATCGGTCACTTCCGGGGCGACGAGTTTCCCTCAAAAAGGCAGATCAGGAAGTCGCGGTTGGAATTCGCACGGTCGCTGAGAAACTCCTCCCACTTCTCGGAGTCGACGTTAAGTTATTCCAGAATATTTTCTTCTCGGATCAGGATGAACTCCGTAAGAGTCTCGACTTCTCCCCGGAGGAGCGGCGCGTTTTCATAGAGCGACTTCTAGGAGTTGAAGAATGGAAGCAGAGCGTCGAGTCTTTCCGGGCAACGAGAAGATCGTTGGATGGCTTTCTTGAAGACCTCACATCAGGCCGTCTAGGAGCCTTCTTGACGCACGTGGAAGAGATGGAGGAGGAAGTCGCCTCTAAACAAGAAGAATTGAACGAACTCCAGTCTTCTATACGTGCGGCGAAGCAAAATGCCCCCAAGGGTATCCAAGAGCTCAGATCGGCTCAGGACAAATCCGAGAGTGCTGTTGCGATCCTTCAACACAAACAACTTCAAGTTGAGACGAAACTCGAAATTGAGGAGCGCGTGCGTGACGGGATGCGAAAGGGACGATGCCCGACATGTACCCAAAACATTCCTCCTTCCTTAAAAGCCTCGCGTCTGAACGTACTGAAGCGCTCACTGCGAGAGATGAACAAGCAGCTTGCGAAGATCAAGAGGGACCTGGAGAAGGCTGAAGAAGCTCTTCAGGAGGGTGGTTACGACGAATCGTTCGATGCGTTTGTAGATCTCAAAGAGATGAAAGCTACGTTTACCGCCACGACGAAAGGGCTGCTAACGGATGAACGGCGCTTGAAAAGATTGCGGAATCAAGCAAGGACCTTTGGAAAGAAGCCCGAACAAGTGGAACGCACAAAGGCGGAAATAGCTTTTTTGACCAAACTTGAAGAGGCCATTCAACAGTTTCGGAAGTCACTCCGAGGGCGGCTCGTTCGACATCTGGCGCTTGGCACGAATGACCTCTTGGCTCGATTCCACGACGGGGACAACGATTCAGCAGTCAAGATGGATGACGATCTAAATATCGCCGTCAAGCTGCACGGCCGGGATGTTCCTATTTTCAACCTGAGCGGCGCTGCGAAAGACATCCTAGCGCTCGCTCTGCGCTATGGTCTCCTGCGAGTTGCAGCCGGCGGCATCAATTTCTTAGTTCTAGACGAGCCTACTCGACACATGGACACATCGAATTGTCAGCGGTTAAAAGCGCTCTTTAATGATCTTTTCGACCGCCAGCTAATCGTCGTGACTGTGAATAGTGAGTTCTCCGATGCGACCGGTCGACATTTTCGGGTAATGAAGGACGATTCTCTGCATTCCGTGGTGGCTGAGTCATGGTGAGCGCCATGCCCTGGCGATTACCTTTCGGAAGAGACGATAAGTTGCAGTATTCGGTCCAGATATTGACTTACTTGCTTCGAATCGACGGTGACGCGGAGGTGCTGCGGAATCTTGCGGAACCATTCGTCCCGCGTTGTCGGGCGTTTATCAAGAAACTCCTGCAGAAGGCTCGGCCGTAACAGCCCCTCGTCGGGGAGCGAATCAGGGAACGCTGCCAAGATTTCGCGATCCCGCAGTTCTTCGAGGCGCCGCCGCAAGGATTCTGCTTTACGTACCTTCTCTTGTTGTTGACGGTACGCAGGATCATTTTCCAAGAGTGATTCGATAGTGCGCAGCAATCGCTTGATTTCGCTATCCCTGCTTTTGAACCAGTCTGTTGACCATACCCGATGAATTTTCCATCCGAGGTTCACGAGAATTTCCTGGCGCAGGCGGTCACGATCTCTGGCCGACCGTCCTGAATGATAGCTTGCGCCGTCGCACTCAATGCCGAGCAAGAATGCGCCAGGCTTGGCGGGATGCTTCACGCCCAGGTCAATGAAGAACCCTGCGACGCCAACCTGTGGCACCACATCGTAGCCCTTCTCTTTAAGGACAGTCCCAACGGATCGTTCAAAATCGTTCGTTGGCTGGTCTAGGCTTTCATCTGCCTGTTGCAAAATGCCAGTGCGAGCAAAGATCAAATATTGCTTCAGTGCCCGCAAACCCCACGGGCTGTTAGCGGTCGTCTGGATGCGGTCAGGATCGAGTGAGCTAAACACCACGCTACGGTTCTTGGCACGGGTGAAAAGTACGTTAAGTCGGCGGTGACCGTTCGCGCCATTGATGGGACCGAAACGCTGGAATTGGTTCCCTCGAACATCGGGACCGTACGTCGTCGAAATAAAGATAACGTCCCGTTCATCGCCCTGGACATTTTCAAGGTTCTTAACAAACAGGGTTTCCTGACCGCCTGTCATCTTTTCCTGATAGGCGATTGCGGCGGGATCGTCTCGTAGCCGCCGGTCAAGGAGTTCCTCAACCAGTTCTCTTTGTTCAAAATTCAGCGTCACCACACCGAGTGATTCGCCGGGATGCTCGCGCATATGCTCCAGCACTGCCTCCACGACAACCTCCGCTTCGCGTGGATTGCGCCCATTCTCAAATACTCCGTCAGGTATAAAGTGGTGCTTTACGCCCAGCAATGGATTGTCGTGGTACGCGGACGGAAAAATGACGAGATCTCCCTGATAAAATTCATGATTCGAGAATGCGATCAGGCTTTGATGGCGGGAGCGATAGTGCCAGCGCAGCCGGCGTACCGGCTGGAACAACGTGCTCGCTACATCAAGAATGCTCTCGCCTTCCTCGACGGCAGTGCGGTCATCGTCAGTGCCCTCATCGTCGGAGTCGAGTGAAACGCGTTGAAAGAAGTTTGTCGGTGGAAGCTGTTTCGGATCGCCAACAATCACCACCTGCCCGCCTCGCGCGAGTGCGCCGATGGCATCTTCAGGCTTGAGCTGAGACGCCTCGTCCATGACGACGAGATCGAACTTGAGCTGTCCGGGAGCAAGGTACTGAGCAACGGACAGGGGCCCCATCATAAAGCACGGCTTGAGGGCGACCAGTGCGCTCGCGGATCGGAGAATGAGTTGCCGTATCGGAATGTGGCGTTTTTGTTTATTAAGTTCATTCATGACGAGCGCCATTTCGGTCCAATGACGCACCGGGCCGCTCTGGTTTCCGTAAGGCACCGGCCGTTTGTCAATTAGCGCGGCGACCCGCTCGCTGTAGAGGCGAATAGATTCCTTGTCTGCTGCCGCAAATTGATGACGTAATTGCTCCTGCGTCACGCCGGTGGCCTCAGATAACTCAGGGTGCTGCGCGAATACACTGCGAGCGAGACTGTTGTAGAAGACGAAACGAAACACACGTCCGAGTTCGTGCGGTTCAAACGTGCGCTGCTCAGCCGCTGTGGTCAGCTTGTCGAGTCCGGTTTCCCGACTCTTGATTCGGAGGCGAAGGAAATGATTCCAGCGCGGCAGCTCTTCGAGATTCGCTAGCGCATAATGAGCCAGCGCTTGTAACCCGGTCCATGGGCCATCGGCAGTTCCGCTCCAGAATGCTGATCCTGAGACGGCGGCAAGTTCTGCGGTTAGCGCCTGTAGCCTTTCTCCGCAATCGTGCGCGGCAGTCAGGGTCGTTCGAAGCTCGGTGAGGCGTGCGGCATAATCCTTGCAGAGAAGCCACTCGCTCGCCTTTTGGGGCAGACTGCCTGAGGCGATGGAGTCAGCAAAGTGAATCGTATGCCTGATGGGTTCAACGTTCGTGTTGACGCCGCGGTACGAGTTCCCGATCATTGCGGGAAGTTCGAACACGGTTTGTACGCCGGCCATCGCATTGCGACACTGTCCCGCAGCCACCAGGATGCCCGGAACATCCCTGAGCTCAACGTCATTGCGAATGGCAGCGCGATCAATCGCCTGCAGAACGTCTCTAACTTCTTGGTTAAACTTCTGTAGACATACAAGAATTTCGTCAAGCGAGGCCGCGGCCAGTAAAGAGCGCTGACTTGGCACGGCGCGCGTGAAGTCCGTGACGCGCGCGACCGACTGCTCAAGGGCTGCCCGGTGCTCCGAGGTCGCACAGGTATTGGTTTTGATCGCTTTGAGGCGCTCCGTCCTCGCCGCAAACACCGTTCGTCGGAACGGTTCAGCATCAGGTTGATGCTCGGGTAGGGCCGCAAAAACCTGTTCATACCAGAGAACCATCTCGTACAAATCGTCCCACTCGCTACGCACTCCCCGAAAATGCGCGCCCAGCATCTCGCGATAACTGGAATTGTTGTCAAACTGTCTGCGCCTTTGCACGTAGGTCGCCAGATTCCTCAGGGCCTGGCTCATCTGTGCCCGGTTGGCCTTTTTCTTAGTCAGTGCGACGCGACGATAGTCCTTAACCACCCAACTGTATTTGCGACTGAACAACCGCTGAAACAGGCTGGCGTCGTCAAGGATGGAAGCATGTTCGATTAGCTGCGCTGGCGTAAGCGCTCCATTGCAAAGCGAAAGATCAAAGTCCCGGCCGAGGGACGCTTCGGCGACTCTAATCGCTTTCGCTTCTTGCCGAGCAGTCTCCAACATCGGTTTGGTATGTTCGCTTTCAAATGCCGCTAGGCGGAAGTGAAGTCGGTCAAACGGCATGTTCTCAACGATCCGTAGCGTATCCAGCAAGAGGGATGCGTTGGGCACGGTGGCCGGAACTTCGCAGCCCACAACATCGAGCAATGCCCGAAAAGACAACTGCGCTTTTTGAACCAGATTCGTTGCTTCCACTGAAGATTCAAAGAGGCTTTTGATTTCTGCGACCGAAAGCCCGTCCAGTCGCCAGGCCCGAACGCATTCCAGCGCTGCTGCCAGCTTCTCCGCAGTTTGGGAATCGAATAGGGATCTGGTGTTGCTTACGGAACTTGAAAGCGCTTCAAGGCCTTTTCCATACGACTCCACTAAATCCACAAATTCTGCCAGCAATCGCCGGTTTGGTTGGGTCTGGCACGGCACCAAAAGGTGCTCAAGCAGCTTTCCTCCAGCGTCTGGCAGGAGCGCCAAGGTGGATGAAGAGCGCTCCAAACCCAAGATCGTTCGGGAAATGACGATGCCGGTAGTTTCTTGAACCCACTCGCAGTACTCATCGGCCTTGCGTACAGTACCCAGGAATTCATCAAGAAGACTGCGGACTCGTTCGTCCCCGTCAAAACTCAAAGGTCGGGCGATCCAATTCCAGGGATGCTGCTCGATTGAACTGCAAGGGGCGAGAACCGCCACCAGATGTTGCACGTAAACTGCAATGAATTGTTCCGTCTCCGTGAAGTCGGCGCGAGTGTATTGCGGGGCCTGTCGCAAAATGACCTGGTTCAGCCGTTCCCGGTGCACTGCGACGTCTTGCCCGCAGCGGTCGCGGGCCCACAGGATCTCGAAAATCGTGGCCTGGAGAGGTTCGACGGTTTTGTTGATCAGCGCCGCGTACAGCGTCAAAAGCCGCTTCCTGTCTTCGACTATCGAGAGCTGGCCGTCGAGATCCCGAGGGTCCTTGAATGAGCCCCGTCGCTGCAGACGGTGAGCAACATCATTGAGAAGCGCTCCCTTCTTGGTTTTGTGACTGTGGACTTCCAGGCAAAACATTCCAAGGCCGGCATCGTCCAGACGGCGGCGGACCACTTCAAGAGCAGCCAGTTTTTCCGCTACAAAAAGCACGGTCTTGCCTCTTGCAAGGGCCGCGGCAATGAGATTCGTGATGGTTTGTGATTTTCCGGTCCCCGGAGGGCCCTCGATCACCAGATTCTGGCCGCGTAGCGCGTGCACGAGCGCGCTGTGTTGCGAGCTGTCGGCGTCCCGGATGAGATGTGGAATGTCTTTTTTTAACTCCGGCTCGTCAATTGCGAATTCTTCTGCAAGCGTGATATTGGAATTTTTCGAGCCTTCAAACAGCTCGCGGACAAGAGGATGCTTGGCGATGCTCTGGGAGGCAGGCCATGTTTTGGGATCAAGATCCCGATACATTAGCAATTTTCCAAAACTGAGCAGCGCGAGAGTCACGTGCCGACGAATCGACCAACGTTTCTTCAGGCCTAAGATCGTTTCAAATTTTCCGAAATAGGTATCAGGAGTGTCGTCGTCCTCTAGATGCGGTATCTCAAGACCAAAGTCTCGGCGCATCTTTTCAACGAGCGATAAATTAGACTCCACATCTTCGCCGGAATACTCGATGACTGTTTCGACGGCTTTGCCTTTCCCTCCCGACCGCTCGATAGTCACTGGCACAACTACAAGGGGCGCAAGATGCGGCTGTTCGGATTCGTCAGCCTCGTGCCATTCGAGAAAACCGAAAATGAGATACAGCATGTTAGTGCCGGATTCCTCGATTGCCGTTTTTGCGGCACTGGAGATCTTGCGGCTTACGGTATCAAGTTGTTCTTGATAGTGGAGGACCGGCAAGAACTCTTTGTTTTGATCTTCGACACTGTCGAGATCGAACGAGGTGTTCCAATCAAGTTCGAGCGCATAATCCGCGGCGGCAGGCATCTCTTCGCCGTTTTCGATGTCCGGTTCGGGCACTGGTAGAAATGAGAGTTTTTCGTTGTCGCGCAGTCGCCCGAACACGGTATCAAGGCCAACGTCCACAACGCGGAGCGAGGAGGACTTAGAATGCCTGAAATTCAGGAGTTTGTTTCGGTTCGTGAGATCCAGCAACCGTGTACGGATTCGGTCCAGGCCGGTCTCCGTACTTCCGGTCAGGAAATCAGCGCTTATGTTGGATGCTGGCTGCTCGCCTGATTCTTGACTGGGTCCGCTAGGCATAGCTCATTATGTCCGAATCGGTAACTATCAGTTACTCCGTAACATGAAGCGGTATAGAGGTATGCAACTCAGGGTTGCTCGGGACTCGGCGCGAGCATACCACGGGGGATTGCCTTGCTCACCTTCTCGCATGTTGGCAGCCGCTCCCGACCGGCCCGCAAGGGGAGCCGTCAAAACAACCTGGCGGCGGACAACCATAAAGGACGAGCAAGATCTCAGTATCGATAATTGAGGTTTACGCAGCATCGTGCTTCAACTGCGACCAAGGCGCGGGTATCTTCGCTAATAAATTGGCTAAATACTACTACGTATAACTGAGTCTGGAATAATCCCAAGAAATCACTAAACCGAACAGTGCATCCATCAAAGGGCTATAATAGGTCAAAATAATTTGGACGATATCAATCAGAATATAAAGTTATCGTGATTTTAGTTAAACAAGTTGCACGCTCCAGTTGAGAAGGGACGATTCTGTGGCAATAGACTTGGGGAACCTCAACCCAGAACAGAAGCGCGCTGTGCTTGAGGTTACAAGGCCAGTTCTGCTCATGGCCCCGATGGGAACGGGCAAGACCAAGGTCCTGGCTCTTCGAGCCGCGTACGCAATAGATAGCGGCATTGAGGCGTCCTCAATTCTTTGCCTATCGTTTACGAATCGGGCCGCGAAAGAAGTGAAGGAACGCCTTACCCAGCTCCTAGGGAGAGCTGGCGATGGCGTGACGACGAGAACATTTCACTCACTTTGCGCGATGATCATCCGTTCAGAGAGCGACGTCATCGGAATTGACTATGATTTTGTTGTGTGGGACGAGGAAGACTCGAGCGAGGTATTGAAAAGACTGATTCGCCGATTTGGTATTCAGGTCGGCCAAGAGGACATCGACAAGGTAGTCGGTTGCATTTCGACGAGCCTCGCTGCTTTTCGCCTCGCTAGCTATGAGCGTTCCAAGTCAGAATCGGTAGATCATGTCTTCCATCGCAATCTGCAGGGCCTCAAACTCAAGGCTACCTCTAGAGACCAGGACTTCCTTTGCTCACAGATGCTGGACTCATACCTAGCCGAGCTCCGAGAGAATCACGCGTTGGATTTTGTCGATCTCATCATTCAAGTGAGTGATGTCTTTAAGAATAATGCGAGGGTCCTGACGCGTTGGCAGGAGAGGTTTCGTTGGATTCAGGTTGACGAAGTTCAGGATACCAACTGGTCGGAGTATTCGATTTTAGCGGCCATCGGGAAGAAGCATCGGCAGGTGTCCTTTTTCGGCGACGTGGACCAGACGATTTATGAATGGCGTGGTTCGGTGCCACAGGAAGTAATTGCAGTTTTTAAGAAGGAGTTTGGACCCGTAATAGAAATCAATCTGAAGCGAAACTACAGGTCCACTCAAAAGATTCTTGAGGCTTGCGGCCGAATAATTGGTTCGTATCAGGGCGCCGTGACCCATCAAATGGAGTGCCATTCCCAGGTGCCTGGAGAGCCGGTTATGATTCACGGCGAGCCTGACCCTGTATCTGAGGCACATTGGCTGGCTGATAGGATCCGAGAGTTCCAAAAGGTGGACAAATGCAAATTCAGGAACTTCGCCATCCTCACGAGGACGAACGGGAGAGCTACGGTAATTTCGAGAGTACTAGAGAATGAACTGATTCCGCATTTTGTCGCGGACCAGTTCAGATTCTTCTTACGGGCCGAAATAAAAGATGCGATCGCACATCTCCGTTTTCTTTTAAACACACACGACTCGAATGCGTTTCGTCGCATCCTTCAAAGACCGCCGAAGGGGATTGGACAAGCCACAATTGATGCCATTCAAGCCATAGACAGGCGGACTTGCCTCAGATTGGTTGATTTCGTAAATCCCATCACTCTCAAGTATGCAGATCCGTACGCCCCGCTTCTCGACGCGTTTGTGTCCGGCAATATTGTGATATTCGACGTTGAAAGCACGGGGCTGGATACGGTCTCGGACGAGGTGGTCGAACTCGCTGCTGCAAAGGTGAACCACAACGGCCGACAGGACGAGTTTCATGCATATCTGAAAAGCAAGAAACCAGTCGGTGACTCATTTTCCGTTCATACGTTGTCAGACCAGTTCCTCGCCCAGAAGGGCGAAAATCCAAAGAAGGTACTGGAGGAATTTGCCTCTTTCTGCGAGGGTTGCGTTCTGGTAGGGCACAATGTCACGTTTGACAAGAACATTATCGAAAGTCAGGGACGGAGGATCGGCGCTAGGAACCCTACGGTCGGCCTTTGCTTTGACACCCTTGACATTGCGAGAAGATTGCTGCGGTTGCCGAGTTACACCTTGCAATCGCTTCACGATACTCTCAAATTGAAGCACAAGCCAACGCACCATGCGCAAGACGATGTCAGAACGACAGAGGACCTTCTCCGACACCTCGTGGAGCTTCTAACGCCCGGAGCGGGTGAAAGACGCAAAGTTCTTCGTGGGCGAATGGCTCCGTTTGCGAATTTGGCTTACCAGCTAGAGGCATGGCGGAGCGGAATCGCCAACAAACGGCCTCACGAGCTCTTGGCTTTGGTCCTTGAAGAGTCGGGTCTCGCCGCGTACTGGCGCAAGCAAGAGGATGGCGAAAAACGGCAGCGTAACCTCGGGGAGTTGGTTGACCTGTTTGGGCAATACGACGATCTCCGCTTGTCCGGGCGAGATGCTCTTCAAGAGATACTGCTCACTGTGTCCCTTGGCAGCGACACTGAGAGGCTACTTCAGAAGGATGATCGGGTGTTGCTAGTGACGGTGCACCAAGCGAAGGGGCTGGAGTTCGATACAGTGTTTGTAGCCGCAGCTACGGATGAGGACTTTCCCTCGTATTTGAGCAAGCGCGACGGCAGAGTCGAAGAGGAGCACCGCGTGTTCTACGTGGCGGCGAGCAGAGCGAAGAGGCGTCTCGTGTTTTCCTACTTTCGGGAGAATGACTGGGGTTACATCCAGCACCCGAGCAGGTTCTTGACCTGCCTCTCCGCGCCGAAGGTTCGTTAACCCAGTTATGACAGAGGACTTCACTGTCGGTCAGGGAGACGCGAGGGGTTGATGGCTAGTCAGTATTACAGTGTTGCCGATCATGGCTGGAGTGAACATATCTGAACAAACACCAGAATCCATCGCTTTCCTGCGCCCACTTCTCCCTATGTTTGTCAGTTGGCTAAAGATGTCGCAAACGCTGGACGATTTTGCCAACCAGGGGAAGAAGGTGAACTGGGATTGGGTCAACGAAGCTGAGCGTACTTGCGGCTTACCGGAATCTCGATGTCCTGACCATATCGCAGCGCAACGACTTGGCTTGAAGCCGGGTGGAGTTTAAGGCACTTGTGAGGAGTGCTGTCCGTGTCTGGAATAAAAAGCCCCATAGACGATGCTCTTTGCGCTGCGATCTACGACAGGTTGTGTTCGATGGTCTACAGCGCTTTAAATACCGGACTGGATTCTTACCACGACCCAAAAGAACTACGCAAGGAATGGCGTCAGCTCGGTTCCGCTGCCTTGGCTCATGTCTTGGTGTTATCCGCGACTCCCCATTGGTCTTCTTACCCGCGAACATTCTGGATGAACCCCTGGATTGCACAGCACCTGCGTAGCTACAACGCGGACCAACTTGCGCACATCGTGAGGGACTGGCTGGAGAGGAAGCCTTTGGATTCCCGTGTGAACGAGGACCCGCTAGAGGAGGACCTCAAGGTTAGGCATTTGAAGAGTTTGCTTGCCGCATTAAACCGAGAGGGGTAATCCTTGGCTTTCCGTCGCTTAATGCCCGACGCGGGTTGTCCAACGGCCCGTGAAGGTTTCAATTGGAATGAGGCGGCGCTGCACCATTTTCAAAGAGGGACTTAGAAGCGAGAGATGCAACTTCAATCCGCACTGGCCCTACCCAACATCCTTTCGTTCCTGGAACAGCTTACTGATTTCTTAAGGCGACAATAAGAGCCTCAAGGATGGCACCGACGGCTCAATGGCCTGACGATTGCGGGCATCGTCAGCAATCGGCGTCTAGACTCTTTGGGCCTTTTCGAGATAGCGACAAAATCCATTTGCCAGTGTCATCTGTCGAGGGTTTTTGCATTCCATTTCGAATAGAGCAGGGCTAGCCACAAGCACCGCGATACAGCGCGCACGAGAAATCGCCACATTCAGTCGATTGGAGCTGTAGAGAAATTCCATGCCGCGAGGGGCATCCGTAGCGGTGGAGGTGGCCATCGAGTAAAAAATAACGGGCGCTTCTTGCCCCTGGAATTTGTCCACGGTCCCGACGTGAGCTCCTGCTGGGAGCGCATCACGCAGGGCCGAGACTTGGGCGTTGTAAGGCGTCACGATGAGCACATCATTTAGTTTCAGTTGACTGATTTCTCCCCTGCGGTTCGTCCATGTGTTCTCTCCATTCACAAGCTCTCTGACCAACTTGGCGATCTCCTCCACCTCTTCGCCAGATTCATTCTGATTTCCACTGTGGTGAACAGGAACGAACCTCAAGCCAGTGCCGGACAAGCGACCCTTCGCATTTACGCTTTGTTTCTCGTTGCCCGTGGCTGGGAGAAGCCTGCCTTCGTAGAACAATTCCGAAGTGAAGCCGCAAACGTCGGGATGCAATCGTTGTGTCTCGCTTAGAAATAGGCCTTGTTCTGGGAGGATTGTGGCTCGATCACCTAGGAGGTGACGAAAGGCCGATCCATCGGTCCCGGGAGGATGAACGCCGCGCTGCGGTTGGTCGAGCTGTTGAGGGTCGCCGAGCAGCACGCAACTCGTGGCTGCCTGAGATACTGCAAGCACATCCGCAAGACACATCTGGCCAGCCTCATCAATGAACAGAATGTCGACGGCCTGGTGCACCTCGGTCCGCGCCCAAAACCAACTCGTCCCGGCCGCAACTTGTGCCCTACCTTCCCTCAAGGC
>WNFS01004715.1_pt1 | contig 18704 bp, 20 predicted proteins | sample 5400141 | NCBI WGS metagenome assembly WNFS01 (sample SAMN13153358, study PRJNA577476) | soil metagenome | isolation source: 60 cm saprolite under Madrone tree | place: USA:California | collected 2016-06-14
CGGCGATGGCAAGCCGCCGAAGAAGCCATCGGCCAAGTACAAGTACGTCGATGAGCTCGTCCGCCTCCAGTTCGAGCTCATCAAGCTGCAAGAGTGGGTGCGGCTGGACGGCCTCAAGGTCGTGGTGATCTTTGAAGGCCGCGATGCCGCCGGCAAGGGCGGCGTCATCAAGCGGATCACGCAGAGCCTCAACCCGCGTATTTGCCGAATTGTCGCCCTCGGCACGCCCACCGAGAAAGAGCGTGGGCAATGGTATTTCCAGCGCTACATCGCGCATCTGCCGGCGCGCGGTGAGATGGTCCTGTTCGACCGAAGCTGGTACAACCGCGCTGGGGTCGAGCGCGTCATGGGCTTCTGCACCGACAAGGAGTACACCGAGTTTCTGCGCGCTTGTCCGCTCTTCGAGGAAATGCTGGTGCGTTCAGGCACTCACCTCCTCAAATACTGGTTCTCGGTGAATGATGAGGAGCAGGAGAAGCGCTTCACGGAGCGCATGAGCAACCCGATCAAACGGTGGAAGCTCAGTCCGATGGATCTCGAGTCCCGCAAGCATTGGGTCGAGTATTCGCGGGCCAAGGACGTGATGCTGAAATACACGGATCGCAAAATCGCGCCGTGGTTCATCGTCAATGCGGACGACAAGAAGCGGGCTCGACTCAATTGCATCGCCCACCTGCTGAAGCAAATTCCCTATAAGGATCTGACGCCGATTGCTTTGGAGTTGCCTCAACGCCAGCCCGATACAGGCTACAAGCGGCCGAAGAAATCGAGCCAGCGGTGGGTGCCGGAGCGCTACTAGGCTGGCCCTGTAAGGCGCAAAATCGAAATCCGGTAGGTCATGTAGCTAATGTCAGGTGTCATCCCGATAGCGAACTCGGCAGGTCGTCATGACCTAGCAGCGCTGATTAGCCAGCCGCCAGGGACTCGCCATTTGACTCAGGATGCGCGCTTAAGCCTCGCCCGCTACCCACAACCCTAGCCCAACGGCCCAATTCGCTTGCATGAAGCAGAAAACCGCCCTGGAATCAATTACGGTGGATTTCCGAGTCAAACGGCCAACAGTGGCGGCAGCCAATTTACGGTATCTGGCGAGCGTGGGGCATGTCGGGCCGAACGGTTAGCCCTTCCGAGGGCGTGGACTCATAAACACGCACCCAAGGGCGGGATTGAAGCAAGCTCGATGAAGGCGAGGTAATTGGCCGCGACAGCCCTAGCGGCTTGCGCGGACCCCAGCGCCCTGTAAGACGGCGGACACTTGACTGGTGCCACCGAGTGGGTTGGCTGCCCAGCCGACGTTACGCAATGGCAATTATTCATTTGATGAAGTGGAAGGAATCCAGTGGCTAAGACGACTCCCTGGCCGCAGCTCATTCTGGTAAACGGCCCGTCGAGCGCAGGCAAGACCACTCTCTGCCGGGCGCTGCAGGAGGCTATCCTCGATCCCTATCTCGTCGTGGGATTCGACGATTTCATCTTCATGGCGGCATCCCGCTACTATCGCGGCGCGGACGGTGGGCGACAGAGCGAGACGGATTCCTTCACCGCTCTTGGCGTTGAAATGCTTATCACGTCACCGCCCGGCACTCCCTTGAGCGTGGCCGCTAAGTTCGGACCCGTGTTCCGGCGCCTCCTCAACGCGATGGCGCCCGCGGTGCGTACCCTGGTTGACGGTGGCAGTGCTGTCATCTTTGATCACGTGCTCCACGACCGTGAGATGTATGAGAGCTTCTGCCGGGCCACCGCCGGGCTCGATGTCTTCACGGTGGGCGTCACATGCCCCCTCGATGTGCTTGAGAACCGTGAGCGGGCCCGCGGCGACCGCGTGCTGGGCCGGGCTCGTGGCCTCGCCAACGTCGTCCATGCGTTCTGCACCTACGACGTAACGGTCGACACCGCCGAATCGCCACCGGAGACCTGCGTCGCCTTGATCATTGACGCCCTGACGACACGCTCACAGGGAAGAAATGAGTTGCTCCCCTGAAACACAGTCGGTTTAGGGGCGGCAAACGCCCGCTCGGGGTCAAAGGCGGCCCTCTGGCCTCTTAGTCCGAGCTTCCGCTTGCCGACGGAGACCGGACGGAGGCCCATGATAGTTGATCGTTTCACCTCTGGCGTGTCACCTGGCAATCAACAGGAATCGCCGTCTGCCGTTGGCCGACCGTGGGCACTGCACTCATTCGCTTTGCCCCTTCGTCGCCATGCTGCGCAGAATGCTGACCAGTTCCGTGTGCGGTGCGGTCCTGGTATCGCTTAGCGCCTCGATGGAATGAGCCTCGGTCAGCCGACTCAGTCGGACCAGCAGGCGGATGCGCTCCCGCCGCGTCGATTTGAACTCCGACGAGCGACGGGTAAAGAGGATTTTGAATAGCTCACCGTCGCCGAAAAGATGATTGACCTCACTCGCCGTGACGTAGACGAGAAACAGCACGAAAATCCACATCTGAGTGGCGATGAAGCGATGCCAGCTGAAGCTGCCTAGTTGGTGTTCGATGAAGGCGCCGCCGCCCACGGTCCCACCGCCAATCACATAGTGGATAAAGGCTTCGATGAGGCGCGCCAGAAATACGAAGAGCGTGTAGACCACCGTCTTGAAAAGGATGGGCTGTGCCAGTGGGGCGTGATCGAAGCGTCGCAGGAACGGCATCTTATCTGCGACCAGCACCACCTTGCCGACTACCAACGCCGACACTGTTGCAATGAAGAAGCCGGTGAATTGGATCAGATAGTCGGCGAGGATCAGCCGCTTGGTAAACAGGATGAGGTTGAAACCGACGAAAAAGAAGATGGTCGGCGGCAGCACCTGTCGAAACTCATGCAGCAGGACGCGCCCCACTCTCGCCAAGCGCCCGGGCTTCCCGGCATCGATCACGTGCGTAGGCATTGGAACCCTCCCGGCAGATTGGCCATGGTTTCGTTGGCAGAGTTCGCGTCCCAGTTCGGCATCATACGCGCGCTAGTCTGGGGTGAGAACACCCGCCCAAGAGCAATCACAAAGGGTTATGTCGACGACCCCACGCGTTGGCTGGCGCGCCAATCGGGGCATGCTGTTCTGGGTTGTTGAAAGTCGGATTACCCGGCGGTAACTCATAAATTGGGACCGCTAACACGCGCCAACATTCCGCGACTGGGCCAAACCGGACGGCCGATGCTTGTGGCCCCATCTTCCCACTACGCTTGGAAAGCGTAGAATTGAAACCTGGAGCGTGTCGCTATGAAACCCATAACATTTGCGTTGCCGGTCGGATGCGGGCTGCTGGTGTGGAGCATCGGGGGTACTGTGCTCGCAGAACAGGCCAAGCTTCAGATCAATTTCTCATGGGCGCAGACCGAGAGGTGCACGACGGTATCCCCCGAGATTCACGTTAGCAGCGTGCCAGAGGGAACCAAGAAATTTGAGGTTGCTTTACAGGACTTGGACGTGCCCACCTATCGTCATGGTGGCGGCACAGTGCCGGCTAATGCGGGTGGCGATATACCAGCAGGTGCATTGAACGACTATAACGGGCCATGCCCACCATCCCAGTCCGCAGACGGGTAGTCAGTTCTCGCTCTGCGCCAGTCGGCCCGCCGTCGCCAGAATGATAACGCTGCTCGCGTTTTCGCCCGAGTTCCGCCAGCGAAGTCGCGATGAGTGTCTCATTGTCATTATTCCGTTTTGCCGCAGGCAATCGATCGCGACGGAAAGTATGGGTGCTGGGCATTGCGTCGGCGGCTTGCCTAGCGCTATGCCGGCGGCCATCATGCTGTGCCCGGCCTCGCCGGGCTCTGCTGCATCGGGCGCAGGGTCTGCTTAGGAGTTCGGCGCGAACGAGCGGCGATCGCCCGGCCACGGCTTTACAAGACACTGCTGGCCCACCGATTTCAGCTTGTCGCAGATGGCCTTGGCGGAAGTTTTGTCGTCAAAGGGTCCCGCCTCCACGCGGTAGTAGATGCCCTGGCTACCCAGATCGGCGCGCACAATATGTACCCGCAAGAGCCGCAGAATGTCATTGTGATTGGCCAATATTCGATCCCAGGTTTTGTACGCGTCGGCCTCGCTCCTCAGGGCCGCCAACTGAATATGGAAGTTCTCGGCAATCGCCGCGGTCTGGGTCCTTGGCGGGTTGGTCGGCGGCGGCGCCTGCGGGTCGTCGCGCGCCCGGTTCACCGGTGCGGAGTTCGTGGGAGTCTGCACCGGAATCAGCGATGCCACCGGCATCTGCGCCGGCGTCACGGAGGCAGATACCAAAGGCGGCGCGGCGGGTGCGGGGGGCATCACGGGCTTCAGCGGCTGCACGGCTGGGCCGCTCAGCAATGGCAGGCTTGTAACTGTGGCTGCGGGTGCCGGCGCGGGGGAGACGATGCCGGCGCCCGGACCTCCGCCTAACGCTGCGGCAAGCGCCTTGCTTTTCGCCGCCACGATCTGAACCCGAACGCGAGCCGTGGCTTGATTAGATATGCCCAGCAATCGGGCCGCCGCAGGGGTCAACTCGATAATCCGATCGTTGACGAAGGGCCCGCGGTCGTTGATCCGAAGCTCGATGGATTTTCCGTTGTCGAGATTGGTGACGCTCGCCACGGAGGGCAGCGGCAAGGTCTTATGCGCCGCGGCGATGGTGTTCTCGTCGTATGGCTCGCCACTCGTGGTGACGAGGCCGGCGCGACTCGAAGGATATACGGAGGCGACCCCAGGCTCGTCATAGCCATAGTCTACCGCCGGTCGATACCAGACGCCGTCGAATTGATAGGGTTTGCCTATGACATAGCGGGCCTGCCCAGCCGGCGTGGGCGTAGGGACGGTTTGGGCTGTGGATGCATTCGGCCAGCCATCGATCGCCAGCGCAAACGCCGCGCTCAGAATCACCAGATACTTCGCTTGCGCCACGCCGGTTGCCCTTTCTAGCTGCATGGCAAATCAAACCAGCTGCGCGCGAACACAACTCCCATTTGAGATTTTATTCTCCCGATTAATCCGACATTCCCCATATGATCCCCGGTTCTGCGCGTCAGAGTAGCTATTCAGGTTTCCCGCGCCAATCTGGAATACGATAATACGATTAAGGACTCATGGCGGCTCGAGCCGACGCGGTCGTCTGCTAGCTCGCCCTGAACCCCATATTTTCAAAATTCAAGTGGGGTCCGCGCTGGGTCGAACTCGGCCACTGCAGCACCTCCGCGCTGACTCCGCTCTCGCCCCAGCAGCGGAAATCGCCGGTCGGGGTCACGGCCTAGGAATTTTCTCCGCAACGGAAACACCTAGTCGGCGGCTTCGACCTTCAGGATCGAGCCGTCGACGCCGACCACCTTCACATGACGGCCCGCCGGCATATCCGGACCCGACGCGCGCCAGACGCCGTCGTCGACCTTGATCGCGCCCCGGCCGTTGACGATAGGCGATTCCACCGTGAACTTGCGCCCCAGATAGCGCTCGCCCCGTCGATTGAGGGACGGATCGGCGCTCTCCTTCGGATTGCGATGAACGAAGCTGCGGCCGAGGAAGACGGAAACCACCGCAAGCACGACAAACAGACCTGCCTCCCATTCCCAGCTCAAGCCTGGAACCACCAGGACGATCAAGCCGACCAAGCCCGCGGCCAGTCCGAACCAGATGAAGAACATGCCTGGCGCCAGGGCCTCGACGGCCGCCAGCACCGCGGCCAGAATCAACCAGTGCCAGAACTGCAGATTGCCGAGAAATCCTTCCATCGGATGCTCCTCAGCTCTTCTGTTCCCAGGGTCCGGCCTTGGTCCCGCCCGCCTGGGGGCCCATCGCCTGTTTGGCGAGTTCGGCGATGCCCCCGATGGCGCCGATGACGCTTGCCGCCTCCAGCGGCATGAAAATCAGCTTCTGGTTCGGGGCCGAGGCGATGCGCTGCAGGGCATCGATATATTTCTGGGCGACGAAATAGTTGATCGCCTGCACGCTGCCCTTGGCGATGGCATCGGAGACGGATGTCGTCGCTTTGGCTTCCGCTTCGGCGGCGCGCTCGCGGGCTTCGGCGTTGCGGAACGCCGCCTCGCGCTGGCCCTCGGCCTGCAGAATTGCGGCCTGCTTCTCGCCCTCGGCCTTCAAAATGGCCGATTGGCGCAAGCCTTCGGCCTCGAGAATTGCGGCGCGCTTGTCGCGTTCGGCCTTCATCTGCCGGCCCATGGATTCGATTAGATCCTTGGGCGGGGCGATGTCCTTGATCTCTATGCGGGTGACCTTGAGGCCCCAGGGCGATGTCGCGTCGTCGACCACCTTCAGAAGCTGGTGGTTGATCTGGTCGCGTTGCGAGAGCAGCTGGTCCAGATCCATCGAGCCCATGACCGTACGCACGTTGGTCATGACCAGATTGCCGATGGCGTATTGCAGGCGGCTCACCTCGTATGTGGCCTTGGCCGCATCGAGCACCTGATAGAAGACCACGCCGTCCACCGAGACCATGGCGTTGTCCTTGGTGATGACCTCCTGGCGGGGCACATCAAGCACCTGCTCCATCATGTTCATCTTGGCGCCGACGCGGTCGACGAAAGGCAGGATCAGATTGAGGCCCGGCCGCATCGTATGGGTGTAGCGCCCGAAGCGCTCCACCGTGTATTCCATGCCTTGCGGCACGGAGCGCACGCTCATGGCGATCGCAATGAAGGCCACCACGACCAGCGCGATGGCGAAAATGCTCCCCCCGTCCATCCCTTGTTTCCTCCTGTTTGGCCGAACGCCACCTTGTATATGGTCAATCGGCCGTCGGTTGTGAAGACCCCTGCTCTACACGTTCTAGTAGGCTGACCTTGGCCTCGCCCAGGTCGACGGCGCGAATCTTCTCGCCGTGGCGGGCGATGCCCTCGGTGGATTTCCGGATTTCCTCGACGTCTTCGCGCGCCTGGTCGAAATGCCGGCCGAGATTCCTCACCCGGTCGCCCAGGCGGCGCACGTCGTCCATCATCCTGTCGACCTCGACCTTGATCAGGCCCGCTTCCTTGCGCATCTGCACGTCGCGCAGCACGGCACGCACGGTGTTGAGGAGTGCCATCATGGTAGTGGGCGAGACGATCCAGACCCGAGCGCGAAAGCTCTCCTCCACCACATTGGGGAAATTGGCATAGAGCTCGGCATAGACGGCTTCGCTAGGCAAAAACATGAGCGCCGATTCCGCCGTTTCGCCGGCGATGATATAGCGCTCGCGGATGTCCTTCACATGCTTGCGCAGGGCCTGATCGAAGGCACGCCGCGCCGTAACGCCCTCCACGTCGCTCACCGCCGCGCGCAAGGCCCGATAGCTCTCCAGCGGAAATTTGGCATCGATGGCGATCGGCCCCGGCGGAAGGGGCAGCTTCAGCAGGCAGTCCGCCCGGCCGCTGCCGACCTTGGCTTGGAACTCATAGCTGTCGGGGGCCAGGATCTCGCTCACCAGATCCTGAAGCTGGATTTCGCCGAAGGCGCCTCGGGCCTGCTTGTTCGACAGAATGTTCTGCAGGCCCACCACCTGGCCCGACAACTCCATGATATTGGCCTGGGCGCGGTCGATGACCGCCAGCCGGCTCGCCAGGTCGCTAAGCGATTTGCCGGCCTTCTCGGCCGATTCCTGCAGCTTGTCGCCGATCCGCTTGTTGAGGTCGCCCAGGCGTTCTTCCACGGCGCGCGCCAGGTTGCGCTCCTGGGCTTGGAGGCGGGCATCGAGGGCCGCCTGCTGGGCCGCCTGGCTCTGCGCCATCTGATCGAGGCGCCCGGCGATCTGGCCGATCTCGCCGCCGGACGTACCCCGGCGCAGCAACAGCACGACGAGCAAGACCATGACAAGGCCGAGCGCGATCAGAACCAGCCATTGGAAATCCATGGGCGCATCCTATTGACGGCGCCGGAATCAGGCCATAGGTAATCCCGTCATGGCCAAGCTGGACATCATCGTGGCGCCCGATCCGCGCCTGAAAGTCAAATGCAAGCCGGTGGCGCGCGTCGATGCCAAGATCGCCCGCTTGATGGATAACATGTTGGAGACGATGTATGCGGCCCCGGGGATCGGCCTGGCCGCGCCCCAGGTGGGGGTGGCCCAGCGCGTCATCGTCCTCGATATCGCCAAGGAGGGGGAGGCGCCGGCCCCACTGAAGATGGCCAACCCGGAACTGGTCTGGGTCTCCGACGAGGATGCGATCTTCAACGAGGGCTGCCTGTCGCTACCCGAGCATTACGCCGATGTCGTCCGGCCGCGGGCCATCCGGGTGCGTTATATCGACCATGCCAACGAGATTCGCGAGCGCGAGGCCGAGGGGCTGCTGGCGACCTGCATCCAGCATGAGATGGATCATCTCGATGGCATCCTGTTCGTCGATCATCTGACGGCCCTCAAGCGCAACATCATCCTGCGCAAGCTGCTGAAGGCGAAGAAATCCATTTCGGTCGCCGTCTAGGCGGGCCCGGGCGCCATGGCTCGCCTGCGCCTCGCCTTCATGGGCACGCCGGAATTCGCCCGGACCGGCCTTGCCGCGCTGATCGCCGCGGGCCATGACATTGCATGCGTCTATAGCCAACCGCCACGCCCGGCCGGCCGCGGTCAGCGGTCCCGGCCTTCGCCGGTGCAGGCTTTGGCCGAAGAACGAGGCCTGCCGGTTCGCACACCGGTCAATCTGCGCGAGGCGGCAGAGCAGGCGCATTTTGCCGACCTTGGCCTCGATGCGGCTGTGGTGGCCGCATATGGCCTCATTCTGCCGCCGGCAATTCTCGAGGCACCGCGGCGGGGCTGCCTCAACATCCATGCCTCGCTTCTGCCGCGCTGGCGTGGCGCAGCGCCGATCCAGCGCGCGATCCTGGCCGGGGATCATGAGACCGGCATCACCATCATGCAGATGGATGAAGGGCTCGATACCGGCCCCATGCTGCTGGCCGAGCGCCTTCCCATTTCGCCCTCGGACACCGGCGCCATGCTGCATGATCGGCTTGCGGCGCTTGGCGCGCGGCTGATCGTGGCGGCTCTTGAGCAATCGGCCACCGGCCGGTTGATCCCCACGCCCCAGCCCGCCTCAGGCGCGACATATGCCGCCAAGCTGAGGCGCGAAGACGGCCGCCTCGATTGGCGCGAACCCGCCGGCGATCTGGCGCGCCGCGTGCGCGCGCTGACGCCCTGGCCGGGTGCGTGGTGCGAATTGGTCGGCGAGCGGATCAAGATCCTGGCGGCCGAGGCCGTAGGCGCCGAGGGCCCGCCGGGCCGGGTGCTGGACGATCGGCTCACCATCGCCTGCGGGGCCGGCGCGCTTCGCCTGCTGACGGTTCAGCGCCCCGGCAAGGCGCCCCTGGGCGCCGCGGAATTCCTGCGCGGCTTCAAGCTTATCCCCGGCACGGTGCTGGCGTGACCCGCTTTCGCCTGCTCGTCGAATACGACGGCACCGGCTATGTCGGCTGGCAGCGCCAGGATAACGGCCCCTCGATCCAGCAGGCCATCGAGGAGGCGATCTTCGCCTTCTCAGCCGAACGCACCAACCTCGCCGCCGCCGGGCGCACCGATGCCGGCGTCCATGCCCTGGGACAGGTGGCCCATGTGGATCTGGCCCGCGACACCAAAGCCGATACCTTGCGCGACGCGGTCAATTTTCATCTGAAGCCTCGGCCGATTTCGATTCTCGCCGCCGAGCCCGTGGCCAGCGATTTCCACGCCCGCTTCTCCGCCGTCGGCCGGCGCTATCTCTATCGCATCGTCAACCGGCGCTCGCCCCTGGCGATCGAGCGCAATCGCGCCTGGTGGGTGCAGAGCGAACTCGATGCATCCGCCATGCAAGCGGCCGGCCAGCGGCTGATCGGTCATCACGATTTCACGAGTTTCCGGTCCTCGATCTGCCAGGCCGCCTCGCCGCTGAAGACCCTGGATCGGCTGGATGTGGAGCGCGCGGGCGAGGAGATTCGCATTCACGCCGCCGCGCGTTCCTTCTTGCATCATCAGGTGCGCAACATGGTGGGCACGCTGAAGCTGGTGGGCGAGGGCCGCTGGACTGCGGAGGATGTGGCGGCTGCCCTGGCAGCCCGGGCCCGAAGCGCCGCCGGCCCCACCGCGCCGCCCGAAGGCCTTTTCCTTGCCGAAGTTCGCTATTAACCGGCGCCCATGTAGATTGCCGCCATGACCGATCTGTTCCCCGGCTTCCAGCGGCGCCGAATCGCCGCCGCGGGCATTGAGATCAATTGCCGCCTCGGCGGCGATGGGCCAGCCGTACTCCTGCTTCACGGCTATCCCGAGACCCATGCCTGCTGGCATCGTTTGGCGCCCGCCTTGACGGGTGCCTTCAGCGTGGTCGTGCCCGACCTGCCCGGCTACGGCGACAGCGACTACGTTGAGCCCGATCCGGCCAACCGCCAATATTCCAAGCGCCAAACCGCCGTCGTCATGGCCGAACTGATGGGCGCATTGGGCCACCAGCGCTATGCCGTCGTCGGCCACGACCGGGGCGCGCGGGTGGCCTATCGCCTGACCCTCGACCGGCCGGATCTCGTCACGCGGCTTGCGCTTTTCGACATCCTGCCCACCATCGAAACCTGGGAAGCGATGACGGGTGCCTCAGCCATCGACGAATTCCATTGGCCGTTTCTGGCCCAGCCCGGGGGCCTGCCCGAGGGGCTGATCGATCGCGACCCGGATTTTTTCCTGCGCTATCTCATGAGCCGGTGGGCGGGGGATGTCGGCCGCATCGATACCCAGGCGCTGGCCGAATATCTGCGCTGCTTCCGCCGCTCGCCGGTGATTCGCGCGACTTGTGCGGATTATCGGGCCGGTGCCACGGTGGATCTGATCGACGACGAAGCCGATCGCATGGCGGGCCGGCGCATCGCCTGTCCGCTGCTCCTGCTCTGGGCCGGGCGGGATCGCGATCTATTGCCGATCTGGCGACGCTGGGCCACCGACGTACGCGGCGAAGGGCTCGACTGCGGGCATTTCCTGCAGGAGGAAGCCCCTGCCGAGGTGCTGGCGCGGTTGCGGCCCTTCCTGAACGAGGCCGCGACAAAAAGCCTAGATCCGGCTCGAATCCGGGGAGTGCTTAATTCAGCCGTGGACGAGACCTAAGCCAGCGTTCCATCTTGTGGGCGCAGGACCGTCAGCTTTGTGGATGCGCCGATGTTGGATCATTTGATAGCGAACAACCGCGCCTGGGCCGCCCGGGTCTTGTCCGCCGACGCCGATTTCTTCCGCCGCCTCGAGCGCCAGCAGGCGCCGTCTTATTTGTGGATCGGCTGCTCCGACAGCCGGGTGCCGGCCAACGAGATCGTCGATCTCGATCCCGGCGAGCTTTTCGTCCACCGGAACGTGGCAAACCTCGCACCGCCGCAGGACGCCAACTACCTTTCCGTCCTGCAGTTCGCCGTCGACGTGCTGAAGGTGAAGCATGTCATGGTGGTGGGGCATTATGGCTGCGGCGGCGTCAGCGCAGCGGTGGACGGCAAGCGGCGCGGCCTGGTGGACCACTGGCTGCATCCCATCCGCGAGGTCTCCCAGGAGCATCGCCACGAGCTGGATGCGATCGCCGATTCGCGCGCGCGCCTGGATCGCCTGTGCGAGCTCAATGTCATCCGGCAGGTAAGGAACGTCGCCTCCGACGTCTTCGTGCAGGAGGCCTGGGGGCGCGGTCAGAACCTGCATGTCCACGGCTGGGTCTATTCGCTCGCCAACGGCCTGGTGAAAGATCTGGATGTCACCATCGGCCGGCCTGAGGAGGTCGACCGAATATCCTAGCTCGCCCGCGCCATGAAATAGCCGGCGTCGTTGATCAGCATGCCCATGATGACGTCGATCACCACCACGCCGGCGGCGCCCAGGCCCGGCAGGGCAAGCGCGGTGCGCACGACGAACCACTCGTAAATCAGGATGACGGCGTCTGCTGCGAGAATCACCACCGGCGCCAAGCCTGCGGGCAAGATGCCGCTATAGGCAACGATGGCAGCGGGCAGGACCACGGCGAGTTGAATCAGCGTCGACCAGTTGTAGGCGACGATGAATCCCAGATATTGAGTGCGCCGATTGATCGCCTCGGTCAGATAATAGGCCAGCAGCGGGAATGCCACCCAGCCGATGACATAAGCGATCGATTCGCCGGCGAGGATTCTGAACCAGCCCCCGGCGACTTTCATGTGAAACAGATCGAGGGCGATGAGGAACGCACTGAAGGGTGCGGCCAGCAGTGCGACGCGAAAAGAGCGCCAGAAACCCACGAGGCTGCGATCGAAATAGCGCATGCCATTGGGGTCGAAGCAGGCCAACCGCCAGGCGCCATAGATCGCCGTACCGATTTCAGCCAGGCTCAGCATCCGGCCTTGCTCATGCGAAGAAGCCGTCCAGGATCCGTTCGTAAATGTCGGTCAGACGGGCGATGTCTGCCAGCGCCACGCGCTCGTTCACCTTATGCATGGTCTGTCCCACCATCCCGAACTCCGCCACGGGACAATATGCCCGGATGAAACGCGCGTCCGAGGTGCCCCCGGTGGTGCTGAATTCGGGGCACCGGCCGGTCACCTGCTCGATGGCCTTGGCCATCAACTCGCTGAGAGGGCCGGGGGGCGTCAGGAAGGATTCGCCGCTCACCTGTATATCGAGATCATAGCGTGCGCCGCTCGCATCGAAGCGCTCGCGCAGCCAGTTGGCCAGAGCGCCGCTCGTATGCTTGTCGTTGAAGCGGATGTTGAACAGGGCGCGGGCGGCGGCGGGAATCACATTGTTGGCGGGATTGCCCACGTCAACGCTGACCACCTGCAGGGTCGAGGGCTGGAAATGGGTCGTCCCCTCGTCCAGCGGATCGCGGGTGATGGAATCCAGCATCCGGATCATCCAATGCACGGGATTGTCGGCGAGATGGGGATAGGCGCTGTGGCCCTGCACGCCATAGACCATCAAACGCCCGGTCATGCTGCCGCGCCGGCCGATCTTGATCATGTCGCCCAACGCCTCGGGATTGGTCGGCTCGCCCACCAGACAGGCGTCCAGGCGCTCCCCCTGCTGCTTCATCCAGGCGAGCAGCGGCTTGGTGCCGTTGACCGCCGGCCCTTCCTCATCGCCGGTGATGATGAGCGCGATGCGCCCGGCGAAATTGGGCCCGCGCTTCTGGATGAAACGCGCCGCGGCGGCGGCAAAACAGGCGATGGCCGATTTCATGTCGGCGGCACCCCGGCCGCAGAGGTGATCGTCGCGAATTTCGCCGGCGAAGGGATCGGGCTGCCAGCCCGCGGCATCGCCGGCCGGCACCACGTCCGCGTGGCCGGCAAAGGCGAAGCAGAGTCCGTCACCCTCACCCCAGCGGGCATAGAGATTGTCGACCTTGGCCGTGTCAGGCGCCTGGAAGGATTGGCGCCAGCAGCGGAATCCCACCGGCCGCAGCGCCTTCTCCAGCACGCCCAGCGCCCCCGCCTCCGCCGGCGTCACGCTGGGACAGCGAATCAGGGCCTGGGCCAGGCCGAGGGGATCGATGGTGCTCATGCTCAGTCCCGCAGCAACTCGTTGATCGAAGTCTTGGCCCGGGTCTTTTCGTCGACGCGCTTGACGATGACGGCGCAGTACAGGCCGGGACCCGGCTGGCCGTTCGGCAGGGGCTTGCCCGGCAAGGTGCCGGAGACGACCACCGAATAGGCGGGTACGCGCCCGTAATGGACCTCGCCGGTGGCCCGATCGATGATCTTGGTGGAGATGCCGATGTAGACACCCATGGACAAGACGCTGCCCCGCTCCACCACCACGCCCTCCACCACTTCGGAGCGGGCGCCAATGAAGCAATCGTCCTCGATGATGACGGGCCCTGCCTGCAGGGGCTCGAGCACCCCGCCGATGCCCACGCCCACGGAGAGATGGCAATTCTTGCCGATCTGGGCGCAGGAGCCGACGGTGACCCAGGCCTCACGAAAGCGATTCTCGCCCCAGCCGGCGAATTTCAGCGGCACCTTGTCATAGGCTCCGGCGGCGGTTTCCATGGGTGCGGAATCCCTGAGGCGGAAGGAGAGCAGCACCGCCTTCTTCAGCCACTGATGGGTCACCCATTTACCTTCGACATTCTCGGACACGCGGTATCTGCCGGCATCAAGACCTTCGAGTGCCGCTTCGACGGAGGTGCGAAGATCGCCCTTGGTTGCCGAATTAATGCTGTCGCGCTTGTCCCAGGCGGCATCGATGGCGGCCTGGAGCTTTTGGGTTTCCATGGGGATCGTCTCTATCGGCTGCGTTGCGGCGCGTTGGCGGTGAGCCACCCGACAAGATCGTCGGTGACGTGATGAATGTGATCGCCGGCGGCATCGGTTTGCGCCCATTCCTCGCCGGTCAGGACCAGAACCGTGGTCATGCCCAGTGCGGCGGCGGGCCGCAGATTGCGCGGCAAATCCTCGATCATGGCGGCCTTCAAGGGATCGATCCCATGGCGGCGTATCAGGCTGTCATAGGTTGCCGGGTCGGGCTTCGGCCGGTAATTGGCGGCGATGATGTCGAAGACGCCGTCGAAATGATGGGTGACGCCCAGGCGCCCCGTCACCCGATCGGCATGGGCTGTCGAGCCGTTGGTGAAAATGAATTTCCTTCCCGGCAGGCGCTTCAGCACTTCGTCCAGAGCCGGGCTGGGCGGCACGGGCGTCACGTCGATATCGTGGACGAAATGCAGAAAGGCCTCGGGATCGACGGCGTGATGGGCCATCAGGCCTGCCAGCGTCGTGCCATGTTCGTGGAAATAGTGCTTCTGCAACTGGTGCGCCTCGAGGGGATCGAGGCCCAGGCGGCCCTCGATGAACTGGCCGATGCGCCGGTCGACCTGCGCGAACAGGTTGCAGCGCGCCGGATAAAGCGTGTTGTCGAGATCGAAGATCCAGTCGGCGATTTCGCTCAGCGGGCGCAGGCGGGCACGGTCTTTCATGGCGGCACTGAGAGCGTTGAAAATGTCCGGCACGCCTAATCGCGCCGCACGATGGTGCCGACGCCGCGCGCGGTGAAGATTTCCAGCAGCAGGGCATGGGGCACGCGTCCATCGAGAATGACGGCGGCCTCGACACCGGCTTCCAGCGCCTCCACGCAAGTCTCGAGCTTGGGGATCATGCCGCCGGTGATGGTGCCGTCCTTCATCAGGGCGCTGACCTGGCTGACCGTGAGGTCGGTCAGTAGATTGCCCTCGCGGTCGAGCACGCCGACGACATCGGTCAGCATCAACAGGCGGGTGGCTTTCATCGCCCCGGCGATGGCGCCGGAGGCCGTATCGGCGTTGATGTTGTAGGTCTCGCCCGCCCGGCCATAGCCAATGGGGGCGATGATCGGGATGAAACCCGCCGCGGCCAGGCGGTGCAGCACATCGGCGTCGATCTCCGCCGGATCGCCCACGAAACCCAGATCGATGGATTGGCCGCCCTTGATCAACTGCATCCGGTTCGCCGGCATCAGGCCCGCATCCTTGCCGCTGAGCCCGAGCGCGTTGCCGCCCGCTTGCGTCATGGCCTGGACGATCTGCTTGTTGATCTTGCCGGCGAGCACCATCTCGACCACCTCGACGGTAGCGGCATCGGTCACGCGCAGGCCGTCGACGAAATCGCTCTTGAGCTGCAGGCGATCCAGCATCTCGGCGATCTGCGGGCCGCCGCCATGAACCACCAAGGGGTTGATGCCCACCTGCTTGATCAGCACGATATCGCTGGCGAAGACGCGGGAGAGTTCGTCATCGACCATGGCATGGCCGCCGTATTTGATGACGAAGGTCTTGCCCGAATAGCGCTGCATGTAAGGCAGGGCCTCGGTCAGAGTCCGCGCGGTGCGCAACCAGTGCTTGGTCTCGGTGAAATTAGGTGCTTGGGCCATGGGCGCGCACTCTATCGCAAAGGGTTGGGCCGTGAAAGACTCGCCAGTTCCGCACGCAACTCGGCGATACCGATGCCCTCGAAGGCGCTGGTGACCGGCACATGAGGATGGGCCGCCGTATGACGGGCGATCTCGCTGGTGATCGACTGGCGGCGCGCTTCCAGGACATCGGGCTTCACCTGGTCGGCCTTGGTCAACAGGAGCTGATAAGAGAGTCCCGCCTTGTCGAGCTCGCTCATGGTCGCCCGGTCACTGTCCTTCAAGCCGTGGCGCCCGTCGATCAGCAAGCAGAGCCGGCGCAGGGAGGGGCGACCTTTGAGATATGTCCGGATCAGGGCCGACCAGACGCCAACTTGCTTGCGGCCGACCGCGGCATAGCCATAGCCCGGCAGATCGACCAGCATCAGGCGCCCACCCAGATCGAAGAAATTGACCTGCTGGGTGCGGCCGGGCGTGTGGGACACACGCACCAGCGTTTTCCGTCCGGTCAGCGCATTGATCAGGCTCGACTTGCCCACATTGGAACGCCCGGCGAAGGCGACCTCGGGCAATCTAGGCGCCGGCAGGGCTTCGGCCTTGGTGGCACCGGCAACGAAATCGCAAGCCTGGGCGAACAGAAGTCGGCCGGTCTCTATAGCGGCGGCCGCTTCCGGCCGGCTCAAGGCTTCCGGCTCATCCGCCACATCAGAAACTTCTGTTGGGAAATCGACAGCAGATTGTTCCACGCCCAATAGATCACCAACCCCGCCGGAAAGTTCGCCAAGGTGAAGGTGAAGACGATCGGCAAGAACATGAAGATCCTAGCCTGGACCGGATCGGGCGGTGGCGGGTTCAGCTTCTGCTGCAGGAACATGGTGAGGCCCATCAGGATCGGCCAGACGCCGAGGTGGGCGACGGCCGCGACAATGCCGGCGACGATGCCCAGAGAAGAAAAGTCGTGGGGCACATGCCAGGGCAGCAGGCCGAAGAGATTTAGCCAGGTCGTCGGATCGGGCGCCGAGAGGTCCTTGATCCAGCCGAAGAAGGGCGCGTGGCGCATCTCGATGGTGACGAAAAGCACTTTGTAAAGGCAGAAGAAGACCGGGATCTGCACCAGAACCGGCAGACATCCCGCCGCCGGATTCACCTTCTCGCGCTTGTAGAGCTCCATCATCTCCTGGTTCAAGCGCTGCTTGTCGTCCTTGTGGCGCTCGCGCAGCTCGGTCATCAGCGGCGTCAGCTTCTTCATCTTGTTCATCGCCCGGAAGGATTTGTTGGCGAGCGGGAACATCAGAATTCGCACGCAGACTGTCAGCACCAGGATCGCGACGCCGAAATTGCCGATGGCGTGATAGATAAAATCGAGCAGATAGAAGATCGGCTTGGTCAGGAAATAGAGGTAGCCGAAGTCGACGGCGCGCTCGAACAGGGGAATGCCGAGCCGATCGCGATAATCGGCCAGCAGATGCACTTCCTTGGCCCCGGCGAAGAGGTGCGTGGTGGAACTGGCGCTGCCGCCCGGCGCGAGATCGAGGGCGCTGGCGCCGTTGTAGTTGGTCAGATAGACGTCCTTGTTGGCCTCGGTGTCATGCAGGAAATTGACATGGATCGGCGCCGCCTGATCTGGCGCCAAGGCCACCAGCCAATATTTATCGGTGATGCCCAACCACCCGCCGGTGCTGTCGAAGGGCTCGGACCCCGCCTTGGCGATGGCCGAGTATTTGACCTCCTTGAGGGAACCGCCCAGCACGCCGAGCAGTCCCTCATGCAGAATCGCATATCCTGCCAGGGGCGGCGTGCCGACCCTGCGTATGCGGCCATAGGGATAGAGCTTGAGCGCCACCTTGCCGCCGTTCTTCACCGCGTCGGTCACGGTGAACATGAAATTCTTGTCGAGGGAAAATATGCGGGTGAAGGTCAGCCCTTCGCCATTGTCCCAACTCAAGGTCACCGGATGCTCGGAGGTCAGGGGCGCGCCGTCGGCGGTCCAGCGCGTGCTGGAATTGGGCAGGTTGAACTTCATGCCGGCATCGGTGACCCAGCCGAAGTCGGCATAATAGGCGTCGTCCGTTCCGGGTGGGTTGAGCAGTACGATCTGCGGGCTGGTGGGATCCACCGTCTCGCGATAGTTCGCCAGGGTCAGATCGTCGAGCCGGCCGCCGACCAGTGAAATCGTGCCGAGGAGGCGATCCGTGCGGATCTCGACCCGCGGGCTATCGGCCAGCGCCGCGGCGCGCGGCTTGAAGGCAGCCGCGGCGGGCGTTGCCGGAACCGCGGGCTGTCCCGTGGTGGGCTGTCCCGTGGTCTGGCCTGCGGTGGTCTGGCCCGTGGTGGTGGTGCTGGTCGTCGCGGTGTTGGTCTGGGTGACAACGCCGCCCATTCCCGGGAAGTAATGTGGGAAGAACTGCGGCAGCACGACCCAGAACAGGAAGAGGATGAGTCCCGACAGGACAATCGCCAAGATGAAATTCTTCTGATCCATCGTCTCCGTCTCGTCCTCTTTCGACTGGTCCGCGGACCCTCAGCGCGCCGCGCGATGGCGCGTGCAGTCCGGCACCGGGTCATAACCCTGTCCGCCCCAGGGATGGCAGCGCAGCAAACGCCGCCCGGCCAATCCAACGCCGCGCCACAGGCCATGGGCGAGGATGGCGTCGACGGCATAGGCCGAACAACTGGGCGTGAAGCGGCAACTGCGCGGCAGCAACGGCGACAGCGTCCACTGGTAGAGGCGGATCGGCAGGATCGCCAGCCGCCTCAGCGCGATCGTGATCCCGGTCCCGCTCATTCCCGATAAACCCCGAGGCGCTTCAGCCCTGCCGCCAGATCCTCGAGCAAGGCGTCATAGGGTCTGGTCAAGGTACCGGCTCGCGCGATGACGACATAGTCGTGGCCACTCGCCGCGTGGGTGGCGAGGACCGCGGCGGCAGCGGCGCGCAGGCGCCGGCGCGCCCGGTTGCGGGCGACGGCATTGCCGACCTT
>WNFS01001632.1_pt1 | contig 18701 bp, 10 predicted proteins | sample 5400141 | NCBI WGS metagenome assembly WNFS01 (sample SAMN13153358, study PRJNA577476) | soil metagenome | isolation source: 60 cm saprolite under Madrone tree | place: USA:California | collected 2016-06-14
TAGAGTCCTGGACGGATCAATCGCAGCGGCACGCCGGTGTCTGTCTTTGGATACTCCTTGGCCAACTGCGCCGCGATCGCACTCAGATTTTCCGCAGCCTGCTTGGGCGTCACTCCTTGCTTTAGCCGGCCAAGCACTACCAAAGGTCTGCCCGTCCGGTCCTCCAGGTAATCCCGCTCGAAGTAGTTCAAAATGGATATCCAGTAATCCGGCCGCTCAAATTGCTCCGTGCCGTGGAACCGCGCCGGTGCCACGCCAATCACCGTAAATTGCTGTTTGTTGAGCTGTACGGTCGTCCCGACAACGCCCGGATCGGCGTTAAATGCGCGCCGCCAAAGACTGTCGCTCAAGACCACATAGGGCGCTGAATTTGGGCCATGCTCATCCGCCGCCTGGATGAATCGTCCGACCTCCGGCTGCACTCCCAGCAGATCGAAATAGTTGCCGGTGACCGCATAGCCGGAGACATTCAGCACCGCATTACCCCAGTGCAGTCTCGCACTGGAGTACCCGTAATAGCCGGCGAGGCCGCTGAAGGTTGTGTTTCGCTGCCGGTAGTCTTCAAACGCAGGATACGACGTAGTCAGTAGTTTAAAGCTCGTCCACGGCTTGAGGCGAAGCTGGTAAAGATTCTGCGGATCGCTCACTTCCAGCGGGTGCAGCAGGATCGCATTTACCACTCCGAAGACGACGACGTTTGCTCCAATCCCAAGCATCAGAGTGACTAAAGCTACGAGCGTGAACGCGGGAGACTTCCAAAGCACGCGCAGCGCATAACGAATGTCCAGGAGCAGATCATTCATATCATTCGGCGCGGAGCGCTTGAATTGGGTCAACGTGTGTGGCGCGGCGTGCCGGTATCAGACAAGCCAGCAGCGCGGCCAAACCGAGCGCGCCCAGAGTCCCGCTAAGCAGCATAGGATTGAAAGCAGAAGTCTGATACAGCTGCGATGCAATGAGGCGTCCCAATGCGAGCGTCGCGGCCAATCCGACAGCGAGGCCAAATGCCACGGGCATCATTCCCTGCCTCACGACCAGGCGCAGCACGTCCAACGCCTGCGCACCGAGCGCCATGCGTACGCCGATCTCGCCCGTGCGTTGCTCGACGGTGTAGGCCACCGCACCGTAAATTCCGACGGTGGCCAGAAGCAACGCGACTCCGGCAAAGAGTCCGAGCAACCACATCATCAGCCGCGCCTGACCGAGCGCTTGCGCGACTACTGCGTCCATGGATTGCGGAATCGCTATCGCCAATCCAGGATCGACCGTGCCGAGCGCCGATTGAACCAACTTGGTCACAGCGTCTTCTCGCAAATTGCTCCGCACGGCAATCACCGCGAAGGGGAAATTCTCCTGCGCCCAGGGACGGTAGATTTCCACTTCGTCCGGGTCGGCGACCCTCCGCGTCCGCACATCACCTACGACACCGATGATTTCTACCGGTACGCTCGCACTTGAAACAAGCAGTGTTTTGCCGATGGGATTCTCGTTACCAAAAACTTTCTTCGCGCCGGCCTGACTGATTAGAATCACATTCTGATGATCGGTCACGTCGTGCTGGTCGAAATCACGTCCAGCCAAAATCGGAATGCCCCAGGTTCTGAAATAATCGGAAGCTATGTCGTGGTTGGCAGCTGCGGCCCGTTTGTCGATCGGCAAAATCTCGCCGTCAGCGCGGGAATAAAGTGTGTTACTGGCGGCGGCGGCGATGAGCGGAATGTCGCCGCTGATTGTTGCGCTCTGGAAACCTGGAACTGCGCGCAACGCAGCGAGAGTTCGTTCCACGAAACGTTGGCGCGTGGGCTGGTCGGGATACGGCGCCTGCGGCAAGGTCACGAGCCCGATCCAGAGATTTTCGGGCCGAAACCCGATGTTCTGCCGACTCAGCTTTACAAAACTGGTGATGAGCAGCGCCGCGCCCGCGAGCAGCGTAACCGATAGGGCGACTTGCGCGCTGACTAAAATTCTCCGAGAACGCTGTTGCCGCACGCTGCCGCTTGTCCCACGGCCGCCCTCTTTCAATCCGTTCACCAGATTGGCGCGCGAAGTTTGCAGCGCCGGATAAATTCCCATCGCGAGTCCGGTCAAGACTGACAACGCGATCGTGAAGGCGAGTACGGGAACAGAAAGCTCGAGACGCGTTGCCGGATCGAACGGAAGAAAGTTTGCCGCCATTTGCGGCACCAACGGCACGAGTTGCCACGCCAGCGCAGCGCCGGCCACTCCCGCCAGCAGACTCACGAACAGGCTTTCGAAAAGAAATAAGCGCAGCACGCTCGCGCGCGATGCCCCCAGCGCCATTCGCAGCGCGATCTCGCGAGAACGCCCGCTGAAGCGGACGAGCAAAAGATTCGCCACGTTACTGCACGCGATCAAAAGGACGCACGCGACGGCCGCGAGCAAAGTCGCGAAGGCCGGCCGCAAATTTCCGGTCACGTCTTCAGGCAACGTCTTTAGCGTGTTGACCGATGAGCTGTCGATCTTGTCCGGATATTGCGTACGATAACTTTGCTCGAGCGACGGCAACGCGACCAGCGCCTGTTCGATCGTCATTCCCGGTTTCAATCGCCCGACCACGCGCAGAAAGCCGCTGCCGCGCATCACTCGTTCGTATGATAGTCCGGGCACCGTGAACGGTTTTGTCGTCCAAATCTCGGCATTCGGTCCGGCCCAGGAAAAAGGAAGGTTCGCCAACACGCCTACAATCGTGTGCGGCACGCCGTCGAGTGTGATGCTACGACCGATCACGTTCGCATCGCCGCCCATGCGCTTCTGCCAGAAATTCTCAGTCACCATCGCCACGTCGGCGGTCTCTTCCTCTTCCGGCAAAAAATTGCGACCGCGAATCGGTCGTACGCCCAAGACATCAAAATAGTTCGACGTCACCTTGCCGCCGAAAAGTTGAACCGGATCACCGAGCCCGGTCAATGTGAAGGGAACGTTGTTTTCGCCGCCGAACCCGTCGAAAATTTTCTGGGCTTCGCGGTAATGCTGAAACCGCGGTATCGAGACCGCGAGCTCTAACAAGTTTCTCTCTCTGGCGTTAGAATACATGTGCAACAGGCGTTCCGGTTCTTTGAACGGCAGACCGCGCAGAAAGAGATCGTTGATCAAACTAAAAATCGTGGTGTTGAGTCCGATCCCGAGCGCCAGCGTGATGACGGCGATCAACGTGAACGCTGGTGACTTGCGAAGTTTCCGAAATGCGAATCGAATGTCGTTCATATTCGCGTCGAGTTGAGGTGTTTTACAAAATTCATTCGGCGCGCAACGCTCGGGCAGGATCGACCAAAGTTGCGCGGCGTGCTGGCAACAAGCAGGCAATGAACGCAACCGCGGCCAAAATCACTGTGACCGCGAACATTGTTCGGAGATCGGTCGCGCCAATTCCGAAAAGCAAACTTTGCATCAGCCGTGTGCAGACAAAAACGCCGATCAAACCGAGCACGATACCGGCGCCGACAAAACGCATGCCCTGCAAAACGACAAGGCGAAGCACGTCGTAACGTTGGGCACCGAGGGCAAGGCGAATTCCAATTTCCTGCGTGCGCTGAGTGACTGAGTAGCTCATTACTCCGAAAATTCCGGCGGCGGCAAGGAGTAACGCGATCAGCGCGAATAAACCGACCAGCATCGCGTTCAGCCTCGGCTGTGCGATCGACTGGGAAAAGTAATCCGGCAGTGTGCGAACGCGAAAAACCGGAACGTTCTTGTCGATTTCATCGACCGCGCGCCGCAACGTGGTCATTAACGACGATTGACTCATTTGGCTGCGCACGAAGATCGACATCGTCTGAATGGCGAATTGCTGATGCGGAACGTAAATCTGCGGTTTCGGCGGAAGTCGAAGACTGATCAAATGCATGTCTGCAACGACGCCAACGATTTCGCGCACCGGCGGCTTGCCCGGATCCACCGATCCGTTCAGAGTCATGCGCTTACCGATCGGATCTTCGCCGGGGAAAAATTGTTTTGCGAAGCCCTCGGAAACAATCGCGACTGGTGGAGCCAATCGATCGTCACGATCAGTGAACGCGCGACCGCTTCGAATCGGAACGCGCACTGTCTGGAAATAGTCGGGCGTGACTACGTTCACCTCTGCGATCGGTTGCTGGCCCGCCGCCACTGGGTGCTCTTCGATATTAAAGTTGAAAGCTACTTCGAAGCCGCTCAATGGAATCCACCACGCCGCTCCCGCCGATTGCACGCCGGGAAACGTCGAGACGCGATCCATCAACTTCTTGTAAAACTCACCTGCCTGCTCGGGCTTGCCATAACTTGTTTCCGGAAGCCGGACTAGCGCGGTCGTAACATTGGTCGGATCGAAGCCGGCCGGAACTTTTTGGAGTCGAAGAAAACTTTGGACCAGCAATCCCGCACTCGCGAGAAGCACCAGCGCAAGAACGACCTCGATCGTGACCAGCGCGGCGCGCGTGCGCCCACCCGCTGCCCCTTCGGTCGAGCCGCGCGAACTTTCGTTCAAAGATCCAGCGAGATTCGGGTGCGATGCTCGCCACGCTGGAAGCAAACCGGCAAGAATCCCGACTCCAACGCTAACCAAGGCAGTGAACGCAAGAACGCGAGGGTCGGGTGAAATTTCATCGATGCGCGGAAGGCTTGGCAGAAATGCTTTGACCGAATCGATGCCCCAGACGGCGATGACCAATCCGGCGAGGCCGCCAACCACGCCTAATAAGATGCTCTCGGCGAGCAATTGTTTAATGATGTGCCAGCGCCCGGCGCCGAGCGCAGCGCGAATGCTGATTTCCTTGTGGCGTGAAAGCGAACGCGCCAGAAGCAGATTGGCGACGTTGACGCTGGCGACGAGCAAAACGCAGCCAGCCATCGCGCACAACATGAGCAACGCGGAATGCGTGCTACCGATCATCGCGCTGATCTCCGGCACAACTTTCGCGCCGGTGTACAGTTTCGAATCAGGGTATTGGCGGCGCCAATCGGCGGTGACGGTGTCGATGTTTGCCTGCGCCTGTTGAATGGAGACGCCTGGTTTCAATCGAGCGATGCAGAAGAAAAAAACGGTATCACGGGTTTCAGTCACCGGTTTCGAGCCGTCTTTCGATTCGCGCAACATCGACATCGGCACCCAGAGTTCGGGAGAGATTGCGCTGATCGGAAAAGTAAACCGCGGCGGCATGACGCCGATCACCTGAAACGGCTGACCGTCGAGCGTGACCGTTCTGCCGATAATGCCGCGATCACCGCCGAATCGCCGTTGCCATAAATCGTGGCCCAGAATGACAACGTGATTGCCCGGCTCGTCTTCGTTAGGCAAAAAAACGCGGCCGAGAAACGGTTGCACACCAAGCAAAGGGAACAGATCGGCCGAGACGGCCTCGCCCTGAACGTGCGTCGCCTCATTTCCGTCAGTCAGTGTGCTGACACTCTGATTGGTATAAACAGCGACGCGGTCAAAAACCTGGCTTTGGTCTCGGAAGTCCACGTAATCGAGATAGGAGATTGAATCGATCTCCGTTCCCGGATCTGCTTTCTCGCGAGTGTCATACTCGCCGAGCGCGACGAGATTCTGCGGTTCATGGAATGGAAGCGGCCGCAACAACACTGCGTTCAGGACGCTAAAGACCGCGGTATTGGCGCCAATTCCGAGTGCAAAAGTCAAAATAACGATGGCGGTAAAGAGCGGCTGCTTTCCAAGAACACGAAGAGCGTATCGGAGATTTTGCATGGGAAATTATTCTTGGCGTAAGGCGATGATGGGATCGACGCGGGAAGCGCGGCGGGCGGGAATCCAGGAGGCGAGAAGGGTCGCTCCAAAAAGTAGCAACCCGACGCCCAGATAAATTCGCGGATCGATTCCCTTCACGTCGAACAGCACGCTTTGCAATGCGCGCGAGAGGGCAAAGGCGCTCAGCAGACCAATCGCCGATCCAATCAAAAGCAATTGCATTCCGTGCGAAAGGACGAGCGCGCGGATTTGCGCCGGACGCGCGCCAAGCGCGAGACGGATTCCAATTTCGCGGACGCGCTTGAGCGTGGTGTAGGCGAGCAGGCCGTACAACCCAATCGTTGCCAGGAGCAGGGCGAGGCCGGCGAAAATCGAAACGAGAAAACTGAGAAGCCGTTGCGTCCCCCAAGTGTCGTGAACACGATCGAACATCGGACGCGCGTCGAACACCGGTTGCGACGGGTCGATTGAGCTGACCACGTCGCGGATGGATTTTGCGAGAACGGCCGCACTGGTGTTTGAGCGAACAAAAACACCGAGACTCGTTCGCTGCGCCTGGGCCATGGAACAATAAATCACCGGCAGCGGCGCCATCTCATCGACCGCGTGAAATCGCATGCGCGCTACCACGCCGACGATTTCGCTCATGACCCAGCCCTCTTCATCATTGCCTGCATCAACCCCGATGCGTTTGCCAATCGGGTCTTCGCCGGGAAAATATTGCTCGGCCATTGCCTGATCGATAATGATCACACGCGGTGAATCCTTGGTGTCGCGATCGTTGAAAGTGCGACCACGAAGAAGCGGCACTTTAAATGTTGCGAAATAATCGCCGCTGATAACTTCGAGGTCCGCGTTCAACATTTGAGATGGCTGGGGGCGCGGGGTCTCCTCGCGCCAAAATCCAGTCTGCCAGCCGCCCATCAATGGGGAATTGGATCCTATCGCGGCGCTCTGAACGCCAGGAACCGCGCTGACTTTATCAAGCAACGCCTTTGTAAATGTTCCGATCTTTTCGCGACTGGAATAAGTTTTCCACGGTAGCTCGACTCGAGCGGTGAAAAGACCGCGCGGTTCGTAGCCAAGTTGAAGCGATTGCATTCGCGAGAAGCTCGTTAGAACGAGCGCCGCCGCGACCAGCAACGTGAGAGTAAGAGCGATCTCGCCGATCACGAGCCAATCACGCGCGCGTTTGGCCGAAGGCGGATCGCCGCTTCCGCCCGAACCTGTTTTCAATGCGAGCTGAAGATCGGCGTGCGAGGTCTGCCACGCGGGCCACAACCCGAAAAGGATCGTCGTTAGCGAAGCAATCAGGAACGCAAAACCCAGGACCGGCAGATCAAAGGAAATTTGTTGGAAGCGCGAAACGCCTTCTGGACATAACGCAACGAGTGCATCGCGCATCCAAACTGCAATGAAAACGCCGAGAGCGCCTCCCAGCAGCGCGACGAGAAAACCCTCGGTCAAAAGTTGCCGGACAATTCGTCCGCGGGTCGCGCCGACCGCAGCGTGAATGGCGAAGTCTCGCGCACGCGAAGCCCCGCGCGCAGCAAACAAATTGGCCAGATTGGCGCAAGCGATAAGCAAGACCAATCCCACCGCGCCCAGGAGCAGGGTGAGATTGGTCCGGTACTTCCCCACCAAATTTTCAAGTAACGGCGTGACCACGACGGTCTCCTGCCCGTTTGTATCGGGGTACATTTTCTCCAAACGCGCGGCGATTCCTTTCATTTCAGTGCGCGCTTGATCGACCGTCACGCCGGTTTTGAGCTTGCCCCAGACGAAAATCATCGGGTGATGCGAGCGATCCATCCACGCGGGATTGTTGCTGCGCCGCATGATTGAAAACCATGCATCGCTGTCCTGCGGCGACGTCATCTGCGGCGGCATCACGCCGATGACGGCAAAATTCTGATCGTGCAAATTGATGGAGCGACCAATCACGCTCGGATCGCGGTTGAATGCGCGTTGCCAAAGACGATCACTGATCACGACGACAGGCGGAGCGCCCACCTTGTCTTCATCTTCATTAAAAGTGCGACCGATCTCAGCTGAAACGCCGACGACGTTGAAGAAATTTTGCGTCACCGACGCGCACGACACGCGTTCCGAATCGCGGCCAGCGATGCCGCTGAGGTTTCGTGATTCCTTATGCGTGGCGGCGAGATGTTCGAAGACCGTGTTGTCGTTTCTCCAATCGAAATAATCAGGCAGCGCAACGGAATAATCCTGTCCGGGTCCCGACGATTCATTCAGCACCATGATCCGGTCGGCGTTGGGATAAGGCAGCGGACGCAACACGACCGCATTGACGATGCTGAAAATTGCGGTGTTCGCGCCGATTCCGAGCGCCAGCGTGATGACGGCGATCAACGTGAACGCTGGTGACTTGCGGAGTTGCCGCAGTGCAAACTTTAGATCAGCAATCATCATTCTCCTTTCACGATCCAGCCGTCGCGCAGTTGAATGATCCGTTTGCCATAGGACGCGTTCTTCTCTGAGTGCGTGACCTGCACGATGGTCATGCCTTCATCATTAAGCTTGCGAAACAGCTCCATGATTTGCTCGCCCTGACTGGAGTGCAGGTTTCCCGTGGGCTCGTCGGCGAGCAGAAGCTTCGGGCTGGCAATAATCGCCCGCGCAACACCCACCAGCTGTTGTTGTCCGCCGGAAAGCTGACGTGGATACAAATCTTTTTTGCCGACGATTTGAAAGCGATCGAGCATGTCGCCCACTAGCGCGGCGCGCTCGCTTTTGCTATAGCGTCGATACGACAGCGGGATATCGAGGTTCTCGTATACCGTTAAGTCATCGAGCAAATGGTACTGCTGAAACACGAAACCGATCTGCTCGTTCCGCAGCGTAGCACGTTCCTTCGGCTTTAGATGGTGAACTGGCGTTTCGCCCAAAAAATATTCACCGCTCCAGCCATGGTCGTGCATCCCAAGAATGTGCAAGAGCGTCGATTTACCTGCGCCAGAGGGTCCCATCACGGAGACAAAATCGCCTTCCCCGACGTCCAGGTTGATGTCGCGCAAAACGTAAAAAAACTTCTCCTTCGCGAGAGGATAACTGCGTTCCAGATTTCGGAGCTTGATCATCGGAAATCAGCAATCAGCGCTTCATATCATTCGGCATCTAGCGCGATCATTGGATCGGCTTTGGTTGCACGCATTGCTGGCAGGTAACTTGCGGCCAATGCGACAGCAGCCAGCAAGATCGTGACCAGCACGAAAGTGGACGTGTCGAATGCGCTCACGTTATAGAGCAATGTTCGCAATGCGCTCGTGCTCATTAGCGCGACCATGAGTCCAATGAGCGCTCCAGCGGAAACGAGCTTGAGAGAGCGGCTGAGGATTAGTTTCAGGATGTCACGGCGCTGCGCGCCAAGAGCCATCCGCACACCAATTTCGTGCGTGCGTTGAACGACAAGGAACGACATCACACCATAGATTCCGACGCTCGCCAGCAGCACCGCGACACCTGCGAACACTCCGAGCAAAACGACAGAGAGCCGTCGCGGCGCAACTGAATCGGCAATTACGTTCTCGAATGTGCGGAGATTCGCGAGAGGCACCGCCGGATCGATCGCCTGAATTTCCCGTCGAATCGCTGGAAGCAAACTTCGCGGATCCTGGTTGCTCCTGACCACGTGGATCGTTGTGAAGTATGGGTTCTGGGCGAACGGAACGTACATTTCCGGTTTAGGATCGACATCCAACCCGAAATGGCGCATGTCGCCGACCACTCCAACGATTGTGATCCACTTCGGATTGTCAGACATTCCTCCCATCACAATGCGTTTGCCCAGCGCGTCCTGATTGGGCCAGAATTTTTTCGCGAACGCCTGATTCACGATGATGACCTGCGGCGCATTTGCGTTGTCCACATCGGTGAAAAACCGGCCTTTGATTAATGGCGTCTCGAGCGCACGAAAATAATTGGGAGAAACTTGACGCTTTTCTTCGTCAGGGCTTGGGCTGCTGTCGTTTGAAGCCCTCCCTTCGATCGCAAAAGATGAATCGCTGTTTGTCCCGGCGAGAGGCAGGATGGTGCTGAATCCGGCTGCCTGAAGTCCCGGCAACGCGGCGATTTGACGTTGCGCCTCGTTATTGAAACGGACGATCGAAGCATCATCCGAGTATTGCATCTTCGGGAGCGAAATCTCGAACGTCAGCGCGTTGCGCGGATTGAAACCGGGATTCACGTTTTGCAGGCGCGCGAAGCTTTTCATAAGAAGCCCGGCGCCACTGAGCAGGACGAGCGCAAGCGCGACTTCGGCGATGACGAGGCCGTTGCGCAAACGATTGCGTCGCGTGCCTTGGGTCGAGCTTCGCCCGCCTTCCTTGAGCGCTTCGGTCAATTCCGGTTGGGCGCTGGCCAGACCGGGCACGAGGCCGAAAATAATGCCGGTGCCGACAGCAATTGCCAGCGTCACGCCCAACACGTTGAGATCCACATTCACTTCGCCCAGGCGTGGCACTGTTTGGGCGCCAATCGTCTTCAACAATTCCACGCCCCAGAGCGCGAGCAGAACGCCGGCTGCGCCGCCGACAAGCGCGAGCAGAACGCTCTCAGTCAAAACTTGTTTGAGCAATCGCAGCGGACCCGCGCCGAGCGCGACTCGAATCCCCATCTCGCGTTCGCGCGCAGCCGCACGCGCGAGCAACATCGTGGTGAGGTTCGCGCAGGCGATTAACAAGACGAGAAAAACGGCGCCCACCAAAATGATCAGCGCCGGACGCATTCCGCCGACCGCCAAGTCATGCAGCGTAAACACGTCGCCGCCGAAACTGTTATCCTGTGTGTAATTGTTCGGGTGCTCACGGCGCATCTGCGCGTTGACGGTATCGATCTCCGCCTGTGCTTGCGCGACCGAAGTTCCCGCCGCCAACCGCCCGATGACGGCATAGTTGCGCTCGGGGCGCGTTTTCATCTCCTCATCGGTAAACGCGAGTGGCTTCCAAATTTCCGCACGCTCGCGAAATTGTGCGCCGCTGCCGAGATTGAACAACTGCAGCGGAAAATCAAAGCTCGCCGGCATCACGCCCACAACGGTGAAATTTTTGCCGTTGAGAAGAAGCTTCGTCCCGAGAATCTTCGGGTCGCTGTTGAACTGGCGCTGCCACAGCCGCGCGCTGATAATAACGACGTTGTCGCGACCGAGCGTGCATTCTTCCGGCTGGAAGAATCGGCCTTTGACGGGCGCAACACCGAGCAGCGGCAACACGCCTGCTGTAACAGTCGCGCCTGCAATCCGCTCGGGCCTATCTTCGCCCGCCAGATTGAAACTTGTGAAACCAAACGCGCCGAGTTTTTCGAAGCTGTGCGCACGCGTTTCGTAATCGACGAATTCAGGAGGCGAGACGGGAATCCGCTCGAGATTTTGCGATTTGAAATGCTGAAGCAGAAGGACGAGTTGCTGCGGGTCTTTGTACGGTAATGGTCGAAAGAGCAGAGCGTTGACCAGGCTAATCACTGCAGTCGTCGCACCGATTGCCAGCGCAAGCGTCAGCACCGCGATGAATGTAAACCCCGGCTGCTTGACCAGTTGGCGCACGGCGAATTGAAGGTCTTTCAGCGTATTCATCACTGCTCACGTAAGGCCTGAGCTGGATCGATGCGCGTCGCGCGCCAGGCAGGCAAAAAACACGCAGCTAAAGAAGCGATCGCGATCACCACTAAGGCCGATCCAAACGCCAGCGGATCGTGCGGACTGACTTTGTAGAGCAGATTGCCCATCAAACGCGTCAGAATCAGGCCGGCGATGCCGCCGATAACGATTCCCGCAGTCGTTAATCGCAATCCGCGCGAAAGAACAAGCCGGAGAATATCGCGTGCACCGGCGCCAAGCGCCATTCGCATACCGAGTTCGCGCGTGCTTTGCGAAACGGAATACGACATGACCGCATACAAACCTATAGCCGCCAGAAAGAGAGCCATCGCGCCAAAGATGGCGATCAACATGGCGGAGAGCCGCTGGGTGTAACCTTTCCTGTCCACTTGTTCTTGGACGCGGAATGGAGCAATCGGCGCGAGCGTAGGATCGAGCGCGTGCAGTTCGCGAGCGAGCGCACTCCTGATCGCGCCGGGAGTCTCGCGCGTGCGGATAAGAAGGCCATTACTCTCCAAAAAGTTCTGTCGCATCGGCACGTAGAAGAATGTCCTGGGAAGCTCGAGCTTGTTCTCGTACTTCACGTTCTTGGCCACGCCGACAATTTGCAGCCAACGATCCTTAACTTTAAGGCGCTGGCCGATCGGGTCCTTTCCCGGCCAATATTTCGACGCCATGGTTTCATTGATGATCGCTACTGGTACCGCGTTCTCGTCGTCGGTGCGTTGGAACTCGCGCCCGGCTACAATTGGAATACCTAACGTCTTGAAGTAGTCCTCACCTACCTCGAGATAGGATGAATTTAATTGCTCGTCGGGTGCGGGTTGATATCCATCGATCGCCAGGGATGCGGTAGAGAAGACTCCGTAACTAAACGGCATTAACCGCGTCAGAGTTGCCGATTCGACACCAGGAATCTCGCGCACCCGATCCAGTAATTGAGTGTCGAAAGCTTTTGCGCGTTCCAGATTGTATCCAGCCGAAACCAAGTCCGCGCCGGAGACAATGACGTCGGTCGAGAAACCTGGACTGGTCTTCTGCATTCGCTGCAGGCTTTGCAAAAGCAATCCCGTTCCGGCGAGCAGAACGAAGCTGAGCGAAACCTGAACAAGGACCAGCGCGGAGCGCAATCGCGACCGGTTGCTACCCGCGACGACACCGCCGCCGTCGCTTTTCAGCGCTCCGGAAAGATCGACACGACTGGAATGAATTGCCGGCATCAGCGCAAAGAGCATCGTAGCGCCAATGCAGATAGCGACACTTGACACGAGTACGCGCCAGTCGACTTGTCCTGGCAAATCAATCACGATTCCCGCCGCGGGCGAAGGAAACGACAGCACGAGCGCGTTGCGGCACCAATAGGCAACAGCGATTCCACCGGCTGCGGCGATCAACGCAAGCAGCAGGCCTTCAGTGAAAAGTTGTTTGATCAACCGACGCCGCCCCGCGCCGAGGGCAAGGCGCATTGTCATTTCATGCCGGCGCAAGAGCGAGCGCGCGAGCAACAGGTTGCTTACGTTCGCGCACGCGATGAGCAGAACAAAAAACACCACCGCCATTGTGATTGCGAGCGTTGACGTCATGTTTCCCGCCTGATTGAACGGCGTTCTCCACAACGGCGAAAGCGAGAGGTCGTGACCGCGATTTGTTTCCGGATAATCCTTTTCCAACCGTTGCGAAATTGCGTGAAGCTCAGCGTCCGCCTGCTGGCGAGCCACACCAGGTTTAAGAAATGCGTAGCCTTCGATCCAACGCGCACTGCGGTCTTCCAGTTTGTAACCGGGGGTGTCGAACGTCTCCTGCATTGAGACCGGCACCCAAAAACTGAACGAATATCCGATGAACGTGCCGTGAAATTTTTCCGGCGCGACACCGATGATCGTGTGCTGAACGCCGTTCAGATATTGCGTTCTGCCGATGATGTTCGGATCACCGCCATAACGATCCTTCCAAGTCCGGTAACCGATCACGGTCACTGGATGCGCGTTTCGTCCCTCGCCTTCTTCCTGCCTGAAGCCGCGGCCGAGAATCGGCTGCACCCCGAGCGCATCGAAATAGTTCGCCGAAACAATTGCACCCGACGCGCGTTCAGCGCGATCGCCCACACTCAGTGTCGTGCCAGTGATCTTATCGATGATGAACCACTCAAAGAGAATGGAATTTTTTTCGTAATCGAGGAATTCGGGATACGAGAGTCCGGTGTACCCATTCTCACCGCGCGTTGTCGCGTTTAATGCGAACATACGATCCTGGTGCGCGACCAACGGATATGGGCGAATCAAAATTCCTTCGATCCAACTTAAGACCGCGGCGTTGGTGCCGATGCCGAGTGTTAGACAAAGAATCGCGAGGATGGAGAAACCCGGACTGCGCCGGAGCATACGAGCGCCGAAGCGAAGGTCTTGGAGAAAGCTTTGCATTTATCGCTTCGTTTGAAGGTTGACTGTTCTCTCGGTGCTCATTCGTAGCGGAGCGCTTCGACCGGATCCAAACGCATCGCGGTGCGCGCTGGCAGATAGCAGGCAATCAATCCGACCAGACCAAGAACAAGAGAGATCGCGCAGAACGTAGTGGCATCTGTTGCGCTTAGGCCGAAAAGCAAGTTAACCAGTAGCCGTGTTGCGCCCCAGGCCCCGATCAACCCGATGATCACGCCCAACGAGGTCAGCCTCATTCCCTCTCCCATGAATAGGACAAGGACATGCTTCCGCTGCGCACCCAGCGCAATACGCAAGCCAATTTCTCCGGTTCGCTGTTTCACCGCGTAGGCCATCACGCCGTAGAGACCAATAGACGCGAGCACCAGGCCCGAAATCGCCAGCGCTCCCATCAAAACCGCACCAAAACGCTCGGTCACTAGAACGCTGTCTAGGATGGTGTTCATCGTCATAATATTTGAGACGGGTTGATCCGGATCGACGGTATGGATGACGTCGCGCAGCGCCGCGGTGAGTGACGTTGGATCGATGCGGGAACGCACCACCAGATTCAGCGGAAAATTGTTCTCCACTTGCGCGTAAGGGACATACCAAACTGGGCGATTGATCCGGTAATTGAACAGATCCTCCTTCACGTCTTTGATCACGCCGACGACGGTCATCCACGGAAAGCTTTGTCCGGCGCGAATGCGACGAACCCGTTGGCCGATGGGATCCTTTCCCGGCCAAGCCTGGCGTGCAAACTCCTCGCTGACGACAACAACGGGCAGGGTGTCGGCGCGATCATTTTTGTTGATTAGTCGGCCACTAAGCAAGGTAACGCCCAGGGTTTCTAAATAATCCGGACTAACGACGCGGTGCGATGTGATTGGCACGTCGTTTGGATTTGGCGGAGCCCGTCCTTCAACATCGAAGATTGCGTCGTACGCCGTCTCGCGCTCGAGCGGAATATTTGTCGTCATTCCGGCGGACACGACGCCGGGTAGATTCCGAGTCCGCTCAACCACCTCATCGACAAACGCGATACGCTGGCGATACTCCGAATATTTGGAGACTGGCAACACCATCTTCATGGTAAGGAGATTCTCGGGGTTGAACCCGAGAGGAACGTGTTGCAGTCGCTGAAAGCTTTGCACTATCAACCCGCCGCAAATCAAAAGCGTCAATGCAATTGCGACTTCGGCTACGATCAATCCCTTTAGCCACCGGCGGCCGGCAACGTCGCTGCTACTGCGTTGATCGCCCTGCTTGATCCGTGGCATCAACTCATGCGCACCGGCGCTTTTAACCGCCGGCAGCAAGCCAAAGGCGACGCCGGTGAGAAGAGTGACACACAAAGCAAACGCCAAAACCCGCTGGTCGATGGAGAAATTGTGGAAAAAGGCGGCAAGTGAAATTCCTTGAATCGGATTCAGGGACGCGAGAATCGGAAGCAGCCAGTACGCGAGAAGCAGACCGGCAATCCCGCCGACCAGCGCCAGGAGTATGTTCTCCGTAAGAAGCTGCCTGGCAATGCGCCAACGCCCCGCGCCGAGCGCGCGTCGCAGAACGAGTTCTCTTTCGCGCGCAACGCCGCGGGCCAATTGTAAATTTGCCACGTTCGCGCAGCAAATCAGCAAAAGGAATGCGACACCAGCCATGAGCACGAATAACGCCTTGCGCACGCGACCTTCCAGGTCGCCCAGTAAATCCTGACGAAGCGAGACTACTTTCACGGTCCAACCGCGGCGAAAATTGGGATATTCTTGTTCGAGCTGGCGCGTGATTGACTTTAGTTCTGCATCGGCCTGTCCCAAACTAACGCCCGGCCGTAGGCGTGCGACAATTGTATTGTTCGTCGCCGCGCGCTCGCTCAACGGCAAACTATCGATGTCCACTTGCAACGGGATCCAGACATCGGCGATGCCAGGAAGATCGAACCCTGGAGGCATTACACCCAGGATGTTGTAACTTCGCCCGTCGAGACTGAGTGATTGAGTGATAACGTCAGCGTTGCCCCCAAAATGTTTCTGCCAAAGCGCATAGCTTATCAACGCCACAGGCGGTCCACCTGGTTGATCCTCGTCAGCTGAAAATGTGCGACCGAGCACCGGTTTCGTGCCTAAGGTCGACAGGTAATTGGCCATCACCGTGGCGCCGCGGACACGTTCCGGCTCACCTCGGCCGGTTAAATTGAACGAACGCGCAGTCGCGACACCGCTGCTGGCGAAACAATGAGCCCGATCCCGATATGCGGCGTACTCTAGAAACGGGGACCCGAAAGGGTCAAAACCTTCCCGCAACGTGACTGGAACGACCAGGCGGTCGATATCCTCAACTGGTAACGGCCGAAGCAGAAGCGCGTTAGCGGCGCTGAAGATCGCGGTGTTCGCGCCGATACTCAAAGCCAGCGCTGCTATAGCGATGGCGGTGTAAGTCGGAGACTTCAGCAACATCCTGGCGCCGTAGCGGACATCTTGCCATAGCCCTCCAAACATACGCTTCCAATCCTGTCTTTAAGCAGCCATGCGGTCCTCAACGATCTGGCCATCAAATAAGTGCACGGTGCGGTCTGCGTGCTGCGCGAAACGTTCGTCATGCGTGACCATGCAAATGGTGGCGCCGCCCTGATGCAGTTCCCTGAGCAGGTTCATGACCGCTTCGCCATTGCGGGAATCGAGATTCCCCGTCGGCTCGTCTGCGAGCAAAATCGCCGGCCTGCCGGCAAGCGCGCGGGCGACGGCGACGCGTTGTTGTTGCCCGCCGGACAGCTGGCTCGGCAGATGTTTCGCCCGATGAGCCATACCCACTCGCTCCAGAGCTTCCGTGACAAACGATTTACGGTCACCGGGGCTCATCCCGCGATAGGTGAGCGGCAATTCGACATTCTCAAAAACGCTGAGATCGCCGATCAAATTGAAACTCTGGAAAATAAATCCGATTTCGCGATTGCGAACGCGCGCGCGCTCAGCAAACGAAAGATTAGCGACTTCGTGACCTTTCAGCGCATAGCTTCCATCTGAAGGAGTGTCCAGCAGCCCGAGAATCGATAATAGCGTAGTCTTGCCGCAACCTGATGGTCCCGCGATGGAAATATATTCGCCCTCGCGAATATCGAGATGAATTCCCGTCGCTCGTGGGCGTCCCAGGCGCTCGTATCGGACAGAATGACCTGATCTCCGGGTTGCAAGCCGTTTAGAATCTCGATCGTGTTAACCGAGCTTTTGCCGAGCTTCACCGGAGTTCGAACAGCTTCTGAGGTACCGTTGACGAGCTTGAACATGCCGACGGTGTTGTTTTCCTGCCCGAATGCTGGCCGGCCCACGTAAATGACGTCATCGAGATGTTCGAGCTCAACCATTCCATCAACGCTCAGATCGGGCCGTGCGCCTTTCGGCAATGGCTCATCGAAAGCAACCTCGACAGTTACAGTCCCCTGCTCTACAGCGGGATCGACCCGCGTGACGTGGCCGTTCGCAGTGCCGTTGCGAGTGTCGATTACCGCTTTCTGACGAAGTTGAATGTCCTTCGCCTGAGTCTCAGCGATTTTGACCTGCGCCTTTAGCTTCGTTGGGTCCGCGACGCGAGCAAGATTGTCGCCGACCTTGAGTCGCTGGCCGATTTGCACCGGCAATTGCTGCAACACTCCAGACATTCCGGCTTTTACGTGCAACGCTTCAACCTGGTCGAGCTTCAGTTTTGCCAGTTGATTCGCTTGATCGACTGCGGCTTGTTTCGAGGCCAATTGCGGCTCGATCGAATCGCGCGCAAATGCCAAGCGCTTATGCTCGATCTCATCGCTCTTCTGGCATTCTTCTTCTTTAATCTTCGAAGTTTTGTAAACGAGATCGGCGACGAGACCGTTCGTTGCCAACTGATCGTTTGTTTGGCGCTCCATTTTCGCCTGCTCATATGCGGAGTGTGCCGCGGTTGTTTTCGATTCCTGATCGAGCAATTCGCGCTGCAAAGTCGCGCGCATCGTCGTAAGCTCGGCCTCCGCGCCTTTCGCCTTCAACTCCGCGTCGTGCGCGCTCTGTTCCAATTCGGGGCTGGTCAACTCTAATATAACGTCGCCAGGTTCGACTTTTGTTCCCGGCCAGATCAAAATTTTCTCGACGCTTCCTTCTGTGTTTGCCGGAATCCAACGGATATCTTCGGGAACGAGCGTCCCCAAACCGCGCACCTGACGCACCATTGGGCCGCGTTTAACAGTATCGATCCAAACGGTCGAGCGATCGACGCTCGGCACTGCTGGTTTCAACTTGGATATTGCAATCGTCGCCAGAATCAAACCCAGTGCCGAGCCGGCGATGATAATGATGCGACGCTTGCGTTTCTTTGCCGCAAAGCCTACGCGCGGTACGTCCATCGTGGAAAGACTCGGCGCAAATCCAGCTGGTCGCACGATCCGTTCTTCTTTTATTTTTCGCTGGGGAATCACAGTTCAATCAAAACTGGCTAATTGCTCGACAAAACTCGCTAAGGGCAGATGCCGTGCTGAGCAATGGCGCTGCGGCTATGAGGATCATCGCGACGAAGAAAAATGCTTCGCCAACAAAATCGCGGCGCGCCTCGTTTTCAAAATACTGGCGGCTAATATTTCGAAAAGATGGCGCCTCGATTTTGACGCATCGGCCCTGACACTCCTCAAGCGTCATCGGCTGATAATTGCAGTCAGTCAGTGGAAACCTCCGGCTGTTACGAGCTGTTATAGAGATCGGCTTCATTTTTCCTTTCTTTGGTTACTGGCAGTAGTGAATGCAATGTCCATGCCAACCACAAAGAGGATGTCACATTACACGCTCCATCAGCGGTTTACGCTTCACGGACGAATTGCAGCGGCGTCTTTCTCAATCCGCTTATGGGATTGCGTTGTCCCAACTTCGGGACGCTTTTCGCCGCAGCTGTTTACAGCGGCAGGCGGAGCAAAGCCTGCGCGCCTCGGCCATTTTCCCGGTTCATTAAC
>WNFS01003885.1_pt1 | contig 18697 bp, 14 predicted proteins | sample 5400141 | NCBI WGS metagenome assembly WNFS01 (sample SAMN13153358, study PRJNA577476) | soil metagenome | isolation source: 60 cm saprolite under Madrone tree | place: USA:California | collected 2016-06-14
CGCCGCTCACCTGCGGGCGCACTTCGGCGACGCGGTAGGCCACCGTGCGGCCGGGCAGGTCGGTGGTGATCGTCACCGGCTGGGGATGCAGCGTCACCACGCCCACTTCCGGCGGCGGGTTGGGCGGCGCTGCGGTCTTTCCGGACGAACACGCAGCCAGCGCCGCGCTGCAGAGGAGACAGAGGGTGGGTACTCTGTGGAGAGGCAAAAGACTGCGAGTGTGCATCTCGGTCCCTTATGGGTTTACTGGGAGCGCCCCGTTGCCGGGCAACGACGGTTCAACGTGCTCAGCGGTTACTTGGCTGACCAGCCTGGGGGTTGAGTCGCGTCTGAAGAAACTGTGCGGAATTCGGCGATCAAGATACGTAGTGATCTTTACGCCGGATTCAGATGGCGCGAAACAAGGACAGAAGTGCGTGTAGTGATCATGGACGGCAGTCTATTTAGCCGCACTGTACGGAACAATCCTCGTTATGTTGATGGTGCGTTTCGCGACAGTTAACAAACGGGGATGTACCCACCGCACGGTTTCCCATGCGGGAGATTTCGCGCTGGGAAACGCCGCGTCAACGAGACACGGATTGTTTGACACAGATCGGGTGGCTACCTTGTGTTGCCATGATCGCGACTCGTGGTTGTCATTGACCTTGATGGAAGTGTGTAGCTATGAAGCGCCGCAATGGGGTTCACGTCCGCGGCGACCGAGCAGTCGGTCGAACTCGTTCCACGGGGCGGAAACGTTCAAGCGCCGGAGTAGACTATGTTGGCTATGGATACTCTACTCAGTATGAAAGTTTTCCGGCAAGTCGTCGAATCAGGCAGTTTTGTGGGAGCCGCCGAGCGCTTGAATCTTTCCACGGCGATGACCAGCAAGCACCTCATGCACCTCGAAAAGCATTTGGGAACGCGTCTGCTCAATCGCAGCAGCCGCAGCTTGAGCCTTACCGAGTCTGGCAAGCTTTTTTTCGAGCGATGTAAAGTTATTCTTGAAGACGTGGAAGAGGCGGAATCGGTGGTCGGTTCCGTGAGCGGCGTGCCGCGCGGCACGCTGCGAGTGAGCCTACCGTCGTGGACTGCGACTCGACAGTTGGTGGAGTTCGTCGCGACTTACCGGCAACGGTATCCGGAAGTCGTGCTGGACCTGTCGTTCGAAGATCGGGTCGTCGATATCATCGAGGAAGGCTACGATCTCGCGATACGCGCCACGTTAGACCAGCCTCCGGCCGGGCTGATCGCTCGTCCCCTGCGCCCGATGCCGTTTGTCATCGCAGCCTCAAAGGACTATGTGAAGCGTTGTGGAGTTCCGAAATCTCCCGGGGATCTCGCCCAGCACGACTGCATCATGATTGGCAGCGGGCAGTCCTGGCTCCTTACAGGCCCGAACGGGGACATCGAAGCCCCGGCACGGGTTGTCCTTCGCTTCGGATCGATGACGGTCGCGGTTGCGCACGCCGTCTGCACCGGCATCGGTCTCGCCCCGCTCCCGCGCATACTCTTTGAAGACTCGATGTTCAGAGACTCGCTGTGCCCCGTCCTCACGCAGCATCCGCTCAGGCACCCCGATATATACGCGATCTACGTCAGTCGTAAGCACCTACCGCTCAAGATACGCACCTTTGTGGATCACGTGTTCGAATATGATCGGATTCCGCTTCCGTGGGACGACGCCGAGACTGCCTGAGACCGCGGTCGGCCTGGAATGCAGAGTTAGTCTAAACGCGCAAGTCTTCACGGCAAGCTTCGCTAAACGCCCGAAGCACATCGACGTCCTGCTCCTGCCTCTCTCAGTCATACCTACGCAAATTTAGCATGTCATCAATCTGGAACAACTTGCGTTCCATTGATCCAGTATTTCTTATCGAGAAACGCCGAGGGGTGTCTGTGGATCGACGTCTATGTCCTCCTGGCCAGCTCCGCATCGATGGCTGAGACCAGACGGGGATCGTCGGCGTCGACATCCGGGGCAAAACGGGCTACGACCTCACCGTTGCGGCTGAGCAGGAATTTCTCGAAATTCCACAGCACGTCAGCCGGATTCTCCGAATTGACGCCGTATCCCTTGAGGCGTTCGCGGAACGGACCGTCGCCGATCGCCCGAGGTTGCGCGGCCGTCAATAGCGCGTACAAAGGATGTTGGTCTTCGCCAAGGACCGAAATCTTCGAAAACAGAGGGAAGTGAACATCGTAGTTGGTCGAACAAAAGTCAGCGATCTCGCTGTCGCTGCCCGGTTCCTGGCCTTTGAAATTGTTCGCGGGGAAGCCGAGCACTCGCAGGCCGTTGGCGCGCTTGTCCTGATACAGACTCTCCAGTCCCGTGTACTGCGGAGTCAGGCCGCACTTGGACGCCACATTCACAATCAGCAGCACCTTGCCGCGATAGTCCGACAAGCGGCTGCTGGAGCCGTCGATCAGTCGCAGCGGAATGTCGTGTAGCGAGACGGTCATGGTGCATCCTCTCTTATGTGGCTGTTGCAAGACTAGTACGGAAGCGTTCAACTTGGCAGCCAATATCTTTCGATACGATGTATCGCTGGAATAGATGTGTGCTCGCCGCGAACGCCAAGCGCGAGCGGTCGCCCAGCCGTTCGCCCGTGTCTAAAGGGGGCGGCGGAGTCGTTGACGGTATTCATCGCGAGGCAAAATACCTGATGAACGCGTCGTCGGCAGGGCACGGCACCTTCTGCGTCTCCGCCATGCCACGTACCGTGCCGCCATCGTCATGGGTACGCACGAACTTCGTCCAGAGCCGTCCCGTTTGTGCGCATTCGTCGGCATAGCGGAAGAGCGGCCGCAACGTGGCGGCGCGGAAATCGAAGGGATCGAGTGGCGGGTAGGCGCCCGGAACGGCCGAATATTGCAGCGTCGCTCCCTGCAGCTGAGCGGTCGCCGCCGTCAGTTCCAGCGTTGTCAGCAGCAGGTGGTCCAACCCCGCATGAATGCTTCGCGACAGTATGGCGCGCGCCGTCAACCGCGTCGTTCGTGACCCTTCGCTCAGGGGACCATCGATGATGACGTACACCGCAGGAGGGTGTGTGCCGTCGATTCGCTTGGGCGGCACCTCTAGGAACGCCGGAGGCACGAAGAACGGCATCGTCGCGGCTCCGTCAACGTGTGCCTCATCATGAGGGACGCCATCCCCGCGGACGCGAATGACGACCGGCGGGAACATGCCTGGCACGCTGGCGGAGGCCACCAAGACGTCGCGAAACAGGGCTCTTGCGTTGGGGCCGCCGTTCTTGGCGATCGAGCCTAGGTCCCACACGACCGGCTCTCCCGTAGCCACGTCGGTTGTGGCCACGAGCAGCAAGCGGCCTCTATCCGCCTCGCGCGCGACGGCTTGAATCATCGCATCGCTGAGGTACGAGTCCACGAGATGTCTCAACGGCGTGCCGCGATACAAACTGGAGCCGAACAGTGCGCCTAGCCCTCGTGGTTGGAGCAGGTGTTCTCCGGTTCCGCTGGTGAAGGCATCGAGCAGGCGCTCGTCCCACGTAGGTCCAAGAAACGCATAAGGAGCGACCAGCGCGCCGGCGCTGACCCCGGTCACGACCGCAAAGTCCGGACGCGAGCCCGAGCGCGTGAGGCCGGCCACCGCGCCGGCACCGAAGGCGCCGGCGGCGCCGCCTCCGGAGAGCGCGAGGATGTTGAGACTTTCTCCCGGATGCAGTGCTCGAAGTCTCTCGGCCACCGCCGCGGAGGATAGCTGTGAAAATCGATGCTCGGCATCAAGCGTGCGGATCGTCAGCGGCGTTTCCACCAGTGGCTGCCGATCGACGGACGATCTCGATTCGCCGACGGCGAGGCCGGCACAACCCTGAAGAGCGAGCAGGCAAACGAGACAAATAAATAGGATCGCAACTAAATGCCGAAGCTCCGGCGGGCTACTCAGTCCGACAACGCGGCCGATGCGCTCTCTGGCCGCCCGAAACAGCGAGGGAAGTCCAGCAACTGAGCCTAGAGCGGAGAGGACATCGATGATGTGCACGATGTTACCCTCTGACATCTGGGCTGCGACGCAGATGCGCGATGGGGCGGGAGAGCTAGAGAGACGGCTTGCAGCATGGGTTCTGGCCTGGCTGTGGACTGTTCGAGTACAGCCTAGGATCAGGCAAGCTCACTTACTAGCCTATTTCTCTAGATAGGATGTATCTGAAAAAAGGATAAGCCCTAGATATAACCTAGCAGGCCGTAAGCTTCGGTTGTTCATTCATATCGTCGTGGACGATAGATCATATCGAGAGATATGAGCTACCCGGCTAGAGACTTCGGTATTAGTCTTTCAGCATGCAGCATCTACCTGCGCTGGATCGCGAGACGCCAAAAAGTATCGACATTCGTCCGTCTATCTCGCGGACCGTTGCTTCATGGATACTGTCTCTACTGATGGCAACCTGGCCGGAGGGAGCCGGCACCGACAGATCGCGACGGGTTCGCTCAAAGCGCAACTTGATCCCCCCGTGGAGTTGGGCCGGGAAAAATCGATATGACGCAAGACGAGGTCGCCATCTGCGATGAACCACCGAGAGCTTACGGGGTGATCGTGCTCGCCTGCGGCGCGCTTGATGGTGCGAACATCCGGCTGCAGATGCTAAGGATGGATGACAAAAGCCGGGCGCGAGGCCCGGCTTTTGTTTCTGCATGTCGCGATTCGCGTGTTATTTCAGATCAAGTTCCTGCCCTGTCCACGAACCCAGAACCCTCCGGATCTTGCCGCGGTCTACCGCGCCCTTGTTGGCGGCCGCCGCAGAGCCTTCCACCTCTTTCGCTACGGCATCAAACTTGGCGGTCGCACCGTCCAATGCCGCCCAGTTCTTGTAATAAACCACGAGGTAAAGATCCGGATCATTTTCACCGCGCGGCTGTACTGTGATTACTTTGTAGCCTGTGATGTAACCCGCCTTCTTCGCCGCCTCCTGGGTTTTCTTCCACGTCGTGTCGAGGAACATCATATAATCGTCAAACTTACCGTATTCAGTCCGAATCGCGGATACCTGAACGACGGGCCCCTCGGTGAACGGATGATCATCCGCAAACGCCCCGACGCTCGTAAACGCAAGACCAAAGAAAGCCGCAAACGCGGTGAAACGGCTATTGATTGTCATAAGTTTTCCTTTGCATGATTTGGAATTTTTGTAGAAAGGACGCGCCGGAAGCGTGCCCCGTCCAGCTTCGGCCCTAATATCATAACCGCAATGGATGACCCTTGAGGATGCAATACGCTCGCGATCGGTAGTTGTGCGTCGAGATTCCGCGGAGACTGCAGCGAGGGGCGCTACCTAAGTTGCTGATTTTGATCGAGCCGTAACCGTATTGCTACGACTTCGATTGCGCGGCCAGGGATACACGCAGGCATTGCGGGCGCACTGGAACCGCGCGCATCAGCCGAGCACCGCTGAAATGCCGGCATTGATCGCACCCCCACCCAGGATCAGCCACGCAAACAGCGACGCCGCCAGAGCCAATGGTTTGACTCCCGCCGCGCGTATCGCCGAAATATGTGTCGTCACGCCGAGCGCTGCCATGGCCATGGCCAATATGACCGTGTCCAAGTTGATCGCGGCGCCAACCATGGATTTCGGTAGTACGCCCATTGAATTGAATGCCGCGACGCCGACAAACCCAAGCGCGAACCACGGAATGACGATGCGCGATTGCGGCGCACCGCTCGGGTCATGTGCATCGGTCGGCTCATGCGCATTGCCCGGCTCACGTGCATCGCTTGGTTCGTTCGCATCGGTGCTGCGCGACAGGTAAGTCGACAGGGCGGCTAGAAATGGAGCCAGCATCATCACGCGCACCATCTTGGTGATGACCGCTGTATTGGCGGCGCCCTCGCTGATCGATCGTCCGGCGGCGACCACCTGCGCAACTTCGTGGATGGTGGAACCGGCAAAGATGCCGTAGGAGGCGGGTGACATCGCGAGCAGGTGATATCGATTGGAAAAATAATAGATTGCCGGGTACAGGAAAATCGCGAGGGTGCCGAATACGACTACGGTCGATACGGCCACCGTGACTTGCTCAGCGCGGCCGCGCACGACCGGTTCCGCGGCCATGACGGCCGCGGCGCCGCAGATCGAGCTGCCGGCGCCGATGAGCATTGCCGTCTTGCGATCGAGCCCGAAAAGCCGTGTGCCCATCCACCAAGACAGCGCAAACGTACTGCTCAATACGAGGAGATCGATGGTCACTCCGGGAACGCCGACGGTGGCAATGTCCTGAAACGTCAATCTCAGGCCGTACAGAATGATCCCGAGCCGCAGCAATGTCTGTTTCGAAAAGGTCACCCCACCGGCGCCGGCGCGCGCAATCCGCGGATAGAGCGTGTTGCCGACGATCATCCCGAGCGCGATTGCCAGGGTGAGTGCACTGATGCCGGTGGATTCGAACCATGCAATCTTCCCGAGTGCGATTGCGACGGCGGCCAAGGCGCCCACGAGAACAATACCGGGAAAGCGATCAGTCACAGCCCGCCAGGGCTTGGGCGGGACTGGGGCTGCGGCAGGGACGCCGGAATTCGTCAGTGTGCGCATGGATGGGTCCAGGTCTCGGGTTCACTCACGCATGCCACTATGACGATGGATTGCCTACACGTAAAACGGATTATCTGGCTATAATCTATCGAGAAAGCAGCTTGATTGTGAACCAGCCATGCGTATTACCTTGCGGCAGCTACAGATCTTTCGCGCCGTTGCGCTCAGCGGGAGCACGACCGCGGCTGCCGACAGCGTGGCATTGTCGCAATCGGCGACCAGCGGGGCGCTCAACGAATTGGAACGCGCCCTGGGTACCCGGCTCTTCGACCGGGTCGGCAAGCGTCTCATATTGAACGACAGCGGCAGGGGTCTCCTGCCCATGGCGCTTGCCGTGCTGGACGGGGCAAAGAACATCGAAGCGGCGCAGATCTCCGGAGACTACGCGGGGCACGCCGACCTGCAGCTCTTTGCGAGCACGACCATCGGCAACTATGTTCTGCCGCGGATGCTTGCGCGCTTTCGAGAGGAGGTTCCGTTCTCGCGAGTGCAATTGCGGATCGGCAATACCCTCGATGTCGTCACCGCGGTGCGAGAGTTCGCGGCGGATCTCGGATTCATCGAGGGACCGTGCCACGCATCCGATATGATGGTCATTCCCTGGTTGGAGGATGAGCTCGTCATTGTCGCGGCGCCCGCGCACCCGCTGGCGAAGACCGCTAGGCGCAGAAAGATCACCGCCAAACAATTGAGCGAGGCGCAATGGCTGCTGCGTGAGCCGGGCTCCGGTACGCGCGAAGCGGTGGAGCATGCTCTGTTACCGCATCTGCAGCACATTCGTTCGTCGATGACGTTGGGCAGTTCGGAGTCGATCAAGAACTCGGCGGCGGAGGGGCTGGGCTTGAGCTGCCTGTCGCGCTGCGTCGTGCAGGATTTGGTGACGGCGAAGCGGCTGACCGTGCTGGCAACGGGATTGCCGCGGTTAACGCGGCGCTTCGCCCTCATATACCCCGAAACGAAGGTCCTTTCGGCGGCCCTGCGCCGATTCGTTGCCCACTGTCCAAGAGGTGAAATCATGTCTTTCGAGAAAAAGGTCATTATCGTCACCGGTGCGGCGCGCGGCATCGGCCAGGAATATTGCCGCCGGTTGGCCGCGCTCGGCGCAGCGGTGATCGCGGTGGACATCAACGCCTGCGACCAGACTGTGGAACTCGTCAAGAGTGCCGGTGGTCGAGCCATTGCCGGGAAAGTCGATGTGACCGATATGGCGTCGATCGAAGCCGCCGTGGCGGCGGCCGAGAGCGCCTTCGGGCGGGTGGACGGGCTGGTCAACAACGCAGCGCTCTATGGGGCGCTGCGCGGCGGACGCTTCGATGCAATACCGGAGAAGGAATGGGATGCGGCGATGGCGGTGAATGTCCGCGGCATTTGGAATTGCTGCAAGGCCACCGTCCCGGCGCTCCGGCGCGCGGGCGGAGGCAGCATCGTCAATATTGCATCGCTGGCCGCGACTTATGGGCTTCCGTACGCGCTGCATTACACGACCTCCAAGGCCGCGGTGATCGGTCTCACGCGGGGTCTGGCGCGCGAGCTTGGCCGCGAGGGAATCCGCGTGAACTCGGTCTCGCCGAGCGCCGTGCTCACGGATGGGACGCGTGAATTCTTTGGCCCCAAAGTCGAGAAGGTGCTTCAAACGGTGGCGGCGGGCCAGGCGATTCCGCGCAATTTGGAACCTGCCGACGTCGCGGGATCGGTCATCTGGCTGCTCTCCGATGAAAGCCGGTTCACGACGGGGCAGAACATTGCAGTGGACGGCGGTACGGTGATGCATTGAGCACGCTCTTGGACGGCCTGCGCGTCGTCGAAGTATCTGCGCCGATCCCCTCAGAAAGAGCGTGGAAGCCCGAGAACATGCTCGGCGATATAGGAGAAAATCAAGTTGGTTGAAATCGGCGCGACCTGATAGAGGCGCGTTTCGCGAAACTTGCGCTCGACGTCGTACTCGCTGGCAAAGCCGAATCCGCCGTGCGTCTGCAAACAGACATTCGCCGCCTCCCAAGAGGCTTTCGCGGCTACAGCTGCGGGTTTCTATTGGCGGCCATCGCCGCGGAATCCTCCCAACCGCCGCCGAGTGCGCGGATGAGGTCGACGCTGGCAAGCAGCTGCAGGGTATCGAGATTGAGCGCCTGCAGCTGGGTCTGCAGGAGCGTGGTCTGCGAGGTGACGACGGTGAGATAGTCGGTCGCCCCCTGCTTGTAAAGTGCCATGGAGAAATCCAGCGTACGCTGCGCGGCGTCGACCGCGGCCTTCTCGTCCACAGCGGCGTCGTGGTAGTGATTGAGGGTGGCGAGGCTGTCCTCGACCTGCTGGAACGCGCTGACGACGGTGCTGCGGTAGTTCGCAGCGGAGAAGTCGAACTCGGCTCGCGCTTGGGCGACCTGCGCCCGGCGCAGGCCGCCGTCGAACACGCTGAGCAGGGCGTTCGGCCCGATCGCCCAGAAACTACTCGGCGCGCTCAGCCAGTTCGAGGGGGAGGTGCTCTGGAAACCGCCCTGAGCGCCGAGCGTGAGGGTGGGGAAATACGCCGCACGCGCGACCCCGATGTTGGCATTGGCCGCGATCATGCGCCGCTGCGCGCCGGCGATATCCGGACGGCGCTGCAGCAGGGTGGTCGGGACGCCGCTGGGAATCTGCGGAAGCGCGATGGCAACGATCTCGGGCTTGATCGAGAACGTCGAGGCGGAAACGCCGAGCAGCGCCGCGATCGCGTGTTCCATCAGCGCGCGCTGCGCGAGCGTTTGCGCCGCCTGGGAGCGTGCCGCATCGAGCTGGGTCTGCGCCTGCGAGACGTCGAGGCCGGGCGCGATGCCGCCGTCGTGGCGCTGCTGGGTGAGGCCAAGCGCGCGCGCATAGGCCGTCACCGTCTGGTCGAGGATGGCGCTGTCGCGGTCCAGGGTGCGCAGCTGAATGTAATCGTCTACCAGCTGCGCGATGAGCGACAGGCGAGCGTTCTCGAGATCCGCGGCGGACGCGGCTGCGTTAGCCTCGCCGGCGGCGACCTCGTTGCGAATCTGCCCCCACAGGTCGAGCTCGTAGCTCACGCTGCCGCCCAGCGTGTTGGAATCGAAGTAGGTCCGCAGGGTGGAAGTTCTCAGCGGTGCGTGCACCGATTGGCGATTGTGCGTGACGCTGGCGTTGAGTCCCAGCGTGGGAAACAGCCCCGCGCGCGCCTGGTCGGCGAGCGCCCTGGCCTGCGCGTAGTTGGCCAGCGCGGCGGCGAGGGTCGGGCTCCCGTCGATCAACTTTTTCTGCAGTCCGTCGAGCTCCGCGTTGCCGTAGAGTGTCCACCAGCTGTCCCGCGGCAGGCGGTCGGCCGGCTGGGCCTGCGTCCACGGCCCGGTTTCCTTGTAGGCATCCGCGGTGGGAATATTCGGAGTTTTCAGCGGCGGCGCGAGCGAACAGGCGCCGAGCAGCAGCGTCAGTGCTGTGAGAGGCCAGAGTCTGCCCTCAACCCTTTTCATTTTTATTCTTTGCCTTGGCGGCGAGCACGCCGCCCGCCGCCGCGCCGGCAAGGCGTACCTCGGTCCCATTGCCGATTCCATCGGGCGGGTTTTGGATCACGCGATCGTTCGCTGCCAGGCCAGAGGCGAGTTCGACGACCGCACCCAGGTCGCGTTGGATCGACACCGGCTTGAGCATTACACGGTTGTCGGCGTCCACGGTGGCGATGGAGAGCCCCTTGGCGTCGAAAATCAGCGCGCTCGATGGCACGCTGAGCACATTGGCGGCGCCGCCGATCTGCAGATGAATGCTGGCGTAGTCGCCCGGCATCATCTCACCCGCGCTGTTGTCGACGATGAGTTGCATCAGGGTCGTGCCGGTGGTCGGGTCGACGGCCTGGGCCGAATACTCGACCGTACCGCCGTAGGTCTTGCCGGGATGCTCGGGCACGCTGATCGTGGCCCTGGTGCCCGGCGGCACGCTGGGCACATAATTCTGCGGTACGTTCACATAGACGCGCAGCTTGGTCGTTTCGGAGACGACGAACAGTTCAGCGGCGCCGGTGGCCCCCACATTGATCAGCGCGCCGATGTCGGTTTCGCGCGCAGTGACGATGCCGTCGAACGGCGCGATCAGATGTTTGAAGCCTTCCTCGGCAACCAGGCGGTCGACGTTCGCCTGCGCCGCCTTGACCTGGGCGACATTGGCGTTGTAGGTGAAGGTGTGCTGGTCGACGTCTTGCTTGGCGACGGCGTCGGTGCCGGCCAGCGCCTGCCAGCGCTCCGCGCCGATTTGCGCGAGCTTGGCATTGGCCTGGGCGACGCTGAGGTCGGCGCGCGCCTGCATGAGTTGCTGGTCGAGATCGGGCGTATCGATTTCGGCGAGCACGTCTCCGGCCTTCACCTTGCCGCCGATGTCGTGCTTCCAGCTTTTCAGGTAGCCCGGGACGCGCGCGTAGATGGGCGCACGGATGTAGGCTTCCAGGCGCCCGGGCAAGTCCAGGCCCACCTGATTCTCCACATGGGCCGGGGCCACGATGGCCACGGTCGGGACCGCCTGCGCTTCGGTCAAATTGTGCAGACGTGAATTTTCCGACGCGCGGGAGACCAGGCCGTAGGCGACGACAGCGACGGCGAGGAGCACGAATGCGCCGCCGACCAGGCGCAGCCGGCGTGGAACAGGGCGGCGATGATTGAGATCAGGCTGGGGCATGGGATCCTCGGAGGTTGATTTCCGGCTCAGGTTTTGGGCCTTCGCGCCGGTGAACGATGCTGAACACCACAGGGACAAAGAAAAGCGTCGAGACGGTGGCGAAGATCAGGCCGCCGATCACGGCTCGGCCCAGTGGCGCGTTCTGCTCGCCGCCTTCGCCAAGGCCCAGCGCCATCGGCAGCATGCCGATCACCATCGCCAGCGCCGTCATCAACACCGGGCGCAGACGCACGTATCCGGCCTCGAGCGCGGCTTGCGTCGCGTCGCCGAGCTCGGTGAGTTTCTCGCGGGCGAAACTGATCACCAGTACGCTATTCGCGGTCGCCACACCCATGCACATGATCGCGCCGGTGAGCGCCGGCACCGACAGCGTGGTATGCGTCGCAAACAGCATCCAGACGATGCCGGCGAGGGCCGCGGGAAGCGCGGTGATGATGACGAAGGGATCGCTCCAGGACTGGAAGTTGATCACGATCAGCAAATAGACCAGCACGATGGCGCCGAGCAGCCCGAACAGCAGACCGGAGTAGGCGCTGTTCATGGTCGCCGTCTGGCCGACCAGGGCGACGCTCGCGCCCTTCGGCTTGTCCTTGTCGTTCCGGGCGATGATTTTCTGGATGTCGGCGGAAACCGCGCCGAGATCTCGCCCCTGGGTCGTCGCGTAGATCTGTACCATCGGGGAGATGTCGTACTGCGAAACCACGGCGTTGCTGTGGGTGCGGCGGATATTGGCGATGCCGCCGAGCACCGTGGTCGGCCCGCCGCTGGCGTTGATCGGCAGGTTCTGCAGCGCCGGCAGCGTGTCGATCTGGTATTGCGGAGTCTGCAGCGCGATGGGATAGGTCACGCCGTTCTTCTCGTTGAGCCAGTAGACAGGCGCAACCTGGCTGGAGCTGGCCAAGTTCACGACCAGGCTGTCGGTCACGTTGGCCGCGGTCACGCCGGTGTATTGCGCGCGCGTGCGGTCGATGTTGACCTCGAGCGTCGGCTGCCCGGCCGACTGCTGGATGCGCGCATCGGCCACGCCGGTGACCCCGCGGATCTGCACCAGCAGCTCGTTGGCGTAGGCATAATCCGCGCCGAGATCGTTGCCGCGGATCTGCAGATCGATCGGCGCCGGCGCGCCGAAGTTGAGGATCTGGCTGACGATATCCGCCGGCAGAAACGAGAAGCTCACCCCGGGGAAACGGCGCGGCAGCTGGTCGCGCAGGCGACTGACGTAATCGGCGGTCGGCGCGTGCCCCTCGTTGAGCGAGATCTGGATGTCTCCGTCCGACTCGCCGATGGTGCCGGTGTTGTTGTAGATCGTATTGATCGACGAAAGATAGGTGCCGATGTTGTCCACTACCGCCGCCACTTCGGCCGGCGGGATCACCTCGCGGATCGCCTTCTCCACGTCGGCGAAACGCGCGGCAGTTTCTTCGATACGCATGCCGACCGGGGTCCGCACATGCAGCAGTATCTGACCGCCGTCGACCTCCGGGAAGAAATTGCGGCCGAGAAACGGCGCGAGCAGGAACGAGACGGCAATGACGCCGATAAAGCCCCCGACGAACAGCCTGCGATGCTCGATGGCGAGCGCCAAGAGGTCGTGATACCCGGCGCGCAGCCGTACGAAGAGCGCCTCGAAGGCGCGCTGGAAGCGCACCAGGGGGTTCCTGGAGGGCGGCGGACCGATGACGTTGTCGTGCTCGTCGACGTGGGCCGCGTGCGCGCGCAGCAGATATTTCGCCATCGTCGGAACCAGCGTGCGCGACAGCAGGAACGAGCAGACCATGGCGAACATCACGCTCTCGGCCATCGGCACGAACAGGAAGCGCGCCACGCCGCTCAGGAAGAACATCGGTATGAACACGATGCAGATGCACAGCAGGGACACGAAAGCCGGTACGACGATCTGTGAGGCGCCGTCGATGATCGCGGCTTCCACCGGTTTGCCGCGCTCGAGGTGGTAGTTGATGCTCTCGATCGTCACCGTCGCCTCGTCGACGAGTATGCCCACGGCGAGCGCCAGGCCGCCCAGAGTCATGATATTGAGCGTTTCGCCGATGGCGGACAGTGCGCCGATCGCGCCCAAGATGGACAGCGGAATCGAGGTGGTCACGATCAGGGTCGAGCGCCAGCTGCCGAGAAAAAGCAGGATCATCAGGCTGGTCAGCGCCGCGGCGATTATACCCTCACGGATCACACCCTGGATCGACGCGCGCACGAATACGGACTGATCGCCGATCGGTTTGATGTCGAGTTCATCCGGCAGCGAGGGCTTGATGAGTGTCAGCATCTTCTTGATGCCGCTGACGATGTCGAGCGTCGAGGTCATGCCGTTCTTGAACACGCTGATCAGCACCGAGCGATTGCCGTCGACGTGCACGACATTGACCTGCACCGCGTTGCCGTTGTGCACGTGGGCGACGTCGTGCATGTAGACCATCGCGCCCCCCACGCTCTTGATGGGCAGGTCGCCGAGGTCCGCAATTTTAGATGGCGCGCTGTTGAGGTTGACGGTGTATTCGTAGTCGCCGATCTTTTCCGTGCCGGCCGGGGTGTTGAGGTTCTGCGCGGCGAGCGTATTGGCGACGTCGAGGCCGGTCAGGCCGCGCGACTGCAGCGCGGCGGTGTCGAGATCGAACATCACCTGCGGTGTCTTGCCGCCGAATGGCCAGGGGATGCCGGCACCCTGCACCGTGACCAGGCGCGGCCGCACGAAGTTGAGGCCCAGATCGGCGAGAGTCGGTTCGGCCAGCCCCTTGCCCGACAGCGCGAGCTGGATGATCGGCACCGTCGAGGCGCTGTAATTGACGATCAGCGGCGGCGTCGCGCCGGGCGGCATCTGCTTGAGCAGGGTCTGCGAAATCGCGGTGACCTGCGCGTTCGCGGTGGCGATATTGACCGAGGGGTGGAAGAAGATCTTGACGATGCCGAAGGTGGTGTACGAATTCGACTCGATGTGCTCGATATCGTTGACCGTGGTCGTCAGTGCGCGCTCGAACGGGGTGATGATGCGCCCGACCATCTGGTCGGGCGGCAAGCCCTGGTACTGCCAGGCCACGCCGATGATGGGCATGTTGATGCTCGGAAAAATATCGACCGGCATCCGCAGGGCGGCGAGCGTGCCGATGAGCAGTATGAGCAGGGCCGCCACGATGAACGTGTAGGGGCGACTCAGCGCGATACGAACTATGCCGAGCATGTGGCCACCGACAATCGACTTGGGTTCTTAACATGCAATTTCATTTGGTACCGCAAAGGAGCTTCGCAACCCGCGCTCCTCGCGGAGCTTCAGTCGGGTGAGAATGGGGCCGCCGGATCGGGAGATGATTGCAGGACCCGTCTCGATCATTACATTTGAAATGTTCCGCCTCCCGTTGATTCGAGGGATTGGATGTCGTCAATCGGAGCGAGGATGCGCAGGTGAAGCTGCCCCATTGGCTCGAGTCGGAATGGCTGGAGCCGATCATCGATCACGGTGAGTGTATCGGCACCCTGGTGCTCATTCCGGATGCGCTGCGGCGCAAAGCCTCGGCGTTCCAGGGTGGCTTACCTCGGTACGAACTCCGCCGTGCGGTCGAGTTCGTCGCCGCGAACCTTGATTATCGACGCATCACTTCGGCGGCTGTTCTTCGACGACTTCGTACCAGATGGCGTTGAGCACGCCGAATGCCAGGGCGAGCCCGGTGCCGAGAATCCAGCTGAAGTACCACATCAGTACGGGCCCTCGTGTCCATGCAGGGATTCAAGAGTAACGCGTCCCTTGAGAACCCTGAATACCCAAGTAGTGTACGCAAGAATAATGGGCAGGAAAACAGCCGCTGAGCCCAGCATCAGCAGCAGCGTTTTTGCGCTGCTCGAGGCGTCCCACACCGTCAGACTTTGGTTGGGGAAGGTCGAGGAAGGCATCAAGAACGGAAACAAGGCAAACCCTGCCGTCAGAATCGTTCCGGCCTGCACCAATGCACTGGCCAGGACGGCGGCGCCGGCGCGTCGTGCTCGCAGGCATAGATTCGCACACACCGCCGCCAGCGCCGCGACAACGGGGGCCGCCCACATCCAGGGCCATGTGTGAAAGTTCTCGAACCACGCACCGGCGGCGACGATAACGGTTTTTCGCGTGGGATCGGAGGGACCGGATTGATCGATGCCGCCGACGATCTCGTAGCCGCCCATCGAGCGCAGCCAGAAGCCGCCGGCCACGAAGGCCAATAGGAAAATGAGGGATGCCACGCGTCCGACGGCGCGGGCGCGGCTCGCCATGGGTTCACCCACCTTCAGCGCCGCATAGGCATTGCCGTGCAAAATCAGCATGGACAGACTCATGATTCCGCCGAGCAATGCGAAGGGATGCAATAAACTGAACAGACCGCCGGCGCCGAAGGGGCGCTGCATGGCATCGAAATGAAACGGCAAACCCAGGAACAAATTGCCGAACGCGACGCCGAACAACAGCGCAGGCACCGCACCGCCGAAAGTCAGGACGCCATCCCAAACCGATCGCCACCGTGCATCGGTCAATTTATCGCGGTACATGAAACCGGCCGGCCGCAGGATCAGCGCCAACAGAATAATGAACATTGCCAAGTACAGTCCCGAGAACGAGGCCGCATACAGCAGCGGCCAGGCGGCAAACACCGCTCCGCCCCCCAATATGAACCACACTTGGTTGCCTTCCCAGACCGGCTCGACGGAAGCGAGCAGCGCTCGGCGCTCGGCGTCGGTGCGGCCCAGCAGCCGAAAGGTCGCGCCCAGCCCCAGGTCGAAACCGTCCATGATGGCAAAGCCGATCAGAAGTATTCCGATCAGCAGCCACCAAACTACCCGCAGCGTTGCGTAATCGAACAGCGGCGCGCTCATGGGATTCCCTCCTTGCCGTGAGGTGAAGATGCCCCCGCTGCCGCGGGCCAATATCCCAGTCCGTCAGGTCCGCGCCGGATGGTGCGCGTCAACAGATAGGCATCGACGACGGCCAATGCAGAGTAGAACACCACGAAGCCCGACAGCGAGAGCCACAGGTTGCCCATGGAAGTTCTCGAGACACCCAGGAACGTCGGCAGCACACCGTCGACGGCCCAGGGTTGCCGCCCGTATTCGGCGACGATCCAACCGAGTTCCACCGCGACCCAAGGCAGGGGCAAGCTGAAAAACGCCACCTTGAGAAACCACCGATGCCGGTCGAAGCGATGCCGGCTCGCGAGATAGAACGCGGTTGCAAACATGGCGATGAAGAACAGGCCCAGCCCGACCATCGCGCGAAAGCTCCAGAACAAAACGGGTACGTTGGGCACCGCGGACCATGCCGCCGCGTCGATCTGTTCCGGCGTCGCAAGCGCCGGATTGTCCGTGTAGCGCAGCAGCAGCAATCCATAGCCCAAATCCGTCTGATGGGCCTCGAACCGCCGCACCAGTTCGGGGTCCGGCGAGTTGGGTCTTGCGCGCAGCAATTGGAGTTCGGAATAGGCTTCCATGCCCGTGACGATGCGTGCCCGGGCTCGCGCAACCAGATCGAATATGCCCAATACCGGCCGATCGATGGACCGCGTCGCGATCAAACCAAGCGCCCAAGGAATCTTGATGGCTGCGTGCGTCTTGCGCGCAGCGACGTCGGGCAGACCGAAGGCGGTAAAGCTCGCCGGCGGCGGTTCGGTTTTCCACTCAGCCTCTATCGAGGCGACCTTCATCTTCTGGTTCTCGCCGTCGAGGTATCCGGATTCATCGCCGAGAACGACGACGGATAGGGAGCAGGCCAATCCGAAGCTCGCCGCCACCGCCATGGAACGCCTGGCGATGTCGACATTGCGTCCCCGCAGCAGATACCACGCGCTGATCCCCAGTACGAACACCGAACCCATCACATAGCCGGCGGCGACCGTATGGACGAACTTCGCCTGCGCCACCGGATTGAACAGCACCTCGCCGAACGAAGACAATTCCATTCGCATGGTGTGAAAGTTGAAGCGGGCACCCACCGGGTGCTGCATCCAGCCGTTGGCGATCAGAATCCATAACGCGGAGAGACTCGATCCGAGCGCCACCAGCGCCGTCGTGATCAGATGGGCGAGCTTCGACAATCGATCCCATCCGAAGAAGAACAGGCCGACGAAGGTTGATTCCAAGAAGAACGCGACCATGCCCTCAAGCGCCAGCGGCATGCCGAAAATGTCGCCGACGTAGTGCGAGTAGTAGGCCCAATTGGTGCCGAACTGGAATTCCATCGTAATTCCGGTGGCCACGCCCATGGCGAAATTGATGCCGAACAGCAATCCCCAAAATTGCGTCATGCGCTTCCATATCTCGCGGCCCGTCATGACGTAAACGGACTCCATGATGACGAGGATCATGGACAAACCGAGGGTCAGCGGCACGAACAGAAAGTGATACAGCGCGGTGATCGCGAACTGCAGCCGGGAGAGGGTGACGACGTCGAAGTCGATCACGAATGATTTCCTCGAAAAAACAGGAACCAGAGCAGGATCAATCCCAGCAGTTTGGCGGCAAGAGTCCAGGCAATCTTGACCTTGAGGTCTCGCCGCCAGTCATCGTTGCGATGCGAAGTCTCAACCATGCACGTTTCCAGTATGCCTTGCACTACGATCGGTCGTCCGCCGGAAATCCGCCGAGCATTTATACCAGCTTTTTACGAAATCGGTTTCACCTTCCGGACAGAGCTTAAGACCTTGGGCGCGCGACCGATCGTGCAGCTGGCCGCAGCAGGCGCTCTGCGATTGGTGCCCTCGCTCCTATACAGAGCCGCTCGAGAGCGACTAGAATCGTCCCGAACAAAGAACCGAACAGTTTTCCTGGGGGGAATTTGGGCGCCATGCGGCGAATCCGGTACTTTCTCGAGGCCTTTGCAGTGGGCCTCGTACTTTGTTTCGGCGGCGGGAGCGATGTCCTGGCCGATCCGCCGGCCGGCACAGAAACGGCCGCCTCGGCGACCCCCTCTCCGAGCGACGCGCCGGCGTCGCTTCCCCAGCAGAGCTTTCTTTCCTCATTGAAGCAGGCTTTCAATAAGGACTTCGATCGTGAGGTGGTGCGCGGCCATTTCGACCTCGGTTCACCGCCGAACGCACATCGATACTATTGTTTGGTCGACCCTAAGACCGGCAAGAAGGAGCCCAATGGAGTTCTGGGTCAGCCGGTCGCGCTGGCGGATGGGATGACCGGCGTCACGGCTGGTTCTGTCTCTCTCTACAGCTGTGACGACGCAGAGAAGCAGCGAATACTGGTTACCGCGGGCTACATAGTGAGCAAGGGCGCCGGAAGCGTGGTTGCCCCGGCGCCGCAGCCACAAACACAAGCACAGGCACAGACACAAACTCAGGCAGAGACACAAACTCAGGCGCCGGTACCGGTACCGGCACTGGCACCGGCGCAGGCACCGGCACTGGCGCAGGCACAAGTCACAGCTCCCGCTTTGCCCGACGCATCACCGGACAAGATTGATGTCGCCGGCGTGAGATTGGGCATGTCGCCCGATGAAGTGCGCGCGATACTCAAATCCAAGAAGCTGCCGGACT
>WNFS01001278.1_pt1 | contig 18696 bp, 23 predicted proteins | sample 5400141 | NCBI WGS metagenome assembly WNFS01 (sample SAMN13153358, study PRJNA577476) | soil metagenome | isolation source: 60 cm saprolite under Madrone tree | place: USA:California | collected 2016-06-14
AGGGTCCGCACCAGTTGGCCGAAGCATCGGCGACTCAAGCTCTTAACGGAGGGCTTGTTGGCTGACCGTCCCACACCGCTCGCAAATAAAAGACTCATTCCACCGAGCGTACTTCTGCTCGTAAGTCGAATGATTGTGACGCCAGACAATTCCCACGAGCAGAACAAAGACGCCCGGAGCTAAAGCTACGTAGAGCTTCACAGGTAACGAGGATGCGGGCACCGGACTCGACATCACATGCTGAACATAGATTATGAGGGCGATAAGAGTTACGGCTCCCGACCAGAGAACAAGCTTTACATACGACCACTTCGTGGGAGGGCAAAGACGCTTTGAAAGGGCAGATTGCTGTGACCCCCGCGTGGTCGTTCTACCGACCAAGATATCTGGTCCCCCACCGGCGAACAGAAGCCCCCGCATTCTGGACCGCATGTCTATGTGGTAGGTACCTTCTTGGTAGGCGAGGGATACCTTCTTCAGATTGTTGCAGTTGCACTTCGGGCAGCGCAAGTCCATCTTCTCACCCCTTGCAGCCCCACTTCGGTGTGGCCGGAAATCCCTTCTAATTTGGTCCAAAGCTATCGTTATTAAACCCAGGCCTGCGGAATTAGTTGCTTGCCCCTACTCGACGCGACTTCGTTCCGGCCATTTTCTGGGCCATGTAGAGAAGCAGTTTGCGATCTCCCTCGTCCGTCCTCCCCAATAGACGCCGAAGCTTGCTGAGATAGCGTGCGTCCTTGCCCGAACTACCCCAGGCAATGTCATCAGACGACTTCCGCTTTGGTAGATTTGGCAATTGGGGCGGCTCGTCGCCGTCGTAGAACAACTGGTACATGGGAATTTCCATCGCGCGGGCCAGTTTCTCCAAGGTCTCGATGGCCGGGACCGTGTGTCCATTTTCCACGCGCGAAATGTAGCACCGAAGCAGACCGGTCCTCTTCTCGATATCCCCTTGCGAAAGCTTCTTTTGCTCGCGCAAATCACGCAAGCGGTCTCCAATAATCACAGTGATTTGCCTCCTCTGGTTCTGTTTCGGACATAGCCTCTACCTGCGAATCCAACGGAGCGTCGCCAAACATCTTGGCAGCTAGGGCGTCACACATCCTTGTGCTCGAGATCAAATATCAATGTTCGAGTGCCCTCCTGATGATTCGGTTTCGATTGGATTAACGCAATTTGTCGAGATTCCTCCCAATCGAAATGACAAACGATCACTTTGACTCTCAGAGACCCGTCCTCAGCCGCATCGCAATGGATAAGAAGGGAGTGCCAAATCTCCTCGACCCCGTCTCTACGGATTCGCTGACCAACCTTGACCGAAAGCGATTCCGTCCCAACGCATAGCTCGCCCGCGTCGCCTGCGTTGCAGTGAACCTCGAATTTCCGTGCGTCCTTGACGGCGAGTACATCCCTCTCCTGTTCCATGAAAACCTCCGGCGAACAAGTCAAGAATCTACTGATACTTGGGTTTAACAGCAGGGGGACGAAGTTTGTATTCTAGCAATCGTTTGGTCGATTCTGCGACCATGAATTGTTGAAACCTATATCTCCGCAATACCGCCTACTTTGCCCGTCTTATTTGTGCCTTCCCCTCTCCAATGCATCTGATGTTTCTTGAAGCTTCAACAGCGCGTCCACAAGCTTTTCGATTTTCCTGCCATAACTGCTCAGTTTGTACACCCGGCGACGCTGCGCCGCTGACAGCCTTTCTTCATAAGTCACAACTTCCTCGATATGCCCTTCATCATCTTCTTCGGCCCGCAGCAACTTTCGTTCGAGCATCGCGTCACCCCGAGCCAAAATCTTCATATGGGCAGCGCGGACCCTGTGATGTTCCGCCATTAGAGCGTAGTAGGCGCGTGAAATATTCCGGTGCATCAGAACCTCATCTTTGAACGCTCGCCTTCGCCGGTTCTCCAATCACTCTTCCCGCCTGCGGTAATACTCACGAATGATTACGGAGTCGCCCGTCTTAACGTCTGAGAAATCAACGACGTTCGTGACGATTGTTGGGCTACACAGGATCGAGAAGTTCTTCCCATCCGTGAACCGCACGTTGAAGGAGAGGTATCCTTCCTCATGCCAGTGCGAAATCCAGTCCACTTTCTTGCCATGCACTTCCGGGTAACGTCGCCGCAGCTTTTCGTACTTCTTCTTGATTCGCATCTCCAGCCGCCTGTGTTCTGCCGGGCTGATCGGCTTTATTGGAATACCGTCCACCAGCACGGCCTTGGGTTTTTTCTTCTTAGGCATGCGCGTCCTCCGGCACAGTGCTCTTGACACCCGAAGCAGGTGTCGGCGGACCATTTAGCTTGCGGGTGGAGTAGACTCCTTCGGCTTTTTTTGGTGTTTTCTTCGGGCGCTTGCACCGGGGGAGAAACTGCACTAACGGCGGTTTCCCTTCCAGTTTGCGCTCGCGCTCGACGCCGCGCATCAATTGACAGATTTCGTTGTTGGTTAGGGGCTCGTCGGAGAGCCAGACGTTGTATTCTTCCTCGAAGCGGGACTCATCGTCTTCTTCTAGCTTCCGCATTTCGAGCATGAATTGCAGGTTGATCATGGAACGACGGCGTTCGAGACCTGCCATGGACTTGTGGTAGGCCTCCATGAAGAGTTTGGGAGATTTCTTCAGGCGTTGAACTCCCCGAACGGCTTCGTCAATACCGTGATTCACCAGATACAACGCTTCATACAGATGTGCTTTCTCCATGACCAAACGTCCTTTCGGCGGCAAAGTGACCGCAAGTTCGGAGGTTAATAGGTGCACCGAGGCACACGTCCTCAACGCTGTCGAGAGCCGATGTGCATGGACAAACAGATTCAGTGGATGGGGCCACGGTGGAGGATGTGCGACACGGCGAGGAACGGGCCGAGCGACGGAAATGAAACGGAGATCGGCGGGTTGCACCCAAAAGGGGAACCCGTTACCTTTTGTGGCAGCCATTGTTGCCTCTAACTCAGGCGACTTTGGTTAGGGGCGCGTCCGGTGCTGATAACACCAGCGCGTCCCGTCTTCTTCCTGGCAGTGCAGTGCCGCTTTCACCGCAGATTTATACGAGAAGCGGTTCTCGTATAAGAACTATCGCAAGTACCGACGAGTCTGTCAAGGGGCAAGTGGCGACAAACGGCTCCGTTCATTCTAGGATAGGTGCATGAAGCGCGATCTAGTTTCAGAAGTTATGCGTGAGATGGGGAAAAAGGGTGGGAAGGCAGGTGGAAAGAAGGGCGGGAAGGCTCGCATGGCTGCCCTTACACCGGAGCAGAGGAAGGAACTTGCAAGAAAGGCAGTCCGAACGAGGTGGGCAAAGGCCAAGAAAAAAGGGAAACGCTCTGCCAAAACATAGGTCGCATGAAGGGTGGATAATCGTCATATGGCTAAGGACGTGATCCACATCTCCGAGGCGGAGCCGGCGAGCGACTTTGCCGCGCTGATGGCACGCGTGCGTGCGGGCGCGAAGGTCATCATCGAGAATGGCGCACGGCCCGTGGCGGTCCTCCATGCCGCAGAGCCTGAGCGCAGCACCATCTCCGAGTGCATCGCGTTGGCCAAAGCGCACGAAGAAGAAACCGGCAAGGCCCCGGTCCTCGATCCTGACTTCGCGGAAGACGTGGAAGAAATTCTCAGCCACCGTAAGCCGTGGAACCCGCCAGCGTGGGAATAGTCCACGGTTTTTCAATGAGAAGACGATACCCCCACTGATACCCTCACTTGGACCTACCACCCTTACTAATCTCGTTGCGCCATGATCAAATTTGCACCCTCGCCTCCTGCTCTTTTCTAGTTGTTCTGTCTGGAGAGATTGATACCGGAACAATTCCTCGAAAGCATTATCGGCGAACAGATATACGCGAGCCAGCCAGGCGGGATTTGTTTGAGCATGACAGATCGTGGCAGTCCCTCAGCGTCGTGAATGGGCTGTGGCATTTCTGGATCTAGTGTGTGTGAAGGGCGACCTCTGTCTACTCTCGGTTCGCCTGTTCTGGTAGCGTGTGATAAAGGACGTTATCACACGCTTATGCTTAAACCGTTAAAGTCATTTTTCCCCACTGCGGATGAGTTGTTAGGTCTTGACCTTTTGCGACTCGGCCAGATTTTGCTTCTCCACCTTAAAAGCTATGAAGGGCTCAACACGGTTTACCAGCACGCGGGACTGAATCGCGGATATTTCCGGGCGATGCTTGAAAACCGGAACGTAGGACTTGGGACATTGCCCAAGGAGCCGGAATATGGGAGCCACCAGCCCGAAGTGACAAAGCGGATGATGGAGGCGTGGAATTGGCTTGAAAGGCAGGGGCTGTTGATTCGCAACGACCAACAACCTGCAGACTGGTTCTATATCTCCGGCGAAGGAGAGCGGTTTTTGAGGGACGCCACGCGATTCGAGCAGTGGGAAAAGCTCGGAGTCGAGCGCATAAAGAATGATCTGCTGACGGGTGGAACGCGGGTTGTCGGAGGTACGCTCGAAACGCAGGACTTGGCATGGAAATGGGTGCAGATGAAGGAAGCACAGGCAACAAGTATTGCGAGAGAGCAAGCGGCGGCGACTCGGCTCACCATTATCGCTGACAGCCGAATTATGGAGTTGCAAGCGCTCACGTCCCCGGATTTCGATTTTAAGAAGCTCATCCGGCTCTGCGAGGAAATCAACACTGTGTACAGCGAGGGCTGTTATTTCGCCACGGCATTGCTCACACGTAGTCTTCTCGACCATGTGCCGCCGATATTTGGTAAGAAGAACTTCGATGAAGTAGCGAACAACTATGGAGGGAAATCGTTCAAGGGAACGATGCAGCACCTTCAGAATGCGTCCCGGAACGTGGCCGATGGGCATCTGCATCAGCAGATACGCCAGAGCGAGACGCTGCCTACCGCGCAGCAAGTGAATTGCGGTCAGCAACTCGACGCGCTGCTTGAAGAAATTGTGCGGATAGCAAAATGACCGAAGGCACCCGCACTCGTCGAGATTGGCGTTCCTCACGAGCTTGCGGAAGGTAGCGGCTGCCCCCTGCCCTGACCGGCGCAGCGACGAGACGGCTCTCGACGAGTATGAGAAAGTGAGGATTTGACCTCTAAAGCCCTATCTGCACTATTGAGCGGACTCCAGCGCGCGTTCTATGTCGCGGACAACGTCTTCGTGCGACTGGTGACGCGCGTCGATCCACTGACGATTCCCCAGAATGGCAGGGAATTGCTTCTCAAGATGCTCCCCCGAAACTATTACTGGGACGATCTTTTTGCCCAGCGCTTCAGCAGCGCCGATTTCGAACTGAACCCACTCACTTTGTAGTGAGCGAGGTGACAACAGCACGAGAACGGCCTTTGATCCCTTCAAAGCGGCACGCACGGCAGAAGGGATACTGTCGCCCGCCGCAATATCAGCTTTGTCCAACCAGCCGGAGACGTTGCTTGCCCGCAACGCGCTAACGAGACGCTCTGCTACATCGCGGTCGGAGTTTGCGTAAGAGATGAACACGTCAAACATGATTCGCTCCATTCACCCGGCTCGCCAGTTGTGTGAGATACCGTTCAATGTCGTTCAGTTGCAGAACATTGATATCCTCAAGCATCCCTTTGCCTTGACCGCTCTCTTCCAAGTCGCCCAGCTCCATGCCGTAGAACACAGCCACAACTGGTTTGTCTTGACCCCATGCTGCGCCAATCTCGATCCACACCCAGGACCGTTTCGCGGACCACGGCGTAAAAAGAGCTATGACTTCGCTGCTTAACGCGATCTCGCGGTGAATGATCTGCTTGAAATTCGCCCCTTTCGGGATACTGGTCTCGTCCAGAAACGTGTCAGCCCCAAGGTCCCGGACGCACTTTGCGATCTGCTCAGCGATCCAACTATCATCGCTGCCGTGCGAGACGAAGACCCTATAGCGATTCTGTGACATACGAGGTGGACTCTAGCCTACTCGGCGCTACCAAACAATGGTCTGACATAAGCGTCATTTTTGTGCCGGGCTGGATAATCAGCCGAGCCGCTGCGTTAGCCCTTTTAGGAGCAGATAGACGATTTCTGGAAGGTTCTTGCTAGTGAAAAGAATCTCGTTCTCGTCCTCAGAGAGGCCATTATTGAGGCCTGCTACTCCTTTCCCCTGAAGGAACTGAAGCTCTGCGGCGTAGTCGATCACGGTTGTCTTTTTGTCAGCGGCATCTGCACGGTAGCGCTCCGCGATGGCCTTGTAGAGGGGTTCTTTGGCCTGGAAAGCTTCCGTGAAAGCCTCGGGAGTTTTGCCTTTCAACGCGTCCACAATAGAGCGCGTGCAGCCTCCAAAGCCGCCGACCAGGTAAAGCGGTTTGTCAGAACGGAATGCCAAAAGGGACTCTTCGAGGAGCCCCGGATATTTGCCCTTAAAGCCGGTCACTTGGCCGCCCAAGAGCACACGGGCATGGGTTTTTTGATTCATCTCCTGTCTCATCGTGGTCAGCGACCGCGCCCACATGTAACGGCCTGTTGCAGTGTCGGGCGGCACGTACACCTTCTCGTCGACACCCAAATCGGGCGGCGGTGAGAAACGGTAGGGGTGAATCTCGTCGAGGTATTCCTGCCAGGACGCAGGATCAAGACGGAGGTGGATTGGCCAGGCCAGAAAATTATCGATGCGCTCTTTACTTCCCGCGCGATTATGGCTTCGCACAAGTTCGAAGAGGATCGTTGTGAAGCCACCGGGGCGAAGATCTCCGCCGTAGGCAAGAGACGCTCCCTGCACGAGAAGATGGCGAGCACATTCCACCATCGCATCTTCAAGGTGCTCCAGACTCATACCGCGCTCTGGGAGGTCGGGGGAGTTGGAGATAGAGAGTCCGATTAAGCGCCCCTTAAGCGGCACCTCGTGCTTCGCCGAGGCAGACTGAGCAGAAATTGCCGTTGGGGTAGTGAAGGTTACGTTCGAAGGATTGAAGTCTTCAAGCACTTCGATCTCTTCGTCACCAAGTGGCGGGTCGGGATAGAGCAGCACGCTTGGCTTGGCGCGATCACATCTTTTTGCCTTGAGAAGATTCCGGTACGTGAGCATTTCTGGCGCAGTCCCGATCTCCACGCAGGTGTCCGGCAAGAGTCCGGCCCTCTTGAGGGTTCGGACATGTTCGAGGAAGTAAGCGTTTCTGAGCACCTCCCGGAGCGCCGCGTCGATAACTACTTCGCAGCGACGTACTGAATCGAAGGGCCAGCGAACAGTTGGGGCATTGCCGAGATAAGGAAAGAGTCTGTCCTCACCTATGGTGACCGCGTTTACTACGAGCACAGGGCACCCGTAATGTTTCGCGAAGAGGACTTCCCTCCGGCACCACGAGCGGTCGGAGTAGGTGTTGGATTGAACGACTACCATGGCGCTATCCGCCACGTTGGCCTTAATTTCCTTCTCGAAGTTATGGCCTGCTGCAATGTCGTTTGAGTCGTAAAACGTAGCAATCGGAAGGTGTTGACGCCCATAGTCGCGCAGCTCGGTCGCAATAATGATTCCCTCGCGGCCGTGCTTCGAATGGCTGATAAAGAGTTTGACAGGGGCGTAGCTCTTTTCAAGTGGCCCGAAGTCCTGGGTCTGAACATCACCAGCTCGTCCAAGAAGCAGGCGTGCAAGCTCATGAGTGAGCGCCGAAACAAGCCTGCCCGATCTCTCGCTGGGTTCGACCTTGTCAAGGCGGACGCAGTTCGCTTTATCGACGATGGTGAGGACTTTGTCCTCGCACGCAATAGGAAGGAAGAGGTGGCGTCTCCCCTGCTCGGCAATCTGTCTTTCGATGTTTCCGACGCATTCCCTCCATGACTGATCAGCCCTGATGCTGGTGTCGAGCAAGACTATGACGACCGTGCTTTCAGCAGCATCGAGCTCGATTGCGTCTGGCAGCTTTGCTTCCGCGGGTGTTTGGCCTGTATGGAAGTAGACTGGTATCCCCAAACCACGGGAAGCGGGCCGTTCCGCGTCCCGGCATAGGCGAGAGTAGACGTATCGTGCGAGTTCCTTGCCGGTGGGAAACTCTGCGTTCCAGATCAAGCGAAGAAGAAGCCGTGGCTTGTAGGGTGTGATCGACATAACTCAAACTGCAGTATTCCGAATGAGATTTGTTTTGAAATCCTCCGGTGCCTTAGGCGTCCGGGTCTGTATCTAGCCATTTATCGAGCTCTTCCGGGTCCCAGGGCAAAACCTTTGTGGAATGACCGCCAAGCCCAGATGGGACGGCTGCGTTCGCGGACCCCTTGAGCGTCATGCCACGAATTCGCTTCCACGTTTTGTCTCCTGAAATCTCCTTTTTCATCGTATAAAATGTTTCTATCTCCCAATCCACCCATTCACTCGCGTGCGTGTCGTCGCCGATAAGAACAACCAGTTTAGAAGCGCGGTCAAACTTCTTCCTGATGGCATCGCGGACAGGCTTTGATCGTGGATCAGTCGGCGGATACTTTAGCGGTTTGCCGCTAGCACCTAAAACCGGGTCCTTTAATGAGTGGTCCTGAAAGTCCAGAGTGTGATTGGGATTATGCTTCAGGAGCTTGAGAGCTCCTACCTGCTTTTGATCGTCATGGTCGTAACTTACGAATATGTTTGCCGCCATGAGTCACTCTCCTTGCAGGTGCTGTGCAAACGTCAGTTGCTCAGCATCGGGCTTCAAATCATATAAGTGCCTGATCTGCCGGACGAAGTCACGTTGGCCACCGTAACTTGGGTGCCTGACCTGAAATACTTCCGTGACTGCTGCCAACCGGAACGCCGCCTTCGCTGCGTCGTTGCCGATGGCCACAAGACGGCGTGGTTGCAACATCGCGATCAATTCCGCCAGCAGAGCTTCGCCAACGGCTCGTTCATGCGGCCGATGTGAACGGTTACTGAATGGGTCGCCCGGTTCATGGGGATGAAGCGGAAATACGTTCCAGAGAAATACATGCACACGAACCAGCGCGAGCATACTCCAGATGACGGCCGCCGTGCGTTCCGCAACCATTGATCCCGTTGTCGCCCTCTCGATTGATACGTTCCAGCGGGTCGCGTGAATGGTCAGATGCACGTCATCGGTCAGTGCGAGACCGGTTCGGCGTCCTCCCCGATGCCCCAGATCGCGACCTATCCACAGCGCGTCAATCTCTCTTGCGTCCGCTCTCTCCAAGAGCTCCAGCAAGGCCTTCGAACGGCGCGAAGGAGCGTCATCAAGGTCATGAACGGCGCATCGATCAGAGTAAGGATTGAAGACATTCTCAAATCTCAGCTCTCTGAGAGAGCTTACAAACTCCTTTGGCCTCACGATTTGCTCCCCCTCAATGGTTGATATTCGATTATGCGCTTGGATCGATCACCAACAATGACGCCGCCGCTATTGCTCTTGACCTGCCGGAACACATCATAACCTCTGAGAATCGCAATCTCCCACAGACTTAAGGGACAGGCCTCAACCTCGTAACCAATAACGAATTGCTGGACCGTCTTCAACAGGTCAAACGAAATGGACTTTTGCCCCTCAAAGTAGTTCAACTCCTTTGCACGGCTGAAAATCAAGGTCGTAAGCCCTTCCTCCACGACGATGCCGCGGCCGCCATCCTGCGCATCATCCACCTTTGGATTGCTCTTACGCTTCTGTTTTATAACCGCCCGAAAGGTAGGTGACCAATGCAGAATGGCCGCGTGCGCAAAATGAAATACATCGTGAAATCGATATCCATCGGGGTCGAGAATGTTGTCGCTCAGCGGATCCCCGATAAAAACGCCGTTCCACCGCAAATAGCTGCGCCCGCTGCTGCGCTGATCCATCGTGATCTCGAAATGGCTAGGAAGCTGTTCTTCCTCGGGAAAGCTGTGATCAAACGTCGGAAGGCTCGCATAGTCCGGGGCAAGAAACCGGCCCCTGGTCTTGGTGATGTTTTTCCGAACGATTTCCGCAAAAGTAACACGGGCTGCCTTGAGCGCCCTCACATACGATTCGGCAAATGCAGCGAGCTTGGCGTGTGCAAGGCCGGGTGATGTCCGAAGGACAAAGAGGCCGGACGCTGCTTCGCCCAACTGCAGGAGTGCGGCATCGAGTCCAGGAACCGTTAGCGGCGTCGCAATTGAAGTCGCGTGGGTCTCTTCCCTTGCGGCTCCTGCAAGGACTTCATCTACGCGGATTGTTAGCCTGCGGCACAGAGCCGTGAAATACCATAATGCGTCCCCAAATTCCTCTTCGACAGCGTGGCGATAACCCGCATATGCTTCCCCTTCACGATGGAACTTCTTGGCGGTCGCCATGATGCTGCCGACCTCGCCGAACAGCCCCAGCAGAATCGGCTGTAGATCATCCAGCGCGAGCTTGTCCGTTGGCTCGATCTGATTCATGTAGTCGGTGAGGAGTACGAAGCGGCCTGGCGATTTCAAATCCATACCTCTCTGCCTGGCTGTTATGGCGTTCGGCGCCAGTCTAATGGTTCGCTGACATATCCCTTCTCGTTGCGGGATCGAATCCAATCAACAAACTCCTGAACAAATTCGGGTGGAAAGTTATTCTTGTGGTTTCGCCCCACGCAAAGGGTCACGTGCATGGGTCCATAATTCAGGAATCTCTGCGGCAGTTGCGGACCTGAGCCGCCCCAGTAAACAAAATCGTCGCTGATCAATACTCGGTCTGTTTGCGTGTCGGCCGTGATATTGGATGTATTGGGGCTGCCGTCGGCCAGACTATGGTGGGAATTCATCTGGCACCATTTGTTCATGCGGGCGTGCTTGGAGTAAATGTTGTCACCAAACGCCTGTTTCTTGCTCCCTTGCAGGTTAGGTCTTTTCCTTTGAAATCGAGGGTCCGCCCAATATTGGTTGAATGTCATCGCGTCCGTAACACGCATGGCGTATACGAGGTGCTTTTCGCGTTTACGCGTCTTCGACCCAGTCCCTACCACCCAGTCGCCAATCTGTGCGACGCTCCGAATTCTTGGCTTGCAGGTTGCCAAGGTGCAGACGCCGAAGAACGGATTAGGTGCAAAGCCGTAGTCTCGGGCTACGACATATGAATAGAGTTTCACGCTCAGCAGCCGTGTCGCTTGATTGGACGCGGGACACGGAGTTCTCCAGAAGGCTCGTGCCATTCATTGGTCTTTCCTAAAATCGCGTCGACAATGCCGTCGCTCTGCCATCCCCGCACATCGTCTGCATATTTTTCCAATGCCTCCGGAACATCACAGTCATTGGCACCTTGGGCATAAATGCCTACAATTCTCTTTCCAGCCTTTTCTGCGTACTCGATCTCCCAATTGACCCACGCACTGTCTTTGGTTTGAGGCGTGATGTAAACGAGAAGGGTGCTTGCCCACTGGATCTGTGGTGCAAGGACTTTGGATTTTATGTAATCCGGGTCTTTAGCATCGTTGGGGTTGGATGAGTTGATCGAAGAGTCGCGGACCCTCAGGCCGCCTTTTCCGACCAGCTCTTTCAAGTCGGCAAGTCCGGCGTCATCCTCGTGAACATGACTTATGAAGACGTTTTTGATCTCGTCGGCCATGAGACAAAACCTCTTTTGAGGGAACAGAACTATACTTGTCGTAAGACTAAGTATAGCTGTAATAACTCCCATTGCAATCATGGGGTATCGCAACTATCACTGCCGAAGCGTGGTCGACATAAATGGGCAGGCTCGGTCATCCGTCGTGCGGGAGTATCGCGATATGAAGGATTCGTTGCGAAGCGGCGAGCTGCTTTCTCGTTCGGGAACGCTGAGTCCTGGTTTTGAAGGTCACATCGTTCTCTTCTTACGAACCCATTCCCCGACAATTTCGCAGGCAGCATCAGGTTCAACGTCCGCCATGGTGCTGATCTCGTAGTTCGCAGCTTCGGAGAGCGAGAGCTGGCGGTAGAGGTCGGTAAGGACAGCGAATTCGCCGCCCGCTGGTTTATCGCCAAGGGCCTTGGTGCGTTGGATGAGAAAAACCACGGACGGAGTGAATTGGCCCCACAGAAGCTTTTCGGCGTAGATCAGGGAGTCCAAGATTTGAGGATCGATACCGGCAGCGCGGCCGTATACCCATGTCGACCACCAGAACCTGTCAAGCACTACCCAAGTCCCGGAGTTAAGGGCCGGCAAAATCGTTTGAGTAATCGCGTCCAGATGTGCGGCGATGTGCAGCGCTTGAAGCCCGATGGAAGAGATCTGTTCGATACCAAACTTCCCTGGGGCGTGGTGCAGATCATAGACTAACTTTCCGATGGTGCCGGGGCGATCACCGGGAAAGGACAGAATTTCGTTCGAGAGCCGTTCCTGTTTCAAAAGTATCCGCAGATACTGGACCAGCGTGGATTTTCCAACGGCGTCGGGGCCTTCGAATACGATTAGCTTTCCGCGCATAGTCTATTGCAACCTTCACGCCCTATTTTGACCTCATCTATTTCGTCTTAAGCTCGTTGAACTGCCTGTCGTCCTTACGAAGACGTTTATCCGCTTGATAGAAAGATCGCGGAAGTTCATCTCGAAGCATCCGTAGCATCTGCCCGATCACAAGGTCATCAAACTTACCCGGCAAGCACACAAGAGCTGCAATCTGCGTTAGCGTATGTGCAGCATTTTGCCCCGGTTCCATCAGACCAGCGTTGCTACGTCCGGCGAGCAGGCCGCTGTAATCGTCGAGCAGCCCCAATCTTACGAACATGCTTTTGACGCCCGCGTGTACGTTATCGTTGCCCATTTGATAATGCGAGCGCATTTCGGCACGCCCGGCCTCCACTTCAAGATCAGCAAAAGTCACTCTTTTCTTCTTCAGATGCAGTGTGGCCCAGCCATAGTCTGCATCAAAGTCTTTACCGTACTTCGCAATAGCTGCGTCGTATGCCTTGCCAATCTTCTTTACTTGGCGCGCTGACAGCGGCTTATACCCAAGTGGTCCGCAGCAACTCACATATTTATTCATGGCGCGTTTGGATTCCACAGCCTGGTGTGCAACATAGCGTTCAGCAATACTCTCGCCGTGCTGCGAGATGACGGCGGCCGCGACCCCGATTTCATGAAGGGTTCTCCACCGAGCCATCGCGCCATCGGCGAATCCGTTTTCCAACAGGCAGATGATTTCGTCCGTGACCTGGCAGGCCCGGACAAGCAATCGAATCAAGATCTCTCGAAGCTGCTTCTTCTTGCTTGCTTTCAAAGAATTCGCGTGGTTATGGGCCTCCTGGCACCATTCGCGGGTCATGGTTAGGAGCATTCGCAGCTGGCCGAGAGGTTTTCCCCATCTATCCTCCAGCCGTTTGCGAAACTCCAATAAGTCGGCCTCTTGCAGAACCCGTTCACTACCCCAACGAGCCTTCAGGTCTTTGAGTACCGTTTTGGATATTCGTCCAGCAATATCAGGGAGTAACGTGGGCAGTTGTTTTTTGCAGAAGCGATCAAGCGCCCCCGTCATTTCATCCAGATCGGTTTCTTTTAGGTCGAGGGTTACATGCCCCGCAAGTTTGCCTCGCTCGTCTACAAACGGCTCGCTGTTCCCGCTCAAAATATGCTTTGCCAGCTTGCCCGAAAGCGTTTTCGGTGCCGTGATTCCCTGATCCCGTAGCTTCTTTGAAAGGAGGTTTTCAAGAAAAAGCTCTGGCAAAGATGCCATCACCTGATTCAATGCTTGTTGGAGAGCGTCCATGCTTGACCCGTCTACGCGAACAGCTTTTCCTGCCGCTCGATGCGCACGTGTCCGCCGATGCTCTCCAGTACGGCGCGGGCAGGAATCTGCGCCAGTTCCCTTGGCTCTACCTTGTGCAGGCCTCCGCCATAAACGCGGCCTTCGGAGATGAATTGTCCGGGCGTGACACTCTTGAGCGCATCGAAGAGTTTCGCAGCAAGTTCCGGGTTGTTATTTAGCGCGGCCTGAAGGCGGCTCTTGGGATACAGCATGAGGTAGACGTTGTGTGCGGTCGCATCGGAACGATTCCAGATGAAACGGAACGGATGCCTGCCGTTGGCCGAACGCCCCATATAGGTACAGAGGAAAGGCGCGGGCGGCCGCTGCTCCTGGGAATACCACGGGGCGCGATGGCTCGCGAGATACGACGCATGTATATCTTCTTCGCGACCCTTCTGTAGATAGGCATAGAAGCGAGGCCAGCTCGCCTTGATCTTTTCTTCCGGCTCGCTGCAATCGAGCAGATAGAGCTGAGGAGACACGGCTGGGGCTCCGTCAGTCCGCGGCTCAACGATGTCGGCCGTCAGGTAGCGCGGCCCGGGCAATATGGGTTTCAGGAACCTGCGCGGGATGTGCCAGGTCTTCGTGTCCTCGTCGCTCAGAATAAAAAAATTGTTGGAGCCAGTCGCAAGACCGCGCTTGATGACAAAGAGATCGCCGAGAGTCGGCTCGTCGGTATTTTCAAAGTCGGTGCGTGCGGGAAACTGCGTCCATTTGCGGGAATGACGGAGTACGTCGAGAGGCACCAGCGCCTCGCTGGTCGGGCTCTCAAAAGGACCGGCAAAGGAAAACCGCACGCGGTGTCCTGCCGGCGAGGGTGCTTTACGGAACACGACGACGGCGGAGGATACCAGCGCGTCTGTGAACTGCACGTCCGTGGGACAGAAGCGGTGAATATGCAGGAGCGTCACCCGCTCGGTGAGATAGCGGCGCAAAGTGCCGCCGTAATTCACATCCATGAATTCCGAGGGAATAAGCCAGATGGCAAGCCCCTGCTCTTCCATCCAGTCGTGGCACAGTAGCAAAAAATAACAATACAGTCCCGCAAGCCCGCTGATTTCCATGTGCAGAGAGCGCGCGAGAAGCGCCTTGAGGCGCTCCTTCGCTTCGGATTCCAAGTGATGATGGCGCACATAGGGCGGATTGGTGAGAATGAGATTGAAACGCTGCGCGGGCGGCTTCTGTTTGGTGAAATCCCCTTCCACGACGCGCAGGCCACTCTTGCCCCAGAGGTTCTTGGCGACTTCTGCAAACAATGGATCGAGCTCGATGCCTGTAGCGGCCTCGATGGTCTTTGCGGGGACGGCCTGGGAAAGCGCGGAATAAAACGATCCGGTGCCAATCGCCGGGTCGAGGAAGCGGAGCATTCCCTGCCCTAGTGTTTTATGCGCATAGCGCGCGAGGCTGAGCGCAAGCTCGAACGGCGTCGCGAATTGTCCCCATTTGTTGCGTTCGACCGCGGTTTTCAGGGCGTCGAGACGGGTCTGCTCTGCCTGGCGCCGTCCTTCGATGGTTTGATGTGCGACAGTTGCCATGATGTTAGATCCCGAGTTGGTCCAGATCCTTTTCGCGGTGTTCCCATATCCAGTCTATCCCCTCAGCCGCTTCGTACCCAAGATAAGCCGCATCGAAATACCCGCACAGAAAAAGCACAAAGACCACGTTCTTGCCGTAGGTCGCCTTGAGGTAGTTGATTTTAATCGCTTCTTCCTTGCGACGCTTGTTGACATTGGTGAAGTCACCGGCGGATTTCGCTTCGATGAGTATCGGCAGATGTGGCAGCTTGGCCCTCTTCGGCTGAATCACCGCGTCGATGGGAATCTTCACGGTCTTCGCTTCGGCCTTGGAAGGCTTCACCAGGACGTTGAGCCGGAAAGAAAACGTGCCGGGCTCCATTTGTTTGAGCGGCGTAGCGCCAGGGTGCGCCTTCAGCTTGTAGCCGCGGTCGGTCAGGTATTTCTCGATGAGTGCGAGCTGACGCTTCTCCTGGGCGTTCCGCACGATGGGTTCAGCGACCGCACCGCAGAGACGGTCGGCGACGATGGTCGATGAGCGGTAGCGCTCCTCCTTGGAGGGTTTGCGCTTCTCTTCGATCCACGGAAAAATATCCACGTCCAGCATCTTCGACAGAATTGCCGTGATTTTCTTGAGGTGTGCGTCCAGAAGATCCTTTGCCAGATGCGGAGGAAGTTTGCCCTCTTCCAGCGTGCCGACGAGATTCTTGCTCGAATCGGCAAGTCCGATGAGCCGGTCGCGCGCTAGCGGCGGGCAAGTGGACATGCGCAGCGTCGGGAGAATCCCAGGACTGGCCTTGATGACATCCGGTGTAATCGTGGTCAGGTCTTTCGTGAGGGTGAGGCCCTGCTTGACGCTCTCGATGGTTTTCTTGCGAGTATCGCGGTATGCCTTGGGCGCAAACTTCATGAACCATTGATTAAACTGATCAACCGAGGCGCGGGTGTCAGCCTTCCACAAATGTGGCTTATCGGCATTAATGGGCATGAGCTAATTTAACAGTCGTTTGATAGATTGCAACTTCTACGGCGCTCATTGCGCTCGCACTACACCACTCACGTATACAAACTGTCCCACTCCTCACCGAGGACCCAGCGAAGCGCGGAAAGCTTTCCGTTGATCATTCCCCACTCAAAATCATCCCAGGGGCCGAGATTGTCGAGTCCGTATTTCTTTTCGACTTTGGTGGCGCTCCTCAGCGCACCTTCCCACACATCGCGTTGAATGGGACGGCGCGAGTGGTCTTTGACGGGAAATGTTTCCTTCTCAACGATCTTGGTCTCTCCGCTTTCGATTTTCTCGCGCCTGACCTGATGCCGGTTGTACCAGACCTTGTCAACCAGTTCGCCGATGACATCCACGATTTCTGTAAGCCGTCTCGGCTCCTCAACCCATTCCTGCTCAATCATCAGGTCGGCCAACTGTGCCGGCCGGACGCGCCGTAGCGCCTCGCCCAGAGTGATGAAATAGAGCGATCTTACCCGCGAAAAACAGGCTGCGATGTCCGGGTGCGGCAGTTTGTTGTTCGCATTTGGCTCGCTGAAGTCTTTTGTGTTGTGCGTGACAAAGGCAAACCGGGTTCCGGGGGTTGCTTTCGCGGCGACCGCGTCCGCGTAGACTTCAATCAGAATCGCATCGTCGATGCCGTTGCGCTGTCTGTGAAACGGAGCACTCTTGTCGATGGCGCGCTGTGCTGCGCGCAATTTTACAGCGTCGGAAATCTCGATGACGGGCGTGTGTGCGAAGAGCTTTTCGATGCGGCCGACCGCGTCCACGGCCGCCTCCCCCAGTGTCGGGAGACGATGGTCCACGTCGTTGAGTTGGCGCAATACGACGCCCTTTTTCCGCGGGTCGCCGAACTTCTCCACGGCCTCCTTGACTCGCTTCAACGTGCTGGACAGGCTGCGGCTACTCTCCTCAATGATGCGAGCCTTGTTGCTGGCAAATTCATCGACGACCGTGCGCGGCAGAATGAGGGCCACATCTCCCTGTCTCACCAGCTCTTCGAGTGCGGCCATAATCGCTTGCTGTTGGTAATCCTTGGCGACATCAAGCCATACGCACGTGTCAATCAGGATGTTAAACGTCGGTGACTGCTTCGGTTTGTTCATTGAGCTTGCATTTTACTCTTCCTGTTCCAGTGCCGCTCTACGTTTACATCAACTTGCAGTGCTGTCCTTGCTCTTCCATGCCGTTGAGAGTACTTCCGTGTCTTGGGAAAGTGCGGTCAGCTTGCCACCCGTGCCGCTAGATTTGACCCGAAGCTGACGCCTCCCTTAGTGCGGCGAGAAAAAGTCAACGACGGAACCTCAGCATAGAGTCCCCACCGCCCCATCGGCGAAGCATTGTTGTCCCGATGCCACAATCGCGGGGCGGCAATCAACGTCGGTCAATATCTACGCGGAATAGATTCATCTTTGTGACTCTTTCCCGAAGGACTGCGCCTCAGCTCCGCGCGTCACTTAACTCTCACCTGCTTTACTCGGCGCAACATAGGCCGTAGTTCGCTCCCACTGTAAAGCCCGCTTGTGCAGCTCCGCTTGGTACACCCCAACCGTGCTCGCTTCCGCGCCCCTCCGGGCTGCGCTGAAATGCGCTTCGGGGCTTGACAGCCGCGAACCACGGCCAGAACTCGCCTCCAGTAAAACATGTTGTTTTTTATGCCCTGTAAGGGCCTGAAAACAGCAAATCAAAACTGGAGCGAACCAAATGCCAAGCGTCTATGAAATCATCACCGAGAAAATCATCAAACAACTTGAATCGGGCGTGGCGCCCTGGCGCAAGCCCTGGACCTGCCAAACTCCCGCAAATCTAATCACGCAAAAAGAGTATCGCGGCCTCAATGTCTTCACTCTTGCTTCGCAGGGATTCCCGTCACGATTCTGGCTCACTTTCAATCAGGCAACGAAATTGGGCGGGAGAATTCGCAAGGGGGAGAAATCTTCTCTCGTCATCTTCTGGAACGTGGGCGCAGAACGAGAGACGACTACGCAAGACGGTGAGAAGGAGACCTCGCAGCCCTTTCTGCTCCGCTATTACAGTGTGTTCAATTTGTCGCAGGCGGAAGGGATCGACATCCCCGCATCCCTTCTGCAGGAGACCCGCACCAACGACCCCATCATCACGTGCGAACAAATCGTGGCTAACATGCCGAGCCCCCCAGGCTTCGAGCAATCTGACAAGGCGTGGTACTCGCCAAACAACGACTTGGTCGGTATGCCAGCACGCGGCCTGTTCCACTCATCGGAAGAATATTACGCCACTGAATTTCACGAATTAGCCCACAGCACGGGACACCCAAAGCGCTTGCACCGGGAAAACTTCGACAGTCCGGTTTCCTTTGGTTCGGAATCCTACTCAAAGGAGGAACTCATCGCGGAGATGACCGCCGCCATGCTCTGCGGCATTGCGGGAATCGAACAAAACACTCTTGAAAACTCAGCCGCCTATCTCAACACGTGGATTGCACGGCTCAAGTCTGATTCGCGGTTGCTGGTTTCCGCCGCGTCGCAGGCCCAGAAGGCCGCCGACTTTATCCAGGGCAAAGTTGCGTCTCAGGAGG